>Ga0209922_100439_pt1 | contig 59338 bp, 57 predicted proteins | sample ThiBiot_500_biof_FD_183946 | JGI IMG/M metagenome (GOLD analysis project Ga0209922, IMG submission 183946) | Wastewater bioreactor microbial communities from Cape Town, South Africa - Thiocy_expt_500_biof (SPAdes) | ecosystem: Engineered > Bioreactor > Thiocyanate-remediating > Anaerobic-Aerobic ... | reverse complement strand
CATGCTTGATGGCCTGTTCCTTGAACTCGGCCGTGTACTCTTGCTTCGGAATTCTCTTCACTTTTCGTCCTTCAGACTTCGATGGTAACCATCGACCCTTGGAAGACGAAAAACGGCGGGCAGCTCAAGCAGCGCGCTCAAGGGTATGTGGCGCCAATGATACGAATCGTGTCCGATCGCGATCGACCCATCAATACGCCGCATGACGAATAGGCCCAGCCCTGACCGTGTCATCACGCGTGGCACGCCACGCGCCTGCCAGGACGGATCATCGCCATGAGACTGGAGCCCTACCTGCGGGTGGACGACACCCCGTTTTCCGCCCGCCGCGCCGACATCGAAGGCGCGCACGGCCCGCCGCGGCGTATCGAGCCCAACGCCGTCGGCCTGACGGCGCTGGACTACGGTCACGTGGTGTTCCGCTTCCAGGACCGCACGGGCCGGCTGGAAGAGGTGACGCGCCGCGCGCCGGTGCTCTACCTGCTCAGCGACGACGGCGTGGCGGATGTGCCCTTCACCGCCCTGGCGGACTACCTGCGCAAGCACGATGCGCGAGCGTTCGCGCGTGGCGGTTTTCTGGTCAGCCCGCGCTACGGCCTGGCCTTCGTGCCGGCCGAGCCCGACTGGGTGACGGCGCTGGCGGCGCACTGCGTCGACACCTGGCGCCGGCTGGGCCAGGGCGCGGCAGGCTGAGCCTCAGGCGCGCACGAACAGCGTGACCAGCGGCTCGTCGCCCAGCTGGCGGCTGCGGTGGCCGTGCACCGCCGGGTCGAACGTGGCGCCCGGCGGCAGCGTGTCGTTGGAATAAAAGCACTGCCCGGGCCCGAACACGCGCGTGCTGCCGTCCTGCAGCCCGATTTCCATGCGCCCCTGCAGCACCACCAGCCACTGCGGCGTGCCGGTGCAGTGGAAGTCGCTGCGAAACCCCACCGGGCTGTGGCGGAACTGGCAGCCACCCGAGGCCAGCAGCGCCGACAGGCGGGCGGCGGGCGAACCTTCGGTCAGCGGCAGCACCTGGTCGCGAAAGCGCGCGCGGCCATCGGCGCCGGTGTCGAGCGTGGGCAGGGTCAACGTGGTCATGGGCCGGCAGTGTAGACGGCGGCGCAGCTGCAATTGCTTACCCATTCGCGGCGGCCGCGCAACCCCATCCGGCCGCGGCCGCCGTTTCAGAGCACTCCACCTACTCGCCTGGAGTTCCACATGAAGACCGTTTGCGCCCTGCTGGGCACCATCGCCCTGGCCACGGGCACGCTGCTGGCCGCGCCCGCCCACGCCGTGGGCCGCCTGGTGGACGTGAACCTGATCGACCGAGACAGCGGCGCCCGTCTGCCGGTGTACCGCCACGACGGCCAGTGGTGGGTGGCCGGCCGCCCGGGCGCGCGCTATGCCGTCGAGCTGCGCAACACCACCGGCGCGCACGTGCTGGGCGTGATGAGCGTGGACGGCGTCAACGTCATCAGCGGCGAAACCGCCGGCTGGGACCAGAGCGGCTACGTGCTGAGCTCCGGCCAGCGCGCGCCCATCACCGGCTGGCGCAAGAGCGATGCCGAGGTGGCGGCGTTCCACTTCACCGCCCTGCCGTTGTCCTACGCCGCGCGCACCGGGCGGCCCGACCACGTGGGGGTGATCGGCGTGGCGGTGTTTCGCGAGCGCCTGCCCGTGCCGCCGCCGGTGCCGGCGCCCACCCCAAGGCCGATGGAGCAGCGCGAGTCGCCCGCCGCAGGCGAGTCGGCGGCCGGCCCGGCCGCGCGCCAGTCCCGCGCCGCCGACGCCGCCGCCGAGCCCGAGCATGCTGCCCGCGCCCGGCGCGAGGCCCCGGTCGCCGCGCCGCGCCTGGGCACCGGCCACGGCGAGCGCGAAAGCGCCTGGGTCACGCAGACCCGCTTCCAGCGCCGCGGCGCGCAGCCCGATGAACTGATCGCCATCCGTTACGACAGCCACGAGAACCTGCTGGCCCTGGGCGTCATCCCCCGCGACCCGCGCCGGACGCCCGCGCCGCTGCCGTTTCCCGACGCCCCGCCCGGCCGCGGCTACACACCCGATCCACCGGCCTGGCGCTGAACACCCGCCGCCCGGCGCGCTGGCCCGCGCCGGCAGCAACTGGCCATAATCCGGCCCATGTCCGAGCAGGCCGCCACGGCCGACGAAGCCCTCATGCGCGCCTATGCCGGCGGCGACACTCGTGAGTTTGAAACGCTGTACGACCGGCATGCCACGCGCGTCTGGCGCTACATTTTTCGCGGCACGCGCGACAATGCCACGGCCGACGAACTGGCGCAGGACGTGTGGCTGCGGGTGGCGCGCGCCGCGCCCGGCTACGCACCGAGCGCCGCCACGGCGCAGCGGCCGGTGGCGCGCTTCACCACCTGGCTGCTCACCCTCGCCCACCACCGGGTGGTCGATCACTTGCGCCAGCAGCGGCCCACGCAGAGCCTGGACGAGCCGCTGCACGACGAGCGCACGCTGGCCGACACGCTGGCCGCGCCCTCCGGCTTCGGTCCGCTGCGCCAGATCGAAAGCCGCCAGCAGGCCGCGCAGTTGCTGGCCGCGCTGGACGCGTTGCCGCCCGAGCAACGCCACGCCTTCCTGCTGCAGGCCGAGGGCGGGATGAGCGTGGCCGAAATCGCCGACGCCACCGGCGTCGGCCTGGAAACCGCCAAGAGCCGCCTGCGCTACGCCCGCACCGCGCTGCGCCGGGCGCTGGAGGACATCGCATGACCGCGCCGCCGCCCCCCGCCCTGCCACGCCCGGCCGACGACGAACTGGTCGCGCGCTACCACGAGGCTGCCGCACTGGAAGGCGCCAGCCCCACGCCCGTGCTGCGCGCCGCCGTGCTGGCTCAGGCCCAGGTACTGGCCTGGAAGCATGCCGACGCGGCCACCCGAAGCACTATTGAAAGCATAGCTGTTGACGCAGATCCACAAAGCGCTGGCGCCGATTTTCATGCTGCTCCGAAAGCCCCCACGCGCCCTGCGGCAGCCGCCAACGACCGGCGCTGGCTGATGTCCGCCGTGGCCAGCGTGGCGGTGCTGGGGCTGGCCGGTCTGCTGGCCCTGCAGTTCGAACGCGGCCCGCGGGACGCGCACGCGCCAGCCGCCGATTCGGCTCGCGCACCGGCGACCGCCACCGCCACCGGCGGCGCAAGCCCTGGACCCGCCGCGGCGCCACCATCCTCGGCGCAGCCCACCACCACGCCCGCCGCCCCCGTCGCGCCGGCGGCCGAAGCCGATCCGGCCAGCGCCGGCACGCCCGCCGCGCCGGGCCCGGCGGACGCGCCGGCACAGTGGCACGCGACCGAGCCCGCCCGAGCCGAATGGCCGAAGACCGGGGAGCGACCGCGCGACGTCGACCGGCGCACGCCAGAGCGCCGGCGCGGCGGCGAAGGACGCACCGACACACCGCCGGCCGAGGCCGCCCGGCGGCCCGCCCGGCACGGCGCCGAACCCCCAGCCGCCGACAGCCCGACACGCGAGCCGCCGCCTCGGGCCGAGGCCTTGGCGGCCCGACCAGTGCCGGCCCCCCTGCACGCACCCGCCGCCACGCCCGAGCCACCGGCACCGGCACCGGCACCGGCCACCGCCGCGGCACGCCAGCGCGCCCCCGCCGAAGGCGAACCCGACGCGCCGCAAGGCGCCGACCGCCCGGCCGCCGCGCCGATCGCTCCGGCTGCCATGGCACCGCCCGCGCCAGCCACGCCGCCGGCGCTGACGCCGCAGCAGCGCCTGCTGGCGGCGGCCGCCGCCGGGCAGGCCGAGGCCGCGCAAGCGGCGCTGGATCAGGGGGCGGCCGTCAACGGCGCCGACAGCGCCGGCCGCACGGCGCTGATGCTGACGGCGCGGCGCGGCAACGTCGGCATCGCGCGCGCCCTGATCGACGCCGGCGCCGACCCGCGCCAGCCCGACCGCCAGGGTCTGACCGCCATCGACCACGCGCGCCGCGCCGGCCACGAGGCCCTGGCGCGCTGGCTGCAAGAGCGCGCCAGCCCGCGCTGACGGCGCGCCGCCCCGGTGGCGCCAGCCCGCCGCCGGGCCGGTCGGGGCGGGCCTGGGGCTGATAAGCTGCGCCCCTGCCGTCGGCCCCGCCAGGAGCGCACGCCCAGTCGCCTTGCCGCGATGACCGATGGCCGATCCCGTTGCACGCCAGCCCACAGGAGCCGCCCGCCATGAGCACCACCCCCATCCACTTCGGCCTGCGCGACCGCGTGGTCATCGTCACCGGCGGCGCGCAGGGCATCGGCGAGGCCTGCGCGCGGCGCTTCGCGCGCGAGGGCGCGCGGGTCGTCGTCGCCGACGTGCAGGACGCGCGCGGCCAGGCGCTGGCGGCCGAGCTGGGCGCCAGCTACCTGCACTGCGACGTGGGCGACAAGGCGCAGGTGGACGCCCTGGTGGCCCAGGTCATGCGGGCGCACGGGCGCATCGACGTGCTGGTGAACAACGCCGGCATCTTCAAGGCGGCGGACTTCCTGGACGTCACCGAGGCCGACTTCGACGCCGTGCTGCGCGTCAACCTGAAGGGCGCCTTCCTGGTCGGGCAGGCGGTGGCGCGCGAGATGGCGCGCGCCGGCCGCGGCAGCATCGTCAACATGAGCAGCGTCAACAGCGTGCTGGCCATCCCCAGCATCGCCAGCTACAACGTCAGCAAGGGCGGCATCAACCAGCTCACGCGCGCCATGGCGCTGGCGCTGGCCGACAAGGGCGTGCGCGTCAACGCCGTCGGCCCCGGCACCATCGCCACCGAGCTGGCCGCGCAGGCGGTACTGACCAGCGAGGACGCGCGCAACAAGATCATGATGCGCACCCCCATGAAGCGCCTGGGCGAGCCCGGCGAGATCGCCGACGTGGTGGCCTACCTGGCCAGCGACGCCGCCAGCTACGTCACCGGCGAGATCGTCATGGCCGACGGCGGCCGCCTGGCGCTGAACTACACCGTGCCGCTGTAAGCCATGCTGATCGCCCACCTGACCGACACCCACCTGGGCCTTGACCCCGGCGCGCTGGGCGGCCGCCTGGACCCGGCCACCGCGCTGCGGCGCGCGCTGGCGCGGGTGCGCGCGCTGGCGCCCGCGCCCGCCGTGCTGCTGCTGACCGGCGATCTGGCCGAAGCCGGCCGCGCGGCCGACTACACCCTGCTTGCCGAGCTATTGAAACAAGAGCTGCCGGCGCAGGATGGGCAAGCGCCGCGGGTGCTTTGCATTATCGGCAACCACGACCACCGGGAGCACGCGCGCCGGCACCTGGGCGCGCTGATGCCGATCGCCCCGGACGCCCCGCCGCCGCTGGCCTGCGTGCGCGCCGAAGTCGGTGGCCTGCAGTTCATCGGCCTGGACACGGTGCTGCCCGGCCACCCGCACGGCGCGCTGGACGCGCCCCAGCTCGACTGGCTGGCGCGCCAGCTGCGAGCCTGCGCCGGCCAGCCGGTGGCGCTGTTCATGCACCACCCGCCGCTGACCAGCGGCATCGACGCCATGGACCGCTACGGCCTGCTGCGCGGACGCGCCGAGCTGGCCCGCCTGGTGGCGGGGCACGGCGGCGTGCAGTTCATCGCCTGCGGCCATGTGCACCGGCCGATCGCCGGCGTGCTGGGCGGCGCGCCGGTGCTGGTGGCGCCGTCCACCTCGCACCAGCTGGAGCTGGACCTGCGGCCCGGCGCCCCGCTGGCGCTGCGGCTGGAACCCCCCATGATGGGCCTGTACCGCTGGACGGCGCAGGACGGCGTGAGCTGCCACTTCGGCCATGTGCAGGCGTTCGAGGGGCCGTTCCCGATCTGACATTAGCTATTATTTGGATAGCTTTTGGCGCTGATCTGGCCAGCGCTGGGGCCGGATTTGATCGGTGATCCACGGAATCCGGATTGCCCCCTTGGAGCAAGCCCCATGCGCCGGCGACGGGGCGGGAAGCCGTGGATTTCCCGCGCCGGCGCCGTCCCGCACAATGCGTGGCATAAGAACACGACACCCCAGGAGACCCCGCATGACTCTGGCCCATCTGCTGCTGCGCCAGGCGCAACGCCAGCCCCAGGCCCCCGCCATCCTGGATGGCACCGAGCCCCACGCCAGCTACTTCGAATGGGCCGCGCGCAGCGCGGCGCTGGCCGGACACCTGCGCGCCGGCGGCCTGCAAGCGGGCGATCGCGTGTTGCTGTTCGCGCACAACCACCCGCGCTACCTGGAGCTGCTGTGGGGCCTGTGGTGGGCCGGCCTGGTGGCGGTGCCGGTCAACGCCAAGCTGCACCCGCGCGAGGTTGAGTGGATCGCCGCCGACGCCGGCGCGCAGCTGGCATTCGTGACGCGCGACGTCGCGCCCGAGGCGCTGGCCGGCGTGGCGCACCAGGTCGACATCGAGTCGATGGAGGCCGACAGCCTGCTGGCCCCGGTGGCCGAGCTGGCGGCCGCGCCGATCACCGAGCGCGCGCCCGAAGACATCGCCTGGCTGTTCTACACCAGCGGCACCACCGGCCGCCCCAAGGGCGTGATGCTGACGCAGCGCAACCTGATGACCATGGGCCTGGGCTACTTCGCCGACGTCGACCCGATCGCCCGCGGCGACGCCATCGTCTACGCGGCGCCGATCTCGCACGGCGCCGGCATCTACGCCATCCCCCACCTGATGGCCGGCGCGCGCCACGTGGTGCCGGCCTCGCGCGGGGTCGATCCGGCCGAGCTGTTCGCCCTCGGGCGCGCGGTGGGGCCGCTGTCGACGTTCGCCGCCCCCACCATCGTGGGACGGCTGGTGGAGCACGCCGCGCGCGAGGGCCTGGGCCCGGAGCTGTGCGCGCGCGCCTTCAAGACCATCGTCTACGGCGGCGCGCCCATGTACGCGGCCGACATCCGGCGCGCGCTGTCGGTGATGGGCCCGCGCTTCGTGCAGATCTACGGTCAGGGCGAAACGCCGATGGTCGGCACCGTGCTGTCGCGCGCCGACCTGAAGGACCACGCCCACCCGCGCCACGCCGAGCGCATCGCCAGCGTCGGCGTGGCGCAAACCCCGGTGCGCGTGCGCGTGAGCGACGCCGAGGGGCATGACCTGCCGGTGGGCGAAGTGGGCGAGGTGCTGATCCGGGGCGACAGCGTGATGGCCGGCTACTGGGGCAACCCCGAGGCCACGGCCGCCGCCCTGCGCGATGGCTGGTTGTTCACCGGCGACATGGGCGCGCTGGACGAAGACGGCTACCTGACGTTGAAGGACCGCAGCAAGGACCTGATCATCAGCGGCGGCAGCAACATCTACCCGCGCGAGGTCGAGGAGGCCCTGCTCACCGCCCCCGGCGTGGCCGAGGTGGCGGTGGTGGGCGAGCCCGACCCGCAATGGGGCGAGAACGTGGTGGCCTTCGTGGTGGCGCAACCGGGCAACGAGCCGTCGCAGCAGACGCTGGACGCGCACTGCCTGGAGCGCATCGCCCGCTTCAAGCGGCCCAAGCGCTACCTGTTCGTGCCCGAACTGCCGAAGAACAACTACGGCAAGGTGCTGAAGACCGAGCTGCGCCGGTGGCTGGCCACGTCTTGCTGAACAAAAAAGCTGCTGGCGCCCGTCCAACAAGCGCCAGCAGCTATTGTTTTTAAAGTGACCGTGAAGCTTACCCGGCCACGTTCACCAGCCACAGGGCCAGCGCCGGGAACAGCGTCAGCAGCACGATGCGCAGCAGGTCGGACACCAGGAAGGGCACCACCCCGCGCGCCGTTTCCATCAGTGGCACGTTGCGCGACATCTTCTGGATGATGAACAGGTTCATGCCCATGGGCGGCGTGATCAGGCCGATCTCGACCACCATCAGCGCCAGGATGCCGAACCAGATCGACTTGTCGCCCTGGCTCAGGCCCCAGAAATCCAGGCCCATGATGACCGGGTAGAAGATCGGGATGGTCAGCAGGATCATGGCCAGCGAATCCATCACGCAGCCCAGCAGGATGTAGATCAGCAGGATCGCGGCCAGCACCATGAGCGGCGCCATGCCGCTGTCCTTGACCCAGTTGGCCAGCTCCACCGGCAGCTGCGTCAGCGCCAGGCCGGAGTTGAGCAGGTCGGCGCCCAGCAGCACCAGGAAGATCATGGCCGTGGCGTGGGCCGTGCCGATCAGGCTCTGGCGGATGCCCTTCCAGCGCATACCGTTGATCACCGCCAGCACCGCGCAGGCGGCGGCGCCGATGGAGGCGGCCTCGGTCGGGTTGGCCCAGCCGCCGTAGATGCCGAAGATCACCACCACGAACACCAGGATCACCGGAATCACGCCCACCAGCGCCTTGACGCGCTCGCTCCAGCTGGCCTTGTCGGCCGCCGGGCCGGCCTTGGGGTTGAAGCTGACGACGATGCGGATCACCAGCATGTAGCCCAGCGTGGCGATCAGGCCCGGGATGACCGCCGCCACGAACAGCTTGCCGATCGACTCCTGCGTCAGCACCGCGTACACCACCAGCGGCACCGAGGGCGGAATCAGGATGCCCAGCGTGCCGGCCGCCGCCAGCGTGCTGGTGGCCAGGCGGTCGGAATAGCCATGCGCGCGCAGCTCGGGCAGCGCCACCTGCGCCATGGTGGCCGCGGTGGCCAGCGACGAGCCGCAGATGGCGCCAAAGCCGGCGCAGGCGCCCGCCGCCGCCATGCCCAGGCCACCGCGCAGGTGGCCCAGGAACGCCGCCGCGCAGCGAAACAGCGCGCGCGACAGGCCGCCGTGGGTGGCGAACTGCCCCATCAGCATGAACAGCGGCACCACCGCCAGGTCGTAGTTGGACAGCCGCGCGTAGGCGGTGGTGTTGAGGGTGAACAGCAGCGCCGCCGGGTCGCCCCCGTTCATGGCCAGAAAGGCCGCCGCCCCGCCCAGGAACATGCCCACGCCGACATGCACGCGGATCGCCAGCAGGAACAGCAGAACCGCGAAGACCCACAGGCCGATGCTCATCCCGCTCATGCCGCGTCTCCGTTCAGTGCAATCCGCAGCGACAGCCCGGCGCGCGCCAGCGCCGCCAGCGTCAGCAGCAGGAAGCTGGGCACCAGCAGCGACACCGGCCACCACAGCGGCACCAGCAGCAGGGCCGACACCTCGAACGATTCCTTGGCCGAAATGGCGTACAGCGCCGTGCGCCAGGTCAGCAGCGCCCCGATGACCGCCAGCAGGGCGTGGCCCAGCGCGTCCAGCCAGCCGCGCGCGCGCGCGCTCAGGCCGTTGGTGAAGGCGTCCACCTTGATGTGGTGGTCATACACCTCGCACAGCGGCAGAAAGGCCGCCGCCGCGATGGCCGAACCCATTTGCAGCAGCTCCATGTCGCCCTGGATCGGGGTGGAAAACAGCTTGCGCCCGACGATGGAGACGATGGACATCACCACGATGGCGCAAAACAGCAGGCCGCCGCCCAGCGCCCACCATGTCGAAATGCGATCCAGCCAGTGTCCCCAGCTGCTGGTGAACGGGCTCGGTTCACCTGTTGCGCCCGGTGCCAACTCTGCCACGGCGTGTCCTTGTCTCTGTGCGGAATATTGAAAAAGCCTGTCACGCGCGCCGCAGGCGTCGTGACAGGCCGATGCCATTCAGGGGCTGATCATAGGCCCCTGAACGCCTCACTTGGGCATGTACTTGGCACCGATGGCGTGCGCCTCGGCGGCCAGCTTCTTGCCGTCCAGGCCCTTGGCGCTGGCCTGCTTGATCCAGTCCTCTTCGACGCTGGCGGTGGCCTTCTTGATGGCGGCGTAGTCCTCGTTCTTGATCGTCAGCACCTTGTTGCCGCGCGCGGCCAGCGACTTGCGGGCGGCGTCGTTGCCTTCGTCCCAGATGCGGCCCAGCCACTCGGCCATGAACAGGCCGCTGTTCTTGTCGATCACCGATTTCAGATCGGGCGGCAGGCTGTCGAACTTCTTGGTGTTCATCAGCACCGCCATCGGCGTCTGCGTGAAGCCCGGCTGGTTGGCCTGGCCTTCCATGTGGTACTTGACCACCTCGTCGATCTTGGTGGAAGGCAGCACTTCCCACGGCGCCATGGCGCCATCGATCACGCCCTTGGACACGCCCTCGGTCACCTGCGCCACCGGCATGTTGACCGGCGTGCCCCCCAGCGCCGTCAGGAACAGCGCGGCAAAGCGCGAGGGGCTGCGCAGCTTGATGCCCTTGAAGTCGGCCGCCGACAGGATCGGCTTGCTGGCGGTGGACAGCACCACGTTGGAGGCGCTGAAGATGGTCAGCACCTTGAAGTCCTTGAAGTCGTCCTTGCCGTACTTCTCGTAGAACTCCCACATGGCCCGGCTGCCCGCCATGCCACCGGGCGGCAGCGTGAAGGGCAACTCCAGCGCCTCGGTGCGGGGAAAGCGCCCGGTGGAGTAGCTGGGCGAGGTCCAGACGATGTCGGACACGCCGTTCTTCACCTGGTCGGCCAGCTGGGCCGGCGTGCCGCCCAGTTGCAGCGCCGGGTAGATCTGGCACTTGAGCTTGCCGGCCGATTCCTTGCCGATCTTCTCGCACCACGGCTCCAGGAAGTTCTTCTGGAAGTTCGAGTTGGGCGGCAGAAAGTGCGAGAACTTCAGCACCGTCTCCTGGGCCTGAGCGGCGCCCACGCCAGCGAGGCCGAGCAACACCGTCACGGCCGCGCGGGCCACCATACGCTTGGAAGTCATGAAAGAGTCTCCTGAAAAGTAACAATCGAAGGAAAACCGGTGGGGTTTGCCGCGCAGTCTAACGACCATGCCGCCGGGTGCGGCTACGTGCATCCCCTAGGAACCATTGTCCCCGGCGCCGCGGGCATGTGCGGGCTCGGGCGGTCTGCGGCGCGGTACCTCCTGGGGATCGCTGGAGCGATGACTGCCCTGTGTACCTGGCCACCTGCCGCAGCCAAATCATGCCAAGCCTGGCTTGAGCGGCCTGCGCGGCAGCGACCACCGCCGCTGTCTGCGCCTTCTGCCGCACAGACAGCTGGCTCGGTGCAACTCAAAACCGACAAATTCATTTGTTATTGTTGAATTTGCATTGTAGTGCAGGCCCGAGGCCAAGCGCAAGAGGGCATGCCGACCCCGCCAGGTCATGCCGCCGCCCACGCGGCACAATGACGCCATGAGACTCCTGCACACCATGCTTCGCGTCGGCGACCTGCAACGCTCGATCGACTTCTACACCCAGGTGCTGGGCATGCAATTGCTGCGCCGGTCGGAAAACCCCGAGTACCAATACTCGCTGGCGTTCGTCGGCTATGGCGGCGGCAATCCGGATCAGGCGGAGATCGAACTGACCTACAACTGGGGCACCACCGCCTACGACATGGGCACGGCATTCGGCCACATCGCCATCGCGGTGCCGGACGCCCATGCCGCCTGCGAGCGCATCAAGGCCGCCGGTGGCCAGGTCACGCGCGAGGCCGGCCCCGTCAAGGGCGGCACCACGGTGATCGCCTTCGTCACCGATCCGGACGGCTACAAGATCGAGCTGATCCAGCGCGCCGAAGGCGCAGCCGGCGGTGGACTGCGCTGAACCGGGCCAGCCGATTCTGCGTGTTTCAAGCCGCCAGCGCTTGCTGGACGTGCGCCAGCAGCTATTGATTTGATAGTTTTCTTGGCGGGTGTCACGCCGCCCGGCGGCGCGTCAGCGGCCTTCAGTCGCGCAGCTTGAAGACGATCTGCAACGGGTTCCAGTAGCGGCCGTTGTCGGACGGCAGCCGCTCGGTGCGGTCCAGCGCGCGCAGCACCGCCTCGTCCCAGGACTTGACGCCGCTGGAGCGGGTGATGCGCCGGCTGATGATGAGTCCCAACTCGTCGGTGCGCACCTCCACCTCGGCCACCGGGTTGCCCGGCACGTCGTCGGTGAAAACGATTTTCGGACGCACCACGGCGCGGATGCGGCCGGCGTAGTTGCCGGACGGGCCGGCATCGCGCTCGTCCTGGCCGCCTGCCTTGCCGCCACCCTTGCCCTTGCCAGCGGCGCTGCCGCCCTCGCTGTCGGCGCCGCCGGCCATGGCCAGCGACCGCGCCACGTTGGCCTTGTGCCTTGCGTCGTCGGCGGCCTTGGCCTGGGCGGCCGCCTTGGCCTTGGCTTTGGCCTGCTCCGCGGCTTCGGCCTTGCGCTCGGCCTCGGCCTCGGCGCGCTTTTGTGCCTCGGCCTTCTTCTTCGCCTCGGCAGCGGCCTGCCGGCGCTCTTCGGCCTCTTCGGCCTTCTTCTTCTCGGCCAGTTTGCGCTGCTCGTCTTCCTTGCGCTTTTTCTCGTCGGCGGCTTTCTTCCGCGCCAGTTCGCGGCGCTCGTGCTCGGCCGCTTCGCGTTCGCGCTGTTGCTGCTCGCGCGCGGCCTCGGCCTTGCGGGCTTCTTCCTGCTTCTTGCGGGCCAGCGCGATGTCGGCGTCGCGCTGCGCCTGCGCGTCCGCCTGGGACGGCGGGGGCTTGACCACCGGCTCGGGCTTCGGTGCGGGCTTCGGTGGAGGCTGCGGGGCCGGCGGCGGCTGGTGCTCCACCGCCGGTGCTGGCGGCCGCGGCGCGGCCTTGGGCGACGCCTGCTGCACGCTGGGTGACCACAACTCGGCCTGCACCGCCAGATCGTGCGGCTCGTTCTTCCAGCGCAGACCCCAGGTCAGCGCCAGGATCAGCAGCAGATGCGCGGCCAACGCCAGCCCGAACGCGCGGCCGAAACCACCCTGCGGCGGCGGCGCGAATTCAAGGCGCTCGATGACGGCGGTGTTCATGGCCGAAAGTTCACTTGACGGCCAGGCCCACGCGCTGCACGCCGGCGTCACGCAGCAGCTTCATCATGTTCATCACCTGCTGGTAGCGCAGTTCGCTGTCGGCGGCGATCATCACCGGCAGCTCGGGGTGGTCGGCCAGCAGCGCCTTGATGGCGGCCACGGCCTCCTTGTCGCCCAGGCCACTGCGCTGGATCTCGCCGGCCAGCGACAGCTTGCCGGCGGCGTCGATCTGCACGTCGACCCGCTTGTCCGGCGCCTTGGTCGACTGGTCGGCGCTGGGCACGTTGATGACGCCGGGCGTGATCAGCGGCGCGGTGACCATGAAGATGATCAGCAGCACCAGCATCACGTCGATGAAGGGCACCATGTTGATCTCGTTCATGGCGCGGCGGCCTCGACCGCGGGAGCTGACGGCGGGCACGGCTTCAGTATCCGGTGGGGGTGGCCGAATGCGCCGCCGGAGCATGCACGCCCAGGTTGCGCTGCAGGATGTTGGAGAACTCCTCGATGAAGGTCTCCAGCTTGATCGCCAGGCGGTCGAGCTCGCGCGCGAAGCGGTTGTAGGCCACCACCGCCGGAATGGCGGCGAACAGGCCGATGGCGGTGGCCACCAGCGCCTCGGCGATGCCCGGCGCCACCGTGGCCAGGGTCACCTGCTGCAGGCTGGCCAGGCCGGTGAAGGCGTGCATGATGCCCCACACGGTGCCGAACAGGCCGACGTACGGGCTGACCGAGGCCACCGAGGCCAGGAAGGACAGGTTGGACTCGGCCTCGTCCAGCTCACGCTGCTGGCTGGCGCGCATGGCGCGGCGCGCGCCGTCGAGCAGCGCGCTGGGGTCGCCGATGCGGCGCTCGCGCAGCTTCTGGTATTCGCGCATGCCGCTGGCGAAGATGCGCTCCATCGGGCCGGCGTGCTTGGCGTTCTGCACCGCCGAGGCGTACAGGTCGTTCAGGCTGGTGCCCGACCAGAAGTCGCGCTCGAACTCGTCGTTGAGCGCGCGCGTCTGCTTGAACGAGCGCAGCTTGCGGAAGATGGCGGCCCAGCTGGTGATGGACACCAGCAGCAGCAGCAGCATCACCAGCTGCACGACGAAGCTGGCGTGCAGCACCAGCTGGATGATGGAAAGGTCCTGGTTCATGAATGCAGTGTGTTCAGTAGCTCGGGTGGAATGCGCGCCGGCTTCAGGGTGGCGGCGTCGACCCAGCCGACGCGAATGCGGGCGCTGCACAGCAACTGGCGCGGCGTCGGAGCGGGATGCAACAGCCAGGCCTGCTGGTCGATCACCATACCCGCCCGACCGGCCTCTTGGAGCCGCGCGGTGACCACAAGTTCATCGTCAAGCCGCGCCGGGCGCAGGTATTTCACCTGGGATTCGGCCACCACGAACATGCCGCCGGCCTGCTCGCGCAGCGCGCGCTGGTGAACGCCGAGCGCGCGCAGCCACTCGGTGCGGGCGCGTTCAAAGAATTTCAGGTAATTGGCGTAGAACACGATGCCGCCGGCATCGGTGTCTTCCCAGTAGACGCGGATCGGGAACTCGAACTCCGCCATCGGGCACACTGCCTTTCAGGCCAGGACGGCTTTCAGCCGCTCGATGGCGGTCTTCAGCTGCGCCATCGAGTTGGCGGTGGAAAAGCGCACGTAGCGCGCGGTCTCGGCATGGCCGAAGTCGCGCCCCGGCGTGACCGCCAGATGCGCGCGCTTCATCAGCTCGAAGGCGAATTCCCAACTGCCGGGTTGCTGCATGTCGCTATTGTATTCGGAGCGGCCGGCGAACATCCTGTCACAGGCGGCCGAACAATCGGCCCAGGCGTAGAAGGCACCGTCGGGCGTCACCGGCACCGGCAGGCCCAGCGCCTGCAGCTGCGGCACGAACCAGTCGCGGCGGGCCTTGAACTCGGCGCGACGGCGCTCGTATTCAGCCAGGCTGCCGGGCTCGAAGCAGGCCAGCGCCGCATGCTGCGACACCGTGCTGGCACAGATGAACAGGTGCTGGGCGATCTGCTCGACCACCTCGACCAGCGCATCGGGCACCACCAGCCAGCCCAGGCGCCAGCCGGTCATGTTGAAGTACTTGCTGAAGCTGTTGATGCTGATGATCTGATCATCCAGCGCCAGCGCGCTGTGTCCGTAGGTGTCCTCGTAGGACAGGCCCAGGTAGATCTCGTCGATCAGGGTGATGCCGCCGCGCTCGCTCACCACCGCGTGGATGCGCGCCAGCTCGTCCGGGTGGATCGAGGTGCCTGTGGGGTTGGACGGCGAGGCCAGCATGACGCCGCGGGTGTGCGCGCCCCAGGCCTGTCGCACCTTGTCGGCGCTGAGCTGGAAGCGCTCGGCCGCCGTCGACGGAATCATCACCGCCCGCCCCTCGGCCATGCTGACGAACTGCCGGTTGCAGGGGTAGCTGGGGTCGGGCATCAGGATCTCGTCGCCCGCCTCGATCAGTGCCAGGCAGGCCAGCTGCAGCGCCGCCGAGGCCCCCGCCGTGACGACGATGCGCCGCGCCGGCACCCGCAGGCCGAAGCGATCGGCATACCACTGGCTGATGCGCTCGCGCAGTTGGGGCAGCCCGGTGGCCTGCGTGTACTGGGTGTGGCCGTCGCGAATGGCGCGCGCGGCGGCCTCGGCCACCAGCGGCGGCGCGGTGAAGTCGGGCTCGCCGATGTTCAGGTAGATCATCGGCTGCGCGCTGCCAGCGGCCTCGCGCGCGATGGCGGCGGCCGACTTGGCCATCTCCATCACGTAGAACGGCTGGACGCGCTGCGCGCGGGCGGAAATCCTCATGTCGCTTCTTTTGCCTTGGCGGCGCGCAGCCGGGTGCGGTCGGCCGCCACCTCGGGCTCGCGCAGCCGCGGCGCCAGGCCGTTGAGCACGGCGTTGACGTATTTGTGGCCATCGGTGCCGCCAAAGTCCTTGGCCAGCTCGATGCACTCGTTGAGCACCACGCGCCACGGCACGTCGGGGCATTTCAGGAACTCGTAGGCGCCGATCCACATGCAGCCGCGCTCGACGGGCGAGATGTCCGCCAGCCGGCGATCCAGCAGCGGCACGATCAGCGCGTCCAGGTCGTCGGCCAGCTCGATGCAGCCGTGCAGCAGGGCGTCGAAATGCGCCGCGTCGGCCTTGGCAAAGCCCTGCAGCTCGCGCGTGAAGACGTCGATCGCCGCCGCGTCCCCGCCACCGACCTGGTGTTGGTACAGGCCTTGCAGGGCGAATTCGCGGGCACGCGAGCGCGGCGACTTGGTGGATGACTTGCGGGTGGCGCCGTCGCTGACGCGCGGCGCTGCCCTGGCCGGGCGCGGGGTGGCTGGCGGCGGGCTCATCGCAGGCCCGCCTTCAGCAGCGCCATCTCCACCGCCACGCGGGCGGCGTCGCGCCCCTTGTCGGTCTGGCGGGCCTGCGCCTGGGCCAGGTTCTCGGTGGTGAGGATGGCGTTGGCCACCGGGATGTCCAGATCCAGCGCCACGCGGGTCACGCCGGCGCCCGATTCATTGGCCACCAGCTCGAAGTGGTAGGTTTCGCCGCGGATGATGCAGCCCAGCGCGATCAGCGCGTCGAACTCGCCCCGGCGCGCCAGCCATTGCAGCGCCAGCGGCACCTCCAGCGCGCCGGGCACGGTATGGTGGGTGATGTGGGCCGCCGGCACACCCAGCGCGGCCAGCTCGCTCAGGCAGGCATCGGCCAGGGCCCGGGTGATGCCGTCGTTGAAGCGGGCCTGCACGATGCCGATGCGCAGCGCGCGGCCGTCGAGCGGGGAAATCTGTCCTTTGTCGGCACCAAGCATGGGCGTCCTTTTCAGTCCTTCGTGATGTAGCCGACCACGTCGAGGCCGTAGCCACCGGCCATGCTGGGCAGGCGCCGCGGCGTGCCCATGAGCTGCATGCGTTGCACGCCCAGCTCGCGCAGGATCTGCGCGCCCACGCCATAGCTGCGCAAGTCCATGCGCCCGCGCTCGGGCGCATGGGCGGCGCGCGCCGTGCCCTGGAACTGGGCCAGCAGCTGCTCGGCGTCCTCGCCGCAGTTCAGGAATACCGCCACGCCGCAGCCTTCCTGCTGGATATGGCGCAGGCTCTCGTGCACGCTCCAGGAATGGCTGCCACGCTGCACTTCCAGCGCATCCAGCACCGACAGCGGTTCATGCACGCGCACCGGCACCGCCTCGCCGGCCTGCCACTGCCCCAGCACCAGTCCCAGGTGAAGCGCGCCGCTGGGCTGGTCGCGGTAGGCGTGGGCGATGAACTCTCCATGCACGGTGCGCAGCGGCCGCGAGGCGATCTTCTCGACCAGCGATTCGGTGCGACTGCGGTACTCGATCAGGTCGGCGATGGTGCCGATCTTCAGGCCGTGCTCGGCGGCAAACTGCTGCAGGTCGGGCAGGCGCGCCATGGTGCCGTCGTCCTTCATGATCTCGCAGATCACGGCGGCAGGCGTGCAGCCGGCCATGGCGGCCAGGTCGCAACCGGCTTCGGTATGGCCGGCGCGCATCAGCACGCCGCCATCGACGGCCTGCAGCGGAAAGATGTGACCGGGCTGCACCAGATCCTCCGCGCGCGCGCCGGGCGCCACGGCCGCCTGCACGGTACGCGCGCGGTCGGCCGCGCTGATGCCGGTGGTGACGCCTTCGGCGGCCTCGATGGAGACCGTGAAGGCGGTGCCCATCTTGGTGCCGTTGCGCGTCACCATGGGCGGCAGGCGCAGGCGCTCGCAGCGCTCGCGCGTCAGCGTCAGGCAGATCAGGCCGCGGCCGAAGCGCGCCATGAAGTTGATGGCTTCGGGCGTGACGTGGTCGGCCGCGAGGATCAGGTCGCCCTCGTTCTCGCGGTCTTCCTCGTCGACCAGGATGACCATGCGGCCGGCGGCGAGATCGGCCACGATGTCGGGCACCGGCGAGATGGCCGAGGCAGCAGCGGTGTGTGGAGGCAGGGGAGCATTCATGGCGGTCACGTTCGGTACAGGCAACCGATGGCGCGGCGGGAAAACCCGCATTATCGGCGCTTTGCCCAGGCAGGCACCAACCCCGGCCGGCAAGGACCACATGGACGCCCCTGCTGAATACTCCTGTTTTTATAGCTGCTACCGCATTCTGGTCAAGCGCCAGAGGTCGATTTGAGGTTCTACTCTCGAATGATGGTGAGGTACTTGATCAGTGCCGCACTGCGACACGACGCATGAGAAAAATGAACAGCCATACGCAGAGGACGCCAAGGATTCGCAGAGGACGCAAAGAAAGCCGATGGGTCTTCTGGCTTTCTGCGTCCTCTGCGAAATCTCTGCGTCCTCTGCGTTCGGAGGTTGGCGGTTTCCAGTAAGCGACCATTCGAAACCTTGTCTCGCAGGCCATCACCATCATTCGCGAGAAGAGCCCGATTTGACCAATCAATCAGGGACGGTGGGTGAACGCTCAGGCCAGCGCCACATGCATCAGGTTGGTGGTGCCGCTCTCGCCAAAAGGCATGCCAGCCAGCACCACGACCGGTGTGCCCGGCTCGGCAAAGCCCTGGCCGCGCGCCACGCCCGCGCCCACCGGCCCGATCTGCTCCAGATTCAGCGCCTGCGTCAGATGCACCGAATGCACGCCCCAGGCCAGCGCCAGCTTGCGCGCCACGCCCATGCGCGGCGACACGCCCAGGATGGGGGCGCTCGTCCGCTCACGCGCGGCGCGCAGCGCGGTATGCCCCGAACTGGTGAAACAGACGATGGCACGCGCCTGGATCAGCGCCGCCGCGCGGCGCATGGCGCAGCACACGGCCTGGGTCACGTCCTGGGCGCTGGCGTCGGCCGCGGCGTGGGAGGCCTCGATGAGCTGGCGGTACTGGCCGTCGGCCTCGGTGCCCTCGATGATGCGGTTCATCATCGTCACCGCCTCGACCGGGTACTTGCCGGCGGCCGATTCGGCCGACAGCATCACCGCATCGGCGCCGTCGTAGATGGCGGTGGCCACGTCAGAGGCCTCGGCACGCGTGGGCACCGGGCTTTCGATCATGGATTCGAGCATCTGCGTGGCGACGATGACCGGCTTGCCCAGCTTGCGGCACAGCTTGACGATGCGCTTCTGGATCGCCGGCACCTGCTCGGCGGGCAACTCGACCCCCAGGTCGCCGCGCGCCACCATGATGGCGTCGGCTTCGCGCACCACCTCATCCAGACGTTCGATGGCCGAGGGCTTTTCGAGCTTGGCCAGGATGCCGGCGCGATCGCCGATCAGGGCGCGCGCCTCGGCGATGTCCTCGGGTCGCTGGACGAAGGACAGAGCGATCCAGTCGGCGCCCAGCTCCAGCGCCGTGGCCAGATCGGCACGGTCCTTGGCCGTCAGCGCCGAAATCGGCAGCACCACTCCGGGCACGTTGACGCCCTTGCGCTCGGACAGGCGCCCACCCACCAGCACCGTGGTGTCGGCGCTGTTGGCGTCACAGCGCTCGACGCGCACGCGCAGCTTGCCGTCGTCCAGCAGCAGTTCGGCGCCCGGCACCAGGGCGGCAAAGATCTCCGGATGGGGAAGCTGCACGCGCTCGGTCGTTCCCAGGGCAGGATCGAGGTCAAAGCGAAATGGCTGGCCCGCCGTCAGTTGCACTGGGCCATTTTCGAAGCGCCCCACGCGCAGCTTGGGCCCCTGCAGGTCGGCCAGGATGCCGATCGGGCGGCCGGTCTCGTGTTCGATGGCGCGCACGACGGCAAAGCGCGCCGCGTGGTCCTCGCGCGTGCCGTGGCTGAAGTTCATGCGGAACACGTCGGCCCCGGCGATGAACAGCCTGCGGATCATGTCCAGGTCGGCGCTGGCGGGACCCAGCGTGGCGACGATCTTGGCGCGGCGGATGCGGTGCATGAAGGGCTTTCAAGCGTCGATGAGGATGACGCGGAAATCGTTGACATTGGTGCGCGTCGGGCCGGTGACGACCGAGTCGCCCAGCGCTTCGAAGAAGCCGTGGCCGTCGTTGTTGTCCAGGCTGCGGCGCGGGTTGATGGCTTGCGCAAAGGCGCGCGCCAGCGTCGTGGGGCCGGCGTGAGCCCCGGCGATTTCTTCCATGCCATCGACGCCGTCGGTGTCACCCATCAGGACGTGGATGCGCGCGTGGCCGCGCGTGGCGATGACAAAGGACAGCAGACATTCGACGTTGCGCCCGCCGCGGCCCTGGCCGCGCAGGGTGACGGTGGTCTCGCCGCCCGACAGGATGGCGCAGGGCGGCTTGAAGGGCTGGCCGCGCTCGGCCACCTGCAGCGCCAGCGCGGCCAGCACCTTGCCGACGTCGCGCGCCTCGCCCTCGATGGCGTCGCTCAGGATGTGCGGCGCGTAGCCGTGCTGGCGCGCGACCGCGGCGGCGACCTCCAGTGCCTGCTGGGGGGCGGCGACCATGCGGGTTTCGATGCCCGCCAGGCGCGGGTCGCCCGGCTTGACCGATTCGCCGGCGCCGCTTTCCAGTACGGCACGCACGTGTGCCGGCAGCTCGATGCCGTAGCGCTGCACGATCTCGAGCGCATCGGCGCAGGTGGTCGGGTCGCCCACGGTGGGTCCCGAGGCGATGTCCATCGGCGCATCGCCCGGCACGTCCGAGAGCACCAGGGTGATCACGCGCGCCGGATGGCAGGCAGCGGCCAGGCGCCCACCCTTGATGGCCGAGAGGTGCCGGCGCACGATGTTCATCTCGCCGATGCTGGCGCCGCTGGCCAGCAAGGCGCGGTTCACGTCCTGCTTGTCGGCCAGGGTGATGCCGGACAGCGGCAGCGGCAGCAGCGACGAGCCGCCGCCCGAAATCAGACACAGCAACACGTCGTCTTGAGCGAGACCAGATGCCAGATCGAGCATGCCCTGCGCCGCCCGCAGCCCGGCGTCGTCTGGCACCGGGTGCGCCGCCTCGACGATCTCGATCTTCTGGCACGGCACGTTGTAGCCGTAGCGCGTGACGACGAGGCCGGTGAGCGGGCCACCATAGCGATCTTCCACGGCACGCGCCATGGCGGCGGACGCCTTGCCGGCGCCGATCACCACCAGCCGCCCCTTGACCTCGGTCGGGCTCGGCAGGTGTGGTGGCACACAGCGCGCCGGCTGGGCCGAGGCGATGGCGGCCTCGAACATCTCGCGCATGAGGCGGGCGGCGTCGGGCGTCATCGTGTGGTCTCCTCGAGTTCTTGTCGGAAAGCGGCCCGGCACGAGGCCGGGTCGGATGGGACTGATCAGGCCTTCTGCCGGATCTCGAAGTTGGAGAGCTTTTCCAGCGCGCGCACCATGCCCGAGTGGTCCCAGGCGGCGCCGCCGTGCGACACGCAGGCGCTGAACAGCTGCTGCGCGGTGCCGGTGGCCGGAAGCGCCAGGCCGAGCTGGCGCGCGGCGGTGAGCGCCAGGTTCAGGTCCTTCTGGTGCAGCGCGATGCGAAAGCCCGGCTCGACCGTGCGCTTGATCATGCGCTCGCCCAGCACCTCCAGGATGCGCGAGGTGGCCAGCCCGCCCAGCAGCGCCTGGCGCACCTTGGCCGGATCGGCGCCGGCCTTGGCGGCAAACAGCAGGCCCTCGGCCACGGCGTTGATGGTCAGGGCCACCACGATTTGGTTGGCCACCTTGCAGGTCTGGCCGTCGCCGGTGCCGCCCACGAGCGTGATGTTCTTGCCCATGGCCTCGAACGCCGGCTTGACGCGATCGAACACCGCCGGCTTGCCGCCGCACATGATGGACAGTGTGGCGTTCTTGGCGCCCACGTCGCCGCCCGACACCGGCGCGTCGAGGTAGTCGCAGCCCAGCGCTTCGACCTTCTGCGCGTATTCCTTGGTCTCCACCGGCGAGATGGAGGACATGTCGACCACGACCTTGCCCTTGGACAGGCCCGCGGCCACGCCGTCCTCGGCAAACAGCACCTTGCCGACGTCGGGCGTGTCCGGGACCATGATGATGACGATGTCGGCGTGTTGTGCGACTTCCTTGCCGCTGGCGCAGGCAGTGCCGCCGGCGCGGGTGAGTTCTTGCGGCACCGCCCCACGGCTGTGCAGAAAGACGGTGTGACCCGCCTGGATAAGGTGCCCTGCCATGGGCGTGCCCATGATGCCCAGGCCGATGAAGCCGATGTTGAGCGACATGACGAATCTCCGATGGTTGTTCGGGTAGTGGCTTATTCGGCCAACTTCTGGCGCCAGCCCAGGCCGTCTTCGGTTTTGCCCGCCGGCTTGTACTCGCAGCCGATCCAGCCGCGGTAGCCGATCTGGTCCAGGTGCTTGAACAGGAAGGCGTAGTTGATCTCGCCCGTGCCCGGCTCGTTGCGGCCGGGGTTGTCGGCCAGCTGGATGTGAGCGATTTTCTCCAGGTGCTGCTGCAACGTGGCAGCGAGCTCGCCCTCCATGCGCTGCATGTGGTAGATGTCGTACTGCACGAACAGGTTGTCTGAGCCGACCTGATCGATCAGCTTGAGCGCCTGGGGCGTGCCATGCAGGTAGAAGCCCGGGATGTCGAAGGTGTTGATGGCCTCGATCAGCAGGCGCAGACCGTGCTTCTCCAGCTCGGCGGCGGCGTAGCGGAGGTTCTCGACCACCGTGGCGTCCACCTGCTTGGGGTCGGCACCCGCGGGCACCTTGCCGATCAGGCAGTTGAGCTGAGGCACGCCGAGCACCTGGGCGTAATCGATCGCCTGGGCCACCCCCGCCCTGAATTCGGCCACGCGCGTGGGGTCGCAGGCGATGCCGCGGTCGCCCGCGTCCCAGTCGCCCGCGGGCAGGTTGTGCAATACGAGCTTGAGTTGGTGCTGGTCCAGCAGAGCCTTGATTTCGGTGGCTGGCCAGGCGTAGGGGAACAGGAACTCGACCGCGTCGAACCCGGCCTTGCGTGCCGCCTCGAAGCGCTCCAGGAACGGGCGCTCGGTGAACAGCATGGTCAGGTTGGCGGCGAATTGGGGCATGACGTCTCTCCTTTTTTCAGTCCAGCATGGCGATGGCGGTGGGCACGTCGCCCTTGCCTGTAGCCATGTCCTCGAATTCGACCACGCTGTCGATCTCGGCACCCATCGCGATGTTGGTGACGCGCTCCAGGATCATCTCGATCACCACCGGCACCTTGAATTCCTGCATCCAGGCCTCGGCCTGCCGGATGGCGGGCGCGATCTCCTCCTGCCGGTGCACGCGGATCGCCTTGCAGCCCAGGCCCTCGACCACCTTGACGTAGTCGATGCCGTAGCCCTCGACCTCGGGTGAGTTGATGTTGTCGAACCCCAGTTGCACACAGTAGTCCATCGAGAAGCCGCGCTGGCTCTGGCGGATCAGTCCCAGGTAGCTGTTGTTGACCACGATGTGGGTGTAGGGCAGCTTGAACTGCGCGCCCACCGCCAGCTCCTCGATCATGAACTGGAAGTCGTAGTCGCCCGACAGCGCCACGATCTTGCGCTCGGGGTCGGCGGCGCGCACGCCCAGCGCCGCGGGCAGCGTCCAGCCCAGCGGGCCGGCCTGGCCGGCGTTGATCCAGTGGCGCGGCTTGTACACGTGCAGGAACTGGCCGCCGGCGATCTGCGACAGGCCGATCACCGAGACGTAGCAGGTGTCCTGGTCGAAGGCGTTGTTCATGCACTGATACACGCGCTGGGGCTTGAGCGGCACGCTGTAGTAGTTGGTCTTGCGCAGGTATTGCAGGTCCTTCTTGCGCTCCTGGCATTCCTGCGCCCAGGCGCTGTAGTCGCGCAGCCTGCCGGCCTTCTTCCATTCCCGGGCGACCTGCACGAACAGCTCGAGCGCGGCCTTGGCGTCGGAGACGATGCCCAATTCGGGCGCGAAGATGCGGCCGATCTGCGTCGGCTCGATATCCACGTGCACGAAGCGGCGGCCCTTGCAATAAACCTCGGGCGAGCCGGTGTGGCGGTTGGCCCAGCGGTTGCCCATGCCGAGCACGAAATCCGAAGCCAGCATGTTGGCGTTGCCATAGCGGTGCGAGGTTTGCAGGCCCACCATGCCGGCCATCAACGGATGGTCGTCGGGGATCGCGCCCCAGCCCATCAGGGTCGGGATCACCGGCACGCCGGTGAGCTCGGCAAACTCGACCAGCAGCTCGGCCGCGTCGGCGTTGATCACGCCGCCACCGGCCACGAGCAGCGGCTTGGCGCATTCGTTCATGATCGTGAGCGCCTTTTCGATCTGCTTGCGCGTGGCGGCGGGCTTATACACCGCCAGCGGCTCGTAGGTGTCGATGTCGAACTCGATCTCGGCCATCTGCACGTCGAACGGCAGATCGATCAGCACCGGCCCCGGCCGGCCCGAGCGCATCAGGTGGAAGGCCTTCTGGAACACCCGCGGCACCTGCGCCGGCTCCAGCACCGTGGTCGCCATCTTGGTCACCGGACGTGCGATGGACGCGATGTCGACCGCCTGGAAATCCTCCTTGTGCAGCTTGGCGCGCGGCGCCTGGCCGGTGATGCACAGGATCGGGATCGAATCGGCCATGGCCGAGTACAGCCCGGTGATCATGTCGGTGCCGGCGGGGCCCGAGGTGCCCAGGCACACGCCGATGTTGCCGGCCCGGGCGCGGGTGTAGCCCTCGGCCATGTGCGAGGCGCCCTCGACGTGGCGCGCCAGCACGTGTGCAATCGTCTGGCGCTCGTTCATCTGGGCGTACAGCGGGTTGATGGCGGCGCCGGGCACGCCGAAGGCTTGCGTGATGCCTTCCTTCTCCATCACCAGCACGGCCGCCATTGCCGCTTTCATTCTTGCCATGAGTCTGTCTCCCGATCGGTGGTCGAACGATGACGCCGATGGTGCGGGCAATCGCCTCGTCATGGAACACGGCTCTTGAGCATGACGCTTATTCCGTGGTGGAATGCCGCAATGAATCGCATTCAGGACGCCCGTCTTTTTCTTCGGATCGTTGATCTCGGCTCGTTCAGCAAGGCCGCCGGCGAAGCCGGCATGGGTCAACCTGCCGCCACCAAGCAAATCAACCGCATGGAAGAGCAGCTCGGCGCTCGATTGCTGCACCGCACCACACACGGGGTCAGCCCGACCGAAATCGGTCTGCTGTACTACGAAAAATGCAAGCTGATCTGCCTGCACGCGGACGAGGCCAGCTCCGTCGGTTCGCTGCTGCAGACCCAGACCCAGGGGGTTATCCGCATCAGCACCTCGGTGGCATTCGGCCGCCGCGTCATGGCGCCGCTGGTGATGAAGTTCATGCACATGCATCCCGGGTTGCAGATCGAACTCAACTGCGACGACCGTTACGTCAACCTGGTCGAGCAGGGCGTGGATGTGGCCGTGCGCCTGGGCAAGCTGGCCGATTCCACCCTGGGGGCGGCCTATCTGGGCCTCAACCCCTGGGTTCTGGCGGCATCGCCCGGTTACCTGAAAGCACACGGACGACCGCGCAAGCCGCAGGATCTCGGCCGCCACGAAGCGCTGATCTACAGCACCGTTCAGGGTGACGAGCGCTGGCTGCTGAGCGGCACCGACGGTCGTCAGATCAGCGTGAGCGTGCGCGGGCGACTGCGCAGCAACAACCTGTCGATGCTGCTGGCGGCTGCGCGTCAGGGTTTCGGCATCGCCGCCCTGCCCCGCTACGTGGCTCACCGCTCGTTGACCGAGGGCGCCCTGACCAGCGTGCTCGATGACTGGGCTCTGCCATCACAGGAAGTGCATGCGGTGTTTCCGTCGCCGCGCATGGTGCCGGCCAAGGTCAGACTCCTGATCACCTGGCTGCAGAGCCAGTTCGGCCCTGACTGGTGGGCTCGCCCGAACGACTGACCGCACGGGCCGGCGTGTCGCCCACCGGATACTCAGGGTGCCAGACGTTCGCGCACCCAGCCGCTGCCGTCCAGGCGGTAGCACAGCCGGTCGTGCAGGCGACTCTTGCGCCCTTGCCAGAACTCCCAGCGATCGGGCTTAAGGCGAAAGCCTCCCCAATGCGGTGGACGCGGCGGATGGAGCATGAACCTGGCACCCACCTTGGCCGCCTCGGCCACCAGCCAGGCGCGGCCAGGGATGACCTGGCTTTGCGGACTGGCCCAGGCGCCCAGGCGGTGGTCCAACGGACGGCTGGCGTAGTAGGCATCGCTCTCGGACTCCGCCACCCGCTCGACCGTGCCTTCGATGCGCACGACACGTTCCAACTCCACCCAGTGAAATTGCAGCGCCGCGAACGGATTGCCCGCCAGTTGCCGGCCCTTGCGGCTGTCGTAGTTGGTGTACCAGACGATGCCGCGCTCGTCAAAGTCCTTGATCAGCACCACGCGTGTGCTGGGCCGCAGATCGCTGCCGACCGTGGCCAGCGTCATGGCATTGGGCTCGGGCAACTCGCCACGGCGCGCTTCGTCGAACCACTGGGCGAACTGCTTCATTGGATCGGCGTGCGATGCGTCTTCGGACAGTTCGGCGCGCTCGTAGCTCTTGCGCAAATCGGCGATGTGGTTCATGCACGGCAGTATAGGCAGCTAGGAGCGTGGGCGGCAGAAGGCGTCGATAGCGAAAATGGGCCCCAGCGAGGACAGTTTTTGCCGGATTTGCAGGCCCATAGCCACGCTATGGGTCAAGAAGCCGGTGAAAAATGGACCGCTGCGGCCCATTTGCAGCCGACGCCTGCTGCCGCCCACGCTCCTAGGAGACTTGGCCGGGTTCACGCCCGCGGATCGTCGACCAGCGCCAGCAGCGTACGCAAGCGGCGGTCATGAATGCCGTGCGCCCGCAGTGTCTCCAGCGTGCGACGGGCGTAGTCCAGCGTGGTGCCGTAGCGTCCGCTGGCATGGCGAAAGATGTGGCGGTACTGTTCCGGCGCCAGCTCGCCCGTGAAGGACGGACTGCGACGCGACAGGGTGAACGCCAGCGCCGACACCGTGCCGTGCGGCGTGGCACACGGCAGCCAGCGCGCGTCATACACCCCGCTGGGCATTTCCCGCGCCCACAGCGCGTCGAACACGTCTTCCGCGTGACTGGAAGGCACACGAAATGCCATGCCCTGGCAACTGCCGCCTGGCAGCAGCGCGAACACCAGCCCGGGTTGCTCGGGCGTGCCACGGTTGACACGACTCCACATGGCCAGCGCGCGGTGCCAACCGTGCACCCGGGTGGCGTGACGTTCCGTGAAATCGAAATCCGGCCGCCAGATCAGCGAGGCATAGCCGAACACCCACAGGTCGGCATTCGGGCCCGAATGGCGACGCCATTGATGGCGCGCCTGTTCGAGCAGTCGCAACGGATCACGCCCGGGCGAACGCAGGTGCGCATAGTCGGCGTAACCGGGTGGCAACGAGGTGTCCGCGGGATGCATTGCCGGGACTTTATACAATGAGCCCCATTTTTCTGGAGCCATTCAATGAGCGAACAAAGGGAAGACGAGCGTGGTGTCGTGTGGGCAGTGCTGATCGGCGTGGTGCTGCTGGCCATCGGCTTGGCCGTAGGCATGGGGCTGTACCGCACCGGCAAGAATGCCGGCCAGGCAACCGCCACGGCCAGCAGTGCTGGCGTCAGTGCCGGCGCGGCCACCGCGGGTGCCGCAGCTGCGGCGAGCGCCGCGCCGGCCAGCACGGCGGCCATGGCCAGCGGTGACGTGGGCGACGGTGCAGCGATCCGTGTCGAAGGCGGCGTGGTCAAGTTCTACTTTGCCAGCGCCAGCGCCGAGCTGGCGGCCGGAGCGGCCGAGGCTCTGGGCGAGGTCGTCAAGGGCGTGGCCGCCGGCAAGAAGGCCGTGGTCAGCGGTTTTCACGACACGACCGGTGACCCGGCCAGGAACGAGGAGCTCGCCAAGCAGCGCGCGCTGGCCGTCCGCGATGCGCTGGGTGCGCTCGGCATCGGAGCAGACAAGGTGGAGCTGAAGAAGCCGGAAGTCACCACCGCCAGCGGCAGCAACGCCGAGGCGCGCCGCGTCGAGGTGCATCTGGAGTGATGCGGCGGCGTCACTGACGCCCGCACACCATGCTGAAACCCGGCTTCGGCCGGGTTTTTCGTGGGCGTGCGACAGTGCGGCGTGGCTGCCGTGCGCTATTCGTACACCACCATGGCCCGCCCCTCGTCGGCCTGCGCCACCCAACTGGCCAACGCCGCGTCACTGGGGAAGAACTGCGCCTGATCGCCCAGGTGCAGCTGCGCCATGGCGCCGCCCTCGGGGCCGCGCCGCTCCAGCAGCAGGCGCACGGGCAGCCCGCGCAACAGCTCGCCGTGCTCGGTGTGTTCGACCTGCGGCGGGTATTCGGCCAACAGGCGACGAACCTCGGGCGCCTTGCCCGACACCGCCACGCGCAGGAACTTGCCGAAGCGACAGCGCGCCTGGGCCAGGTCCCAGACCTGCGTGACATTGAGCTGCAAGCCCCCCGAGAAACGGTCGGGCATGACCTTGCCCATGACGACGATGAATTCGTCGTCCTTGAGGGTGTGGCGGTGCCGCTGGATCAACGACTCCTCGGCCCGGGCGTCGATCACGCCCGATTTGTCGTCGAGCCGAAACAGTGCCAGCTTGCCGCGTTGCCCGTTGATCACGCGCAGATCCCCCACGATCCCAGCCAGCAATTGCGGCTCGCGGCTGTCGGTCAGCTCGGCGACGGAGCGGCGCACGAACTGGCGCACCTCGCGCTCCACTTCGTCGAACAAGTGACCCGACAGGTAAAAGCCGATGGCCGTCTTCTCCAGCGACAGCCGCTCCTTGATGCCCCAGGGCGTGACCGACGGCAGCTCGGGCTCCTGCGAACTGGAGCCATGCGCGTCATCCAGCAGATCGAACAGCCCGCCCTGGTTGGCGTTGGCTTCACTGGCGGCGGCAAAGTCAAACGCCAGATCGATCGACGCTGCCAGCGCCGCACGATTCATGTGCAATGTATCCAGTGCGCCCGCGCGAATCAGGGCTTCCACGGTGCGCTTGTTGACACGCGTGCGGTCAATGCGGCGACAGAAATCAAACAGACTCTTGAACGGCCCACGCTCGCCACCCGCCGGCCCCGCGCCGCGGCCCTCGCGCGCGGCGACGATGGCTTCGATCGCCTGCTGGCCAGTGCCCTTGATGGCCCCCAGGCCATAGCGGATCAGCGTGTCGCTCACCGGCTCGAAGCGGTGAGAGCCGCGGTTGATGTCGGGCGGCTCGAAACGCATGCCCTCGCGCTGGGCGTCCTCGTACAGCACCTTGAGCTTGTCGGTGTTGTCCATCTCCACCGTCATGTTGGCGCAGTAGAACTCGGCCGTGTAGTGCACCTTCAGCCAGGCCGTGTGGTAGGCCAGCAGCGAGTAGGCAGCGGCGTGCGACTTGTTGAAGCCGTAGCCGGCGAACTTCTCCATCAGGTCGAAGATCTCGTCGGCCTTGCCTTCCGTGATGCCATTTTTCGCCGCGCCCTCGCGGAAGATCAGGCGGTGCTGCGCCATTTCCTCGGGCTTTTTCTTGCCCATGGCGCGGCGCAGCAGATCGGCGCCGCCCAGGCTGTAGCCGCCCAGGAGCTGCGCCGTCTGCATCACCTGCTCCTGGTAGACCATGATGCCGTAGGTCTCCGACAGCATGTCGGCCACCAGCGGGTGCGGATATTCCACCGGCTCGCGCCCATGCTTGCGGGCGACGAAGCTGGGGATCAGGTCCATCGGGCCGGGGCGGTACAGGGCGTTGAGCGCGATCAGGTCTTCCAGCCGCGTCGGCCTGGCGTCGCGCAGCATGCCCTGCATGCCGCGGCTTTCGAACTGGAACACCGCCTCGGTACGACCTTCGGAGAACAACTTGTAGGTGCTGGCGTCGTCCAGCGGGATGTTCTCGAAGGCGAAATTCTGCTGTCCCGGGTGCCGGCCGACGATCAGCTCCTTGGCAATTTCCAGAATGGTGAGCGTGGCCAGGCCCAGAAAGTCGAACTTGACCAGGCCGACCGCCTCCACGTCGTCCTTGTCGTACTGGCTCACCGCCGCCTCGCTGCCCGGCTGCTGGTAGAGCGGACCGAAGTCGGTCAGCTTGCCGGGCGCGATCAGCACGCCGCCGGCGTGCATGCCGACGTTGCGCGTCAGGCCTTCCAGCTTCTGCGCCAGCTCGATCAACGTGCGCACCTCGTCTTCCTTGCGATAGCGCTCGGCCAGCAGTGGCTCGACCTTCATGGCGCCCTCGATGGTGATGTGCTGGCCCGGCTTGTTGGGGATCAGCTTGCTGATGCCGTCGCAGAAGGTGTAGCTCATGTCCAGCACACGCCCGACGTCGCGGATCGCCGCGCGCGCCGCCATGGTGCCGAAGGTGGCGATCTGGCTCACCGCGTCCTTGCCGTACTTGCCCTTGACGTAGTCGATCACGCGGTCGCGGTTGGCCTGGCAAAAGTCGATGTCGAAGTCGGGCATCGACACTCGCTCGGGGTTCAGGAAGCGTTCGAACAGCAGCTGATACTGCAAGGGATCGAGGTCGGTGATCTTCAGCGCATAGGCCACCAGCGATCCCGCGCCCGAGCCACGCCCCGGCCCCACCGGGCAACCGTTGTTCTTGGCCCAGTTGATGAAGTCGCCCACGATCAGGAAGTAACCCGGAAAGCCCATCTTCAGGATGGTGTCGATCTCGAATTCGAGGCGCTCCAGGTAACGCGGCCGCTCGGCAGCGCGCTGCGCGGCGTCGGGGTACAGGTGCGCCAGCCGCTCCTCCAGGCCGTCGATGGAGGTTTGCCGGAAATAGGTTTCCACCGTGTGGCCCTGCGGTACCGGGAAGTCAGGCAGTCGCGGCTTGCCCAGCACCAGCGTCAGGCTGCAGCGCCGCGCGATCTCCACCGCGTTGGCCAGCGCCGAGGGCAGATCGGCGAACAACGCCTGCATCTCGGCCGTGGACTTGAAGTACTGCTGCGGCGTGAAGCGGCGCACACGGCGCGGATTGCCCAGGATTTCGCCCTCGGCGATGCACACCCTCGCCTCGTGCGCTTCGTAATCGTCGGCGGTGGCGAACTGCACCGGATGCGTGGCCACCACGGGCAGTCTGAGCCGTGCCGCCAGCTGCACGGCGGCGGCCACGTGCGCCTCGTCATCGGCGCGACCGGCGCGCTGCAGCTCCAGGTAGAAGCGGTGGGGAAACCGCTCGGCCAGTCGCAGCGCGATCTCGCTGGCCAGCTCGACATTGCCCTGCAGCAGCGCCTGCCCCACCGGGCCGGCCTGCGCGCCAGACAGCAGGATCAGGCCCTCGGCCAGCTCTTCGAGCCAGGCCCAGCGCACCACGGCCTGGCCCTTGACCACGCACTGGGTCCAGGCACGCGCCAGCAGCTCCGACAGGTTCAGGTAGCCCTGGGTATGAGCTGCCAGCAGCAGCACGCGGGCCGGCGCGTCCTGCTCGGGATCGCGCCCTTCCAGCAACACCTCGGCGCCGATGATCGGTTTGACACCCGCGCCACGCGCCGCCTTGTAGAACTTGATGGCACCGAACAGGTTGCCGAAATCGGAAACCGCCAAAGCCGGCTGCCCATCACCGGCAGCGGCCTTGACGATGTCGTCGATGCGTGTCGTGCCGTCAACGACGGAAAACTCGGTGTGCAGGCGCAGGTGAACGAACATGGCCCGCATTGTCGGCCATCGCACAAACGAGAAACCCCGCGCGGGCCATTCCACGCAGGGTCGGCAGCACGCGTTTGCGGCTCCAGGGGGACGGGCGCCGTCAGGCGCGCGCGGCACGCAGGCCGCCGGTACCCGTGTGGCGTGCGCTGCGTCGCCCGTCCAGGCTCAGCGCGCCGGCACCCCAGGCGGCAAAGCCCAGCAAACCGCCGACCACGGCCAGGTTCTTGGTGAACAGCAGCTGCTGCATCATCTGCTGGTCCGCCGGCAGCGCCCAGTAGTTGTGAAACAGCGTGGCGGCGGCCAGCGTGAACAGCGCCAGCACCAGCGCCGCCGCACGTGTGCGCCAGCCCAGCAACAACGCCAGCGCCACCGCCACTTCGACCACGATGGCGATCAGCGCGCCGAGCTCGGGCAGCGGCAGCCCCTTGGAGGCGATGTAGCCCACCGTGCCGCCAAAGCCCATGAGCTTGCCGATGCCGGCAGGAATGAACAGGTAGGCGATCAGCACGCGGCCCGCCAGGGCCAGCCAGTCTTGGGAGGTTTTCATGTGGAGTTCCTCGGTCATGAAGGGTTGGAAAAAAATGAAATCGGCAACGGCCGCGCACGCCGGGCACCGCCGTGGCTGCCGACCCACCCCGACATGGGATGCGGCCCGCTCGCCCGGCGTTCCCGGCCGGCCCGGCCTTCAGGCGGCCAGGTCGAACACCAGCACTTCGGCGTCCGCGCCGTCGGCCAGGCGCAGTTCGTGCTCGTCGGCCACCAGCAGGCCGTCGCCAGCCTGGAGCGCCAGGCCATTGACGCGCAGCGTGCCGCGTGCCAGCTGCACGTAGGCCTTGCGCGCCGGATCGAGCGCCAGCGTGGCCGACTCGGCGCCGTCGAACAGGCCGGCGTAGACGGATGCATCGGCATGGATGCGCACCGCCCCCCCATCCGGCTCGCGCGCCGCGATCAGACTCAGGCGGCCCCGCTTGTCGGTAGCGGCAATCGTCTTTTGCTCGTAGCTCGGGCGAATGCCGGTGCGCTCGGGCAGCAGCCAGATCTGCAGGAAGTGCGTGACCTGGTCGGGCGCGTGGTTGAACTCGCTGTGCTGCACGCCAGTGCCGGCACTCATGCGCTGCACGTCGCCCGGCGGGATGCCCTGCACGTGGCCCATGCTGTCGCGGTGCGCCAGCTCGCCCTCTAGCACGTAGCTGATGATCTCCATGTCGCGGTGCCCATGGGTGCCGAAGCCGGTGCCGGGCGCGATGCGGTCCTCGTTGATGACGCGCAGGTTGCCCCAGCCCATGTGGGCCGGGTCGTGATAGTCGGCAAACGAGAAGCTGTGCCAGCTGTCCAGCCAGCCGTGGTTGGCGTGGCCGCGCTGGTTGGCGTGACGGATCTTGAGCATGAGAAATCCCCTTTCAATGCCTGCGATTCTTGACCGCCGGCGGCCGTTTGTGGGTCTATCCGCTTGATGGCATCATTCAAATTTCTTGAATTAATGATGGTCAACCGATGAACGATCCTGCCGATGTCCTGGATCCCGGAAGTTTTCGCATGCTGGACGCGATCGCCCGCGCCGGCAGCTTTGCCGGCGCCGCGCGCGAGCTGGGTCTGGTCCCCAGCGCCCTGACCTACCGCGTGCGCCAGATCGAGGACGCGCTGGATGTGCTGTTGTTCGACCGCAGCTCGCGCCAGGCGCGGCCCACGCCCGCCGGCGCCGAACTGCTGGCCGAGGGCGGACGACTGAAGCGCGAGGTCGACGCCGTGGTGCGCCGCGTCAAGCGCGTGGCCACCGGCTGGGAGCCGGAGCTGCGCATCGCCGCCGACGGCGCGATCGACCACGGCACGCTGATCGACCTGTGCTGCGACTTCTTCGATAGCGACCCGCCCACCCGCCTGTCCCTGCGCGAAGAGATCCTGAGCGGCACGCTGGCGGCCCTCACCGACGGCGAGGCCGACCTGGCCCTGGGCGTGACGCTGGAGCCCGCCAGCACCGCGGGCCTGCGCGCCAGGCCGCTGGGCCGTGCGCGCTTCGTCTACGCGGTGGCGCCCGACCACCCGCTGGCGCAGGCCACCGAGCCGATCGGTGATGCCGAGCTGCTGCACCACCGAGCCATCGTCATCGCCGACTCGGCGCGTGACCACCGGTCGCGCTCGTTCGGACTGCTGGCGGGGCAGCCAACGTTCACCGTGTCCAGCCTGCAGGCCAAACTGGACGCCCAGCTGCGCGGGCTGGGCGCGGGTTTTCTGCCCGAGGCTCTGGCCCGACCACACCTGCAGGCCGGCCGCCTGGTGGCGCGCCGCATCGAGCGCGGCAGCTACGGCGCCACCCTGCACTACGCCTGGCGCGCCAGCGCAGTGCCGGGCCGTGCCCTGTCCTGGTGGCTGGAACGGCTGGAGCGCCCGGTCACGCGCCGCGCCCTGCTCGAAGGCAGGGCAAGCGTGTAGAGTTGCCGCATGACGCCCCACCGCCCCCACCCCTCGCGCCGCATCGCCATCATTGGCGCCGGCATCGCCGGCCTGGCCTGTGCCCGCACGCTGCGGCAGGCCGGACACGATGTCGCCGTGTTCGAAGCCGAACCCAGCCCCGGCGGGCGCATGGCCACGGTGCAGACGGCCTTTGGCGGCTTCGACGCCGGCGTGCAGTACTTCACCGTGCGGGACGAACGCTTCATGCAGGCGCTGCAGGCCACCGCGCCCGACGTGGTGCGGCGCTGGAGCGCCAACGCCGTGCGCGTGCTGGATGAGCGTGGCCGGGTGGCCGAAGCCGCCCCGCCCGCACCCGAATCGCACTGGGTGGCCGTGCCCGCCATGGACAGCCTGCCGTGGCGCTGGGCCGAACCGCTGGCCGCCGCCGGCGCGCTGCACCTGGACACCCGCGTGACCCGCATCGCGCGCGACCGGCTGTCGCCCACGCGCTGGCAGCTGCACACCACGGGACACGGCGACGAACACCTGGTGCATGCCGGGTTCGACCATGTCGTGCTGGCCGTCACCGCGTCCCAGGCGCGCGAAATGCTGCAATTTTCAGAGCAACTGGCGGCGCTGCCGCCTGCGCTGGCCGCGGTCGACGTCGCGCCTTGCTGGACCCTGATGCTGGCCTACCCCAACGCGGCGCAGCCGGGATTGCACACCCTGGGGCCGCAGTGGAACGCCGCGCGCAGCACGCACCACCGCGTCAGCTGGCTGACGCGCGAATCGTCCAAGCCCGGGCGCACCGCCGTCGAGCGCTGGACGGTGCAGGCCAGCGCCGCCTGGTCGCGCGAACACGAGCGCGACGATCCGGCGCGTGCCAACGCCAAGCTGCTGCGCGCGTTCGCCGAAATCACCGGCATCCACGCCACCCCGGCACACGCCGAAGTCCGCCTGTGGCGGCAGGCGCGCACCCTGGTGCCACTGGGCCGCACGCACCTGTGGGACGACGCGCGTGGCATCGGCCTGTGCGGCGACTGGTGCATCGGCAGTCGCGTCGAAGACGCCTTCGTTTCCGGGTTGGCGCTGGCGCTGGCCATGGATGAGCGTTGAGCGTTGAGCGTTGAGCGTTGAGCGTTGAGCGTTGAGCGTTGAGCGTTGAGCGTTGAGCGTTGAGCTGAACGATCGGCGGCACCAGCGTTCCAGTCATCTGCGCACGACGTCGAAGCCCAGGCATGTACGTCGGCCGCTTCGCTCCCTCGCCCACCGGGCCGCTGCATGCCGGCTCGCTGGTGGCGGCGCTGGCCAGCTGGCTCGACGCGCGAGCCCACGGTGGGCGCTGGCTGGTGCGCATCGAGGACGTCGACACCCCGCGCTGCGTGCCTGGTGTCGACCGCCTGATCCTGCAGCAGCTGGCCGCCTGCGGCCTGCTGGCGGACGAGACGCCGCAGTGGCAGTCCCAGGGCACGGCCCGCTATCAGGCCGCGCTCGACCAGCTCGCCGCCACGGGTCTGGCCTACCCGTGCGCCTGCTCGCGCAAGGACATCGAGCAGGCGCAGGCCGCACGCGGCATCACGCGCCAGCGCGGGGCCGAGCTGCCCTACCCCGGCAGCTGTCGGCCCGAACGCGGCGGCCTGCAAGGCAAGGTCCCCAGGGCGTGGCGGCTGCATACCGGGTCTTGTGTGTCCATATGGCCGCTGGGGCAGACTGATCCAGCGCAAGCAGCTATCAATTTTGAACTTCATGGTGCCCTTCTCGCCTGGCAGGACCGGCGTCTGGGCCTGCAACGGCAGGACGTGGAGCGCGAGGTGGGCGACTTTGTGCTGCGCCGCGCAGATGGTCTGTGGGCCTACCAACTGGCGGTGGTGGTGGACGATGCCGCGCAGGGCATCACCGACGTCGTGCGCGGCGAAGACCTGGCCGACAACACGCCGCGCCAGATGCTGCTGCAGCGCGCCCTGGGCCTGCCCACGCCACACTACCTGCACACGCCACTGGTGCGGGCCGCCGATGGCGAAAAGCTCAGCAAGCAGCACGGCGCGCAGGCGCTGGACTTGTCGGACCCGCTGCTCGCGCTGCAGCGCGCGGCCGTGGTGCTGCACCTGAGCCCGGCGCACCAGACGTCGGTACCCGATGCGCTGGCCGCGTGGACCGCGCAGTGGCGCGCGCTCTGGAGCACCGGGCAGCGCGCCATCGGCTGAGCACCAATGAAAAAGGCCCGACCTGACGGCCGAGCCTTTGAAACTGGTGGGTCGTGCAGGATTCGAACCTGCGACCAACGGATTAAAAGTCCGCTGCTCTACCAACTGAGCTAACGACCCCGATGCCGTCGGACTGACTGACGTCAGCCATCTGGCAAGCCGCAAATTATAGCGTGTTTTTTTGCACCATCTCTGCCAGCTGATCCAGCACCCAGCCGGCGGCGCACAAGCCGAAGGTGGCGGTAACGGCGACGCTGGAGCCGTAGCCGTGGCAACTCAAGGAGCCGTCCAGCGCCCGCGGCGCGTCGCAGGCCTCGGGCAGGCGCACGTTCTCGCGGCTGAACACCGCCGTCACGCCGATGCGCCGACCGCCCGTGGGCGCGCCGTGCTGGCGGCGCAGGCGGTAGCGCAACTGGGCAATCAGCGGATCGTGCGTGACCTCGGCGATGTCGGCCACCTCCACCCGCTCGCCGTGGCGTTTGCCGCCGGCCGCGCCGACGGTGATGAAGCACAGGCCACGCTCGTGCGCCCAGGCCGCCATCGCCAGCTTGGCCGACACCTGATCGCAGGCGTCGATGACGGCATGCACCGGTGCCGGCAGCAGCCGCGGCCAGTTGGCGGGTTCGACGAATTCCTCGACCGCATGCACCACGCAGCCCGGATGGATCTGCCCGATGCGCTGGCCCATGGCCTGCACCTTGGCCTGGCCCAGCGTGTCGGTCAGCGCGTGGATTTGGCGGTTGACGTTGGACTCGGCCACCTGATCCAGGTCCACCAGCGTGATCTGCCCGACGCCGCTGCGCGCCAGCGCCTCGGCCGCCCAGGAGCCGACGCCCCCGATGCCGACCACGGCCACGTGGGCAGCGCGGATGCGCGCCGCGCCCTCGGCGCCGTACAGCCGCGCCAGGCCGCCGAAGCGGCGCTCCAGATCGGCCGCTTCGGTGACGGTCACAGCGAGCGCTCCACGCGCCAGCCCTGGTACTTGAGTGCCAGCACGGCGCCGCCGAAGATGCCCGCCACGGCGGTGAAGCTGGTCAGGCTGAGGTTGGAGATGCCGCTCAGCCCCTGACCGATGGTGCAGCCCAGCGCCGTCACGCCGCCGATGCCCATCAGTGCGCCGCCGACCAGGTGGTTGGCCAGGTCTTCGGTGGTGCGAAAGCCTTCCCAGCGAAAGCGCCGCGTGGCCAGCGCATGCAACGCCGCGCCAGCCACCAGGCCGAACACCGCCACCACGCCCAGGCTCAGGCGCTGGCTGCGGTCACTGAAGAAGATGAACCAGTCGATGGTGTGCGCCAGCGGGCCGGTGAAGGTCAGCGCCTCCATGCGGCCGCTGCGGGTGGCCAGGTAAGTCGGCTCCAGCGTCTGCGGGTGTTCCGGCAGGTAACCCAGATGGCCGCTCAGCCACCACAGGGCCACGATCACGCCACCCAGGCCCAGGCCGGCCAGCAGGTTGTTGCGGGTGACGAAGCCGCGCCCGGCCAGCGCCCAACCCATCAGCAGCCCCCCCACCCCCAGCGCCGCCACCAGCAAGCTGGCAGGCAACGGCCAGCCGCCCGCGCTGGCGGCCAGGTGCCCCAGGGTGGCCGGACCGTTGAACACCACGTCGACCTGATCCACCGTGCGGTCACGCAGCACGGCGGTGATGCCGCGCAAGGTGGCGTAGGACGCCAGGCCCATCACCAGGAACACGATCAGCCCCTTCAGGTTGCCGCCGCCCAGGCGCACCAGCATCCTGGCGCCGCAGCCCGAGGCCAGCACCATGCCCACGCCGAACAGCAGCCCGCCGACGATGCTGGACAGCCACATCCAGCGCGGGCCGGCGTACACGGTGTCGGCCGCCTGCACCCAGCCGCCGGCGGCCAGCGCGCCGAAGCCCACGGTGGCCACCCCGGCGGCCAGCGCCCACTGGCGCAGCCGCGTGGTTTCGCCCATGGTGATCACGTCGCTGATGGCGCCCATCGTGCAAAAACCCGTGCGATGCATGATGGCGCCGAACACGGCCGACAGCGCGAACGTGCCCAACAGCACGCCGCGCACCAGCAGATCGATATCGGGCTGAGTCAGCATGGGGCGCGATTCTATTGAAAGGCGTGGCGCGGCGCAGGCCATCTTCACAGCACCGCAGCCCCTCGGAATACTATTGACTTGATAGCTGCTGGCGCGCGTCATTCAAGCGCCAGAGGCATTTTTGATGGTGCTCCGCAACGCGTGACCGATGCCCCGGCGGTTGCGCGCGCGCCGCTAGAATCGAGCGTTTTGGCGCCCGCCCGCCAGGGCTGCGGCGCGCTCCTCCCCGTCTCGCGGCCTCGGCCGCCCCCTGCCATGTCTGAACCGCTGTCGCAACCGGGCCTCGCGTCCCTGTCCAAATCCTTCGAACCCGCCGCCATCGAATCGCGCTGGGGCCCGGCGTGGGAGCAGGCCGGCCTGGGCCGGGCCGGGTTCCGGGGCAGCGGCCAGCCGGATGCGGGTGCCGCCGCGCGCGGCGAGAACTTCGCCATCCAGCTGCCGCCACCCAACGTCACCGGCACGCTGCACATGGGGCACGCGTTCAACCAGACCATCATGGACAGCCTGACGCGCTACCACCGCATGCGCGGCTTCAACACCGTGTGGGTGCCCGGCACCGACCACGCCGGCATCGCCACCCAGATCGTGGTCGAGCGCCAGCTGCAGGAGCAGGGCCAAAGCCGCCACGACCTGGGCCGCAAGAACTTCGTCGCCCGCGTGTGGGACTGGAAGCAGCAGTCGGGCAACACCATCACCCAACAGATGCGCCGCATGGGCGACACGGTGGACTGGAGCCGCGAGTACTTCACCATGGACGACAAGCTGTCGAAGGTGGTCACCGAGACCTTCGTGCAGCTGTACGAGCAGGGCCTGATCTACCGCGGCAAGCGCCTGGTCAACTGGGACCCGGAGCTGAAGACCGCCGTCAGCGACCTGGAAGTGGAAAGCGAGGAAGAAGACGGCTTCCTGTGGCACATCGCCTACCCGCTGGCCGACGGCAGCGGCGAACGCCTGGTGGTGGCCACCACGCGGCCCGAGACCATGCTGGGCGACGTGGCGGTGATGGTGCACCCCGAGGACGAGCGCTACCAGCGCTTCATCGGCAAGGCGGTGACGCTGCCGCTGGTGGGCCGCGCCATCCCGGTCATCGCCGACGACTACGTGGACAAGGACTTCGGCACCGGCGTGGTCAAGGTCACGCCGGCGCACGACGCCAACGACTACGCCGTTGCCCAGCGCCACGGCCTGCCGATGATCGGCGTGCTCCATCTCGACGCGACGATCAACGAGAACGCGCCCGAGATCTTCCGCGGCCTGAACCGCTTTGCCGCGCGCAAGGCCATCGTGGCCGACCTGGAGGCGCAGGGCCTGCTGGTCGAGACCAGGAAGCACAAGCTGATGGTGCCGCGCTGCGCGCGCACCGGGCAGATCATCGAACCGATGCTCACGGACCAGTGGTTTGTGGCCATGAGAAAAGCGGACGCCACGGGCAAGAGCATCGCGCAGAAGGCCATGGCCGCCGTGCAGTCCGGCCAGGTGCGCTTCGTGCCCGAGCAGTGGGTCAACACCTACAACCAGTGGATGAACAACATCCAGGACTGGTGCATCTCGCGCCAGCTGTGGTGGGGCCACCAGATTCCGGCCTGGTATGGCACCGACGGTTCTGTTTTTGTAGCACGCAGCGAAGACGAGGCGAGCGCCAAGGCTCAGAAGGCGGGCTACGCCGGCGCGCTGACGCGCGACGAAGATGTGCTCGACACTTGGTACTCCTCGGCCCTGGTGCCCTTCTCCACCCTGGGCTGGCCAGACAAGACCGAAGACTTGAGTCTGTATCTGCCCAGCAGCGTGCTGGTCACCGGCCACGACATCATCTTCTTCTGGGTCGCCCGGATGATCATGATGACCACGCACTTCACCGGCCAGGTACCGTTCAAGGATGTCTACATCCACGGCCTGGTGCTGGACGCGCACGGCAAGAAGATGAGCAAGAGCGAAGGCAACGTGCTGGACCCGGTCGATCTGATCGACGGCATCGCGCTGGAGCCCCTGCTGGCCAAGCGCACCACCGGCCTGCGCAAGCCCGAGACCGCGCCCAAGGTGCGCGAGAACACCAAGAAGGAATTCCCCGACGGCATCCCCGGCTACGGCGCCGACGCGCTGCGCTTCACCTTTGCCGCCATGGCCACGCTGGGGCGCACCGTCAACTTCGACAGCAAGCGCTGCGAGGGCTATCGGAACTTCTGCAACAAGCTGTGGAACGCCAGCCGCTTCGTGCTGATGAACTGCGAAGGCCACGACTGCGGCGTGGAAGGCGACAGCGCCGTGGAACGCTCGGCCGCCGACCGCTGGATCGTCAGCCGCCTGCAGAAGACCGAGGCCGCCGTGGCCAAGGGCTTTGCCGACTACCGCCTCGACACCGTCGCGAACACGCTGTACGACTTCGTCTGGAACGAATACTGCGACTGGTACCTGGAGATCGCCAAGGTGCAGATCCAGACCGGCAGCGCCGCCGAGCAGCGCGCCACGCGCCGCACCCTGATCCGCGTGCTGGAAGCCATCCTGCGGCTGGCCCACCCGGTCATCCCCTTCGTCACCGAAGCGCTGTGGCAGGTGGTGGCCCCGATCGCCGGCAAGTCCGGCCCCAGCATCGCCACCCAGGCCTATCCACAGGCGCAGGCCGCCAACATCGACGACGACGCCGAGGCAGACGTCGCCCACCTCAAGAGCCTGGTCGACGCCTGCCGCAACCTGCGTGGCGAGATGGGCGTGTCACCCGCCCAACGCCTGCCCTTGTTTGCGCTGGGCGATGCCGACTTCATCCGCGCCCAGGCGCCCGTGCTACAGGCACTGGCCAAGCTGAGCGAAGTGAAGGTGTTCGACACCGAGGCCGATTGGGCCGCCGCCGCGCAGGCCGCCCCGGTGGCGGTGGCGGGCGGCACGCGCCTGGCGCTGTTCATGGAAATCGATGTCGCCGCCGAAAAGGCGCGCCTGGGCAAGGAAGCCGCCCGACTGGAAGGCGAGATCGCCAAGGCACAGACGAAGCTGAACAACCCCGCCTTCGCCGCCAAGGCACCGCCCGCCGTGCTGGCGCAGGAAAACCGGCGCGTGGCGGACTTCGGCGCGTCGCTGGAAAAAATCCGCAACCAGCTGCAGCGCCTGGGTTGACCGGGCGCGGCCACCGGGCGGGCGGCCTGGCAGCCGGTTGTCAGGCCAGCGGCACCGGCTGGCTGTCCAGCGCCCCTCGCTGGCTGCGGGTTTCGCTCAGCATCAGCGCCTCGTGAATGCGGTCGACCAGGTACCAGCTGCCGCGCAGGTGCGACTCCTGGGTATAGGGCGCCAGGCGCGGCGTGATGTGCAAGTTGGGCACGTGGCGCAGTGGCGAATCGGGGGCCGACAGGCGCTCGTCGTCGCTGTCCATCATGAACGCGCCAATGCGGCCCGAGCGCAGCGCCCCGGCCAGCGCCTCCAGGTCGAACAGCGAAGGCCGGCTGATGCTGGTCCACAACTGGCCCGGCTTGCAGGCCGACAGCACGCGCTCGCTCACCAGGCCGCGGTAGCGCGACGCGTAGATCACCTGCATCGACACCGCGTCGGCCACCTCCAGCATGTCGGGCAGCGCCATCGGCTGCACGCCCAGCCGGCGCCACAACTCGGCGTTGCGGTGCACCGCCGGGTCGTAACCCACCACGCGCGCGCCCAGCGGCACCAGCATGGTGGCCAGCACGTGCGCCGGTGGCGCCAGCCCGAACAGGCCGATCACGCTGTCATTGATTTCCCGCCCGGGCGTGCCGCGACCGCAAGACAGCGACGGCCCGAGGCGCCCGCCGGAGCGAAACAGCTGCAGCAAGGTGCACAGCTGGTGTTCGGCGCTGGCGCGCACGGTGGCGCTGGACGCCTGGATGACGCGCACGTGGCGCTTCTGGCAGGCCTCGAAATCCAGGTTCTCCGTGCCGTCGTGGATGCGACCCACCGCCGCCAGGCGCGGCGCGTAGTCGAGCAGCTGGGCGTTGATCTTCAGCCGCGGCGGCACCACCAGCGCATCGACCTTGTACAGCCGCGCGCGCAGCAAGGCCTCATCCTCCAGCAGCTCTGGCCGATAATCCACCTGGTGCCGCGCTTCCAGCCACTGGCGCGCGTCGGGCACCAGATCCTCCAGCAGGAGAATATCCAAGCGTTCCCTCTTCGTCGTGTTGTCGGGCCTGCCGTGCCGCTGGGCGCATGTCGCGCCGGGCCGGTAGATCTCCCGGCACTTTACCACTCCGTCGCCCCCTCCCATGACCACTTCCCGCCAGGTTCTCACCGCCGTGTTTCCCGTCGCCGGCCTCGGCACGCGCTTCCTGCCGGCCACCAAGGCCAGCCCCAAGGAAATGCTGCCCATCGTCGACAAGCCGCTGATCCAGTACGCCGTCGAGGAGGCCTACGCCGCCGGCGTGCGCCACATGGTGTTCGTCACCGGGCGCAGCAAGCGCGCCATCGAGGACCACTTCGACACCGCCTACGAGCTGGAAAGCGAACTCGAAGCCGCCGGCAAGGCCGATCTGCTGGCCGTGGTGCGCGCCGTGCAGCCCGACGACATGGACTGCACCTACGTGCGCCAGCCGCGCTCGCTGGGCCTGGGCCACGCCGTGTTGTGCGCCGCGCACATCGTGGGCGAGCAACCGTTCGCCGTGCTGCTGGCCGACGACCTGATGGTCGGCCCGGCGGGCGGCCAGCCGGTGCTGGCGCAGATGGTGGACGCCTTCGAGTCGCTCGGCCGTTCGGTGCTGGCGGTGCAGGAAGTGCCGCCCGATCAGGTGCGCCGCTACGGCATCGTGGCCGGCACGCCGGCCGGCGAACGGCTGCTCAGTATCGAGCGCATCGTCGAGAAACCCGCGCCCGAGGCCGCGCCCTCGCGCATGGGCGTGGCGGGCCGCTACATCCTCACCCCGCGCATCTTCGACGAGATCCGTCAGCAGCCACGCGGCGTGGGCGGCGAGATCCAGCTCACCGACGCCATCGCCAGATTGATGGAAAAAGAGCGCGTCTACGCTTTCCAGTACAGCGGCAAGCGCTACGATTGCGGTAGCAAAGAAGGCTTTCTGGAAGCCACCGTCGAGCTGGCCCTGCAGCACCCGCAGATGGGCGCGCCGTTTCGCGATTACCTGAAGAGCCTGCGCCTCTGACGCGCGCTACACCAACCGCTCGATGCGCCGATGGCGCCACACCCACCAGTAGAAGGCGCCCTGGCACAGCAGCATGGCGCAGAACACCACCGGGTACGACAGCCACACGCCGGCCAGGCCGTAACGCCGGTCGAGCACGTGCGCCGTCGGCAACTGCACCAGCAGGATGCAGGCGATGGCGATGCTCACCGGCGCCCACACCGTGCCGCTGGCTCGCATCACCCCGCCCAGCACGGCCTGCATGCCGAACACCACCGTGCCCCACAGCATCAGGTGCAACAGCCCGGCCGCCATGGCGCGCACCGGCGCATTGGTGAGAAAAAATCCCAGCAACCAGTCCGACAGCGCGTAACCCAGCAGCACCAGGGCGCCGGTCATCAGCAGCGTCATCGCCAACCCGGTGCGCACGATGGCCGCCAGGCGCTCGGCCTTGCCCGCGCCGATGGCCTGGGCGCCCAGGATCGACGCCGTGATGGCGATCGACAGCGCCGGGAACTGCACGTAGTTGACGATCTGGTTGACCGCGCCATAGGCGGCCGCGGCGTCGGGCCCGTGGTCGTTGACCAGCCGCAAAATCACCAGTTCGGCCAGCGCGATGGTGATCATCTGCACCCCGGTGGGCACGCCGATGCGCAGCACGGTGCGCGCCAGCGCCGCGCGTGGCCTGAGCGCTCGCGCCAGTTCCGCGTCAGGCGCCAGGGGATGGACCGGCAGGCCCTGGTGTGACGCGCGACGCAAATGCCACGCCAGGTAGGCCAGCGCCACCGCCGACGACACGATGTTCGCCACCGCCGCGCTCGCCACGCCCATCGGCGGCAATCCCAGCCAGCCGCGGATGAGCATGGGCGTCAGCACCAGCCCCACGCCGGTGGACAGCAGCAACGCCTTCAGCGGCGTGACCGTGTCGCCCACGCCGCGAAGCAACTGCGTGGAGAGGATGAACACCAGCAACAGTGGCATGCCCAGCAACATCACGCGGGCGTAGCCCACCGCTTCGTCCAGCACCGCCGCGGGCGTGCCCAGCGCCGCCAGGGCCCCATGCGCGGCCCACTCGCCCAGCGCCGCCCCGACGACGCCAATGCCCGCGCACAGCGCCAGCGCCGTGCCGGCGATGGCCTTGACCTTGTGCGGCTCGCGCGCGCCCCAGGCCTGCCCGATCAGCACCGACGCGCCCGCGCCCAGACCGATGATCAGCGCGACGAAGAAGAACACCACCGGGAACATGCCCGCCACAGCGGCCAGGGCCTGCGTGCCCAGCATCTGGCCGATGTACACGCCGTTCAGGCTGCCCGACAGCGACTGCAGGATGTTGGCCAGCACCATCGGCCCGACGAACGCCAGATACACCCGCCACAGCGGGCGCGCCGCTCCCGCCGGCGTGAAACGACTGGACATCGAATGCTCTTGAATTTGTAGTTTGTGGCGCCGGATGGGCAACCGAAAGATCCCGATGTCAGCCTTGATGCACGATGGCGGCCGCCAGTTCCCGGTCATCGGGCGCTTCGAACCGGGCCTCCATCGCATCGAACATGGCGGGACTGACTTCGAAGGCGAACGTGCCGCCCCGGGTCTGATTGCGCGCCATCACGCGGGCGCGGCGCGTGGCGGCGTCCGCGCTCACCCAGTGCGCCTGCACGGGCAGGCCGGCCTGCCGCGCCTGCTCGGCAACACGGGTGCGATCGGCGCGCCTCATGAAGCCCAGGTCCAGCACCACGGGCACGCCGCGCGCCGCCACGTCGCGCGCCGTTTGCCAGATGCGCGCTTCGCAGCGGCCAACCCGTTCCATGACCCACGGCAGGCTGATGGGCCGCGGCAGATCGGGTCCGAACAAGCCCTGCATCCAAGGGTCAATGGCCAGCACCACGCCGCGCTCGCGCTCGGCCAGCGCGGCGGCGTAGGTGGATTTGCCGGCCCCCTGAGGGCCGAACACGAGATGGATCAAGGGCATGGCGGTTCCGCTCGGGTGGACATCGCATCCGGCGCCAGGCCGTCAGGCGCGAACGCGTCGCGCGCCAACCAGCGCAGGTACGCGCGCACGTCGGCCGGCCAGTCGGCGACTCGGGAGTCGAACGCGGCCGCGCTGTCGGCAAACAGCGCCCGACTGGCCTCCTCGAAGCCCGGCAGATGGCCCGCGATCGCGCTCATGAAACGATAGCTTCTCTCCTTGGCCGCGCGCTCTCGATCACGCTCTGCATGGACCTTGCGCGCGTCCTCCACGAGACGCCGCAGCGCGGCCGAGGCGCCGCCCGGCTGCGCGGCCAGCCAGTCCCAGTGGCGCGGCAGCAAGGTCACTTCGCGCGCCACCACGCCCAGGCGCGGACGGCCGGCGCCGGGCGGCGGTGCCACGGACGCGGCAGCCACGGGCAGGTGCCCGGCGTGCTGGGGCAACGGGGGGGCATCGACCGGGGCGCCGGTGCCGTCATCGAACACCCACAGCGGGGGTTCGGGCCGCAAGCGCGCCAAGGCCTCGGCGATGTCGGCCATGGAGCCACCGGCAATCCGGGTATGGGCGGCAAACGCGGTGTACGTCGGCACGGATGATGGGATAAGGTCTGACATGACGTTATTATTACCCGGGTAATTTATTTTTACCCGGTTTTAATTGACCATGTCGTCAACGCGCGACATTCGCATAGACGCCCCGCGCTCACGTTTGCCCACTGCGCGCGGTGGCGATGTGCTTCGGCGAGATTGCCGCCCTCAGCGCCGCCGCAGCACGTGCGCGGTCACCTCACCCTCGGTGGCCTGCTCGACCAATTCGTTGCCGGTCTGCCGGGCAAAGGCCTGAAAGTCGCGCAGCGCGCCGCCGTCGGTGGACAGCACGCGCAGCAGTTGCCCGCTTTGCAGCTCGGCCAGCGCCTTCTTGGCCTTGAGGATGGGCAGCGGGCAGTTCAGCCCGCGCGCGTCGACTTCCTTGGCGATATCCATCGGACGATTGTCGGTCAATCCAGGCCGCGCCGTCGCTCGGCGTTTTCCTCGGGCGTGAAGAACACCGGTTCGTGCCCGCGCGAGCGCAGCCAGTCGGCCAGGGCGTAGCCGGTGCCGGCGGGCCAGCACTTGAGCTGCGGCGGGTCGTACAGGCGCCAGTCCACCAGCTCGGGCGACAGCCGCACCTCACCCTCGCACACGGCGTGGAAGGCGATGATGACCTGGTTCATGCGCTGGAAGTCGTACACGCCCACCAGATCGAGCGCGGTCACATCCAGACTGGTTTCTTCCTTGATCTCGCGCGTGATGCCGTCCCGCGGCGTCTCGCCAGCCTCCATGAAGCCGGTGATCAGCGCGAACATCTTGCCCGGCCAGGCGGCGTTGCGCGCCAGCAGCACCTGGCCGCGGTATTCGATGATGGCCGCCAGCACCGGCACCGGGTTGTTCCAGTGCGTGTAGTCGCAGGCCGGGCAGCGCAGACGCTCCCTGGGGCCGCTGTCCTCCTGCTGCACGATCATGGCCAGCGGCGTGGCACAGCTGGGGCAGTAGCGGTAGCTTGTCATGGTTCTACATTATTGATAGCTGCTGGCGCTTGCCAGTAAAGGTCCAGTGGCCAATTCAGCGTGCAATGCTTCAGGCGGGAAAGACCCCGGTCGACAGGTAGCGGTCGCCACGGTCGCACACCACGAAGGCGATCGTCGCGCCCTGCTCGCGCGCGGCGATCTGCTGCGCCACCCAGCCGGCGCCGCCGGAGGAGATGCCGCCGAAGATGCCCTCCTCGCGCGCCAGCCGGCGCGCCATGTCCTCGGCGTCGGCCTGGCTGACGGACACCAGCTCGTCCACCGCCGCCGGGTCGTAGATGCGCGGCTGGTACTCCTCGGGCCACTTGCGGATGCCGGGGATGCGCGAGCCCTCGGCCGGCTGCGCGCCGATGATGCGCACCCGCGGGTTCTGCTCTTTCAGGTAGCGCGACACGCCGGTGATGGTGCCGGTGGTGCCCATGGCCGACACGAAGTGCGTGATGCGCCCGCCGGTCTGCCGCCACAACTCGGGGCCGGTGGTGTCGTAGTGGATGCGCGGGTTGTCGGGGTTGGCGAACTGGTCCAGCACGCGGCCCTTGCCTTGGGCCACCATCTTGTCGGCGAGGTCGCGCGCGTATTCCATGCCGCCCGAGCGCGGAGTCAGGATCAGCTCGGCGCCGAAGGCCTTCATGGTCTGCGCGCGCTCGACCGACAGGTCCTCCGGCATGATCAGCACCATGCGGTAGCCGCGGATGGCCGCCGCCATGGCCAGGGCAATGCCGGTGTTGCCGCTGGTGGCCTCGATCAGGGTGTCGCCCGGCCGGATCTCGCCGCGCTCCTCGGCGCGGCGGATCATCGACAGCGCGGGCCGGTCCTTGACCGAGCCGGCCGGGTTGTTGCCCTCCAGCTTGGCCAGCACCACGTTGCCGCGCCCCGCGTGTTCCTGCGCGCCCAGGCGTTGCAGCCGCACCAGCGGCGTGCCGCCTATCGCATCCTCGATCGTCGGGTAGTCCATGGCATGCACTGTGCCATAATTTTGGGCTGTGCTATCACGCTGCCCGGGTGGCGAAATCGGTAGACGCAGCAGACTCAAAATCTGCCGGTGGCAACACCGTGCCGGTTCGATTCCGGCCCCGGGCACCATTAGACGAAAGCCGCGCGCCTGCATCGGGCGCGCGGCTTTTTGCTTTGCCGCCGGCCCCGGTCAAAGGCTCTCGGGCGGCATCCAGCGCTGCAGGTGCAGCACGTTCTCGCCGCGGTGGGCGCGGCTGCGGCGCAGCTCCTCGCGCGCCACCGCGCGCAGGTGCACCTCGTCGGGGCCGTCCATGAAGCGCAGCGCGCGACCCCAGCTCCACAGCGCGGCCAGCGGCGTGTCGGGCGTCAGGCCGACGGCGCCAAACACCTGCATGGCGCGGTCGATCACGCGCGTCTGCAACTGGGCCGCCACCACCTTGATGGCCGACACGTCGGTGCGCGCAGCGGCATTGCCCTCGGTGTCCATGCGCCAGGCGGCGCGCAGCACCAGCAGGCGGGCCTGGTCGATCTCCAGCCGGCTCCACGCGATCCAGTCCTGCACGTTGGCGAAGTCGGACAAGTGCCGGCCGAAGGCCATGCGCTCCAGCGCGCGCTCGGCCATCAGCTCCAGCGCCAGCTCGCACTGGCCGATGGTGCGCATGCAGTGGTGCACGCGCCCCGGCCCCAGCCGCGCCTGCGCCATGGCAAAGCCCTCGCCGGCGGCGCCCAGCAGGTGGGACGCGGGCACGCGCACGTCGCGGAACACCAGCTCGCAGTGCCCTTCGATGGCCTGGTGCTGCATCACCGGGATGTTGCGCACGATCTCCAGCCCCGGCGCGTCCATGGGCACCAGCAGCAGGCTGTGGCGGCGGTGCGCGGGCGCATCGGGCGCGGCGTCGGACACGCCCATGACGATGGCCAGCCGACACTGGGGGTGCGCGGCGCCGGTGATGAACCACTTGCGGCCGTTGAGCACCCAGTGCTCGCCATCGCGCGCGATGCGGGTGCCCAGGTTGGTGGGGTCGGACGAGGCGACGTCGGGCTCGCTCATGGCGAAGCAGGAGCGCATCGTGCCTTCCATCAGCGGCAGCAGCCACTGCGCGCGCTGCGCCGGCGTGGCGAACAGTTGCAGCAGCTCGATGTTGCCGGTGTCGGGCGCGCTGCAGTTGAACACCTCGCTGGCCCAGGGCACGCGGCCCATGATCTCGGCCAGTGGCGCGTATTCGAGGTTGGTCAGGCGCGTGCCGGGCTCATCGTCACGCAGGCCGGGCAGGAACAGGTTCCACAGGCCAGCGGCGCGGGCGCGCGCCTTCAGGGGCTCGATCACGTCGAGCGGATAGGCGCCGGCTTCGGACCAGCGCAGCCAGTCGCGGTGCGAGGGCAGGATCAAATCCTGCATGAAGCGCTGCACCTGCGCCTTGAGCGCCTGCACGCGGGGGGAGTCACCGAAATCCATGTCGTCTTGCCGGCACCGAAGAAAGCCGACGCCCGGCAGGCCATGTTGGCGCGTGACGGCGCCGCGCGCAGTCACGCGGCGGACACGGCGGCAACCCCCGAATCAAAGCAAAAACGCGATGGAGCAGCTGTGGATACTGCGCCAGCAGCTAGCTTTTCAATAGCGTTCAGGAGCAACCCGTCAGCGTGCCGGCATGACCTGCATCAACGTTCTGCCCCGATCGGGCTGGCCGCCAGCCTGCTGTCCGGCAGCCACCGTGCTGCCGCGTCCTGGTGTACGAACATGGCCGTCACCGGGCGCCTGGCGCGACGGGGCGCAGGCCCAGGCCGGTGCATGCGGTTCAGTCGCTCCCCAACGATTCGGCTTCGCTCTGCGGCGCCGGGCCGCTGCCCTCGATGGGCGGCGCGGTGCCCGTTCGGCGGGCGCTGAATGGCGCGCGCGCACCGCCGTCGGTCAGGTCGTACACGCTGCCGCTGATGCGGTCGCCAACCACCTGGCCGACGAAGCGGCGCAGGTGGCCGTGCGCGTCCGTCAGGCCGAAGCGCAGCTGCTCACCCGCCACCTTGGGCTCGCGCACGGTGGTTTCGAAGTCCCTGAAGGCCACCGTGGCGGTGAAGTCCTGGAAGTGCTGGCGCGCCACGTCCAAGCGCGTGGTGACCAACTCGTCGCGCTGCGGAAATTGCAGCTCCCACGATCCGCCCACGTTGGCTGGCACCAGCCACAGGTGCAACGAAGCGGGGCCGACGCGCGAGGTCTCGTCGGGCAGCCAGCGACCCATGCGGAACTCGTGCGACACGATGCGCGTGCCCGGCTTGAGCGCCAGCAGGCGCGGTCGCAGTCTGAGGTTCAGGTGCGGCAGCAGGTACAGCGTGACGACGGTCGCCTGGCTGAAATCCGACTCGAAGATGTCGGCCTTCTCAAAGCGCGCGCGGTCGATCAGCCCGGCCTCGCGCGCGCGCCGGCGCGACAGCTCGACCAGGTCGGCGTTGTACTCCAGCCCCAAGCCGCGCGCGCCCTCGCCCGCGGCGGCCAGCACGATCTTGCCGTCACCCGATCCGAGGTCGACCAACTGGTCGCTCGGCGTCAGCTGCGCCAGCCTCAGCATGCGCGTGACCAGCGCATCCGGCGTGGCGATCCACATCACGTCCTTGCCGGCCTGGCCGCGCCGCGGTTCGTAAGCACCCGCGGCGTCGCCAGCACCTGCTTGCCCCGCATGCAGGCCAGTCGAACTCAGCAGCCCGGCCACCGCCAACGCAGCCGAGCCAGACATGAACGCGCGCCGATCGGCGCTGGGGATGTCGATTCGATTCATCGATGCTTCCTGTGAAACCGTGGTGGAGCCACACACCGAGGATACGCTGGCGCGCCAGAATAAAGCCGAATCGACCCCTGGCGGCCACCAGGAAAGCGCCAGCAGCTATTGTGTTGATAGCAACCCGGTGGCGGGAGTGGCATGGCGCAGGCGCAGCCGCAGCTCGCGCTTGAGGCGCCTGTTGTCCATGCGGCGCGATTCGCCCATGAACGACAGCAGCGTCGCCGGCAGCTGCGCGCGCGCGGCATCGCGGCCGATGCGCGACGGGCGCGGCAGGCCGTAAAGGTCGGCCGCCAGGTCGAAGTAGTCGCCCATCTTCAGCTGGCTGTCGTCGTTGACATGCACCACGCGCTGCGGCCGGCCGCGCCACAGCGCCAGCACGCAGGCGCGCGCCAGGTCGTCGGCATGGATGTGGTTGGTGAACACGTCGTCCTCGGGCGCCAGCACCGGCGTGCCACGCAGCAGGCGATCGCGCGGCGTGCCGCCCGGGCGGTCGGGCGCATAGATGCCGGGAATGCGCAGGATGCTGGCGCGCACGCCCGCCGTCCGGCCAAAGGCGCGCACCCGGCCCTCGGCCGCCACGCGGCGGCGCGCCCGCGCGGTCCGCGGGCGCACGGCGCGGGTCTCGTCCACCCAGGCGCCGCCGCAGTCGCCGTACACGCCGCTGGTGGAGCCGTACACCAGCGCCGCCGGCACGCTGCGCCGCGCCAGCGCCCGCAGCAGCGCGGCGGTGCGCGGATCGCCCTCGCCGTCGCCGGGTGGCGGCGCCAGGTGCAGCACGCGGTGGGCGATGCCGGCCAGGCGCTGCAGGCTGGCCGGGTCGTCCAGATCGCCCGCCAGCGGCACGATGGCCCGCTGGCGCAGCGCCTGTGCCGCGTCGGGCGAGCGCGCCAGCGCCAGCACGCGCACGCGCGGCGGCAGTGCGGCGGCGGCGCGCGTGCCGACGTCGCCGCAGCCGACGATGAGCACGCGCTGGCGCCGGAAGCGCGCCGGCAGCGCGCCGTAAGGGTTCTGGTTTGAAGGCAAAATCTCCGCTTCCTTCCGCAGTGCAAGATCGCCACAGGATAACCAAGGCATGACCCACACCATCACCGTCGAACCCAGCGGACGCAGCTTCCAGGCCGAACCGGGCGAGCCCATGCTCACCGCCGGCATCCGCCAGGGCATCGGCCTGCCCTACGGCTGCAAGGACGGCGCCTGCGGCTCGTGCAAGGTGAAGAAGCTCTCGGGCAGCGTCACCGTCGGCCCGCACCAGGACAAGGCGCTGTCGGCCGCCGAGGAAGCCGCCGGCTACGTGCTGACCTGCTGCGGCGTGGCGCAGGGCGACGTGGTGCTGGAGTCGCGCCAGGTGACGCACGCCGGCGCCTTTCCGATCAAGAAGATGCCGGCGCGCGTGGCGCTGCTGGAGCGCCTGTCGCACGACGTGATGCGGTTGCGCCTGCAGCTGCCGGCCAACGACATCATCCAGTACCACGCCGGCCAGTACGTCGAGTTCATCCTGCGCGACGGCACCCGGCGCAGCTACAGCATGGCCAATGCGCCGCACACGCTGATCGAGGGCGGCTCGCCCATGGTCGACCTGCACATCCGCCACATGCCCGGCGGCCGCTTCACCGACCACGTGTTCAGCGCCATGAAGGAAAAGGAAATCCTGCGCATCGAAGGGCCCTACGGCAGCTTTCACCTGCGCGACGAATCACCCAAGCCGATGGTGCTGCTGGCCTCGGGCACGGGTTTCGCGCCGGTCAAGGCCATCATCGAACACATGCAGTTCATGGGCATCACGCGCGAGGCCGTGCTGTACTGGGGCGGCCGCCGCCCGCAGGACCTGTACCTGGACGCCTGGGTGCGCGCCAAGACCGAGGAGATGCCGCACCTGAGATACGTGCCGGTGGTGTCCGACGCCCTGCCCGAGGACGGCTGGGGCGGCCGCACCGGCTTCGTGCACCGCGCGGTGCTGCAGGATTTGGCCGACCTGTCGGGCCACCAGGTGTATGCCTGCGGCGCGCCCATCGTGGTCGATTCGGCGCGCCAGGACTTCGTCGAGCAGGCCGGCCTGCCCGAAGAGGAGTTCTTTGCCGACGCCTTCACCAGCGAGGCCGACAAGGCCCACGGCTGAGTCGCGCGGGCCATCCATTCACTATTATTTGAATAGCTGCTGACGCTTTCCAGACAAGCGCTGCCATTGTTTTTTCTGGAGATTCGACCATGTCACAACGCCGCCTATTCCTCGCCGGCCTGGCGCTGGCCGCCTGCACCGGCGCCTTCGCGCAGGCCACCAAGCCGATCCGCCTGATCGTGCCCTACGCCCCCGGCGGCCCGCTGGACGTGACGGCGCGCGCGCTGGCCGAGCGCGTGCAGCCCGCGCTGGGCAGCATCGTGGTGGACAACAAGCCCGGCGCCGGCGGCAACATCGGCACCGACCTGGTGGCCAAGGCAACGCCGGATGGCGGCACCATCGGCATCGCCGCCGTGGCCACGCACGCCATCAACCCCTGGCTGTTCAGCAAGATGCCCTATGACGCCGGCAAGGACTTCGCGCCCATCACGCAGATGGCGCGCGTGCCCAACGTGCTGGTGATCAACGCCGACACCGCCCAGCGCCTGGGCATCGGCACCCTGGCCGAGCTGATCGCCTACGCCAGGAAGAACCCAGGCAAGCTGAACTACGGCTCGGGCGGCAACGGCTCGGCCGGGCACCTGGCTGGCGAGATGTTCAAGCAGGGCGCGGGCATCTTTGCCGTGCACATTCCGTACAACGGCGCCAACCCGGCGCAGCTGGCGCTGCTGGCCGGCCAGGTGGACTACAACATCGACAACCTGGCCGCGGCGGCCGCCAACATCAAGGCCGGCAGGATCAAGGCGCTGGCCGTCACCAGCGCGCGCCCCTCGCCCCTGCTGCCGGGCGTGCCGGCCATGGCCGACACCATCAAGGGCTTCGAGGTCGACACCTGGTGGGGCCTGGTGGCGCCCGCGAGTACCCCGGCGGACGTGATCGGCCGGCTCAACGCCGCCTTCACCGAGGCACTGAAGGCGCCCGAGACGCAGCAGCGCTTTGCCCAGCTGATGGCCGAGCCCGTGCCCACCACGCCCGAGCAGTTCGGCCAGTTCATGGCGCGCGAGCGGGCACGCTACGAGCCAGTGGTCAAGCGCTCCGGCGCCAAGGTGGACTGACGACTGCGCGCGGCCACAAAAAAGCCACGCCATTCGGCGTGGCTTTCTTCATTCCAGCGTGTGCCTACTCGCCGAGATACGCCGCGCGCACCTTGGGGTCGGCCAGCAGGTCCTTGCCGCTGCCGCTCATGCTGATCAGGCCCGACTCCATCACGTAGCCACGGTTGGCCAGCGCCAGCGCGCGGCTGGCGTTCTGCTCTACCAGCAGCACGGTGACGCCCTGCGCGTACACCTCCTGCACCACCTCGAAGATCTTGTCGACCATGATGGGCGACAGGCCCATCGAGGGCTCGTCCAGCAGCAGCACCTTGGGCCGGCACATCAGCGCCCGGCCCATGGCCAGCATCTGCTGCTCGCCGCCGGACATGGTGCCGGCCAGTTGGTCCTTGCGCTCGCGCAGGCGCGGGAAGATGGTGAACACGCGCTCGATGTCCTGCGCGATGGCGGCCTTGTCGGAGCGGATGTAGGCGCCCATGAGCAGGTTCTCGGTGATGCTCATGCGGGTGAACACGCCGCGGCCTTCGGGCACCATGGCCAGCCCCTGGCGCACCAGATCCCACGGCCCCTGGCCCTTGATGGACTTGCCCAGGTATTCGATGTCGCCGCCGGCCAGCGGCAGCGAGCCGGTGATGGCCTTCATGGTGGTGGTCTTGCCGGCGCCGTTGGAGCCGATCAGCGACACCAGCTCGCCCTCGCGCACCTCGAAGTCCACGCCCTTGACGGCCTGGATGCCGCCATACCCCACCTTCAGACCGGTGACTTTCAACAGCGTCTGCGCCATGTCAGTGGCCTCCCGTGCCCAGATAGGCCTCGATCACTTTTTCGTTCTTCTGCACTTCGGCCGGCGTGCCTTCGGCGATCTGCTTGCCGTAGTCCAGCACCGTCACGCGGTCGCACAGGCCCATCACCAGCTTGACGTCGTGCTCGATCAGCAGGATGGTGCGGTTGTCCTTGCGGATGCGGTCGATCAGCTCGCGCAGCTGCACCTTCTCGGTGGCGTTCATGCCGGCGGCCGGCTCGTCCAGCGCCACCAGCTGCGGGTCGGTGGCCAGCGCGCGGGCGATTTCCAGCCGGCGCTGGTCGCCATACGACAGCGTGCGGGCGCGGAACTGGGCGTACTTGCCGATGCCCACGTAGTCCAGCAGCTCCTGCGCGCGGGCGGCGATCGCCGCCTCCTCGGCCTTGAAGCCGGCAGTGCGAAAGATCGCGCCGAACAGGCCCGAATGGGTGCGCACATGGCGCCCGACCATGACGTTTTCCAGCGCCGTCATCTCGGCGAACAGGCGGATGTTCTGGAAGGTGCGCGCGATGCCGGCCTTGGCCACCTCGTGCACGGCGGTGGGCTTGTAGGGCTGGCCGGCCAGCTCGAAGCTGCCGCTGTCGGGCGTGTACAGCCCGGTCAGCACGTTGAAGAAGGTGGTCTTGCCGGCGCCGTTGGGGCCGATCAGGCCATAGACCTGGCCGCGCTGGATGGTGATGCCCACATCCGACAGGGCCTGCAGGCCACCAAAGCGCTTGGAAACACCCTGAACCTTCAGGACGGTGTCTGTACTCATGACGTTCGTCTCCGCTCGGTGTCAGGGGTTGACCGGGTATTGCCGGTGCGGGGTGTTGCCCGGCACGGCGTCGCCGGGAAAGTCCACCCCCGGCGGGTTCTGCTGCCCCGACAGCGGCGTGATGCGGTCGGCCGGATCGGGCTTGACCTTGCCGTGCTCGGGCGACGGCCACAGGCCGCGCGGGCGCATCAGCATGATGACGATCATGGCCAGCGCGATGAACAGTTGGCGCAGGATGGCGGCGTCCAGCCGGCCGTCGGTCATCTGCTGCAGCGGGCCAGCCACGTAGCGCAGCACCTCGGGCAGGGCCGACAGCAGCAGCGCCCCCAGCACCACGCCCGGCAGGTGGCCCAGGCCACCCAGCACCACCATGGCGACGATCATCACCGACTCCATCAGGCTGAACGACTCGGGCGACACAAAGCCCTGGAAGGCACCGAACATCGCCCCCGACACGCCGCCGAACGAGGCGCCCATGCCGAAGGCCAGCAGCTTGAGGTTGCGCACGTTCAGGCCCATGGCCTTGGCGGCGATCTCGTCCTCGCGCACGGCCATCCAGGCACGGCCCACGCGCGAATCCTGCAGGCGCTGGCACACGAACACCGTGACCAGCACCAGCACCAGGAACAGGTAGTAATACAGCGACACCGAGGCGACCTCGAAGCCGCCGATGCTCAGCGGCTTGCCCAGGTTCAGCCCGAACACCCGCACCGAGTCGATCTGGTTGATGCCCTTCGGGCCGTTGGTGATGTTGAAGGGGTGGTCCAGGTTGTTCAGGAAGATGCGGATGATCTCGCCGAAGCCCAGCGTGACGATGGCCAGGTAGTCGCCACGCAGCTTGAGCACCGGAATGCCCAGCAGCACCCCCGCAATGGCCGCCAGCAACAGCGCCAGTGGCAGCGCCAGCCACACCGACAGGTGCAGGCCGCCCGGGAACATGGCCGCAATGGCGGCGAAGTTGTCGGTCAGGTGCGGCGAGGCCAGCAATCCGTACAGGTACGCCCCCACCGCGAAGAAGGCCACGTAGCCCAGGTCCAGCAGGCCGGCGTAGCCGACCACGATGTTCAGCCCCAGCGCCAGCATGGTGTAGAGCAGCGCGATGTTGACGATGCGCACCCAGGCGTTGCCGAACTGCTGCAGGATCAGCGGCAGCACCAGCAGCGCGATGCCGCACAGCACGAAGGCGATCAGCTTGTTTTTCTGCGTCATGGCAAGGTCCTCCCTGGCTTCAGGCGCGATCGGCCACGCGCTCGCCCAGCAGGCCCGAGGGCCGCAGCGTCAGCACGATGATCAGCACGATGAAGGCAAAGATGTCGGCGTAGTGGCTGCCCAGCAGCCCGCCGGTCAGCGTGCCCAGGTAGCCCGAGCCGATGGCCTCGATCAACCCCAGCAGCACGCCGCCCACCACGGCGCCCGCGAGGTTGCCGATGCCGCCGAACACCGCCGCCGTGAAGGCCTTCAGGCCCGGCAGAAAGCCCATGAAGTGCTGCGCCGTGCCGTAGTTGGACGCATACATCACCCCGGCGATGGCCGCCAGCACGGCGCCGATGGCGAAGGTGGCCGAGATCACCGCGTCGGGCTTGACGCCCATCAGCGCCGCCACGCGCGGGTTCTCGGCGGTGGCGCGCATGGCACGGCCGATGCGCGTGTAGTGCACGATGTACATCAGCACCGCCAGCGACATGACGGTGACCACCAGGATCATGATCTGCGTGGGGGTGATCACCGCCTCGCCGATGAAGTACGGGTCGGTCGGCAGCATGGACGGGAAGGACTTGACGTTCGGCTTCCAGATCACCATGGCCAGCGCCTGCAGCAGAATGGACATGCCGATGGCGGTGATCAGCGGCGCCAGGCGCGGCGCGTTGCGCAGCGGCCGGTAGGCGATCTTCTCGATCACGATGTTGAGCAGCGCCGCCACCGCGCAGCCGGCGATGGTGGCCGCCAGCAGGATCAGCCAGGTGGGCATGCCGGGCACGGCCTCCTGCAGCAGGCCGATGACGGTCCAGGCCACCAGCGCCCCCACCATCAACACCTCGCCGTGGGCGAAGTTGATGAGCTGAATGATGCCGTACACCATGGTGTAGCCCAGGGCGATGAGGGCGTACATGCTGCCCAGCACCAGGCCGTTGATGATCTGCTGAAGCAGAATATCCATGCGAGAGTTCCTCAAGGGTCCGCGCCGTTGTCTCCGGCGCGGCGTGATTCACGCTGCTGCCGGGTATCGCCTTGTGGGCTTGGCGGACAGCTAACAAAAAACCCGCTGGCGACGCCGTTGCGGGTTCAAAAGCGAGCGCGATTTTATCGGCGCACAGGGCGTTTCTGGCGGAAATGTTGACCCGGGATTTCCCTTGGATCAAGGCTGACCGGCCACCGGCCAGGCCGGGCTCAGCCCCCGCCGGCGTCGCGGTTGCGCCGTCGCAGTTCGGCCAGCTTGTCGCCGATCTTGATCTCCAGCCCGCGCGGCACCGGCGCGTAAAAGCGCTGCTCGGGCATGCCGTCCGGCAGGTAGCGCTCGCCGGCGGCAAAGCCGCCCTCCTCGTCGTGCGCGTAGCGGTAGCCCTTGCCGTAGTCCAGCTCTTTCATCAGCTTCGTCGGCGCGTTGCGCAGGTGCAGCGGCACCGGGCGCGTCACGTCCTGCCTGACAAAGGCGCGCGCCGCGTTGTAGGCCTTGTAGACCGCGTTGCTCTTGGGCGCCACGGACAGATACACCACGCACTCGGCCAGCGCCAGCTCGCCCTCGGGGCTGCCCAGGCGCTCGTAGACCTCGGCGGCGTCCAGCGCCAGGCGCAGCGCGCGCGGGTCGGCCAGGCCAATGTCCTCGCTGGCCATGCGCACCATGCGCCGCGCCAGGTAGCGCGCATCGGCCCCGCCGTCGAGCATGCGCACCAGCCAGTACAGCGCGGCGTCGGGGTCGGAGCCGCGCACCGACTTGTGCAGCGCGCTGATGGTGTCGTAGAACTGCTCGCCGCCCTTGTCGTAGCGGCGCAGCTGCTCGCCCAGGATTTGCAGCAGCCAGGCGTCGTCCACCTGCGTGCGCTGCTCGGCCGCCGCCATCACCGCCACCGTCTCCAGCGTGTTCAGCAGGCGCCGCGCGTCGCCGTCGGCATAACCCAGCAGGCGCTCCAGCGCTTCTGATTCGATAGCTGGCAGCGCTTGCTGCGCCTGCGCTACAGCCACAATTTGCTTCAAATCGTCGGGCGTCAGCGGCTGCAACACATAAACCGTGGCGCGCGACAGCAGGGCCGAGTTGACCTCGAACGAAGGGTTCTCGGTGGTCGCGCCGATGAAGGTGAACAGCCCGCTTTCGACGTGCGGCAAAAAGGCATCCTGCTGGCTCTTGTTGAAGCGGTGCACCTCGTCGACGAACACGATGGTGCGCCGCGGCGCCAGGCCCTGCGCCGCCTGCGTGGCGCGCTCGACCGCGTCGCGAATGTCCTTGACGCCGCCCAGCACCGCGCTGATGGCGATGAACTGCGCGTCGAACGCATCGGCCATCAGCCGCGCAATCGTCGTCTTGCCCGTGCCCGGCGGCCCCCACAGGATGCAGCTGTGCGGCCGCCCCGACTCGAACGCGATGCGCAGTGGCATGCCCGGCCCCAGTAGGTGCTGCTGGCCCACCACCTGGCCCAACGTGCGCGGGCGCAGGCGCTCGGCCAGAGGTTGGGTGGCAGCGTGAGCGGGTGCTTTGGTCAAGGGAAAACAGGCAGAAGCAGCAAGGGCAAGCGCCCGAAAGCGGGATGACGCCGTGCCGCATCAACGCACCAGCGCCCAAGCCAGTCATGCGCCGATCGTAGCGGGTTCAGCCTCGACCCATCACCATGCGCCCGCGGGCTGGCAGGGGCGTGAGCCCCACAGGCATGATGGCACTATGCCCACCTCGTCCCGTTTGTCGAAGAAGAGGACTGCTACTTCCTGAAAACCCTCATCCCCAGCCGCAAGGCGACACGGGACTACCTCAGCGCAGGTGATGAAAATGCCGACGCCAATTGACCGAGACGAACGCGAACTGCTGCTGGCCTTCGAGCAAGGCCAACTCAAGTCGATGGCCACCAAGGCCGAGCTGGAACAACTCAAGGCCGCCGCACGCGCCACCGGGTTGAAGGACCGTCGCGTCAACATTCGCCTGTCTTCCAGCGACCTGACCGACATCCAGGTCAAGGCCCTGGAAGAAGGCATTCCCTACCAGACCTTGATCTCCAGCGTGCTGCACAAGTACGTCACCGGCCGCTTGACCGAGCGCCCGGTCCCGGGCGACCCATCTGCGGCGACCGAGGGCAGGCACTGACCAGCAAGGCGAGGGATGCGCGACGCGCCAGCGCCATCGCAACGCCCTCCGCGCACGCATCCCATGGCGGTTGCTGCCCGAAGGCAACGCCGAACAAGCCCCTCACAGCGCATCCAGCGGACTCAGAATGCCCCGCCCGCCCTTGTTGAGTACATGCGTGTAGATCATGGTGGTGCTCACGTCCGCATGGCCCAGCAGCTCTTGCACGGTGCGGATGTCATAGCCCGCCTGCAGCAGGTGCGTGGCAAACGAATGGCGCAGCAC
>Ga0209922_100433_pt1 | contig 60534 bp, 49 predicted proteins | sample ThiBiot_500_biof_FD_183946 | JGI IMG/M metagenome (GOLD analysis project Ga0209922, IMG submission 183946) | Wastewater bioreactor microbial communities from Cape Town, South Africa - Thiocy_expt_500_biof (SPAdes) | ecosystem: Engineered > Bioreactor > Thiocyanate-remediating > Anaerobic-Aerobic ... | reverse complement strand
ACCTCGGCGGCGAGCTGTGCATCCCCGGCATGGCGATGGTCAACGACAGCGACATCGAACGGCTCGAGCACATCCTCGACCGGCTCAACGAGCCGCTGCCGCCGCTGAAGGAGTTCATCCTGCCCGGCGGCGGCATGGCCGCGGCCTGCGGCCACCTGGCGCGCACCGTGTGTCGCCGCGCCGAACGCGAGGTGGTCGCGCTGGCGCGGGTGGAGGAGATCCGCGCCCAGCCGCAGCGCTATCTCAACCGGCTGTCCGACCTGCTGTTCGTGATTTCACGCGTGCTCGCGCGCGCCGGCGGCCACGGCGAGGTGCTGTGGCAGCACGAGCGCCGACCCAAGCCCAAACCCTCCGCCTGAGCCGCCGCATGTTGCGGCTGTATACCCATTCCGCCTGCCTGCGGCACGATCCGGGGCCGGGCCACGTGGAACGGCCGGCGCGATTGCAGGCGGTGCTGCAGGCCCTGGATCACGACCGCTACGCCGCGCTCGACCGCGTCGAGGCACCGGCGGCCACCCGCGAGCAACTGCTGCGCGTGCACGGCGCGGCGCACATCGCGGAGGTGTTGCTCGGCGCGCCGGAGGGCGAGATGCTGGCGCTGGACCAGGACACCGTGATGGGCCCGGGTTCGCCCGAGGCAGCCCTGCACGCGGCCGGCGCCGTGGTGGCGGCGGTCGACGCGGTGCTCGGCGGCGGCACGCAGCGCGCATTCTGCGCGGTGCGCCCGCCCGGCCATCACGCCACCCGCGAGCGGGCGATGGGCTTCTGCCTGTTCGACAACGTCGCGGTGGGAGCCGCCCATGCGCTGGCCGCGCACGGGCTGAAGCGGGTCGCCATCGCCGATTTCGACGTGCACCACGGCAACGGCACGCAGGACATCTTCGAGCGCGAGCCGCGCGTGCTGTTCGCCTCCAGCCATCAGTCGCCGCTGTATCCGGACAGCGGCCGCGAGGACGAGTGCGGCTGCGGCAACATCGTCAACGGCGTGTTGTCGCCGGGCGCCGGTTCGCACGAATTCCGCGAGTTGTGGGATTCCGTGCTGCTGCCGCGCCTGCACGCCTTCCGGCCGCAACTGGTGCTGGTCTCGGCCGGTTTCGACGCCCACGTCCGGGACCCGCTGGCCGACATCCGCCTGGGCGAGGAAGACTACGCCTGGCTCACCGAGCGGCTGGTTGCGCTGGCCCGGCGCCACGCCGAGGGGCGCATCGTCTCCACCCTGGAAGGCGGCTACGACCTCGCCGCGCTGGCTGCCAGCGCCGTCGCCCACGTGCAGGCGCTGATGGAATGAATCCGCGCCGGTCGTCGAGCCCGCGCTGAATGCGCGGGCGCAACCGGGGTGTCGTTTCTGCTAACTTGACCAGCCTTCGAGGTCGGCAGGTTCCATCGTGACATCAACGTTTCCCCCACGTCGCCTGCTGGCGGTCGCCGCTGCGGTGGCGCTGTTCGGCGGCCAGGTTCCGGCCGGCCAGGCCGCCCCGGCGGCAGGCCCTGCGCCGAATCCGGCCGAGCAGAGCTGCCCGCTGGGCTCCTTCCACTGCGCGCCCCGCCCCCTCAATTACGCGATGTGCCGGCCCAACGCGCTGCTGGAGTTCTACGACCCGACGCTGAGCCGGGACAGCAGCCAGCGCGCGACCGCGCCGGCCCGTGTCACCGCCCGGCACGTCGACAGCGCCGACCAGTCGGTCTACCACCTGTCCGGCGACGTGCTGCTGCAGCGCGCCGACCAGCAGCTGCAGGCCGACACGCTCGACTACAACGACACCACCACCGACTACGACGCGCGCGGCAACGTGCGCTACCAGGAGGCCGGGCAGCTGCTGGCCGCCTCGCACCTGCGCGGCAACACCAATGCCAGCCGCGGCATCGCCGACGACGTGCGCTACCAGATGCTGGAATCGCGCGGCAACGGCGTGGCACGCCAGGGACACATGCTGGATGCCGAGCGCACCCGCTATTCCATGGCCACGTATTCCACCTGCGATGTCGGCCACCACGTGTGGGAGTTCCGCGCCAAGTCGATCAGCATCGACAAGGCCAGCGGCGTGGGCGTGGCGCGCGATGCCACCATGCGCATCGGCAAGGTGCCGTTCCTGTACCTGCCGTACTTCACTTTCCCCACCGACGACCGGCGCAAGAGCGGCTTCCTCTACCCCACGCTGGGCAACACCAGCCGCGCGGGTTTCCAGCTCAGCACGCCCTACTACCTCAACCTGGCGCCGAACTACGACGCCACGCTGGACCCGCGCTACTACAGCCGCCGCGGCCCGCTGCTGGCGGGCGAGTTCCGCTACCTGGTGCCCGGCAGCAGCGGGCAGCTCAACGTGGAGTACGTGCCCGAGGACCGCGGCAAGAGTGAGGGCCTGGCCGACACCACGGGCAAGTCGCGCCACCTGGTGTCCTTCTCCGACCGCACGGCGCTGTGGGACGGCTGGCGCTTCACCGGGACCTACAACCACGTATCCGACGCCAGCTACCTGTACGACTACGGCAATGCGATGTCGCACAGCCCGGTGTACAGCCTGCGCTCCGGTGCGGCGATCAGCGGCGGCGGCAAGTGGTGGGACGCCTCCTTCGGCGCCACCACCTACCAGAACACCAACCCGTTCGCGACCGACTCCGCGCTGCCTTACCGGCAGCTGCCGTATGCACTGTTCAGCGCGGAAGTGCCGCTGTCGCGCTGGCTGCAGGCCGGCGTGGACACCAGCGCGGTGATGTTCCGCAAGCCCGGCTACGTCGAGGGACAGCGCGAGGACCTCTACCCCTACCTCGCGGCCGATTTAGGCAGTGCCGCGTGGTTCGTGCGGCCGCGCCTGGCCTGGCGCTACACCGCCTACCAGCTCAGCGACGGCTACCAGGACTACGGGCGATTCGGGCGGCTCAGCGGCACGGCAGTGTCGCCGTTCACCGAGCAGTCGCCGACCCGCTCGCTGCCGATCGTCAGCCTCGACTCGGGATTGATGTTCGACCGCAGCACCTCGCTGTTCGGCACGCACTACACGCAGACGCTGGAACCGCGCCTGTACTACCTCTACGTGCCGTACCGCGACCAGGACAACCTGCCGCTGTTCGACACCAACCTGATGTCGTTCGACTACTGGCAACTGTTCTCGACCAACCAGTTCTCCGGCGCCGACCGCCAGATGGACGCGAACAACGTCACCGCGGCGCTGACCACGCGCCTGCTGGACGACGATGGCGTCGAGCGGCTGTCGGCCAGCATCGGCCAGATCCGCTACCTCAGCCGGCAACGCGTGCTGGGCACCGACTGGACCGGCTCGGCCTACGTGGCCCAGCTCGACCTGCAATTGAACGACCGCTGGCGGGTGAACAGTTCCTGGCAGTGGAGCCCGAACAGCCGCGCCGTGGAGGCGGCCACGTTCGGTCTGCAGCGCCGCCTCGGCGATGCGGGCATCGTCAACCTCGCCTACCACTATCGGCGCGGCCGGCTGGAACAATACAGCGCCTCGGCGGTCTATCCGCTGTCGGACAGGTGGCGGTTGTTCGGCGCCTGGGCGTTTGCCCCGGCGATCGACACCACCTACAAGCTCCCCAGCGGCACCGTCGACGCGATGCTTGGCGTGGAGTACGACAGCTGTTGCGTCACCCTGCGGCTGGTCGACCGCAATTACGTCAACCAGTCCTACTACGGCACCACGTCGCCACCTTCCGGAAGCAACCTCAATCGGCGCGACAACGCGATCATGTTCGAAATCGTATTCAAGGGGCTGGGCTCGACCGGCGGCCAGATCGAACCGCTGCTGCGCCGTGATATTCTCGGCTATCAATAATCCATCGCCTCGGCGATCCAGGCTTTTTTCTCGATGAAGCAATTCCTTGCATCCCTCCTGCTCGCCCTGGCGATCGCCGTGCCTGCCCATGCGCAGTTGCTGCAGTCGGCCGCACCGGCGAACCAGTCGCTCGATCGCATCGTCGCGGTGGTCAACGACGACGTCATCCTGCAGAGCGAGCTGGACGACGCGGTGCGCACGATCCAGCAGCAGTACGCCGGCCGCGGGCAACTGCCGCCGATGGACGTGGTAACGCGGCAGGTGCTGAACCGGCTGATCCTGATGCGCCTGCAGGTGCAGCGCGCGCAGGAACAAGGCATCTCGGTGTCCAGCGCCGACGTCGACCGCGCGGTCCAGGGGGTGGCGCAGCAGAACCGGCTCACCCCCGAGCAGTTGCGCGCGGCGGTCGAGCAGCAGGGCGGCAGCTTCGCCGCATTCCGCAAGGAACTGAGCGACCAGATCACCGTGCAGCGGCTGCACCAGAACGTGGTGCAAAGCTCGGTCTCGGTGACCGACAGCGAGATCGACAACCTGCTCGACAGCCCCACCTACAAGGCCGGCGAAGTGCACCTGGCGCACATCCAGGTGAGCATCCCCGGTGGCGCGGACGCCGCGGCGATCCAGGCCAGCCAGGCCAAGGCCGAGCAGGCCGCCGCCGCCGTCCAGGGCGGCATGGATTTCGGCGCCGCCGCGATCCGCTACTCCGACGCTTCCGATGCACTGGAAGGCGGCGACCTCGGCTGGCGGCGCATGGACGAGATTCCACCGGCGTTCGCCGACACGGTCGTCACGATGAAGCCTGGCCAGGTCAGCCAGATCCTGCGCGGCCCGACCGGCTTCCACATCCTCAAGCTGGTCGACCAGCGCAAGGGCGACCGCAAGATCGTCACCGAGTACCACGCGCGGCAGATCCTGATCAAGCCGAGCGAGCTGCTGAGCTCCGCCCAGGCACAGCAGAAGGCGCAGGACCTGTACCACCGCATCGTCGACAAGCACGAGGACTTCGCCGCGCTGGCGAAGGAGTTCTCCAAGGACGACACCACCGCCAACATCGGCGGCGACATGGGCTGGTTCCAGCCCTCGGCGTGGGGCGCGACGATCGCCGCCAAGCTGGCCTCGCTGAAGGACGGCCAGGTATCCGAGCCGTTCCAGAGTGAAGCCGGCTGGCATCTGCTGCAGCGCCTGGGTACGCGCCAGAGCGACCAGACCGTGGAGATCGAGCGCAACCAGGCGCGCCAGGCCATCGGCAACCGCAAGGCCGAGCAGGTCTACGACGACTACCTGCGCGACCTGCGTTCCAACGCCTACATCGAAATCCTCGTGCCGTCCCTGCGCGAGCCCGAGCAGGCGCCCGCCGACGGCGCCGCACCCCAGGCCAGCTGAGCGCGATGGCGCTCACCCGGCTGGCCGTCACCGCGGGCGAGCCGGCCGGCGTCGGTGCGGAGCTGCTGGTGCGGCTGGCCGGCACGTCGCTGGCGGCAAGCCTCGTCGCGATCACCGACCGCCACCTGCTCGAGCGCGCGGCGACACGCTGCGGCATGCACCTCGAATTGATCGACGACGACGGCGCACCGGCAGACTCCCGCGCCGCCGGCGCGCTGCGCGTGCGTCACGTGCCGCTGGCGACGAGGGAAGTGCCCGGCCACCCCGACCCGCGCAACGCGAGCCACGTGCTGGCCACCCTGGCAGAGGCCGCCGACGGCTGCATGGCCGGCCGTTATGCCGCGGTGGTCACCGCGCCACTGCAGAAGTCCTCGATCAACGATGCCGGCATCGCCTTCCGCGGACACACCGAATTCTTCGCCGAACGCGCGGGCGCCGAGGTGGTGATGATGCTGGCCAGCCCGCAGCTGCGCGTGGCGCTGGCCACCACCCACCTGCCGCTGTCGGCCGTACCGGCGGCGATCACGCCCGCATTGCTGACCCGCGTGCTGCGCATCGTGGACGCCGAACTGCGCGGCAAGTTCGGCATCGACCAGCCACGCATCGCCGTGCTCGGACTCAATCCGCATGCCGGCGAGGGCGGCCACCTGGGCCGGGAAGAAATCGATACGCTGATCCCCGTGCTGGACGTCTTGCGCGGCGAGGGCATGCAGCTGCTCGGCCCGCTGCCCGCCGACACCGCCTTCGTGCCGGCGCAACGCACGCATTACGACGCGGTGCTGGCGATGTACCACGACCAGGCCTTGCCGGTGCTGAAGAGCGAAGCGTTCGATCGCACCGTGAACGTCACCCTGGGCCTGCCCTTCATCCGCACCTCGGTGGACCACGGCACCGCGCTGGATCTGGCCGGCACCGGCCGCGCCGATCCGTCCAGCCTGATCGCCGCAGCCAACCTCGCCATGACGCTGGTGGCGCGAAGGCGAGGAGTGAGTGGAGAGGAGTGAGGAGCGAGAGAGCCGCTCGCGCACTCATCTCCCCGACCTTCCACACACTCACTCCTCACTCCTCATTTCTCACTGCTCGCTCTGCCCCATGACCGCACGCCCCAAGAAAAGCTTCGGCCAGCACTTCCTGCACGACCGCCAATGCATCGAGCGCATCGTCGCGGCGATCGCACCGCGCGACGACGATTTCCTGGTCGAGATCGGCCCGGGCGAAGGCGCCCTGACGCTGCCCCTGCTGGGCGCGGCAGGCAAGCTCACGGCGATCGAGCTGGACACGGACCTGATCCCCGCCCTGCGTGCGCGCGCCGCCACGGTCGGTGCGCTGCACGTCGTGCACGCCGACGTGCTGAAGGTCGACTTCACCGCGATGGCGCACAGTCACGGCGTGCCGCGGTTGCGGCTGGCCGGCAACCTGCCCTACTACATCTCCAGCCCGATCCTGTTCCACTGCGTCGAGCACGCGGCGGCGATCGAGGACATGCACTTCATGCTGCAGAAGGAAGTCGTCGACAGGATGGCCGCCGCACCGGGCAGCAAAGTGTACGGCCGGTTGTCGGTCATGCTGCAGCTGGCGTGCCGGGTGGAACCGCTGTTCGACGTGCCGCCGGAGTCGTTCCGGCCGCCGCCGAAGGTCGACTCCGCCGTAGTGCGACTGCAGCCGCTGTCGCCGGAACAACGGCACGACGCCGACCCGGCGCAACTCTATGCCGTGGTGAAGGCGGCGTTCGCGCAACGGCGCAAGACGCTGTCCAACGCACTCAAGCAGGTGATGGACAGCGACGCGATCCGGCGCGCCGACGTGGACCCGCGCGCACGCGCCGAGACGCTGTCGCCGGCGGATTTCGTGCGCCTGGCCAAGGTCGCTCCCGCGGCGCAGTGAAGCCGTCGCGCACGCGCCGCCCCATTGGCGAGCGCAGGCCTTACAATCCGGGCATGACCGAACAATCCCCCTACACGATCGACGTGCAGGTGCAAACCCGCTTCGTTCCCGACCAGTCCAGGCCCGGGGACAACCGTTACGTTTTCGCCTACACCATCACCTTGCGCAACGCCGGCCAGCTGCCCGCGCGCCTGCTCGCGCGGCGCTGGCAGATCACCGACGCGAACGGCAAGGTCGAGGAAGTGAGCGGCGACGGCGTGGTCGGCGAACAGCCGTGGATGCGCCCCGGCGAGGATTTCGAATACACCTCCGGCGCGGTGCTGGAGACGCCGGTGGGCATCATGGGCGGCAGCTACCAGATGCTCGCCGACGACGGCACCGAGTTCGAGGCGCCGATCCCGACCTTCACCCTGTCCATCCCGCGTACGCTGCACTGATGGCCCGGGACTGACATGGCTACGTACGCCATCGGCGACGTGCAGGGCTGCTATCCCGAATTGCAACGCCTGCTGGAGAAACTGCGCTTCGACCCCGCGCGTGACCAGCTGTGGTTCTGCGGCGACCTGGTCAACCGCGGCGGGCAGTCGCTGGAAACACTGCGACTGATCCACGACCTGCGCGACTCGTGCATTGTCACGCTGGGCAACCACGACCTCAGCCTGCTGGCGATCGCGCAGCGCAAGCCGGAGGCGCAGGCGCGGGTGAACCCCGAACTGCGCGAGGTGCTGTTTGCCGACGATGCACCGGTGCTGTTTGAATGGCTGCGCTCGCAGAAGCTGATGCACCACGACGAACAGCTCGACTGGGCGATGGTGCATGCCGGCCTCGCACCGGTGTGGACGCTGCGCCAGGCGTTGCGTGCCGCCCAGGAGGTCGAGCGCGAGCTGTCCAGTCCGCGCCACCCGCGCCTGCTGCGCAACCTGTTCGGCAATCGTCCCGCGCAGTGGTCGAGCCGGCTGCAGGGCCAGGACCGTTACCGCGCCACCATCAACACCATGACGCGCATGCGCTACTGCGACGTCAACGGGCGCATCGACTTCGACGCCAAGGGCATCCCCGGCACGCAGAAGCCCGGCCTGTACCCGTGGTTTGCCGTGCCCGGCATGCGTCGACGCGACGTGCGTATCGTCTGCGGCCACTGGTCGGCGCTGGGCCGATTCGACGGACTGGGCGTGCACGCGATCGACACCGGCTGCGTCTGGGGCGGCAAGCTCACCGCACTGCAACTGGACGGCGAGGGGACGCACTACATCACCGTCAACGCCGAGCCGCATCGCAAGCGGCCGCCAGGCGGCGAGGACTGAAAGGCGAGGAGTGAGTGGAGAGGAGTGAGGAGTGAGAGCGGGCCGGACAGCTTTCTCTCACTCCTCACTCCTCTTCACTCACTCCTGCTTTTGTCTCAGCTCAGCTGTCCGTGACAATGCTTGTACTTCTTGCCGGAGCCGCAGGGGCATGGCTCGTTGCGGCCGACCTTGGGGCCGGCATGCTGCACCGGTTGTGCGGCCAGGTGGGCACCGTCTTCCGGGGCCGCGCCGGCACTGCCGAACGCATCGGGCGGCGCGCCGCCGCCGGTGGCGAGCATCTGCTTCTGCAGGCGCTCGGCCATGCGCTGCTGCTCGGCCTCCATCGCGGCGACTTCCTCCTCGCTGCGGATGCGGATGCGCGCAAGCATCTGCACCACCTCGGACTTGATCCGCGCCAGCATGTCGGAGAACAGCTTGAACGCCTCGCGCTTGAACGCCTGCTTCGGGTCCTGCTGCGCGTAGCCCACCAGCGAGATGCCCTGGCGCAGGTAATCCATGCTGGAAAGATGGTCCTTCCAGGCGTTGTCGACCACGGTCAGCATCACGTGCTTTTCGAGCTGGCGCATGGTCTCGGCCCCGATCTGCGCCTCCTTGCCGTGGAACAGCTCGGCGACCGCCTCGTCCACGTGCTTGCGGATCATCTCGGCGTCGATCTCGCTCTGCTGCTCGACCCAGTGCTTGAGGTCGAGCGACAGGTTGAACTGGCTCTCCAGCTCGCGATCCAGGCCGGCGATATCCCACTGCTCGTCGATGGTCTGCGGCGGCACGTAGGCCTGCACCAGGGTCTGCACCACATCCTCACGGATGTCGGCGACGGTGGCCGCGACCTCCTCGCCCTCCAGCAATTCGTCACGCTGGGTGTAGATCACCTTGCGCTGGTCGTTGGCGACGTCGTCGAACTCCAGCAGGTGCTTGCGGATGTCGAAGTTGTGCTGCTCGACCTTGCGCTGGGCCTTCTCGATCTGCCGGCTGATCATGCGATCTTCCAGCGCGTCGTCGTCCTTCATGCCGAAGCGCTTCATCCAGCGCACCAGGCCTTCGCCGCCGAAGATGCGCAGCAGGTTGTCCTCCAGCGACAGGTAGAAGCGCGAGGAGCCCGGGTCGCCCTGGCGGCCGGAGCGGCCGCGCAGCTGGTTGTCGATGCGCCGCGATTCGTGCCGCTCGGTGCCGATGATGTGCAGGCCGCCGGCGGCCAGCACCTGCTCGTGCCGCTTCTTCCACTCGGCCTTGACGCGCGCGCGGTCCACCTCGCTGGCGCCTTCGGGCAGTTCGGCCAGCGCGGCCTCGAGACTGCCGCCGAGCACGATGTCGGTACCGCGGCCGGCCATGTTGGTGGCGATGGTGACCTGGCCGGGCGCGCCGGCCTGCGCCACGATGTGCGCCTCGCGCTCGTGATGCTTGGCGTTGAGCACCTCGTGCGCCACGCCCGCCTTCTTCAGCAACCCGGACAGCAGCTCGGACACCTCGATCGAGGTGGTGCCGACCAGCACCGGCTGGCCGCGCTTGTGGCAGTCCTTGATGTCCTCGATCACCGAGTTGTACTTCGGTGTCTGCGACAGGAAGATCATGTCCGGGTTGTCCTTGCGGATCATCGGCTTGTGGGTGGGGATCACCACCACCTCCAGGCCGTAGATGCTCTGGAACTCGAACGCCTCGGTATCGGCCGTGCCGGTCATGCCGGCCAGCTTCTTGTACATGCGGAACAGGTTCTGGAACGTCACCGTGGCCAGCGTCTGGTTCTCGCGCTGGATCGGCACGCCCTCCTTCGCCTCGACCGCCTGGTGCAGGCCGTCGGACCAGCGTCGGCCGGCCAGGGTACGGCCAGTGAACTCGTCGACGATGATCACTTCGCCATCGCGCACGATGTAGTCGACGTCGCGCTGATAGATGCCGTTGGCGCGCAGGGCGGCGTTGAGATGATGAACCACCGCGAGATTCTTGGAGTCGTACAGGCCGCTGTCCTGGTCGATCACGCCGGCCTCGCGCAGCAGCTCGTCCGCGTGCTGCATGCCGGCCTCGGACAGATGCACCTGCTTCTGCTTCTCGTCGACCCAGTAGTCGCCCTCGCTGTCTTCCTCGGCCTGGCGGATCATCCGCGGCACGATCTTGTTGACGGCGATGTACAACTGCGGGGAATCCTCCGCCGGGCCGGAGATGATCAGGGGCGTGCGCGCCTCGTCGATCAGGATCGAGTCGACCTCGTCGACGATGGCGTAATGCAGGCCGCGTTGGTAGCGCTGCTCCTTGCTGAGCGCCATGTTGTCGCGCAGGTAGTCGAAGCCGAACTCGTTGTTGGTGCCGTAAGTGATGTCGGCCGCATACGCCGCGTGCTTGTCGGCATGGTCCATGCCCGGGTACACCACGTCGACGGTCAGGTCGAGGAAGTTGTACAGCTTGCTCATCTGCGCCGAGTCGCGCCGCGCCAGGTAGTCGTTGACGGTGACCACGTGCACGCCTTTGCCCGCGATCGCGTTGAGGTATACCGGCAGCGTCGCCACCAGGGTCTTGCCTTCGCCAGTGCGCATCTCGGCGATCTTGCCCTGGTGCAGCACCATGCCACCGATCAACTGCACGTCGTACGGACGCATGCCCAGGGTGCGGCGCGAGGCCTCGCGGGCCACCGCGAAGGCTTCCGGCAGCAGCTTGTCCAGTGATTCGCCGGCGGCGTAACGCTGCTTGAACTCGGCAGTCTTGCCGCGCAACGCGGCATCGTCCAGTTTCTCCATCTCCGGTTCCAGCGCATTGATGCGATGGACCGTACGTGAAAGCTGACGCAGCACACGCTCGTTGCGGCTGCCAAACAGACTCGTCAGGGCACGATTGAACATCGATTTTCCGGTTGGGGGAACAAGACGCCCGCTGCACGCGCGAGCCAATCGGGCATGTTACTACATGCCCGGTACGGCTCACCCGCTCTGGCGGGATGGAGGTGCCCGCGCCGCGCGGGAACGCCGGCGAACCGTCAGGAACTGGCGGCTGCCGGGACCGGATTCAAGGGATCAGGGCATCCCTAGCGGTGGCTGCGCACGAACGCCAGCGGGTTGACCACGCGATCGTGGTACCAGACCTCGAAATGCACGTGCGAGCCGGTGGAGCGGCCGGTGGAGCCGGCCTGCGCGATCACGTCGCCGACCTGCACATGCTGGCCGGGATGCACGTCCAGCTTGCTGTTGTGGGCGTAGCGGGTCATGTAGCCGTTGCCGTGGTCGATCTCGACCACGTTGCCGTAGCCGCGACGCACGCCGGCGAAGGTCACCATGCCTTCGGCCACGGCATGCACCGGCGTGCCGAACGGCGTGGCGATGTCGATGCCGGTGTGCCGCGCCGACTGGCCGTCGAACGGGTCGGGACGCACGCCGAAATAGGATGAGATGTAGCCATGCACGGGCATGCCGGTGGGCTTCAGGTTCGACTCGATGCGGGCATCGAGCAACAGGCTCTGCAGCGCCGACAACTGCGCCTGCTGGACGTTGAACTGGCCGGTGAGGCGGTCGATGCCGACCTCCAGCGAGGGCGGCATGGCGTAACCGGTGCTGCTGGTGTCCTCGACACCACCGACGGCGGGCGGCTGGTCGAAGTTGAACTCGCCGCTGTCGAGCTTGCCCACCTGCACCAGGCGCTCACCGAGCGCGTTCAGGCGGGTCGACTGCGCCTGCAGCTGGCCCAGCTTGAGCGCCAGGGCATCCAGGCTGCGCTGCGCATCCGCGCGCACGCCGCCGAGTTCGGCGTTCTGCCGGCGGATCTGCTGCTGCAGGTCGTGGATCTGGCTCAGCGCGCGGTCGCGCGGGCTGGCGATGGCGAGGGTCAGCGCGCCGCCCAGGGCCAGGCAGCCCAACACGCCCAGCGACAACATCGAGAACAGCTTCCAGCGCACCCGCCGGCTGGCCAGATCCAGGGTTTTAGGCAGCTTGCGGGCACGTGAGACGAGTATGATCTGCATGTCTTTCCAAAATCGAATGTCGGCACCATGCACCGCGCGGAACCCGCCACTTCCCGTCGCCGCGACAACGGACCGAAATCCCTTGCCGATTGCGGCTCCTTCGCGTCGCTGGCCCGAAAGGCCGACGCGCTGGAAGCGCTGGACCGCGCACTGCGCCAGACGTTGCCATCGCCGCTGCGCGAACAGGTCAGATTCGCCAATCTGCGCAACAACCGCCTCGTCTTCCTGGCGTCTTCACCGGCCTGGGCGTCACGCCTGCGCTTGATGCAGGCACAGATCCTTGCCTCCGCAAGCGCCGTCGGCGCCTGCGCCAGTTCAGTCACCGTGAAAGTGGCTCCCCAACCACCGGCCGTTACCGTGCCGGAGCAGTCAAAACCGCTTTCGCCAGCCGCGGCCGCCCACCTCAGGGCTGCCGCTGCCTCGTCCACAGACCCCGAATGGCGGGATCTGTTCCTTCAGCTGGCGTCCTTCGCCGAAACCGCTGATTCCCCCGAGAACCCCTCGTACTGAAAGGCGTTCCTGCGAGACGCGCCGCGTCTTGCCCCCGCGGGCTGACCCGCGCGAGCAGCGTTTATACCACGTGAAGAGTTAATGAAAAGTCCAGCCCTCGCGGGGCTGTGACCCAACCCGCGCGGCGAGTGTGTCGCGGTCAACAAAAATGGCCGGATCTTGCGATCCGGCCATTCGGGCGGGCAGTGCCGGAACAGGCCGGCGTGGTTTCGGGTGTCAGATCGCCTGGGCCGGGTGCGCGTAGGAGATCGGCGACACCGCCGGATCCTCGTGGTAGCTGACCTCTTCCCACGCCGAGGCATCGGCGATCAGGGCGCGCAGCAGCTTGTTGTTCAACTCGTGGCCCGACTTGTGCGCGTGATAGGCGCCGATCAGGCTGTGGCCGAGCAGGTACAGGTCGCCGATGGCGTCCAGGATCTTGTGCTTGACGAACTCGTCCTCGTAACGCAGGCCGTCCTCGTTGAGCACGCGGTAGTCGTCGAGCACCACGGCGTTGTCCATCGAGCCGCCCAGCGCCAGGTTGTGCTCGCGCAGCATCTCGATGTCACGCATGAAACCGAAGGTGCGCGCGCGGCTGACTTCCTTGACGAAAGAGGTGGTGGAGAAGTCGATCTCGGCGCGCGAGGTGCGCTTGGAGATGATCGGGTGGTTGAAGTCGATCGAGAAGCCCACCTTGAAGCCTTCGAACGGCTCGAAGCTGGCCCACTTGTCGCCTTCCTGCACCTTGATCGGCTTCTTGATGCGGATGAAGCGCTTGGCCACCGGCTGCTCCTCGATGCCGGCGGACTGCAGCAGGAACACGAACGGTCCCGCACTGCCATCCATGATCGGCACTTCCGGCGCCGACAGGTCGACGTAGGCGTTGTCGATGCCGAGCCCGGCCATCGCCGACAACAGGTGTTCGACGGTGGCCACGCGCACTTCACCATTCATGAGCGTGGTGGACAGGCGTGTGTCGCCGACGTTGTCCTGGCGTGCGCGGATGTCCACCGGCGGATCGAGATCCGTCCGACGGAAAACGATGCCCGTGTTCGGCGCGGCGGGACGCAAGGTCATGTAGACCTTGTCGCCCGTGTGCAAGCCGACACCGGTCGCCCGGATGATGTTTTTAAGCGTACGCTGCTTGATCATTATTGTTGGGACCCGTGGAGGCAGCAGCCAATCAGGAGCGGATGCTAACACAGTTTTAACCTGGGATAAAAGCAAACCGCACCGTACAGTCTGGTTAAGCCTTCATCTTTCTTTCATCCTTGGGAACTGGCGCACATTTGGCGCCCGCCAGCGCCGAAAGATAAGGAGCGAAGCCCGGGCCTGGGACGGGAATCCGGCCCGGGACATCGCTTCGGCACCGCGGCGACAAATCCGCGGCCCTGCCCCGCGCGCCCATCCCGGCGCACGGCATCGGGTGCCAACCAACCGCCGTCGCCGCAGCCATCGTCGCGCCATCGCAGACCTTGCAAACGGCCTGCCGCAAGGCAGCCATTCGTGAGGCAATGGAGTGACTGACCGACCCGGCGGGCGATCGTTCAACGCATCGACATGCTCCGCAATGCTCCTCAATCAGCCTGCCGGCGCAGGAATGCCGGGATGTCCAGGTAATCGAGGCCGGCATCGCCATGCTTGGCCGCTGCGCTGGACTCGGTCCGACCCTGCACCTCCGGCTGGGCATAGTCCACCACCTCGTTGCCGGTGCCGGTGCGCAGCACCACCGGGCGCGGACGCATCTGCATCTGCTGGGTTTCGACCATGCGGATCGGCGGCTGGCTGCGCGAGGCATTGGCGCGGTTGAGGCCGGTGGCCACCACGGTCACGCGCACGTCGTCCTTCATGTCCGGGTCCAGCGAGGTGCCGATCACCACGGTGGCGTCTTCGCTGGCGAAGTCGTGGATGATGCGGCCGATCTCGTCGAACTCGCGCATGGTGAGGTTCGGACCGGCAGTGACGTTGACCAGGATGCCGCAGGCGCCGTTCAGGTTGACGTCCTCCAGCAGCGGGTTCTTGATCGCCGCCTCGGCCGCCGCCTGGGCGCGATCGTCACCGCGGGCGGTGCCCGAGCCCATCATGGCCAGGCCCATCTCCGACATCACGGTGCGCACGTCGGCGAAGTCGACGTTGATCAGGCCAGGGGCGGTGATCAGGTCGGCGATGCCCTGCACGGCGCCCTGCAGCACGTCGTTGGCGGCCTTGAACGCGTTGAGCAGGGTGACCTCGCGGCCGAGCACGCTGAGCAGCTTCTCGTTCGGCACGGTGATCAGCGAGTCGACGTGCTGCGACAGGTCCTCGATGCCCTTCAGGGCGACCTGCATGCGCCGGCGGCCCTCGAACGGGAACGGCTTGGTGACGACCGCGACCGTCAGGATGCCCTTCTCCTTGGCCAGCTGCGCCACCACCGGCGCCGCGCCGGTGCCGGTGCCGCCGCCCATGCCGGCGGTGATGAACACCATGTCGGCGCCTTCGAGCATCGCCTCGATCCGTTCGCGGTCCTCCAGCGCGGCCTGCCGGCCGACCTCGGGATTCGCGCCGGCGCCGAGACCCTTGGTCACGTTGCCGCCGAGTTGCAGGTGGGTGCGCGAGCCGCAGTTGGTCATCGCCTGGGCATCGGTATTGGCGACGACGAACTCGACGCCTTCGATGTTGGCGTTGAGCATGTGCGCCACGGCGTTGCCACCGCCGCCGCCCACGCCGATCACCTTGATGACTGCATTGGGTGCAAGTTTATCGATCAGTTCAAACATTTCCCGTCCTCCGTAGAGTTGTTGTCGTTTTAACCGCGGGGAGCGACTCCTGTCGGCCCGTGGTGGTGGGTGGATTTCCTTCCACCCGGGGCGGCAGCTCCTGCGCCGCCCGAAACCGCATTGCTAGAAATTCCGCGTGAGCCAGCCGCGCAGCTTGTCGACCATCCCGCCCATGCTGCTGCCCACCGGTCCGCCGACCCGCGCGCCGCCGGCGCGCGCGCCATGCAGCAGCAGACCTACGCCAGTGGCATGCAACGGACTGGAAACCACCTCGCCGAGACCCTCGACTTGCTGCGGCAGGCCGATGCGCACCATCTTGTGGAAGATCTCCTCGGCCAGCTCCAGCGCGCCTTCCATCTTCGAGGCGCCGCCGGTAAGCACCACGCCGGCGGCGACCAGGCTCTCGTAGCCGGAGCGGCGCAACTGGTCCTGCACCATCTCGAAGATTTCCTCGTAGCGCGCCTGCACGCTCTGCGCCAGCGACTGCCGCGCCAGCCGGCGCGGTGGACGATCGCCGACGCTGGGCACCTGGATGGTTTCCTCCGCATGCGCCAGCCCGGTCAGCGCGCAGGCGTACTTGATCTTGATCTCCTCCGCGTGCGCGGTAGGCGTGTGCACGCCGTAGGCGATGTCGCTGGTGACCTGGTCGCCGCCGACCGGCAGCGACGCGGTGTGGCGAATCGAACCCTGGGTGTAGATCGCAATGTCGGTGGTGCCCGCGCCGATGTCGACCAGGCACACGCCGAGCTCGCGCTCGTCGTCGGTCAGCACCGCCTTGGCGCTGGCCAGCGCGGAAGGAACCAGCTCATCGACGGTGAGTCCGCAGCGCTGGATGCACTTGGAGATGTTCTGCACCGCGGCGGCAGCGCCGGTGACCAGGTGCACGTTGGCCTCCAGTCGCACGCCGCTCATGCCGACCGGGCGGCGGATGCCGTCCTGGCCGTCGATGCGGTATTCCTGCGACTCCTTGTAGAGCACCTTGCGATCGGCCGGGATCGCCACCGCGCTGGCGGCTTCCAGCACCTGTTCCAGGTCGGCGGCGGTGACCTCGCGCTCGCGGATCGCCGCGTTGCCGTGCGAGTTGCGCGTTTCCAGGTGGCTGCCGGAGATCGAGGCGTAGACCGATCGGATGTCGCAACCGGCCATCAGCTCGGCCTCCTCCACCGCGCGCTGGATCGAGTGCACGGTCGATTCGATGTCGACCACCGAGCCACGCTTCATGCCGCGCGAGACGTGGGTGCCGATGCCGATCACGGTGATCGGCTCGCCCGGTTCGTACTCGCCGACGATCGCCACCACCTTGGAGGTGCCGATGTCCAGGCCGACAACCAGCTGCTTTTCATTGCGCGTTTTCATGGCGAGACAGTCATGAGCGGGGTGAACCTCCAGCCGGGGCGCCGGCCGCGTCGGGCCAGCGCACGGCAAAGCCGTTGGTGTAGCGAAGATCGGCGTAAACGAAGCCGTCGGCATGGCCGGCGATCAGCTGCGGGTAGACGTCGAGGAAACGATGCAGCCGGCGGCCGGCCTGCTCGCGGTCGCCGATCACGATGCGCGCGCCGCTGCCGGTGGTGACGCTCCAGCTGCCGCGTTCGGTCAGCGCCACGCCATTGATGCGCAGGTGGGTGCCGGCAAACGCCTTGCTGACATCGGCGTAGAAGCTCACCACCTCGGCCAGCCGCGCATCCGGACCACTCAGGCCGGGCAAGGCGGTCAGCTGATCTACGCCGGGGGCGTCGAACACGCGGCCCTGGCGGCTGATCAGCTGCCTGTCATTCCAGCGCGCGAACGGCTGGCGCTCGTAGATGCGCAGTTGCAAGGTATCGGGCCAGCGCTTGCGCGCCTCCACCGACTCCACCCACGGCAACGCGGCAACAGCCTTCTGCACCGCATCGAGATCCAGCGCGAAGAAACCCTTGCCCAGTCGCGGCAGCACCGCCGTGCGGATCTCGGCAGCAGTGACGTGCTTGAACTCCGCCTGCACGGTCAGCTGGGTCACCGGCCAGCGATCGGCGGCAAACCACCCGCGCAGCAGCCCGACGACCGGCAACGCGACGAGCGCGATCGCCAGGCACCAGGCAGCGAGGCGGATGGGGCCTTTCACTTTGCGTCTCCTTCGGAGTCGCGGGAATAGGGAATAGGGAATGGGGAATAGGCAGAGCCGGCGTCTGCTGTTTGATGTTCCGATTCCCTATTCCCTATTCCCCATTCCCGCTGGAAGCTTGTTTCCAGCACACGCCAGCACAGTTCCTGGTAGTCGATGCCGGCGGCGGCGGCGGCCTTGGGCACCAGCGAGTGCGAGGTCATGCCGGGGGCGGTGTTGACCTCCAGCAGCCAGGGACGGCCGTTGCGGTCGCGCATCACGTCGACGCGGCCCCAGCCGGCGCAACCCAGCGCGTCGAACGCAGCCAGCGACAGCACCGCCAGTTCGTCCGCCGCGGCACCTTCGGCACCGGGGCAGATGTACTGGGTGTCCTCGGCCACGTACTTGGCGTTGTAGTCGTAGAACGCTCCCTTGGGCACGATATGGATGCTCGGCAGCACCTGGCGGCCGAGAATGGCGACGGTGAGTTCGTCGCCCTCGATCAGGGTTTCCATCAGCAGATCGCCCGGATAGCGCTCGGCCAATTCGACCGCCGCGGCCAGGTCCTGCTCGGCGAACACCCGGGTCACGCCGACGCTGGAGCCTTCGCATGCGGGCTTGACGATCAGCGGATAGCCGATCCGCCGCGCCGCGGCGAGCACGTCCGCGCCACGCGGCAGCGCGGCGAAGGTCGGCGTGGACAGGCCCAGCGATTGCCACACGCGCTTGGAGCGGGTCTTGTCCATAGACAACGCCGAGCCGAGCACGCCCGAACCGGTGTACGGCACGTGCAGCGATTCCAGCGCACCTTGCAGCACGCCATCCTCGCCACCGCCGTGCTGGCCGTGCAGGATGTTGAACACACGCGCGAAGTGGCCCGCGCGCAGCGCGTCGAGCAGGGCCGGGATACCGTCGATCGCATGCGCGTCGATGCCGCGCGCGCGCAGTGCGGCCAGCACGTTGCGGCCGGAATCCAGCGACACCTCGCGCTCGGCCGAGCTGCCGCCCATGACCACCGCCACACGGCCGAACTGCGCGGGATCGGTGATGCGGGAGGTGCCGGGATTCGTGATTGCGGCCATCATGCGGCCCCCTTCGTCTTGAGTTGGCCGGCGTTCGCCAGCTCGACCGCCGCCGCGCCGATGTCGCCGGCGCCGAGCAGCAGCAACAGGTCGCCGTCGTGCAGCAGGCTGGGCAGGCTGGCGCGGAACTCGCGCGGATGCTCGACCAGCACCGGGTCGACCTTGCCGCGCGCACGCACGGCACGCGCCAGCGCGCGGCCGTCGGCGCCGGCGATCGGCGCCTCGCCGGCCGGGTACACATCGGTCAGCACCAGCACGTCGGCGTCGGCCAGCACGTTGGCAAAATCGTCCAGCAGGTCGCGCGTGCGGCTGTAGCGGTGCGGCTGGAAGGCCACTACCAGGCGCCGCTCCGGCCAACCGCCGCGCACCGCCGCGAACACCGCCGCAATCTCGCGCGGGTGGTGGCCGTAGTCGTCGACCAGCAGCACGCGGCCGCCATCGATGGCGAGTTCGCCACGCCGATGGAAGCGCCGGCCCACGCCCTGGAAACCCTTCAGTGCGGCGGCGATCGCCGCCACCTCGACACCGAGCTGCCAGCCGATCGTGGCGGCGGCCAGCGCGTTGAGGACGTTGTGCCGCCCGGGCAGGTTCAGCGTGACCGGCACGGCCGCCGCGCCATCGGGCAACTGCAGTTCGAAATGCATCTCGAAACCCTGCTGGCGCAGGTTCAGCGCGCGCACGTCGGCGTCCGCGCTGTCGATGCCGTAACGGATCACCCGGCGATTGGTGGCCTTGGCCAGCGCGGCCACTTCCGGGTCGTCCACGCACAGCACCGCCAGGCCGTAGAACGGCAGCCGGTGCAGGAAATCGGCGAACGCCTTCTTCACCTCGGCGAAGTCGCCGTGGTAGTTCTCCAGGTGGTCGGCGTCGATGTTGGTGATCGCGGCGATCACCGGCGACAGCAGCAGGAACGAGCCGTCCGACTCGTCCGCTTCGGCCACCAGGTACTGGCCGGTGCCGAGCCGCGCGTTGGCGCCGGCCGCATTGAGCTGGCCGCCGATCACGAAGGTCGGGTCGTAACCGGCCTCGGCCAGGACGCTGGCGGTGAGGCTGGTGGTGGTGGTCTTGCCGTGCGTGCCGGCGATCGCGATGCCGCGGCGAAAACGCATCAGCTCGCCCAGCATTTCCGCACGCGGGATCACCGGGATGCGCGCCGCGAGAGCAGCAGCCAGCTCCGGGTTGTCCGGCTTGATCGCGCTGGAGGTGACCACCACGTCGGCGCCGGCGACGTTCTCCGCGGCGTGGCCCACGTGCACGGTGAGGCCCAGCCGCTGCAGCCGCTGCACCGTGGGTGAGCCGGCACGGTCGGAACCGGACACCGCGTAGCCCAGGTTGTGCAGCACCTCGGCGATGCCGCTCATGCCCACGCCGCCGATGCCGATGAAATGCACCCGGCGAAACGTGCTCATCGGGTCCTGCTGGGCGGAGAGCCGGCTCATGCAGCCACCTCCGTGCAGGCGCGCGCGATCACCTGCGCCGCGTCGGGCTTGGCCAGCGTGCGTGCCGCTTCGGCCATGGCCAGCAGGGCGGTTCGATCGCCGAGCAGCGCAGCCAACCGCTGCGCCAGTTGTTGGTTGTCCAGTGCATTCTCCTGCATGATCTCGGCGGCGCCGACCGCCGCAAGCACCTCCGCGTTGCGCGTCTGGTGGTCGTCCACCGCGTACGGAAACGGCACCAGCAAGGCGCCGAGCCCGGCGGCGGAAAGTTCGGCCAGGGTCAGCGCGCCAGCACGGCAGACCGCCAGGTCCGCCCAGCCGTAGGCATCGGCCATGTCGTCGATGAAGGCCACCACGCGCGCTTCCACGCCGGCCTGCGCATACGCCGCGCGTGCCTCGTCGAGGCCACGACTGCCGCACTGGTGCAACACCTCGGGACGCTGCCCGGGTTCGAGTCGGGCCAGCGCCTGCGGCACCGCGAGATTCAGCGCACGCGCCCCAAGGCTGCCGCCCAGCACCAGCAGGCGTGGCGCACCCGGGCGATCGGCCATGCGTTGCGCCGGCGGCGGCAGCGCGCCGATCACCGCACGTACCGGATTGCCGACCCACTGCGCCTGCGGCAGCACGCCGTCGAAGCCGGCCAGCACGCGGCGCGCCAATGCGGCCAGCTTGCGGTTGGTGAAACCGGCCACGCGATTCTGTTCATGCACCAGCAGCGGCCGCCGCAGCAGCCACGCGGCGAGACCGCCGGGGCCGGCCACGTAGCCACCCATCGACAGCACGCTGCGCGGACGCAGCCGCCGCAGCAACGCCAGCGAGGCAAGAAGCGCGCGCAGCAGCATCAGCGGCGCCAGCAGGCGGGTCTTCCAGCCTTTTCCGCGCAAACCGCCCACCGCCACCGTGTGCAACTCGATCCCGTGCGCCGGCACCACCCGCGTCTCCATCCCGCCGACCGCCCCCAGCCACGCCACCGGCACACCTTGCCCGCGCAGGCATTCGGCCACCGCCAGTCCCGGGAAGATGTGTCCACCGGTGCCGCCGGCCATGATGAGCACCGGTCGCGGATCGGCAAAAGCAGGCCGCGCCCCGCGCCGGTCTTCGCCCATTCCCGATTCCCGCGTCGCGGCGTTCATGCGGCCTCCGCCTCGCGCGGCGTCACCGCGGCATTCGCGTCGGCCACGGTCACGGCTGCCGGCATGCGCGTGGCCATCTGGCGGGCGTCCAGCGCGCGATTGATCTCGAAGGTGGCGCGCAGCAGCACGCCGGCCATGGCACAGGTGAGCACCATCGAGGAGCCGCCGTAGCTGATCAGTGGCAGGGTCAGGCCCTTGGTCGGCAAGGCGCCGAGGTTCACGCCCACCGACACGATCGCCTGCATCGCCAGCATCAGCGACACGCCGAACGCCACGTAGCCGGCGAAGCGCTGGCCCACGTCGACACCCTTCAGGCCCACCTGCAGGCCGCGCCACACGGCCAGCGCGAACAGGCCGATCACCAGCACCACGCCGGCCAGCCCCAGCTCCTCGCCGATCACCGCGAAGATGAAATCGGTGTGCGCCTCGGGCAGGTAGGAGAGTTTCAGCACGCTGGACCCCAGGCCCACGCCGTCCCACTCGCCGCGGCCGATCGCCATCAGCGACTGGGTCAGCTGGAAGCCGTCGTTGAACGGGTCCTTCCATGGGTCGAGGAACGAGGTCAGCCGCTTCATGCGGTAGCTCTCGCCGGTCGCCGCGATGTACAGCAGCGGCATCAGCGGCAAGCCCATCAGGAACAGGAAGATCGGCCGCGCCCCGCCCAGCCAGACCATCGCGATGGTCACCGCGATCACCAGCGTGGCCGAGCCGAAATCCGGCTGCACCAGCAGCAGCAGCACGATGATGCCGGCCACGGCGATCGGCTTGATCAGGCCGAGGAAACGGTTCTCCACGCTGTCGCGGTGGCGTACCAGGTAGCTGGCGATGTAGATCACCAGGATCAGCTTCACCGCCTCCACCGGCTGGAACGTGGTCACCAGCAGGTTGAGCCAGCGCCGCGCGCCGTTGATGCGCATGCCCAGGTGCGGCACGAACACCGCCAGCAGCAGCAGGAACGCCAGGGCCAGCAGCGGAAACGCGTACTTCTCCAGCAGCCGCAGCTCCGTGCGCATGGCCAACCCAGCCGCGACCATGCCGATCCCGAGGAACACCAGGTGCCGGCGCAGGAAATAGAACGCACCCAGCTCCTGGCTGTCCGCCACCGCGATCGAACTGGACGCCACCATCACCACCCCGATGCTGGCCAGCCCCACCAGCGCAACCAGCAGCCACGGGTCGAAATGCCCGCGCGGGCCATGGCGACGACGAGCCTGGGAGGCGGCGTCAAACATTTGCTTGCTCCGCTGCGAGGGAATAGGAAATAGGGAATAGGGAATGGGAAGAGCATGCGGGCGCACGGTCGCGACGCACTGCGCGCTCTTTCCCATTCCCTATTCCCGATTCCCTATTCCCGGCTCTCATCAGCGCACCTTCAACGTGGCAAGACCGACCAGCACGAGGACGACGGAGATGATCCAGAAGCGCACGATCACGCGCGGCTCGGGCCAGCCCTTCAGTTCGAAGTGGTGGTGCACCGGCGCCATGCGGAACACCCGCTTGCCGGTGAGCCTGAAGCTGGCCACCTGGATCATCACCGAGGCGGTTTCCATCACGAATACGCCGCCCATCACCAGCAGCACGATCTCCTGACGCACGATCACCGCGATGCAACCCAGTGCCGCGCCGATCGCCAGCGCGCCCACGTCGCCCATGAACACCTGCGCCGGATAGGTGTTGAACCACAGGAAGCCCAGCCCCGCCCCGGCCAGCGCGCCGGTGACGATCGCCAGCTCGCCCGCGCCGGGAATCGCCGGCACGCCAAGGTACTCGGAGAACACCCGGTTGCCGGCCACGTAGGCGAACACGCCCAGCGCGCCAGAGACCAGCACCGTCGGCATGATCGCCAGCCCATCCAGCCCGTCGGTGAGGTTCACCGCGTTGGAGAAGCCCACGATCATGAAGTAGGTGATCACCACGAAGAACAGCCCCAGCGGCACCACCACGTGCTTGAACAGCGGCACGTACAGCGCGGTCTCCGCCACGGTGGCGCCATGCACGGCGTGCGGCGCGGTGTAGAACAGGAACAGCGCCGCGCCGAGCCCGAACACCGACTGCCAGAAATACTTCCAGCGGCTGGCCAGACCGCGGCTGTCCTTCAGCACCAGCTTGCGGTAGTCGTCGTAGAAACCGATCGCGCCGAAGCTCAGCAGCACGCCGAGCACCACCCATACGTAACGGTTGTGCACGTCGGCCCACAGCAGGGTGGCCACGGTGACCGAGAGCAGGATCATCACGCCGCCCATGGTCGGCGTGCCGGCCTTGACCAGGTGCGTCTGCGGACCGTCGCTGCGCACCACCTGGCCGGCCTTCAGCGCGGCCAGGCGGTTGATCAGCCACGGCCCGCACAGCAGCGACAGCGACAGCGCGGTGAGCGCAGCCATGATGGCGCGGAAGGTGATGTACTGGAACAGATGCAGGGCGGTGAAATGCCGCGCCATCCAGTCGGCCAGCTCAAGCAGCATCGTTCGCACCTCCGTGGGCGGGCGCGGCAATGAGCGCGGCCACCACCTGTTCCATGCCGGCCGAACGCGAACCCTTGACCAGGCAGTTGACGCCCGCATGCAGCTGCGCGCGCAGCGCGTCGATCAGGGCCGGCTTGTCGGAAAAATGCTCGCCGCCAGCGCCGAACGCCTCCACCGTGGCCGCGCCCAGCGGACCGACCGCGAACAGGCGATCGACGCCGCGCTCGCGCGCCCGCTCGCCGATGCCCGCATGCAGCGCACGCGCGTCCGCGCCCAGCTCGGCCATGTCGCCCAGCACCAGCCAGCGCTCGCCGCCGGCCAGCAGCAGCGTGTCGATGGCAGCCGCCATGGAACCAGGGTTGGCGTTGTAGCTGTCGTCGATGACCGTCCAGCCGCCGACGGCAACCAGGCGGCGCAGGCGACCGGCCACGCCGGAAACCTGCTCCAGCCCGGCAACGATGGTTTCCAGCGGCACCTGCAACGCCAGCGCCACCGCAGTGGCGGCCAGTGCGTTGGCCACGTTGTGGCGACCGGGCAGCGGCAAGGTCACCTCGGCCTCGCCCGCCGGCGTGTGCAGCATGAAGCGCGAACCGTCGGCGCGCAGTTCGATCGCACCGGCGCGCACGTCGGCCGGTTGCTCCAGGCCGAAACGCAGCGTCTTGCGCGCACCGGCGAGCCCGCCGAAGAAGCTGGCAAAGCTGTCGTCCGCGTTGATGATGGCAATGCCGTCGGCCGGCAAGGCCTGGTACAGCGCGCCCTTGGTTTCGGCCACGCCCTCGATGCTGCCCATGCGTTCAAGATGGGCCGGCGCGATGAGCGTGACGAGGCCAATATCTGGCCGCGCGATGGCAGCGAGATAGGCGATGTCGCCGGGCTTGCCCGCGCCCATCTCGAACACCGCGTATTCGGTGTCGCGCGGCATTGCCAGCAGGCTCAGCGGCAGGCCCAGCTCGTTGTTGTAGTTGCCGCTGCTGACGTGCGTGCGGCCATGGCGCGACAGGATCGAGGCGACCAGGGTCTTCACCGTGGTCTTGCCGTTGGAACCGGTGATGCCGACCACGCGCACGTCGCGTTGCGCGCGCACCGCGCTGGCCAGGTCGCCCAGCGCCACCTCGACGTCGTCGACGCGCAGCTGCGGCAGCGCGCTGTCGACCGGATGCGTCACCAGCGCCGCCACCGCGCCGCGGGCCAGCGCTTCGTCCAGGTAGTCGTGGCCGTCCACGTGCTCGCCCTTGATCGCCGCGAACAGTTCGCCCGGGCGCAGCTTGCGCGTGTCGATCGCCACGCCGGTGATCTCGGCCTGCTCCAACGTCGCGTCGCCGTCGAGCAGGCGACCGTGCAGCCACATCGCGATGGCGCCCAGCCGCATCATGCGTGCGACTCCCGGCCCAGCCGGTCCAGCGCGGTGCGCGCCACTGCCAGATCGTCGAACGGATGCTTGCCGGTGGCGCCGTCCTGGTAGGTTTCGTGGCCCTTGCCGGCAATCAGCACCACGTCGCCGGCGCGGGCCAGCTCCAGCGCGTCGGCAATCGCCACCGCGCGATCGCGCTGGACCGCCATCGCCTTTGCGTCGGCCATGCCGGCCACGATTTGCGCCACGATCGCGTCGCCGTCCTCGCCACGCGGGTTGTCGTCGGTGACGATGGCGATGTCCGCCAGCCGCGCCGCGATCGCGCCCATCAGCGGGCGCTTGCCGGTGTCGCGTTCGCCGCCGCAACCGAACACGCAGATCAGCTTGCCCGCGCAATGCGCGCGCAGGGCGGTCAGCGCCTGCTCCAGCGCATCAGGCGTGTGCGCATAGTCGACTACCACCAGCGGCAGGCCGTGCCATCCGCCCAACCGGTTCATCCGGCCATTGACCGGTTGCAACTGCCCGGCCACCTGCACGATGCGTTCGAACGGTTCGCCCAGTGCGCCGAGGCAGGCGGTCACGGCGAGCAGGTTGGCGACGTTGAAGCGGCCGAGCAGGTGGCTGTGCAGTGCGCGGCTGCCCCACGGCGTGCGCAATTGAAAGCTGAGCCCGCTGGCCGAAGTCACCACGTCTTCGGCGGCGACATCCGCCGCGCTCTCGCCGGCCGCGCTGAAGCGCAGCACGCGCAGGTTGTCGGGCAGCGTGCCGGCCAGTTCGCGGCCGAAGCCGTCGTCGCTGTTGAGTGCTGCCACGCGCAGGCCCGGCATCGCGAACAGCATGGCCTTGGCCGCGCCGTAGGCTTCCATCGAGCCGTGATAGTCGAGGTGGTCGCGGGTGAGATTGGTGAAGGCCGCCGCCTCGAATTCCACCCCGGCCACGCGCCCCTGCACCAGCGCGTGCGAGGACACTTCCATCGCCACGTGGCTGACGCCGGCATCGCGGAAGCGCGCCAGCAGCGCCTGCACGCTGATCGCGTCGGGCGTGGTGCGCTCGCCTTCGAGCAACTGGCCATGCACGCCGGCGCCCAGCGTGCCGATGGTGGCGGCGCGGTGGCCGAGCGCCGTCCAGGCCTGCGCCAGCAACTGCACGCACGAGGTCTTGCCGTTGGTGCCGGTGACGCCGACCACGCGCATCGACTCGCTGGGCCGGTCGTGGAAGCGCGCGGCGATCTCGCCCACCTGCGCATGCAGGTCGTCGATCCACAGCACCGGCACGTCGAGCGCCGCGACATCCTCGGCCGGGGCTTCGGCCAGCACCACGCGGGCACCACGCTGCACCGCGTTGGCGGCGAACGCGATGCCGTGCGCGCGGCCGCCGCGCAGCGCGAAGAACGCATCGCCGCGGCGCACCTGGCGCGAGTCCAGGGTCATGCCGGACACCACCATGCGCGCCGCCGCCGGGTTTGCCGCCAGCTGCGCATCGGCGATCCCCAGCAGCAGCTGATCGAGGTGGCCGGTGCTCATGGCGTGCCCTCGTCGATCGGCGCGTCGTCGATCGGTGCCTCGACCGGCGGCTTGCTGCCCGCGAGGCCGCCGGCGCCCTGCAGCGGGCCGCCGACGTACCAGCGGCCGATGTTGTCCGGCGGCACGTCGAGCAGGCGCAGCGCACCGCTCATCACGCGCGAGAACACCGGCGCGGAGACCATGCCGCCGTAGTAGCTGCCCTTGCTCGGGTTGTCGACCACCACCACGCCGACCAGGCGCGGGTTGGTGGCCGGCACGATGCCGGCGAATGCCGCGGTGTAGCTGTGCTTGTCGTAGCCGCCGGCGTTGGCCTTGTGCGCGGTGCCGGTCTTGCCGGCGACCGCGTAATTGGCGATGCGCGCCTGCGGCGCGGTGCTGCCGGGGCCGGTCACGGTCTCCATCATCCCGATCAGCTCGTGCGCCACCTCGGGCGAGATGATCTGGCGCGAGGGCGTCTCCGCGTCCTTGATGAAGCTCGGGCCATGCATCAGGCCGTTGTCGGCGATGGTGGCGTAGGCGTTGGCCAGCTGCAGCACGGTGACGTTGAGGCCGTAGCCGTAGCCGAGGATGGCCTTTTCCAGCGGCCGCCAGTCGGCGCCGATGCGCAGGTAGCCGGAGGCTTCGCCGGGGAAGCCGCTGTTGGTGCTGTTGCCGAAACCGAAGGCGCGGTAGGTGTCGTACATCAGCGTGGTGTCCAGATCCATCGCGATGTGCGCCGCGCCCACGTTGCTGGACTTGGTGATCACGCCGGTCGGCGTCAGCAGGCCGTAGTTGTGCGTGTCGTGGATGTCGTGGCCCTGGAAAAACCAGTGTCCGCCGGTGGTGTCGATGATCGGGCTGGTGGGGGTGAACTTGCCGCTGGACAGCGCCGCGGCCATCAGGATCGGCTTGATCGTCGAGCCCGGTTCGAGCACGTCGGTCATCGCGCGGTTGCGGCGCTGGCCGGCGCGGCTGGAGTCGAGCGCGTTGGGGTTGTAGGTGGGCAGGTTGACCATCGCCAACACCTCCCCGGTATGCACGTCGAGGATCACCATCGAGGCCGAATCGGCCTGGAACTTGTCCACGGTGCTCTTCAGTTCGCTGTAGGCCAGGAACTGGATGCGCCGGTCAATGCTGAGGGTGAGGTTGCGTCCCGGCTTGGGTGCGCGCACCTGCTCGACGTCTTCCACCACGTGGCCCATGCGGTCACGGATCACCCGCTTGGCGCCGGGCTTGCCCGAGAGCCAGTCGTCGTAGGCCAGCTCCAGCCCCTCCTGGCCGTGGTCGTCGATATTGGTGAAACCCAGCACGTGCGCGGTGACCCCGCCGGATGGGTAGAAGCGCTTGAACTCGCGCTGGCCGTTGATGCCGGGGATGCCCAGGTCCAGCACCGCCTGCGCGGCTTCGGGCGACATCTGGCGACGCAGATAGACGAACTCGCGGTCCGAGCGCTGGGCCAGGCGGCTCTTCAGCTCGTCCGCATTCACGCCCAGCGCGCGCGCCAGATCCGGGATGCGCTGGTCGTTGTCCAGCACCTCGGAGGGATTGGCCCAGATCGAGGTCACCGGCGTCGACACCGCCAGCGGCTCGCCATTGCGGTCGAAGATGGTGCCGCGCGAGACCGGGATCGGCATCTCGCGCAGGAAGCGCGCGTCGCCCTGGCGCTGGTAGAACTGCTTGCGTACCACCTGCAGGTCGAACGCTCGCGCGACCAGGCCGGTGGCGGTAAGCCCGAGCAGGCCGGCGACCAGATACATGCGCCGGCGCGCGCTGGGGCCGCTCGCCTGGCGGCGACCGCGTGCGGCTGGCTTGGCGTGTTTGCGCATGTCCATCAGCGCAGCAACCGGATGTCTTGCGGGCGCGGATCGACCATGCCCAGCTTCTGCCGTGCCTCGTCGTCGATGCGACGCGGCTCGGCGTAGGTGGCCTGCTCCAGTTCCAGGCGGCCGTATTCGATGTTGAGGTCGTCGCGCTGATTCTGCAGCTGGGTCAGTTGCACGAACAGCACGCGGCTTTCGTGGCGCGTCCACACCACGCCCAGCGCGCTGGCCACCGCGGCCACCAGCAGGAGTGCGCAGATCACGGTGCTGATCAGCTTCACGCGGCGACCTCCCGCGGCAGCTTCTCGGCCACGCGCAGCACCGCCGAGCGTGACCGCGGATTGGCGGCCAGCTCGGCCTCGGACGGGAATTGCGCCTTGCCGATTGCCACCAACTGCGCCGGCGCCCCCTGCACTGGCGGTCCGCGACGACTGTTCTGCACGCGTCCGGAGTGGTCGCGGATGAACAGCTTCACCGCGCGATCCTCCAGCGAGTGGAAACTGATCACCGACAGCCGCCCGCCCGGCTTGAGCCGTTCCAGCGCGGCGTCCAGACCCTGCCGCAAGGCGTCCAGCTCGCCGTTCACGCGAATGCGCAGCGCCTGGAAGCTGCGCGTGGCCGGATGCTTGCCCGGCTCGCGCCGGCCCACCACGCGCTCGATCAGCGCGGCCAGCTGGCCGGTGCGGGTGAACGGGGTGGCGTCGCGATCGGCCACGATGGCGCGGGCGATGCGCCGGCTGTGGCGCTCCTCGCCGTAATTCCACAGCACGTCGGCGATCTCGCGCTCGCTGGCGTGAGCGAGGAAATCGGCGGCGCTCTCGCCCTGCGTGGTGTCCATGCGCATGTCCAGCGGCGCATCGGCCATGAAGCTGAAGCCGCGCGCGGCCTCGTCCAGTTGCGGCGACGAGACGCCCAGGTCGAGCAGCACGCCGTCGAGCCCGGCGGCGGTCTCGTCCCACTCGGCCAGGCTGGAGAAGTTGGCGTGGCGGATCGCCACCCGTGCGTCGGCGGCAAACTCGGCCCGCGCAGCGGCGATCGCGGCCGGATCGCGATCCATCAACAAGAGCCGGCCGGCCGGACCCAGGCGCGACAGCACCGCGCGCGCATGACCACCGCGCCCGAACGTGCCGTCCAGATAGCGCCCGTCTGCCTGCACGGACAATCCCTCCACCGCCTCGCCCAGCATCACCGGGACATGCTGCAATTGCACCGAGCGCACTCCCGTCCCATCCCGCATGATTCCGCCACGCCCGCGCCTGTGGATTACAGGCGCAGCTCTGCCATTTCGCTGGTGATCTCGTCTTCGCCGATGCTTTGGCGGATCTTGGCCAGGTGCGCCTGCTCGCTCCACAGTTCGAACTTGTTGCCCATGCCGAGCAGCACCGCCTTCTTCTCGATGCCGGTGGTGGCCCGCTGGCTGGCCGGCAGCAGGATGCGCGCGGCACCGTCGGGCTCGACCACGGCGGCGGCGCCGACCAGCTTCATCTGCATGTCGCGATGGGCCGCCTTGACCTTGGGCAGCTGGTTCACCTGATCGCGCACCTTTTCCCACTCGTCATGCGGAAACAGCCACAGGCAACCCGGTTCGAACGGGTTGTAGGTGACCACCAGACGATTGGCGCACTCGCCAGCCACCTGCTCCCGATACGCGGTCGGGATGGCCAGGCGGCCCTTGTCGTCGATGGTGATGGCGGTTTCGCCCTGGAACACGGTCAGCAGACTCCACTAAAACCCACGATTTCACACTGAAAGCCACGATAGTCTCGCCCGCTGAGACTGTCAAGCCGAAATTGCTTGTGAATCAAGGAGTAAAGGCGAAGTCTGAATGTATGTGCAGGATATTCTCAGGAAGGCCGACAAGGTGGTTGAAAGCAGGGAATTTTTTGCGGCGACCCTGCAGCCGGTTTGCGGCCGAGGCCAGCCGCTTGGCGCTTCCGCGCCCCGTGACCGACGCACGCGGATGAATCGCCGTTCATCGGCACGCGCAGCCGACGCCGCGACAGGTCAGTCGCGGCGTCGGCGGTACGGAAAGAGGTGGAGTCGGCCTGTAAGCCGGGTTCTGTACGCCTTGCGGCGCGACAGTCATTCCTCTCGGCCAGGCGTCGCCGCCTGGCTCCAGCAACCTACCCGGGAACAACGCGGGCCGCGTTATCGTTCCCCTATTTGGTCTTGCTCCGAGTGGGGTTTACCGTGCCGTACGGCGTTGGCCCCGTACGCGGTGCGCTCTTGCCGCACCCTTTCACCCTTGCCTGATCCTCTTGCGAGGCCATCGGCGGTCTGCTCTCTGTTGCACTGGCCGTCAGCTCACGCTGCCCAGGAGTTACCTGGCACTCTGCCCTGTGGAGCCCGGACTTTCCTCGATGCGCTTGCGCGCGACGCGACTGCCCGGCCGACTCCGTGGCCATTGTATATGGCCGGGAATGGGGAATGGTGAATCGGGAATGGGAGGAGCAATAGCTCGCGCGCCGCGTTGTTCCGATTCCCCGTTCTCGTTTCCCTATTCCCCGCTCCCGTACAACGCCTTGCGCGGCGCACCGCTGATCGCGGCGGCGAGCTTGGCAGCCTTCGCCGGCGGCAGTTCGTCGCGCAGGATGGCGAAGACGCGCTGGCCTTCGGCGAGCCGGGCGTCAGCTTCCTCACCGCGCCCCGCCACCAGGATTACGTGTTCGCCGCGTTGCTGGTCGGGATCGGCGGCGACGCGCGCGGCCAACGCCGCCAGCGGTTCGCCCAGCACGGTTTCGAACATCTTGGTCAGTTCGCGCGCGAGCACGGCTTCGCGCTCGGCGCCGAACACGTCGCGCATGTCGGCCAGGCTTTCGGCGACGCGGTGCGAGGACTCGTAGAAGATGATCGTGCGCGGCTCGCCGGCCAGTTCCCGCAGCCGGCTGCGGCGCGCGGCGGCCTTGGCCGGCAGGAAGCCCTCGAACACGAAGCGGTCGCTGGGCAGCCCGGCGACGGACAGCGCGGCAATCGCCGCGCAGGCGCCAGGCACCGGCGCGCAGCGGATGCCTGCCGCACGCGCCGCGCGCACCAGGCGAAAACCGGGATCCGAAATCAGCGGCGTGCCGGCGTCGGAAATCAGCGCCACCGATTCACCACCCTGCAGGCGCGCCACCAGCGCATCGACCACCTCGCGCTCGTTGTGGTCGTGCAGGGCGACCAGCGGCGTGGCGATGCCGTGATGGAGCAACAGCGGGCGACTGTGGCGAGTGTCTTCGGCGGCGATCAAGGCCACCGCGCGCAGCGTCTCGATGGCGCGGGCGGACAGGTCGTCGCGATGCCCGATCGGCGTCGCCACCACCCACAGGCAGCCGGGTTGAACACGGGACATCGGACACTCCATGGGCCGGCGGAACGATCGGCTATCATCGCGCATTGACGACCATGACGACCAAGGGATTTCCCATGCGCTTCATGCGCCTCGCGCGAGTCATCCTCACGACCCTGCTGTTCGCGCTCGCACTGAATGCGTGCGTGCCGACCGGCGCAGTGCGTTCGCCGGCCGAAATCGCCGCCGCGCAGCACGCCAGCGCGCTGGCGCAGCAGGGCCAGTTCGACCAGGCCGCCCAGGCCTGGCTGCAGCTTGCCGCGCAATCGTCCGCGCACGCAGACAGTTATCGCCTGCAGGCCGCCGAGGCATGGCGCCAGGAAGGCCGCATCGAACAGGCCGCGCCGGTGCTGGACAAGATCCGGCGCGAGCGGCTGAGCGGCGACGAACCGCTGCGCCTGGACCTGCTGCGGGCGGAGTTGGCGCTGGACCAGCACGACGCGCGCACCGCCCTGCGCCTGACCAGCCAGCCGAACGTGTCCGTGCCGCCTTCGCTGCAGCTGCGCCTGCTGGAACTGCGCGCCCGCGCCATGAAGGATTCCGGCGACCTGTGGGGCGCCGCGCGCACCCGCGTGCAGATGGATGCCGAACTGCAAGGCTTCGACCAGGCGCAGAACCGGCGCCAGGCGCTGGATCTGCTCGCCAGGCTCGGCATCGCGCCGCTGCAACACCGCGCCGCCGCGATGAAGCCCGGCGACCGCATGCTGCCGTGGATCAACGAGGCCCTGCGCCAGCTCGGTGTCAGCGTGGCGCAGCCGCAGCCGGAATTGCAGCAAGCGGTGGGCATGCTGCTGCCCGAAGCCGGCGCCAACGTGCGCGAAGGCTACAAGGTGCCGGCCCAGGTCGCCCTGCTGTTGCCGGCCGATGGCGACTACGCCGCCGCCAGCACACCGATCCGCCAGGGTTTCTTCGCCGCCTATTTCGATGCGGGCCGCAACCACGCGCCGCGGCCGACGGTACGCAGCTACAACAGCCACGGCACGGCCGACGGCGCGGTGCAGGCCTACCAGCAGGCGGTGCGCGACGGCGCCCGGCTGGTGGTCGGCCCGTTGACCCGCGGTGAAGTCGCGGCGGTGTTCGCGTTGCCGCAACTGCCGGTGCCGGTGCTGGCGCTGAACCACCCGGACGACCGCCAGCTGCCCGCCGGCAACGCCAGCGAGTTCGGCCTGCTGCCGGAAACCGAGGGCGCGCAGGCCGCCGACCACATGGCCGAGCGCGGTCTGCTGCACGCCTACGTGATGATCTCCGGCGATGACTTCGCGCAACGTGCGGCGAGCGCATTCAAGGCCGAGCTGATCTCCCGCGGCGGCGACGTGGTGGCCATGACGGTGCTGCCGAGCGGCGCCACCAGTTTCGCCGACGCTATCAAGAACCTGCAGTTGCCCACGGCCAGCGCGGCACCGGCGCCGGCCGCCGCGGCAAGCACCGCCGACGCCGCGACGGCGACGCCTGCCGCCCCCGCCGATACCGGCATCTTCATCAGCATGCGCCCCAACCAGGCGCGGCTGCTGATGCCGCAACTGCGCATCGCCCAGGTCCAGCTGCCGGTGTTCGCCACCTCGCACGTGTACGCCGGCAGCGACGACGCGCCAGCCAATCGCGACCTGGACGGCGTCGAGTTCTGCGACGCGCCCTGGCTGTTCGACGCGCAGCCCGGCCTGCCCGACCGTGCGGCGATCGCGGCGAAGCTGCCCGCCGCCCGCGATGGCGCCGCGCGCCTGTTCGCGTTCGGCATGGACGCGTGGAGCCTGGTGCCCTACCTCGACTGGCTGAAGGCGCATCCGGGCAGCTACATGCCGGGCGCCACCGGGCAGCTGGCCGCCGATCCGTTCGGCCGCATCCGCCGCGTGCTGACCTGGGCGAAGTTCGAGAATGGCGTGGCGCGCCCGCTCAGCGGCAACCTGCAGATCGACTCGGTACCTTCGCCGCCGCCGGCGGCGCCGGCGCCGGCCAGTTCCAGCGCCGACGCCAACCCCGCCGGCTGATGCGCGCGGCCGGCGACGACTTCGAACAGCGCGCCTGCGTCGCGCTCGAACGCGCCGGCCTGAAGCTGCTGGCGCGCAACTACACCACCCGCCACGGCGAACTGGACCTGGTGATGCGCGATGGCGACACCGTGGTCTTCGTCGAGGTGCGCTACCGCAAGAGCGCCAGCCACGGCGACGCTGCCACCTCGGTCACCGCAAGCAAGCAGGCCAAGTTGATCCACGCCGCGCAGCACTGGCTGGCCGCCCACCCGCAGCATGCGCGACGCCCGTGCCGCTTCGATGTGGTCAGCTACGACGGCCCGGTCGACGCACTGCAAAGGCAATGGTTGCGTGGTGCCTTCGAGGCGGGTTGAGTCCGGCGCGGTGCGATAATCGCGGCATGGCCCTGCCCGTCCCCCTGTTCGACACCCTGCGCGCGATCTTTCCCGGCGACGCGCTGGACAGCGGCGACGACGCCCTGCGCACCGCGGCGGGCGACTACTCGCGCCATGCGCACCGGCCGGACGTCGTGGTCTATCCCGCCACGCACGCGCAGGTGGAGTCACTGGTTCGCGCCTGTCGCGAGCATCGCGTGCCGCTCACCGCGCGCGGCGGCGGCACCAGTTCCACCGGCGCTTCGGTGCCGCTGGCCGGCGGCGTGGTGGCGAATTTCCAGCGCATGGATCGTATCGTGCGCATTGCGCCAGGCGATCGCCTCGCGGTGGTCGAACCGGGCGTCACCAACGAGGCCTTGCAGCAGGCCCTGGCCCCGCACGGGTTCTTCTGGGCGCCCGATCCGGGCTCGGCACCGTGGTGCACGATAGGCGGCAATCTCGCCTGCAACGCAGGCGGACCGCGCGCGCTGAAATACGGCGCCACCCGCGACAACGTGCTGGGCTTGCGCGCCGTGGCCGGCACCGGCGCGGGTTTCGCGGCCGGCACGCACACCACCAAGGATTCCACCGGCTACGACCTCACGCGCCTGATCATCGGCTCGGAAGGCACGCTGGCGCTCGTCACCGAGGCCACGCTCAAGCTCACGCCCCGGCCCTCCGCGGTGCGCTCGCTACGCGCCACCTATCGCGACACGGCCAGCGCGGCGCAGGCGGTGGCGCGCATCATGGCGCAGCCGGTGACGCCCGCGGCGCTGGAATTCATGGATGCGCTGGCGCTCAAGCTGGCGCGCGACCACGCGCCGGACGCGGACGTGCCGCAGGCGGGCGCGCTGCTGCTGATCGAGGTCGACGGCACGCCGGAGACCGTCAGCTTCGCGCAGGACGCCGTGGCGCGCGCCGCGCGCGGCGAAGGCCTGATCGCGCTGGACATCGCGGCGGACGCCAGCGAAAACGCCGCGCTGTGGGCCGCACGCAAGGCGTTGTCGTTCGCCCAGCGTGCGGCGACCCAGCACAAGATCAACGAAGACGTGGCGGTGCCGGTGAGCCGTCTGCCCGAACTCGTCGCCGGGGCGCAGGCGCTGGCCGCCAAGCATGCGGTCCCGCTGGTGTGTTTCGGCCACGCCGGCAACGGCAACCTGCACGTGAACCTGCTGCCGCGCGACGTGGACGAGATCGAACGTGGCTACGCCGCACTGCCCGAACTGTTCGCGCTGGTGATCGCGCTGGGCGGCACGCTGTCGGGCGAGCACGGCATCGGCGTGGTGAAGCGCGACTACCTGCCGCTGGCGCTGGGCGAGTCAACCATCGCGTTGATGCGCTCGGTCAAGGCCGCGTTCGATCCGGATGGCATCCTCAACCCCGGCAAGGTGGTTTGAGGGCCGGTAATGGGGAACAGGAAACAGGGAATGGAGAAGACGAAGAAAAAGCCAGGCTTGATGCAGCAGCAGCACGCCATGGATACCCTGCTGGCGGAGATCCGCTGCGGCCACACCTGCGCGATGCAACAGCCGCCGGGGCGGCGGCCGGTGCTGCAGGCTTCCGTGCGGTCGCGCCTGCTGATTGTCAGCCAGGCGCCGGGGCGCAAGGTGGAGGAGAGCGGCATCCCCTTCGATGACGTCAGCGGCGAACGCCTGCGCGACTGGCTGCAGATCGACCGCGACACGTTCTATGACGCCGAGCGCGTGGCGATCGTGCCGATGGATTTCTGCTATCCCGGCAAGGGCAGGAGTGGCGACCTGCCGCCGCGGCCGGCATGCGCCGCGATCTGGCATCCGCGCCTGTTTTCGTTGCTCACCGGCGTGCAACTGACGCTCGCCATCGGGCAGTACGCGCAAGTCGGCATGCTCGGCGACGCACGCGATGCCACGCTCACCGACACCGTGCGCAACTGGCGCACGCACCTGGCCCGCGGCGTGCTGCCGCTGCCGCATCCGAGCCCGCGCAACCGGCCGTGGGTGATGCACAACCTGTGGTTCGAAGCCGAGTTGCTGCCGGTGCTGCGCGAGCGCGTCGCGGGCGCGCTGAACACCGTCCCCGAACCAGGATAGCCCGCAGGAGCCCGCTCGCGGGCGATGCTTTTGGGGCCGGATCAGGGATTCGCAATTCGCAATTCGCAAAGGCGAGAGCAAGGGCATCGCCCGCGAGCGGGCTCCTGCGGGCGGCGTGACAGCTTCCGTTGCAACGTGCCTTGCCGGTTTCCGGGGGATTCTCTAACCTGCCCCGCTACGACATCGTGGCCACGGGGCCGACCCCGGCCTTGCAGGGGAACCCTCGTCCATGAGCCTCAAGCTCCGCCTCACCGTACTCAATTTCTTCCAGTACTACATCTGGGGCGCGTGGCTGCTGACCATCGGCACCTGGTGGTTCCAGAACCAGCACTGGTCGGGTACCAGCTTCGGCGCGATCTTCTCGACCATGGGCATCGCCTCGCTGTTCATGCCCTCGCTGGTCGGCATCGTGGCGGACAAGTGGATCAATGCCGAACGCCTGTACGGCATGCTGCAGATCTGCGGCGCGGTGGTGCTGTTCTCGATCCCGCACGTCACCGATCCGGAACAGATGTTCTGGGTGATGCTGCTGAACATGTGCTTCTACATGCCCACCATCTCGCTGGCGATCACGGTGGCCTACAACGCGCTCAAGCAGGATGGGCTCGACGTGGTCGTCACCTATCCGCCGATCCGCGTGTGGGGCACGATCGGTTTCATCGCCGCGACCTGGACCACCAGCCTGCTCGGCTTCAAGGCCTCGCCCGCGCAGTTCCACGTGGCAGCGGCTGCTTCGCTGCTGCTGGGCCTCTACGCCTTCACCCTGCCCAAGTGCCCGCCCAAGCTGGGCACCGCCGAGGGCCGCAGCCTGGTCGACAGGCTCGGCCTCACCTCGTTCGTGCTGTTCAAGAACCGCAACATGGCGGTGTTCTTCATCTTCGCGATGCTGCTGGGCGCGGCGCTGCAGCTGACCAACGCCTACGGCGACGCCTTCCTCAGCGACTTCGTCAAGGTGCCCGAGTACGCCAACCTGCTGGCGGTGAAGTACTCGACCATCATCATCTCCATCTCGCAGTTCTCCGAAACCGCGTTCATCCTGACCATCCCGTTCTTCCTCAAGCGCTTCGGCATCAAGGCGGTGATGACGATGAGCATGCTGGCATGGGTGCTGCGCTTCGGCCTGTTCGCGTTCGGCGACCCGGCCGGCGGGCTGTGGATGATCGTGCTCTCGTGCATCGTCTACGGCATGGCGTTCGACTTCTTCAACATCTCCGGCTCGCTTTTCGTGGAAAGCCAGGCCGACCCGAAGATCCGCGCCAGCGCGCAGGGCCTGTTCATGCTGATGACCAACGGCGTGGGGGCGGTGCTGGGCAGCCTGATCGCCGGCTTCGTGATCGACCATTTCTTCACCGACCACAGCTGCAATGACACGGTGCTGATCTGCAAGGACTGGCACGGCATCTGGCTGGCCTTCGCCGGCTACTCGCTGGTGATGGCGCTGCTGTTCGTGCCGCTGTTCAAGCACCGGCACGACCGCGCCGCCGCGCAACGGGTGGTGCCCACGCACTGATCCGGCGGCGGCCGGTCACGGATTGTTATTGCGAATCATTTTCATTTACCATGCGCCTCCTCATGCCGGAGGCCACATGTCCCTTTCCGTTCGCCCGCTCATCCCCTTGCTCGCCCTTGCCCTCGCCGGCACCGCCCAGGCGGCCGACCAGATCTCCGCCATCACGCTCGAACGGGTCGAGGTTTCCGAAAGCACCCTGCGCATGCCGCAGAGCCAGGGCGCGCTGCCGACCACGATCACGGTGATCACCGCCGAGGATCTGCGCCAGCAGTTGGCGATCAACCCGGACCTCTCCGACGCCATCGGCAACCTGCTGCCCTCGTTCGCCCCCTCGACGCAGAAGCTCAGCTCGCGCGGGCAGACCCTGCGCGGACGCAACCCGCTGTACATGATCGACGGCGTGCCGCAATCGAGCCCGCTGCGCAACGGTTCGCGCGATGCCTACACGATCGACCCGGCGATGATCGAGCGGATCGAGATCGTCGAGGGTTCCAACGCGATGCAGGGGCTGGGCGCCGCCGGCGGCATCATCAACATCATCACCAGGCGTGCACCGAAGCAGGACGGCCTGCGCCAGGAAGTCACCGCCAACGCCAGCGCGCCCACCCGCGGCGGCAACGGCCTGGGCTACGGCGCCTCGTACCTGCTCGCCGCGCGCAGCGGCGCGTTCGAGTTGGTCGCCGGCGCGGCGTGGCGCGAGCGCGGCATGTACGCGGACGCCAAGGGGCGGCTGATCGGCGTCGACGGCACCCAGGGCGACCTGATGGATTCGGCGAGCACCGACGGCTTCCTCAAGCTCGGCTACGACTTCACCGACACGCGCCACCTGCAGCTCACCGTCAACCGCTTCGACCTCAAGGGCCACGGCGACTACACCGCCGTGTCCGGCGACATGGCCAACGACCTGCCGACCACGTCGGTACGCGGCAAGCAACCCGGCGACGCCCCGCGCAACCGCGTGCTGACCAGCAGCCTGGACTACCGCGACACCGCGCTGGCCGGCGGCGAGCTGCGCGCCCAGCTCTACCACCAGAAGAACCGCGAGCTGTTCGGCGGCGGCACGTTCGGCACCTTCCAGGACCCGGCCTATGGCCCCGGCCTGCTGTTCGACCAGTCGCAGAATGTCTCGACCAAGGACGGCGCGCGGCTGTCATGGGCACGGCGCGGCCTGCTCGACGACACGCTCACCGTGCTGGCCGGCGCCGACGGCTACCGCGACACCACCTTCCAGGAACTGACCCACACCGGCCGCCACTGGGTGCCGGACAGCACCTACACCGGCTGGGCGCCGTTCCTGCAGGCCGAATACTGGCCGCTGCACACGCTGTCGCTGTCCGGCGGCCTGCGCCGCGAGCACGGCACGCTGGATGTGCCCACGTTCCAGACGCTCGCCTTCTACAACGCCGTCACCGTGCAGGGCGGCAAGCCCAGCTTCAGCAAGACGCTGCCGAACTTCGGTGCGGTCTGGTACCTCACCGGCCAACTCAACCTGTTCGCCAGCTACGCCGAGGGCTACACCCTGCCCGACGTGGGGCGCGTGTTGCGCGCGATCAAACAGCCCGGCCAGAGCGTGGCCGACTTCCTCGACCTGAAACCGGTGGTGTCGGACAACCGCGAGGCGGGCGTCGAGTATCTCGGCGAACGCGCGGGGGCGCGCCTGAGCTACTACGTCTCGCGCTCGCGGCTGGGTTCGGTGCTGGTGTTCGACGCGCCCAACCAGGTCTACAACGTGATGCGCCAGCGCGTGTCCATCAGCGGCTGGGAGGCGCGCGCGAACTGGCAGCCGCTGGAAGGCACCCGGCTGGATGCCTCCTTCGCGATCAACCGCGGCCGCTCCGACCGCAACAGCGACGGCAGGATCGACTCGGACCTGGACGGTGCCAACATCGCGCCCAACCGGCTCAACCTGTCGTGGACGCAGCGCTGGAACGACGCCTGGTCGAGCTACCTGCAACTGAGCCACCTGTACAGCCGCGACTTCAGCACGCTGGGCCAGCGCACGGCGCACTTCGACGGCTACAGCACCGCCGACGCCTACCTGAAGTGGCACAGCGGCAGCGCCGGCGACTGGACGCTGGGCGTGCAGAACCTCGCCAACAAGCAATACGTCAACTACGTCTCGCAGACCGTCGGCGACGACGACTCGTACTTCGCCGGCCGCGGCCGCGTGGTCTCGCTGACCTGGCAGCAGGCCTTCTGAAGTGTCCGCCGCCGCGACCACGATCGAGGCATCCGCGCGCCGCACCGACGCGGTGCGGTACTGGCTCAAGCGCCTGCACCGGTGGGTCGGCCTCAGCGTCGGGCTGGTCTACGCGCTGATCGCGCTCAGCGGCAGCGTGCTGGTGCTGCAGGGTCCGCTGCTGCGCCTGTTGCACCCGCCGCTGGCCGCGCATGCATTGCCCGATGCGGCGGCGCGCGCGGCCGTGCTGACGCGCATCACGCACGATTGGCCGTCCAGGGGACTGCGCAGCGCCGATCTCCCGACCGCCGAGTTGCCGGTATGGCAGCTGTATTTTTCCGACGGCTCACGGCGCTATCTCGATCCCTCCGACGGCAGCCTGCTGCTGACGCGCGCGCCCGGCAGCGACCTGTTGCTGACCTTGCGCGACTGGCACACCCACCTGCTCGCCGGGAAGACCGGCGAAGCCGTGCTGGGCGTGTTCGGCTGGCTCACGCTGGGACTGCTGCTTTCCGGCGTGTGGCTGTGGTGGCCGGGCCGGCGGAACCTGAGCGGCAGCCTGCGCATCCATACGCAGCCACCGGCAAGGCGCTGGGTCAGCTGGCATCGCAGCATCGGCGCGCTCAGCCTGCCGTTGCTGCTGCTGGTGACCTTGACCGGCACCTTGATGGTCTACGGCGCGGGTACCCGACACGTCTTGCAGACGCTGTTCGCGGATGCGCCGGCCACGCCGACGCCGGCCCGCATCGCGCCGCGTCCGCAGGCGATCGACTGGGCGGCGGTGCTCGACGCCGCGCAACACGCGCTGCCGGGCGCCGAACTGCGCCGCATCGCGCTGCCCTCGGCCAACGACGGCCGCGTGACGATCCGCGCACGGGCGCCGGGCGAATGGCACCCGGTCGGGCGCAGCCAGGTGTGGCTCGATCCCTACCGGGCCCAGGTGCTGGGCGCCGTCGACGCCACCGCCGAGGGCACCGGCGCGCGCATCAGCAACGCGGTCTATCCGCTGCACGCCGGCAGCGTGGGCGGCCTGGCCGGAAAGCTGCTGGTGCTGCTGTGCGGCCTGCTGCCGCCATTCTTCCTGGTGACCGGGTTCCTGTTCTGGCGCACGCGCCAACGGCGCCACCGCCAGTAAGCGATCCCGGAAGCCGTCGGCACGGCGGTTCCCGCGATTCACTTACAATGGGCGGATGCAAATCGGCCCTTACCGCATCGACCCGCCGCTGGTGCTCGCCCCGATGGCGGGCGTCACCGACAAACCGTTCCGCCTGCTGTGCAAGCGGCTCGGCGCGGGTTTGGCCGTGTCCGAGATGACCAGCGCCGACCCGACCCTGTGGCAGACGCGCAAGTCGCTGCGCCGGATGGACCACGCCGGCGAACCCGAACCGGTCAGCGTGCAGATCGCCGGCTACGATCCCGCGATGCTGGCCGAGGCGGCCCGCTTCAACGTCGCCAATGGCGCGCAGCTCATCGACATCAACATGGGTTGCCCGGCGAAGAAGGTGTGCAATGTGTGGTCCGGTTCCGCGCTGCTGCAGGACGAGCCGCTGGTGGCGCGTATCGTGAAGGCGGTGGTGGAGGCGGTGGACGTGCCGGTGACACTCAAGATCCGCACCGGCTGGAACCGCGAGAACAAGAATGCGCTGAACATCGCGCACATCGCCGAGGACGCCGGCATTGCCGCGCTGGCCGTGCACGGCCGGACCCGCGCCGACAAGTACGAGGGCGAGGCCGAGTACGCCACCATCGCCGCGGTGAAGGCAGCCGTGCGCATCCCGGTGCTGGCCAACGGCGACGTCTGCACGCCGCAGCAGGCGAAGCACGTGCTCGCCGTCACCGGCGCCGATGCCGTGATGATCGGCCGCGGCGCGCAGGGCCGGCCGTGGATCTTCCGCGAGATCGCCCACTACCTCGCCACCGGCGAACTGCTGCCCGAGCCCGAACCGGCCGAAGTCGCCGCGATCCTGCTCGGCCACCTCGAACACCTGCATGCCTTCTACGGCGAACCGGCCGGCGTGCGCATCGCGCGCAAGCACCTGGGCTGGTACGCGAAGGACCGTCCCGAGAACGCCGCGTTCCGGCAGGTGGTCAACCGCGCCGAGACGGCCAGCGAACAGTTGCGGCTCACCCGCGATTACTTCACCGCGCTGGCGAGCGGTCTGGCCATGGCGGCCTGAGCGCGCAGGCAGTCACCGCGGCAGCTGTCCGCGCAAACCGCTGTCCATCTCAGGCCATCGCGCGTTCCAGATAACGCTGGCGCTTGCGCGGTCGCAGGCATTCCAGATCCACTTCGATCAGGCCATCGATGGAGCCGCTGAACTCCGGATCCACGCCGAAAGCGAGGAAGCGCGCGCCGCCGGGTTCGCACAGTTCGGTGTACTGCTTGTACAGCGTCGGCACCGAGGTGCCGAGCCGGGCCAGCGCGGTTTTCATCGCCTCGAACGCGGCGGCGATGTCGAGTCCGTCGAAGGTCGGTGCCGGCGCCGCGAAGGCGAACGGCCGGCGCGCGCTGGCCAACGTCCGTTCGCTGCCGTAGAAACGCTGGTAGTAGCCGACCACCTGCTCGCTGGCACGCCGCGGCAACGCCGCGCTGATCGACACCGCACCGTAGAGGTAGCGCACGCCCGGGTGGCGCCGCAGGTAGGCGCCGATGCCTTGCCACAGGTAATCGAGGCTGCGGCTGCCCCAGTAATCCGGCACCACGAAGCTGCGACCCAGCTCCAGCCCGGCGGCCAGCCGCGGCACGGCCGCGTCGGCGTAGCGGAACAGCGAGGCGGTGTACAGGCCGGCCAGTCCGGCGCGGGCCAGCGCCTCGGCGCCGCGCATCACGCGGTAGGCGCCGGCGATGCGGCCGGCCTGCGCGTCCCACACCAGGATGTGGTCGTAACTGGCGTCGTAGCGGTCGAGGTCGCGGCTGCAGCCGGTGCCCTCGCCGACCTGGCGGAAGGTCAGCTCGCGCAGGCGGCCGATCTCCTGCAGCAGCGGCGAACCGCCGGCATTGCGCGCCAGGCGGATCTGCTTGCCGTCGCTGGTGGCGCCGAGCAGCTCGGTCGCGTCCACGGCGCGCGCCAGTTCGCGCGCGCCGATGGCCGGCGCCAGCGGCAACGGGCCCACGGGTGCGGGCGTTTCCGCGCGGCCGGCGGCATCCAGCGCGTGGCGGACGCGCCGCACGGCCGCGTGCTCGCCTTCGCTCTCGCCGATCGTCAGCAAGTCGCCCACGTGCAGGTGCAGCGGACGGCGGTGGCGGGTTAACATCTCGCGCGCCAGCAGCGCCGCCGATGCCGGCCGGCACAGCGCCGACATGCCGTAGAACAGCGCGGAATTGCGCGCCTCGACACGCACCGGCAATACCGGCGCCGACGCACGCCGCGCAAAACGCAGGAAGCCGGCGCGCCAGCGGCCGTCGCGCACGCCGCGCAAACCCAGCCGCGACACCTCGCCGGCGGGAAACACGATCACGCATTCGCCCCGGCGCAAGGCACGTTCGACCCGGCGCAACTCGACCACGCCGGCGGCGCCGCCGAACACGCGCACCGGCAGCAGCAGTTCCGCCAGCGGTTCCACCAGCGCCAGCACCTCGTTGGCAAGCACCCGCACGTCGCGCCGCACGCGTCCCACCATGTCCAGCAGGGCCAGCGCATCGAGCGCGCCGCAGGGATGGTTGGCGACCACCAGCAGCGCCCCGTGCGCGGGTATGCGCGCCAACGCGGCGGTGTCGACCTCATGGCGCGGTTCCAGTTCGCGCAAGGCAGCCGCGACGAAGGCCAGTCCGCGCAGCTGCGCATGTTCGGCATGGAACGCCTCGATCCGGTCGAGACCCGACCAGCGCGCCCACCGCCGCAGCAAGGTCGCCGAGAGGCGCCCGCGCCGACCGCGAAACCAGTGCGGATAACGCTGCCGCAAACGCTGCTCGATGGCTTGCATGTCACGCCCCTCGCGTTGGCCTGACGCCAGCTTGCGGAGCTTCGGCGACACCACGATTGCCCCGCTGCGACAGCGGCGTGACAGCCGTGGCGTCGACCCACTCCGCCACGACACGCAGGCCATGCCTGCGTTAGGCTCGGGATTGCCGTGCCCGCATCCGGACGTCCGAGGAGTACCGATGAGAAAACACCTGTGGCCGCTGTGCCTGCTTTCCCTGCTGGCGCTGATGTCCGTCAGCGGAGTCCGCGCTGCCGGCCAGACCATCAAGGTCTACCCGATCGCCGCCGGTACCGCCGCGACGGTGACGCCGGCCACCGAGCTCAAGCGGGCGAACCAGCCACTGCTGGTCGGGGTGAAGGTGGCGCCGCCGTTCGTGATCGAGGACCACGGCCACTACAGCGGCCTGGCGATCGACCTGTGGCAGGAGATCGCCGCCGACCACGGCTGGAAATACGTCTACCGGCCCTACGACCTGGACGGCCTGCTGCAGGCGGTCAGCGACAGCAAGGTGGACGTGGCGCTGGGCGCGATCACCGCCACCGCCGCGCGCGAACAGCGGATGGATTTCGCCCACCCGATCACCAGCTCGGGCCTGGCCGTGGCGGTGCGCGGCGGGCAGACCGCCGGCTGGCTGGCGGTGGCGCGGGCACTGGTGTCGCCGGCCTTCCTCAAGGTGATCGGCTCGCTGACGCTGCTGTTGCTGGTGGTCGGCTTCCTGGTCTGGCTGCTCGAACACAAACGCAACCCGGAGCAGTTCGGCGGCAGCCGCCGCCAAGGCATCTTCTCCGGCTTCTGGTGGGCGATGGTGACGATGACCACGGTCGGCTATGGCGACACCGCGCCGCGCACGGTCGGCGGACGCATCATCGGCCTGGTGTGGATGCTGGCCGCGCTGCTCATCGTGTCGTTCTTCACCGCGGCGATCACCAGCGCGCTGACCGTCGGCCAGCTCAGCGAGCGCATTCGCAGCGCCGCCGACCTGGGCGGCATGCGCATCGCCAGCGTGCCGGACAGCACCAGCGCCAGCTGGCTCGACCGCGAGCAATTCGACTACGCCAAGGCCCGCGACGTCGATGCCGCGCTGGCGGAGCTGGCCGCCGGCCGCGTCGACGCCGTGGTCTACGACGAACCCCTGTTGCGCTGGAACATCCGCCGGCACTTCCGCGGTCAGCTGAAGGTGCTGCCACTGCTGCTGGAGCGGCAGGACTATGCTTTCGCCCTGCCCACCGGCAGCCGCCTGCGCGAACCGATCGACACCTCGCTGCTGCAGCGGATCAACGCGCCGGACTGGCCGCAGCGGCTGGACAAGGCCTTCGGCGCGACCGGCCAGTGAACGGGCCAACGCGCGGCGCCAACCCGTTCGGCCGTCCATACGGCTGAACGGAAACCCACCCCCGCCGCGCCCCGCGGACGGGGAGGCTGCAAAGTCGAAGTGGTCGATGTATCATGCCCGACCTCTTTTATCTTTCTATCCGTACAAAGGGATATAAACCGCGATGTCCAACTACCTGTTCACCTCCGAATCGGTCTCCGAAGGCCATCCGGACAAGGTCGCCGACCAGATCTCCGACGCCGTGCTGGACGCGATCATCGCGCAGGACCCGCGCGCCCGCGTGGCCTGCGAAACCATGGTCAAGACCGGCGTGGCGATCGTCGCCGGCGAAATCACCACTGGCGCCTGGATCGACCTCGAGGCGATCACCCGCAAGGTGATCCTCGACATCGGCTACGACTCCAGCCACGTCGGCTTCGACGGCGCCACCTGCGGCGTGATCAACCTGATCGGCAAGCAGTCGCCGGACATCAACCAGGGCGTGGACCGCAAGAACCCCGAAGACCAGGGCGCCGGCGACCAGGGCCTGATGTTCGGCTACGCCACCAACGAGACCAAGGATTTCATGCCGGCGGCGATCTACTACTCGCACCGGCTGGTCGAGCAGCAGGCGAAGATCCGCAAGCGGAAGAACTCGCCGCTGCCGTGGCTGCGCCCGGACGCCAAGAGCCAGGTCACCCTGCGCTACGAGAACGGCGTGGCCACCGCGATCGACGCCGTGGTGCTGTCGACCCAGCATGACCCGTCGGTGAAGCAGAAGGACCTGATCGAAGCGGTGCGCGAGCACATCCTCAAGCCCGTGCTGCCGGCCAAGCTGATGCACAAGGCCACCAAGATCCACATCAACCCGACCGGCAAGTTCGTCATCGGCGGCCCGGTGGGCGACTGCGGCCTGACCGGCCGCAAGATCATCGTGGACACCTACGGCGGCTGGGCCCGCCACGGCGGCGGCGCGTTCTCCGGCAAGGACCCGTCCAAGGTCGACCGCTCGGCCGCCTACGCCGCGCGTTACGTGGCCAAGAACATCGTCGCCGCCGGCATCGCCGACCGCTGCGAGGTGCAGGTGAGCTACGCGATCGGCGTGGCGCATCCGACCTCGATCTCGGTCACCACCTTCGGCACCGGCAAGATCAGCGACGAGAAGATCGAGAAGCTGATCCGCAAGCACTTCGACCTGCGTCCGTACGGCATCCTGCAGATGCTCGACCTGATCCACCCGATGTACCAGCAGACCGCCAGCTACGGCCACTTCGGCCGCACCCCGCAGCTGGTCAAGGACGCCAACGGCAAGTCCTACACCACCTTCTCGTGGGAAAAGACCGACCGCGCCGAGGCGCTGCGCAAGGACGCGAAGCTGTAGGAGCGCATCTTGTGCGCGAACACCGCGCACCGAAAAAAACGGGCCGCCTCGCGCGGCCCGTTTCGTTTTGCCGTCGTACGCCTCACCGTCCCGGGACACGACGCGCGCCAGCGCAATCATCGCTGATTTCTTTGCCACCGCGGGCAGCATTGCCCTACGCCCATCCGCGCGCCGCACCGATTCCACGCCCGTTCCGCCGGACTCATGCTGAACTTTTCACCAATGCAGATCGCAAGGAAGCCGCATGCCTTCAGTCCCGCGCCGCCACCATCCCTTTGCCCTGACTGCCGTGCTTCTGCTGGCGCTGGCACCCCCGCTCGTTGCGGCGCAGACCGGGCAAATGGAAGGCGAGAACCTGCTGATGTCGCTCCCCGACGGCTTCGTTCCCGCCTACCACAATCAAAAGGGTTCCGTGGCGATCTCCGAGATGATCCCCAGCGGCGAGACGCTCGATCACTGGAGCGAGATCCATACGATGCTCGTCCTCTACGGCGGCGGTAACCTGCCGATCGATGCCTATGTCGAGCGCGTGGGGCAAAGCTTCCGCAAGGATTGCGACATGGCCGACACGGTTCCGATCGCCAGTGGCACCGAGAACGGCTACAAGTTCGCGTTCTGGCTGCAGACCTGCTCGTACTTCGACCGGAAGAAGCCGCCGGAAACCACCTGGTTCAAGATGATCAACGGCAACGACAGCAGTTATGTCGTGCAGCACGCGGTGCATGCCGAGCCGACCACGGAGCAGACCGTGCGCTGGGCCCGGTACTTCGCCACGGTCAAGGTTTGCGACTCGCGCATTCCCGACCGGGCTTGCCCGCACGTCCAATAGCCGGCTCGGGCGCCGCCGGTCACGCCGCAACGTCGCTGCCAAGTACAATGGGCGGATGTCCCTTATCCAATTGCAACGCGTCGACTTCAGCATCGGCGGCCCGCTCCTGCTCGAACACGTCGATCTGTCGATCGAGGCGAACGAGCGTGTCTGCATCGTCGGTCGCAACGGCGAAGGCAAATCCACCCTGATGAAGCTGATCGCCGGCGAGCTGCACGCCGACGACGGCGAGGTGCGCATCCAGAACGGCGTGGTGGTAGCGCGGATGGCGCAGGAAGTGCCGCAGGGCACGGCCGGCAGCGTGTTCGACGTGGTCGCCGAAGGGCTGGGCGATCTCGGTCGCCTGCTGGCGCGTTATCACCACCTGCTGGCCGAAGGCGACTTCGACGCGCTGGGCGACGTGCAGCACCAGATCGAGGCGCAGCACGGCTGGGACCTCGACCGCCGCGTCAGCGACGTGCTGACCCAGCTGGAACTGCCCGGCGAGACCGACTTCGCCGCGCTGTCCGGCGGCATGAAGCGCCGCGTGCTGCTGGCGCAGGCGCTGGTGCGCAAGCCCGACGTGCTGCTGCTGGACGAACCGACCAACCATCTCGACATCGAGGCGATCGGCTGGCTGGAAACCTTCCTCAAGCAGTTCGCCGGCAGCATCCTGTTCGTCACCCACGACCGCAGCTTCCTGCGTGCGCTGGCGACGCGCATCGTCGAGATCGACCGCGGCGCGCTCACCGACTGGCCGGGCGACTACGACAACTACCTGCGCCGACGCGAGGAACGCCTGCACGCCGAGGCGCAGGCGAACGCGCTGTTCGACAAGAAGCTGGCGCAGGAGGAAGTGTGGATCCGCCAGGGCATCAAGGCCCGGCGCACCCGCAACGAAGGCCGCGTGCGCGCGCTGAAGGCGCTGCGTGCGGAACGTGCGCAACGCCGCGAGCTGGGTGGCAACGTGAAGATGACGGCGGCCAGCGCGCAGGCTTCGGGCAAGAAGGTGATCGAGCTCAGGCACGTGCACCAGGCCTACGACGGTCGCGTGCTGATCGACGACCTCACGACCACCGTGATGCGCGGCGACCGCATCGGCATCATCGGCCCCAACGGCGCCGGCAAGAGCACCCTGCTGAAGATCATGCTGGGCGAACTCACCCCGCTGCGCGGTACCGCCGAGCTGGGCACCAATATCGAAATCGCCTACTTCGACCAGCACCGGCTGCAGCTCAACGACAAGCTCAATGCGCTCGACAACGTGGCCGAGGGCCGCGAGTTCATCGAGCTCAACGGCCAGCGCAAGCACATCATCGGCTACCTGCAGGATTTCCTGTTCTCGCCCGAGCGCGCCCGCGCGCCGATCACCCGCCTCTCCGGCGGCGAGCGCAACCGCCTGCTGCTGGCCAAGCTGTTCGCGCAGCCGTCGAATCTGCTGGTCATGGATGAACCGACCAACGACCTCGACGTCGAGACGCTGGAGCTGCTGGAAGAACTGCTGACCGACTACCAGGGCACCCTGCTGCTGGTCTCGCACGACCGCGCCTTCCTCGACAACGTGGTCTCCAGCACCCTGGTGCTGGAAGGGGAAGGCCGCATCGGCGAATACGTGGGCGGCTACAGCGACTGGCTGCGCCAGCGGCCCACCGCGCGCAGCACCCCGGCCACCGGCAAGGCCGCCGCGCCGGCTCCGACACCTGCGGCGCCCGTGGCGGCAAAGCGCAAACGCAGCTTCAAGGAACAGCACGAGCTGGAGCAACTGCCGAAGCGCATCGAGCAACTGGAAGGCGATATCGCCGCGCGCACCGCGGCGATGAACGAGCCGGCCTTCTTCCAGCAGGACAGCGCGGCCATCGTCAAGGCGAACGAGGCGCTGGTGAAGTTGCAGGCCGAACTGGATGCAGTCTACGCGCGCTGGTCGGAATTGGATGGCTGAGCGAAGCAGGAGTGAGCGCAGAGCAGAGACCTCCCGCTCATGTGCTTTCTCTCGTTTCTCACGCCTCTCCACTCACTTCTCGCCCTTCCTCCCGGCGTATCATTCGGGGATCTTTCCCACGGACTGCCACGCATGTACACGCTCTACTACGCCCCGGGTTCGGCCAACCTGCTGGTGCACCTCGCCCTGCTCGAAATCGGTGCCCCGCACGAGCTCAAGCGCATCGATCTCGACAAGGGCGAACAGCGCAGCGCCGCGTACCTGGCGATCAACCCGAATGGCGTGGTGCCCACCCTGCTGGTCGACGGCCAACCGCACGGCGAGGCGGCAGCGCTTGCCTTGCTGCTGGCCGAGAGGCATCCCGAGGCGGCACTGGCGCCCGTCCCCGGCAGCGCGCAGCGCGCCGACTACCTGCAATGGATGCTGTACTTCGCCAACAACCTGCAGCCACTGTTCCGCCAGTGGTTCTACCCCGGCGAACACCTGGCCGACGGTGCCGACACGATCAAGCAGGCCGCCCGCGCCGGCATCGAAAAATGCTGGACGAAGATCGACGCCCATCTCGCCGCGCATGGCCCGTACATGCTCGGCGACCGCTTCAGCATGGTCGACCTCTACGCCCTGATGCTGATGCGCTGGTCGCGCAACATGCCCAAGCCCGCCACCGAATGGCCGCAGCTGGCCGCACTGGCCACGCGCCTGAAGGCACGGCCGTCGTGGAAACAGGTCTGCGATGCCGAGGGCCTGATCGAGTGGGCCTGAGTCCATGAGCGACGCCCCCGGCACGGACGCCTGGGCCGTCTACCTGCTCGAATGCGCCGACGGCCGCGTCTACACCGGCATCGCCCGCGACCCCGAACAACGCTACGCGAAACATCTCGCCGGCAAGGGCGCCCGCTTCACCCGGTCCAACCCGCCGAAGCGATTGCTGGGCTGGGTCTGGGTCACCGACCACGGCGACGCATTGCGACTGGAAATGGCGTGGAAGAAGCTGCCGCGCGCCCAACGCATCGCAGCGCTGCAGGCGAGCCTCGATCCGTAGGGGCGGGCACTGCCCGCCGCACTTTGCCGGAGCCGGCGGTCACTACCCTCCACACTTTTGGTCATCCCGCCCCGAGGCATCGCCAGCTAGTGGGCCTCCTGCGACAGCGGACGGTTGGGTAGCCACAGTTGCGCGATGGCGCCTGCGCCATCGCGGGCGGTGAGGCTGACGCCACCTTTGTGCGCTTCGGCGATCTGCCGCACCAAGGCCAGGCCGATGCCGGAGCCGCCGGGCTTGGTGGTGAAGAACGGCACGAACAGGTTGTCGCTGGCGGGCAAACCCGGACCGTCGTCGAGAATGTCGATCAGCGCGCGCCCACCCTCGCTGCGCCAGCGCATCAACACGGCGCCACCGGTGGACAGGCTTGCTTCAACGGCGTTGCGCAGCAGGTTGATCAGCGCCTGTTCGAGCTGGTCGGGATCAGCCTGCACCGGCAGCAGCGCGCCCTGCTCCACGGTCACGATCATGCGTTGTTCCAGCCGCGCCACCGCCGGCACCAGCACGGCCAGGTCCAGCTCGCGCTTCTGCGGCGGCGGCAACGCGGCGAGCCGGCTGTAGCCGGCCAGGAAACGCGCCAGCGATTCGGCGCGGTTGCCGATCACCTGCAGGCCGCCGCGTGCGTCGTCGCGCCAGTCCTCGGCCAGCGGTTCGCGCGCGATCAGGGTGGCCAGTGTGCCGGCCAGCGAGCTGATCGAGGCCAGCGAGTTGTTGACCTCGTGGCCGAGCACGCGCAGCAGGCGTTGCCAGGCTTGGCGTTCTTCTTCGCGCAACACCCGGCCAACATCATTGATTACCAGCAACTGGCCGCTGCGGCCTTCGTTGCGCAACGGCGAATGGCGGATGTCGAAGCGGCCGCTGCGGCCGGGGAATGTGTGCCGCACCACCTGTGCCGACGGTGCGGCCAGCAGCGCGTCGAGTGCCAGCTCATCGGCGCGGCGGCCGATCAGCGCGTGCCGCTCGCCGGCGAGCAGGCGCTGCGCGGCCGGATTGAGCAGCCGCAGCCGCGCTTCGTGGTCGAACACCAGCACGGCGCTGTCCAGCGCAGCCAACGTCTTGCCGAGCAGGCGCGCGGAATCCTCGAACTGCAGGCGCTCCTTCTGCAGCCGATCGGCCAGTGCGTTGATGTCGTAGATCGCGTCGCCGAGCACGCCACCCCGCACGCCGCGCATGCTGTAGTCGCCCTCGCGCAGCGCTTCCAACAAGCCGGCCAGGGTGTACAGCGGATACACCACGCGCCGGTGCTGCCAGCGCGCGATCGACGCGGTGGCCACCACGACCACAAAGACCAGCAACCAGCACAACGCACGCCCGGGCACGCCGGCCAGCAACAACACGGCCACGCCGAGCAGGGCCGGCAGCGCCACCAGCCAGTTGCCCAGCAGCACGCGCCGCTCGAACGCGGGCAGGCGGCCGCGGCGGCGGGCGGAATCAGTCGGCATCGTCGGACGAGGGATCGCGCAGCCCGTACTTTTCCATGCGCCGGTACAAGGTCTGGCGGGTGATGCCGAGTGCGTCGGCGGCGTGCTGCAGGTTGCCGCCGTGGCGTTCCAGCGCCCGCCGCACCAGGTGCGCCTCGGCCTGGTCGATGGTCATGCCATCGATATCGGACGCGGATTCCGCCCCCGCCGAGCCGGGACCGAAGGCCAGCGCCGAGTCGCTGACCAGGTCCTGCTCGGCCAGCAGCGCGGCGCGTTCCATCAGGTGGCCCAGTTCGCGCACGTTGCCCGGCCAGCGCCACGCCAGCAGGGCGCGCTCGGCCGACGGCGCCAGCCGCAGGCCGTGGCGGCCGTAGCGCGCCGCGCTGCGTTCGAGAAAGCAGCGCGCCAGCGGCAGGACGTCGTCGCGACGCTCGCGCAACGGCGGCAGGTAGATCTCCAGCGTGTTGAGGCGATACAGCAGATCCTTGCGGAAACGGCCGGCCACCACCTCGGCGGCAAGATCGGCATTGGTCGCCGAGACCAGCCGCACGTCCACGCTTTGCGTGCGCGAGGAACCAAGCCGCTCGAACTCGCCATCCTCCAGCACGCGCAGCAACTTCGGCTGCTGCGACGCCGGCACGTTGCCCACCTCGTCGAGAAACAGCGTGCCGCCGTCGGCCAGTTCGAAGCGGCCGATGCGCTCGCTCTTGGCGTCGGTGTACGCGCCGCGCACGTGGCCGAACATCTCCGACTCGAACACGTTCTCGGCGATGCCGCCCATGTTGACCTTGACCAGCGCTTTCGCCGCGCGACGCGACTGCGCATGCAAAGCCTGGGCGATCACGCCCTTGCCGGTACCGTTTTCACCCAGCACCAGCACATTGGCGTCGCTGGGAGCGACCCGGGCCACCAGCTCCATCACCCGCCGCATCGCCGGCGACTCGGCGATCAGCGCCTCGCCGCCGCCGCGCAACAATGCGTTCTCCGCTTCCAGCCGACGCTGCCGTCGCGCACCTTCGCCCAATGCAATCTGCGTGCGCACGATGCTGAGCGCACGGGTGTTGTCCCACGGTTTCTCGATGAAATCGCCGGCACCGCGGCGCAATGCATCCACCGCCAGCGGCACGTTGCCCCACGCGGTCATCACCACCACCGGCAACTCCGGCGCGTGCTGGCGCAACGCATCGAGGAGGGCCAGGCCCTCCTCGCCCGAGGTCGTGTCGCGGGTGTAGTTGAGGTCGATCAGCGCGCAGCTGAACTCGCGCTGGCGCACCGCCTCCCGCGCCGCCGTCGGGCCGTCGACGCCGACGCTGGCGATGCCCTCGGACTTCAGCAGCAGGCGCAGCGCCTCGCGCACGTCGGCCTGGTCGTCGACCAGCAGCACGAGGGGATGGGTTTCGCGTGTCATGTCTTCCAGCATAGGGTAGGAGCCCGCTCGCGGGCGATGCTTTTGGCGGGCGATCGAAAGATCAAGCGCATGGCTCGCGAGCGGACTACTGCAAGAAGCATCGCGTCACTCGTAGCGCAGCGCGATCGCGGGGTCGACGCGCAGCGCGCGCAACAGCGGCACCAGCGAAGCGATCAGCGCCACCAGCAACACGGTCAACAGGACCGGGGCGAACACCCGCGGATCGTGCGCCTGCGTGTGCAGCCCGGGATCGGCCAGCAGCGCCGACCACGGCCATGCCAGCAGCAGGCCGATGCCCAGCCCCAGCCCGAGCTGCCACAGCAATTGCCGCCCGACCTCGCGCACGATCGCGCGGCTGCCCGCACCGATGGCACGGCGGATGCCGATCTCGCGGGTACGCTGGGCCACCGAGAACGCCAGCACGCCATACAGTCCCGCGCCGGCCAGCAACAGCGCGACCAGCCCCAGCGCGCCGAACACGGTACTGAGCACGGTCAATCCCGCCCGCGCCTCGGCCATCGCGGCGGCCTGGCTTCGCACGCCGTACACCGCCGCCTGCGGCTCGACCGCGTGCACGGCATCGGCCAGTTGCTGCGCGGAAACGCCGCCGGCGACGTGCGCGCGCACCGCCAGGCCCACGGCATGCAGCGGCAACTGGCCGGCCGACTGGTCCAGCGGCAGCAGCAGGCCCGGTCGCGGCTTTTCCAGCACGCCATCCAGCTGCAACGGCTCGATCACGCCGATCACGGTCAGCGTGGCGGCAAACGGACGGCCGGGCCACAACACCAGCTTGCGGCCCACGGCGTTGTCGTGCGGCCACATCGCGGTCGCCATCTTCGCGTCGACCACGGCCACCGGTGCGCTGTGCGCACGGTCGCGCGTGTCGAAGAAGCGGCCTGCCCGCAGGTGAACGCCGTAGGTCCCGAGGAAATGCGGACCGACGATACCCATCTGCGCGCGCGGCCAGCCCTCCGCGGGCTGCGGGTGGCCCGGCAGCGAGACGTCCTCGTGGCTGCCCAGCACCGCGCCGGGCACGGTATCCGATCCGGTGGCGTCGACCACGCCCGCATCCTGGCGCAGGTGTTCGCCCACCGCGTCGAAAAAGCGGATGCGCCGCGCATCGTCGGTATAGCTGGCCGCCGGCAGCATCACATCGGCGGTGAGCACCTGCGTCGCATGCGCCGCACCGGCCACCGGCTGCGACAGCACGCTGCCCACCGCGCGCACGAAGGTGCCCGCCCCCACCAGCAGCACCACGGTCAGCGCGACTTCCGCCACCACCATGACCCGGGCCACGCGGGCGAAGCCGGCACCCGAACCCTTGCCGCCGTCGCGCAGCACGTCCTGCAGGTCGGCGCGCGCGGCGCGCCAGGCGGGGATCACGCCTGCCAGCGCGGTGCTCAGCACGGCAGCCACGAAAGCCGCCACGAGCACCCGGCCGTCGAGGCCGAAATGATGGAAGGGCGCGGCGCCCGACGCATCGTTGAAGTACACCGAGACGATCCAGCGGTTGCCCCAGTGCACGATCGGCAGCGCCACCGCCAGCGCGGCCAGGCTCAGCAGCAGGCTCTCCGTCAGCGCCGCGGATACCAGTCGCATCCGACTGCCGCCCAGGGCGCCGCGCAGCGCCAGCTCGTGACGCCGCTGCAGGGTCTGCACCAGCTGGAGGTTGGCCACGTTGACGCAGGCCAGCAGCAGCACCAGCGCGGCGGCGCCGAACATCAGCCATACCCACTGGCGCATGTCCTCCGGCACAAAGCTGAACTTCCACGGTTTGAGCGTGACGCCACGGGTGTGCTTCCCCGCTGGCAGCGCGGCCTGCAGGCGCGCCGCCCACGTGTCCAGCTCCGCGCGCGCCTGCGCCAGCTGGTGGTTGGCCGCCAGGCGAACCACGCCCCACACATCGCGGTGCTGCCCGGGCGGCAGCTTCAGCGGCAGCCAGACCTCGCTGCCGCTGACCGGCATGCGCGCCGCCCTTGCCGGCAGCACGCCCACCACGGTGGCCCACTCGCCATTGATCCGCACCTCGCGGCCGGCGATGTGCGGATCGGCCTTGAAACCACGCCGCCACAGGTTCTCGCCCAGCAACACCACGTCCGCGGCGCCGGGCGCCTCGTCCGACGGCAGCAGGCCGCGCCCCAGCAGCGGCGTGACGCCCAGCAGCGGCATCATCGAGGCGGTCACGCGACTGCCCGGGTAGTACGTCGCGCCGCCGTTTTCCTCCACGCCCGCGCCAATGGGGACGTAGGCACCCACCTCGTCGGCGCTGCGCAGGCCGTCGCGCAGGGCCAGGTACTGGTCGCTGTCGAGGCTGCCGATGCCGTTGCCGCTGTGCGACGGTTCGCCCAGCGCCATGAGGCGTTCGGGATGCGGTACCGGCAACGGTTCGAGGATCAGCGTGTTGACCAGGCTGAACAGGAACAGCGTCACCCCCAGCCCCACGCCCAGCACCGCCACCGAGAGCAGCGCATAGCCGGGCCGCCGCGCCAGCCGTCGCCAGGCCTCGCGAAGTTCGCGCACGATCATCGTCACTCTCCCCTCAAGGCACGCATCGGCGCCACGCGTGCCGCTCGCAGCGCCGGCAACAGGCAGGCCAGCAAGCCGGCGAACGCAAGCACCACGCTCACACCGGCCATCACCAGCGGGTCCAGCGCACCGGCGCGGCCAATCAATCCCATCAGCACCTGCGATGCCGCACGTGCCGCCAGCCACGCCCCGGCCATGCCCAGCGCCAGCCCCGCCGCAATCTGCAGCAAGCCGCCGCGCAGCACCAGCTCCAGCAGTCGCGAAGGTCTGGCACCCAGCGCCATGCGCACGCCGAACTCTCGTTCGCGCGTGGCCACCGCCACCGCCATCACGGCGTACAGCCCCGCCGCGGCGAGCAGCAGCGCGAGCGTGGCGAACAAGCCGATCAGCCACAGGCTGAGCCGTGCGCTCGCGGTGGTCTGCTGCACGACGTTCCGCATCGTGCGCAAGTTGGCGATCGGCTGCTCGGGCGCGATCTCGGCCAGCGCCGCGCGCACGCCGTCCTGCCAGTCCATCGGGTTGCCGTGGCCGCGCAACGCGAAGCGCAGCGGCTCCAGGTGACGGACCAATGCCATCACCGGATCGGGTACCTGCGCCAATGGCACGTACAGCACCGGTTGCATGGGCTGCAACGGCCCCTTCTGATAGGTGGCGCCCACTACGCCGACGATGTGCAGCGAAACAAGCTTGCCGTCAACGCCTGTCATCTCGATCCGCTTGCCCACCGCATGACCGCCGTAGAACCTGTCAGCCAGATCCTGGCTGACGATGGCCACCTGCTCGCCTCCTGTCGTGTCGTCACGCGAGAAGTCCCTCCCCTTGAGTAACGGGATGGAGAACAAGCGGAAAAAGTCGTCCCCGATACCGTGGTACTGGGACGCGAACTCCCGCCCATCCGGGGTGTGCAGGGTGGTTTGCAGCTGACCCATCATGCCGTTGCTGGCAGGCAGGTTCGTGGTCACCACGGCGTCGGCGACGCCCGGGATCACGCGCAGCCGCTGCACCAGCCGCCGCGACAGGCCCCACACCGAGGCGACATCCGGGTAATCGGCCCGCACCGGCGCCAGGTCGAAGGTGAGCACATTGCTGTCGGCAAAGCCAAGATGCATCCGCGAGGCGTCATAAAGCCCATGCATGAACACGCCAGCCGCGCACAGCAGCACCGTCGCCAACGCCACCTGCGCCACTACCAGTACGCGGCCCAGCCGCCCGCCGCGCAGACCGATGCCGCTACGGCCGCCCTCGCGCAATTCGTCCACCGTCGTCGCGCTGCGGCTGCGCCACAACGCGAGCCCCGCCGCCAGCAGCGCGCCGAGCATGCCCACGGCGAACGCCAGCAGCCACGCCGAAGCACGGACATGCAGGCGACCGCCCCACAACCACTCGGCGGGAATGAAGCCTTGCAGCAAGGCCAGGCCAGTCGTCCCCAGCGCCATGCCCGCCAGCGCGCCAGCGCCACCGACCAGCAGGCCCTCGCCCAAGGCCGGCAGTATCAGCCGCAACAGCGGTGCGCCCAGCGCGCCGCGCACCGCGGCGTCGTGGTTGCGCGACAACGCACGCAGCAGCATCAGGTTGGCGAGGTTCACCAGCGCAATCAGCAGCACCAGCACCGCGCTGGTCATGAACAGCAGCAGCATCGGCCGCGCGTCCTGCCGCATGACGGACGCCAGATGCAGGGCGCCGAAGCGCGGCTTCTTCCAGTTGCCGCCCATGCCCATGTCGCGGTACATGGTGCGCTCGCGCGCATCGGCTTGCGCCGACACGGCGGCGATGTCGGCACCGGGTGCCAGCCGTGCAAGCGCCAGAGTGCCGTTGTGGCTGTAATCGCGGCTGCCCACCGGCACCGCCGTCGGCAGCACCACGTCGCCCGACCCAAGCACGGTGTTGAAGGCGGCCGGCAGCACACCCACGATGGTGTGCGGCACGCCTTCCACCTGCAGGCTGCGGCCGATCACGCTGCGGTCGCCGCCGTAGCTGCGCAGCCAGAAGCCGTAGCCGAGCATCACCACGGGCGGGCCGTGCGGATGATCCTCCTGCGCATCGAAGTTGCGCCCCAAGACCGGCTGCACATTCAGCGTGGGCAGCAACCCCTTGTCCATGCGGATCAGCGGCACCTGCGCCGGCACGTTCGCGCCGGCGACATTCACCGTCGAGCCCGGCCACCACAACCCCAGCGAGGCCACGCCGTCGAGGCTGTTCAGGTACTGGTATTCGTGCGGCGAGATGCCGCCAACTTGACTGGTGTCGCGGATCTGGCCCAGCACCACCAGTCGCGATGGCTGCGGTACCGGCAGGGGTCGCCACAAGCTGTTCTGAATCAGCGTGGTTACCGCCACGCTGGCGCCGACGCCGAGCGCCAGCACGCCGGCAGCCAGCAACAGGAAGCCGGGCCGGCGCAGGCTGGCGCGCCACGCGCGCCAGATCTCGGCAAGCCAGACGTTCACGCGCCGACTTCCACGCGCTGGCCGATCAGCGCGTCCAACCGCTGCTCGTCCTCGTGGCGCAGGCGCTCGTAGGTTTCCTCGTCGACCACGCGGCCGTCGAACAGGCGGATCTTGCGCTGGGCGAGTTCCGCGTAGCGCGCGTCGTGGGTGACCATGCAGAGGGTAGCGCCGCCCTTGTGCAGTTCGTCGAGCAGGGCCATCACCGCCTCGCCATTGCGCGAGTCGAGGTTGCCGGTGGGCTCGTCGGCGAGCAGGATCGCCGGCCGGCCGACCAGCGCGCGGGCCACCGCCACGCGCTGTTGCTGGCCGCCGGACAACTGCGCCGGGTAATGCCGCATGCGATGCGCCATGCCGACGCGCTCGAGTGCTTCCTGCACGCGCTCGCGCCGTTCGGCGGCGCCGATGCCGTTGCGGTAGGTCAGCGGCAGTTCGACGTTTTCCTGCACGCTCAAGTCGCCGATCAGGTTGAACGCCTGGAAGATGAAGCCGATCTCGGCGTTGCGGATGCGCGCGCGCTCGGCCGCGTTCAGTGCCGCGACGTCATGCCCGTTCAGCACGTAGCGGCCGGCGCTGGCGGTGTCGAGCAGGCCGAGGATCGACAGCAGGGTGGTCTTGCCGCAGCCGGACGGCCCGGAGATGGAGACGTACTCGCCGCGCGCGATGGACAGATGCACGTCGGCGAGCGCATGGGTTTCCACCTCGTCGGTCTGGAATACCTTGCGGATGCTGTCGAGGGTGATGACGCTAGTTGACTGGTTCATGACGATACCGAGAGACATGAGGAGTGAGGAGTGAGTGGAGAGAAGTGAGTGAGGAGCATGAGGGTGCGGGCTTTTCTCTCATGCCTCACTCCTCTTCACTCACTTCCAACCCCAGTTAGCGCAGGCGCAGGCGGTCATATTTGTCCCACTGGCTGGTGTCGGACAGAATGACCTTGTCGCCGGTTTTCAATCCACGCAACACCTGCACGCGATCGACCGAGGCGCTGCCGATGCGTACCGGTACGCGGGTGGCCGTGTCGCCGTCGGGATCCAGCCGAAACAGGCTGAGGTCGCTGCCGGCGGCAGCCAGCGCGGGACGCCCTACCGACAGCACGTCGTGCAGTTCGGCTATGCGGATGCGGCCGTCGACGGAAAGATCGGGCCGCGCACCCGGCGGCAGCGCGCCGGCGAGCGTGACATCCACCCGCACGCTGCCGTCGCGCACGGCCGGATCGATGCGTTCGACCTTGCCGGCGATCACGCCGTCGTGGGTATCCACGTTCACCGCCATGCCCATCAATACATCCTTGGCCTGCACCTCGGGCACCTGCAATCGTGCGATCAGCACGTCGGTGCGCGCCACCCGTGCCAGGTTGGCACCGGTGGCGACCTGGGCGCCTTCCTGCACAGCTACTTCCTGCAGCACGCCGGCGATGCCGGCGCGCACCTGGAGCGCATCGGCCTGGCGCTGGCGCAGTTGCAGGTTGCTCTGCTGCTGCAGCAGTTTCGCCCGCACCGCATCCAGCTGAGCCTGCATGCTGCCGCCGAACGCCCGCACGCGCTGCTGTTCGACCTGCATGCGGTTCTTCAGCTGGGCCAGGGCGATCTGTTCCTGTTCGTAGCGCACCTCGGGAATCAGATGCCGGGCCACGGCCTTGGCGTCGGCGTCGGCCTTGACCTTGGCCGAGGCATAGTCGGCCTGCGCCTGCGCCTGGGCCGAGCGGTGGTCGAGCAACTGCGACTGCAGTTCGGCGCGCCGGGCGGCCACGTCGGCGCGTGCCGCCGCCACCTGGGCCTGGGCGTTGCGCAGGCTGTCCTGCACTTCGGGGTTGGCGAGGGTCATCAGCACGGTGTCCGGCTTCACCACCGTGCCCGGCCACACCAGGATCCGGTCCACCTGGGCGGCGGTGGCCGCCGCCAGCCAGCGCGAAGTACGCGGCACCAGGGTGCCGGTGGCGCGGATCTCCTGCAGCATGTCGCCGCGCTGCACGGTATCGATCCACAGGCTGGCACGATCGGCCCGCGGCAACGCCGGTCCGAGGCGCAGCAGCACCGTCACCAGCATCGCGACGAGCACGACGGCAGCGGCCGCGAGCAGGCGGAGCCGGCGGCGCTTGCGCAGTTTCAGGGTGGGGTTGGCCATGTCCATGCGCCTGCTGGAGCAAGCCCCGTGCCAGGGCGCGAAGGCCCTCCGGACAAGCGATTTCGTCGCCCGCCAGGCACTCTCGTCGTTCGCCAGCGGACACCCCTGTCCGAAGTCGTACGTGCAGGGCCTGTTCGGCGCGGTACGGCGGGCACTGCCCGCCGTTTTTCTCCCGGACGACGCGTAGCAGGAGCGGCGGGCAGTGCCCGCCCTACAGGTGAGGCAACGGGCGAGTCAGCCGGTGTTCTGCAGCCCCTGCGCCACGCCGTTGACGCAGGCGACCAGGGCCTGCAGCAGCGCGTCGTCCTCGCGGTCGCTCTCGCGCCAGCGCCGCAGCAGGTCGACCTGCAGCAGGCTCATCGGATCCACGT
>Ga0209922_100412_pt1 | contig 63921 bp, 66 predicted proteins | sample ThiBiot_500_biof_FD_183946 | JGI IMG/M metagenome (GOLD analysis project Ga0209922, IMG submission 183946) | Wastewater bioreactor microbial communities from Cape Town, South Africa - Thiocy_expt_500_biof (SPAdes) | ecosystem: Engineered > Bioreactor > Thiocyanate-remediating > Anaerobic-Aerobic ... | reverse complement strand
GACTCCTCGGAACGACCCGGTTTCCAAGAGCCACATGGGAGCCATGCGAGCACAAGCCGGGTCAGGTTTCAGAAAGCACCGGCATATGTTGAACTCGCCTAAGTCATTGATAAACCTGCTGTATCTTGCTTGGGCGTAGTCCGTCGTAATGTCGGGCTGGAGTCATCGTGAAATAAAAAAAGCGGCGCAGCATAGCACTGCGCCATCGGGGCCGGGGCATCAGGCTAAGCGGCTTCCATGACCGCCGCGTGACACCCTTGCCGGGGCCGCGTCCTTTGTGACGGCGCCTGAGCATGTCACGCTGCTGTCACAAACCCCTCATAAATTCACAGCCATCCCTTCACAACGTTTAAAGGTTTTTGATGAAACTGACCCTGATGCGTGTTCTGGTGGCTGGCCTGGCGTCTGCTGCTGTGCTGACCCCGGCCCTGGCCCAGCAGGAGGCCACCGGCGCGGGCGCCAGCTTCCCCGCGCCGCTGTATGCCAAGTGGGCGGCCGACTACCACAAGGCCACGGGCGTGAAGATCAACTACCAGTCGGTCGGCTCGGGCGCGGGCCTGCGCCAGATCGAGGCCAAGACGGTGGACTTCGGCGCCTCGGACGCGCCGCTCAAGGACGAAGACCTGGCCAAGAAAGGCCTGGTGCAGTTCCCCACCGTAATCGGCGGCGTGGTGCCGGTGGTCAACATCAAGGGCCTCGCGCCCGGGCAGCTGAGGCTGAGCGGCCAGGTGCTGGGCGACATCTACCTGGGCAAGATCAGCAAGTGGAACGACGCAGCGATCACGGCGCTGAACCCCGGCGTCAGCCTGCCGGACGCCGACATCGCAGCGGTGCGCCGCGCCGACGGATCGGGCACCAGCTTCATCTTCACCAACTACCTGTCCAAGGTGAACGCCGAGTGGAAGGCCAAGGTGGGCGAGGGCACGGCGGTGAACTGGCCGCTGGGCGCGGGCGGCAAGGGCAACGAGGGCGTGGCCGCCTTCGTCGGCCGCCTGGCCAACTCCATCGGCTATGTCGAGTACGCCTACGTGAAGCAGAACAAGATGAACTGGGTGCGGCTGCAGAATGCCGACGGCCAGTTCGTCGCCCCCGACGACGACAGCTTCAAGGCCGCCGCGGCCGGCGCCGACTGGAGCCGGAGCTTCTACCAGATCCTCACCAACCAGCCCGGCAAGGCCGCCTGGCCCATCACCGGGGCGACCTTCATCCTGATGCACAAGGCGCAGGACAAGCCGCAGCAGGCCGCCACCGCGTTGAAATTCTTCGAATGGGCCTACCAGGGCGGCGACAAGACGGCGGCCGACCTGGACTACGTGCCCATGCCCGAGGCCGTCAAGGGCGTGATCGCCAAGTCCTGGGGGCAGATCGTGGACGGCGCGGGCAAACCGATTGCGCTGAAGTAAGGGACGCCCCCTCTCCACCGGCCCCCGGTGCTCACTCCCTCTCCCCTTGCGGGAGAGGGTTGGGGAGAGGGGTAATACTCCCGCAATGCATCAACGAAAACCCATGTCCACTACCTTGACTTCTGCGGCGCCCCCCCTGATGCAATCCGGTGGCCCGCCGGGGCGCGGCCCCTGGTTGCCCGCACACTGGGCCGACCGGCTGTTTGCCGCCCTGGCGCACGGCGCGGCCCTGCTCACGCTGGCGCTGCTCTTGGGCGTGCTGGTGTCACTGGTGATCGGCGCCTGGCCCTCCATCCGGCATTACGGGCTGGGCTTTCTCACCAGCACGGCCTGGGATCCCGTCCAAAACGACTACGGCGGCCTGGTGATGATCTACGGCACGCTGATGACCTCGGCCATCGCGCTGCTGATCGCCGTGCCGGTGAGCTTCGGCATCGCGCTGTTCCTCACCGAGCTCTCGCCCGCCTGGCTCAAGCGCCCGCTGGGCACGGCCATCGAGCTGCTGGCGGCCGTGCCCTCCATCGTCTACGGCATGTGGGGGCTGATGGTGTTCGGCCCCATCCTGGCCACCTGGGTGCAGCAGCCGCTGCAGGCGCTGTTCAAGGGCGTGCCCTACCTGGGCGCGCTGGTGTCGGGGCCGCCGGTGGGCATTGGCATTTTGTCGGCCGGCATCATCTTGGGCGTCATGATCATCCCGTTCATCGCCTCGGTGATGCGCGACGTGTTCGAGGTCACGCCGGCCCTGCTCAAGGAATCGGCCTACGGCCTGGGTTCGACCACCTGGGAGGTGGTGTGGAAGGTGGTGCTGCCCTACACCAAGACCGGCGTGCTCGGCGGCGTGATGCTGGGCCTGGGCCGCGCCCTGGGCGAGACCATGGCCGTGACCTTCGTGATCGGCAACATGAACCAGCTCAATTCGCTCTCGGTGTTCGAGGCCGCCAACAGCATCACCTCGGCCCTGGCCAACGAGTTTGCCGAGGCCGGCGAGGGCCTGCACCAGGCCTCGCTGATCTACCTGGGGCTGGTGCTGTTCTTCATCACCTTCGTGGTGCTGGCGCTGTCCAAGCTGCTGCTGTCGCGCCTGCAAAAGGGCGAGGGGGCGCGCGCATGACCACCTCGCAAAAACTCCTTTCCGCCGCCGATCTGGCCCAGCTGCGGGCGCAGCGCTTTGCCGCGCGCCGGCGCGTGAACCAGGTGGCGCTGGCCCTGTCGCTGGCGGCCATGGCCTTTGGCGTGTTCTGGCTGGTGTGGATCCTGTGGGAGACGATTCGCCTGGGCCTCTCCGGGCTGTCGCTCTCGCTCTTTACCGAGATGACGCCCCCGCCCAACGAGGCCGGCGGGCTGGCCAACGCCATCTTCGGCTCGGGAGTGATGGTGGCGCTGGCCACTTTCGTGGGCACGCCCATCGGCATCCTGGCCGGCGTCTACCTGGCCGAATACGGGCGCCGGGGCTGGCTTGCGTCCTGCACGCGCTTCGTCAACGACATCCTGCTGTCCGCCCCCTCCATCGTGCTGGGCCTGTTCGTCTACACCGTGGTGGTGGCGCGCTTCAAGAGCTTTTCCGGCTGGGCCGGAGTGCTGGCGCTGGCGCTGATCGTCATCCCGGTGGTCATCCGCACGACGGAGAACATGCTGCTCTTGGTGCCCGCCAGCCTGCGCGAGGCGGCCTACGCCCTGGGCACGCCGAAGTGGAAGGTCATCCTGCTGGTGACGCTGCGCGCCGCGCGCGCCGGCGTGATCACCGGCGTGCTGCTGGCCGTGGCACGCATCGCGGGCGAGACGGCGCCGCTGCTCTTTACCGCGCTGAACAACCAGTTCTGGAACGGCGACCTGAGTAAGCCCATGGCCAGCCTGCCGGTGACCATCTTCAAATTTGCCATGAGCCCGTACGAGAACTGGCAGCAGCTCGCCTGGGCCGCCGTCTTCCTCATCACCGCCGCGGTGCTGGGCCTCAACATCCTGGCGCGCGTGCTGACACGCCAGAAATAAGGAATCGACCCATGTCTTCTGTAGCCCCCGTGGCCCCCGCGCCGCGCGCCAAGCTGGCCGTGCGCGACCTGAACTTCTACTACGGCAAGTTCCATGCCCTGAAGGGCATCAGCCTCGACATTCCCGAGAACAAGGTCACGGCCTTCATCGGGCCCTCGGGTTGCGGCAAATCGACGCTGCTGCGCACCTTCAACCGCATGTTCGAGCTCTACCCCGAGCAGCGCGCGCAGGGGCAGATCCTGCTCGACGGCGAAGACCTGCTCACCAGCCGCCAGGACGTGGCGCTGATCCGCGCCAAGGTCGGCATGGTGTTCCAGAAGCCCACGCCGTTTCCCATGTCGATCTACGACAACATCGCCTTCGGCGTGAAGCTGTTCGAGAACCTGAGTAGCTCCGACATGGACGAGCGCGTCGAATGGGCGCTCAGAAAGGCCGCGCTGTGGAACGAGGTCAAGGACAAGCTCTCGCAAAGCGGCGCGGGCCTGTCGGGCGGGCAGCAGCAGCGCCTGTGCATTGCGCGCGGCATCGCCATCCGGCCCGAGGTGCTGCTGCTCGACGAGCCCTGCTCGGCGCTGGATCCCATCTCCACGGCAAAAATCGAGGAGCTGATCGCCGAGCTGAAGAACGACTATACGGTGGTCATCGTCACGCACAACATGCAGCAGGCGGCGCGCTGCAGCGACTACACGGCCTATATGTACCTGGGCGACCTGATGGAGTTCGGCGCCACGCAGGACATCTTCTTCAAGCCCCAGCGCAAGGAAACCGAGGACTACATCACTGGCCGCTTTGGCTGATGGACTCTCTCCCTCTCCCGCTTGCGGGAGCCAACGAAAGAACACCATGACCGACAAACATCTCTCCACCCAGTTCGACAGCGAACTCAACCAGGTCTCGGCGCGCGTCATGGAGCTGGGCGGCCTGGTCGAATCGCAGATCCGCCAGGCCATTGCCGCCCTGTCCCAGTTCAGCCTGGAGGCGGCCGAGCGCGTCGAATTCCTCGAAAACCGCGTCAACCAGATGGAAGTGGAGATCGACCACGAGCTGATCACCATCATCGCGCGGCGCCAGCCCACGGCGCGCGACCTGCGCCTGTTGATGGCCTTCTCCAAAGCCACCAACAACCTGGAGCGCATGGGCGACGAGGCCTCGCGCATGGCGCGCATGGTGCGCTCCATCATCGAGAGCGGCGCGGCGCGCTCGCTGCCCAGCAGTGATCTGCGCGTGGCGGCCGACCTGGCCTCGGGCCTGCTGCGCAAGGCGCTGGACGCGTTTGCGCGCCTGGACACCCGGGCGGCGCTGGCCATCCTCAAGGAAGACGACCTGATCGACCAGGAGTTCGACGGCTTCGTGCGCAAGCTCATCACCTACATGATGGAAGACCCGCGCACCATCTCGGCCAGCCTGGACCTGCTGTTCCTGGCCAAGGCCATAGAGCGCATTGGCGACCATTCCAAGAACATCGCCGAGCTCATCATCTACCTCGTCAAAGGCAAGGACGTGCGCCACCAACCCGTCTCCGACATCGAGTCCGCGATTCAATGAGAAAACAAGACCCCCACGCTCCCTCGCTTCGCGCAGTCCGCTGCCCCCCGAGGGGGCCGCTTTTTCATCTTGGGGCGGCCCGGCGATGAAAAAACTTCCCACGATTCTCATCGTCGAGGACGAGCCGGCGATTGCCGAGCTGATCTCCGTCAACCTGCGCCACAACGGCTTTGCGCCCCTGTGGGCCGAGGACGGCACCGCCGCGCAGCGCGAGCTCGATGCCGTGCTGCCCGACGTCATCCTGCTGGACTGGATGCTGCCCGGCCAAAGCGGCCTGGAGCTGGCGCGCAAGTGGCGCGCCCACCCGCGCACGCGCGCCGTGCCCATCCTCATGCTGACCGCGCGCGGCGACGAGCCGGACAAGGTCGCCGGGCTGGACGCGGGCGCCGACGACTACATCACCAAGCCCTTTTCGACGCAGGAGCTCTTGGCGCGCATACGCGCCGTGCTGCGCCGGCGCGCGCCCGAGCACAGCGGCGAGAGCATCGCCATTGGCGCGCTCTCGCTCGACCCGGCCACGCACCGCGCAAGTCACGCGGGCCAGCCGCTCAAACTCGGCCCCACCGAATTCAAGCTGCTGCACTACCTGATGCGCCACGCAGAGCGCGTGCACAGCCGCGGCCAGTTGCTGGACAAGGTCTGGGGCGACCATGTCTACATCGAGGAGCGCACCGTGGACGTGCATGTCAAGCGCCTGCGCGAGGCCCTGGGCGACGCCGCCGCCATGGTGGAGACGGTGCGCGGCGCGGGCTACCGCATCACCGCCCAGCCAGACGCTACCAAACCGATAGCTTCTGGCGCTTGACCCCACTGCCCTGAAGCCTGATTTCATTCCCGTTTTTGCGAATCCCATGTTCTGGCGCATCTCCATATTCGCCCTGTTGCAGCTGGGCTGCGCCGCCGCCGGCTGGCGACTTCTGGGGCCCTGGGGCGCTGCCGGGGGCGTCGCCATCGCCGCGTGGCTGGCCTTCGGCTGGGAGTCCTGGCGGGGTCTGCGCGTGATTCGCTGGCTGCGCGAGGACGGCGCGGCATCCGCGGGCCCTGCCCCGCACGGCCTGTGGGGCGAGGCCAGCGCCCGCATGCGCCGCCGGCTGCGCCAGCAGGAGCAACAGGTGGTGGCCAGCGAGCAGCGTCTGCACGAGTTGCTGGCCGCGCTGCAGGCCTCGCCCAATGGCGTGGTGCTGCTGGACGCCCAGGGCCACATGGAGTGGTTCAACCAGACGGCGGCGCAGCACTTCGGCCTGGACGCCGGACGCGACCTGCGGCAGCAGGTCGGCAACCTGCTGCGCGAGCCAGCGTTCAGCGCCTACCTGGCCGCGCAGGACTTCGCGCACGACGTGGTCGTGCCGGGGCGAGACAGCACGCCGGCGCGGCCGGTGCGCATCGCCGTGCGACTGCATCCGTACGGCGACGGGCGCCAGCTGCTGCTGTCGCGCGACATCACCGCGCTGGAACAGGCCGAGGCCATGCGGCGCGACTTCGTGGCCAACGTGTCGCACGAGATCCGCACGCCACTCACGGTGCTCGTCGGCTTCATTGAAACCCTGCGGACGATGCCCCTGACGTCCGAGGAGCGCGACCGCTACCTGAAGCTGATGGCGCAACAGGCCGATCGCATGCAGCACCTGGTGCAGGATCTGCTGACGCTGTCACGGCTGGAAGGCAGCCCGTTGCCCGGCCTGGATGAGTGGACGCCGGTGCAGGCGCTGCTGCGGCACTGCGAGGCCGATGCGCGCGCCCTGTCGGTCTTGCTGACACCGGCGGGGGCGCCGCCGCACGTCCTGCGGTTTCCCGCCGACGCGCCGCAGCGCTCCCGCAGCGAGCTGGCGGGTGACGCCGCCGAGCTGCACAGCGCGCTGTCCAACCTGGTCACCAACGCGGTGCGCTACACCCCGCCGGGTGGCCGGATCACGGTGCAGTGGCAGACGCTGCCCGACGGTGGCGCGCGCTTTGCCGTGCAAGACACCGGCCCCGGCATCGCCGCCGAGCACCTGCCGCGCCTGACCGAGCGCTTCTACCGCATCGACCGCAGCCGCTCGCGCGACACCGGCGGCACCGGTCTGGGCCTGGCCATCGTCAAGCACGTGCTGCAACGCCACGGCGCGACGCTCCAGATCGCCAGCGTGCCGGGCCAGGGCTCGGTGTTTTCGGTGGATTTCCCCGCCAGCCGGCTGCGCGACGCGGCGCTGCCGCGGCCCGGGGCCGCGTCGGCCTGACGGCGCTGCACGCACAGCGCGGCCAGCCGCGGCGCCAGCCCGGCGCGGCTCAGGGAATCAGCGCCAGCGCGTGCAGGTAGGCGGGCGAGCGCATCAGCGCGTCCCAGTCGGGCGCCGGCTCGCGCGGCAGCAGCGCCTGGCCGCGCGCGCCGCTGGCGGCACGCGGCTGCCAGCGGCCGGTGAGCTGCGCCCGGGCCAGGCCGTCGATGGTCTCGTCCAGCACCTTGCCGCCATCCAGCGACTGGTTGCACAGCAGCGCCAGGTCGCACCCGGCGTCCAGCGCGGCGCGCACGGCTTCGACGGGGCTGATGGCGCGGCCCTCGATGTGGCGCGCCGCCTCCATGCTCAGATCGTCGGTGAAGATCGCGCCGCCAAAGCCCAGCCGCCCGCGCAGCACGGCCTGCAGCCAGCGCGCCGAATAGCCGGCCGGGCAGGCATCGACGCGCGGGTAGACGACGTGCGCCGCCATCACCGCGTCCAGCACGCTGCCCAGCCAGCCGTAGGGCGCCGCGTCGTCGGCCAGGATGGCCTTGAGCGAGCGGCCGTCGCGCGGCAGCGCCGTGTGCGAGTCGGCGGGCACGAAGCCGTGACCCGGAAAGTGCTTGCCGCAACTGGCCATGCCGGCGCGCCGCAGCCCGTGGGCCACGCCCTTGGCCAGCATCGTGACGACGCGCGCATCGGCATGGAAGGCGCGGTCGCCGATCACCCCCGAGGGCCCCCAGTCCAGGTCCAGCACCGGCGTGAACGACAGATCGATCCCGCAGGCGCGCAGCTCGGCGCCCAGCACGTAGCCGCAGGCGCTGGCAGCGTCCTGCGCGCGCATGGCGTCCTGCATCCACAGCTCGCCCAGCGCCCGCATCGGCGGCAGGTGGGTGAAGCCGCCGCTGCGAAAGCGCTGCACGCGCCCGCCCTCGTGGTCGACACAGATCAGCAGCTCGGGCCGCAGGCGCTTGATGTCGGCGCACAGGGCGGTGAGCTGGGCGCGGTCCTGCCAGTTGCGCGTGAACAGGATCAGGCCGCCCACCAGCGGGTGGGCCAGACGCCGACAATCGTCCTCCGTCAGGGCGGTGCCGGCGATGTCGATGATGAGGGGAGCGTGCTGCATGGGCGTGACCGGCGTCGGTAAATGACTATTATTTTAATAGCTGCTGGCGCTCGCTGCGCGCGTGCTGGAGGCATTTTCAGCCCAAATTCGTAGTCCGGCGCTCGACCACGCAGAAGCTGGCGGCGTAGTCGCTTTCGTCGCTCACGCTGATATGCGCCACCAGTTGCTGCGCCTCGAACCAGTCCTTCAGGCCACCATGCAGCACGATGCGGGGCTGACCACTGGGCTGGTTGGCGATCTCGCACAGGCGCCAGTGCATGGGCATGCGCATGCCCAGGCCGATGGCCTTGGAGAACGCCTCCTTGGCCGAAAAGCGCGTGGCCAGGTAGCGCAACCCGCGCTCCGGCCAGCGCGCGCTGCGGCGGCGCCAGACGGCGAGTTCGGCGTCGCTCAGGATCTTTTGCGCGAAGCGCTCGCCGTGGCGCTCGAAGCTGGCGCGGATGCGGCGGATGTCGCAGATGTCGGTGCCGATGCCGTGGATCATGACGTTGATGGTCGAAACGGCCTGCCGCGCTTGTGTGGAGCGCGCCGGCAGCTCTCTTTTCAGGAGTGAGCAGCCTGCGCGATGCAGTGCAGGTAGGCCTCGGTGGTAGCGGCGTAGCCGCGCTCCAGCGCGTCCGCGATGAAGGCGTGGCCGATGGACACCTCGAGCAGCCCCGGCACGCGCGCCACGAAGGCGCCCAGGTTGTGCAGGTTCAGGTCGTGCCCGGCGTTGACGCCCAGGCCGGCGTCCAGCGCGGCCTGCGCGGCGGCGGCGTAGCGCTGCAACTGATGCGCCTGGTCGGGCGTGCCCCAGGCGGCGGCGTAGGGCTCGGTGTACAGCTCGACGCGGTCGGCGCCGACGGCGCGCGCGGCGGCCATCTGCTCGGTCAGCGGGTCCATGAACAGGCTGACGCGCACGCCCAGCTGGTGGCATTCGTCGATCAGGGGCCGCAGCCGCGCGGTCACGCCGGCATCGGTCAGGTCCCAGCCGTGGTCGCTGGTGAACTGGTCTTCGCTGTCGGGCACGAAGGTGGCCTGCGCGGGCCGCGCGGCGCGGATGAAGTCCATCAGGTTCTGCGTCGGATTGCCCTCGATGTTGTATTCACGCTCCGGCCAGTCCTTCAGCACCGCCGCCAGCGCGTGCACGTCGTCGGCGCGGATGTGGCGGCCGTCCGGACGCGGGTGCACGGTGATGCCGTGCGCGCCGGCCTGCAGGCACAGCCGGGCCGCGCGGGTGACGCTGGGAATGCCCAGGTGGCGCGTGTTGCGCACCAGGGCGACCTTGTTGAGGTTGACGGAAAGCTGGGTGGGCATGGCGGTCTCAGGGCGTCATCAGGCGCTGCGCGTCCAGCAGGAGCTGGCGCGTGCGCAACGTGCCGACGCCGCAATGGTAGTGGAGCAGCTCGCGCAACTGCCGGCGCAGGCTGCCGCGCTGCTCGCCGGGCAGGCCCGAGACCGCCGCCAGCGTGGTGCTGAACGGCGCTTGGTCGTCCATCGAGGCGGCCAGCCGCTGCCAGGCCTCGCCCGACAGCCAGGCGCTGTCGTCGGCGTGGGCGGCGCGCAGGCCGCCTTCGGCGACCAGGCGGTAGCTGTCGTGCGCCTGCAGCGGAGCCAGCGTCAGGGTCTGCGCATCCAGGGCCGGCAGGTGGCCGGATTCGCGCAGCAGCAGCAGCTCGAAGGCGCGCAGCGCGGCGGCCGCCAGCGGCTCGGCATCACCCGCCGCCAGCGCGTGCACCAGGGCCGCGTAGGTGTCGAACAGGCGCGGGTGCGGGTCTTCGCGCGCCAGCAGGCGCAGCAGCAGCTCGTTGGCGTAGTAGCCCGACAGCAAGGCGTCGCCGCGCGGCATGACCAGGCCACCGCCCCACTCCGCCGCCTTCAGCGTGCGGATTTCGCTGTCACCGCCCCAGGACAGCAGCAGCGGCTGCAGCGGCAGCAGCACCGGGCGGAAGTTGGACGACGGCCGCTTGGCGCCCTTGGCCACCAGCGCCACCCGGCCATGCGCGCGCGTGAACGCCTCGACGATGACGCTGGACTCGCTCCAGTCGTAGTGGTGCAGCACGTAGCCGGGCTGGTGCAGGACGCGCTTCAGATGCGGCTCCTACGTCAGGCAATCGAATGGCCGCGGAGCAGGCCAGGCCAGAACGCCACGCCCGGACCCGCGCCGGGCGCTGGCGTTGTCCCCCTCAGGGGGATGCCGCGTCAGCGGCTCAGGGGGAGCGTCATTCATAGCCGAACGAGCGCACGCGCGCCTCGTCGTCGGCCCAGCCGGAGCGCACCTTGACCCAGATTTCCAGGAACACCTTGGCGTCCAGCAGCTTTTCCAGCTCCTGCCGCGCCTCGGTGCCAATGCGCTTGAGGCGCTCGCCCTGCTGGCCGATGACCATGGCCTTGTGGCCGTCGCGCTCGACCACGATGGTGGCGGCGATGCGCAGCAGGCGGCCGTGGGCGCGGCTCTTCTCTTCCTTGAACTGCTCGATCACCACGGTGGAGGTGTAGGGCAGCTCGTCGCCCGTGAGGCGAAACAGCTTTTCGCGCACCGTCTCGCTGGCCAGGAACTTCTCGCTGCGGTCGGTCAGTTCGTCCTCGCCGTACCACCAGGGCTGCTCGGGCAGGTAGCGGGCGCAGATCTCCAGCAAGCGCGCCACGTCGCGCGGGTTCTTGGCCGACATGGGCACGAATTCGGCAAACGGGTGGCGCTCCTGCATGCCCTTGAGCCAGGGCGCGATCTCGGCGCGGCGGTGCACCGTATCCAGCTTGTTGGCCACCAGCAGCGCCGGCGTGTCGGGCTGGAGCAGCGACAGCACCTTGGCGTCCTGCAGGGTGAAGCTGCCGGCCTCGACCACGAACAGCACCAGATCCACCCCGTCGATGGCGCCCAGCACCGTCTTGTTGAGCGATTTGTTCAGCGCCGTGTTGTGCCGGGTCTGAAAGCCTGGCGTGTCGACGAACACGTACTGCGTGCCACCGCCCTGCCCGTCGGGCAGCGTGCGCACGCCGGTGATGCGGTGGCGCGTGGTCTGCGCCTTGCGGCTGGTGATGCTGATCTTCTGCCCCACCAGGGCGTTGAGCAGCGTGGACTTGCCGACATTGGGCTTGCCCACGATGGCGATCAGGCCACAGCGCTGTCCGGCGGCGCCGCGGGTCGGCTGCGCTTGATGGTCAGCAAGGGCGCCAGCGCCCACCGGGTGAGCGTCGCCAGCTATGTTTTCAGGAGTATTCATGGTCGGTTCTGGAGCTTTTCCAGCATCGAAGTGGCCGCGGCCTGCTCGGCGGCGCGGCGCGAGGCGCCCTCGCCCAACGCGTCAAGGCCCAGTTCGGCCACCTGGCACACGACCTCGAAGGTCTGACGGTGCGCCGCGCCGAGCACACGGGCCACCTCGTACTGCGGCAGCCGCATCTTGCGTCCCTGCAGCCATTCCTGCAAGGCGGTCTTGGCGTCCTTGGCCGCGGCCGACATGGCGGGCGAGATTTCCACCTGCTCGAACAGGCGGCGCACCAGGGCGTCGGCCGGCGCGTGGCCACCATCCAGGTAGACGGCGCCGATGATGGCCTCCAGCGCATCGGCCAGGATCGACGGCCGGCGCTGGCCGCCCGAGCGCATCTCGCCCTCGCCCAGCCGCAGCAGTGGCGGCAGGTCGAGCTCCAGCGCCAGGCGGTGCAGGCTGTCCTGGCGCACCAGCTGGGCGCGCAGGCGCGACAGATCGCCTTCGGCGCCACTGCCCAGGGCCTGATACAGCATGTGGGCCACGCCAAGCCCGAGCACCGAGTCGCCCAGGAATTCCAGGCGCTCGTTGTGGTCGGCCGCGTAGCTGCGGTGCGTCAGCGCCCGTTCGAGCAGCGCCTCGTCCGTGAACCGGTAGTGCAGGCGCTGCTGCAGCGCCCGCAAGGGCGTGCGCGCCCGATCCGGCGCGCGCGACGACGGGCCCAACGGCGCTCGCTCAGTCGTAGCCACCCGCGGAGGAACCCCGGTACTTGATCAGCAGGTAGGCCGGACCAAACAGCGGGATTTCCTTGTCGTAGGCAAAATTGACCACCACCTTGTCGCCCTGCTTGGTCACTTCCAGGTCCTTGCCGCTGATGGAGGTGATGTAGTCGACCGAGGCGGTGCGGTCGAACGAGGCGCGCACCGCGGGCACGGTGTCGCCATCGGCCGCGGCCTTCTTGACCGCCTTCTGGATCGACATGAACTCCGACGCCGTGGGCACGACGCGCGCGCCCACGATGGCCAGCAACGCCAGCACGACGCCGAGGAACAACAGGCCGATGAAGGAGATGCCGCGCTGGGACTTGGGACCGTGGAGCTTCATTTTTCTAGTGGAACGGAAAGGATCAGTGGAAGGAGCCGATGCGCTTGAGGTTGCCGAAGTTCATCCAGACGAAGAACGCCTTACCCACGATGTTGCCATCCGGCACGAAACCCCAGTAGCGCGAATCCAGCGAATTGTCGCGGTTGTCGCCCATCATGAAGTAATGCCCTTCAGGCACCTTGCAGCGGACGCCCTCGACGCTGTAATGGCAATTGTCCTTGTATTCAAAGTCGGAGGCCGCTCCGACGAAGGCCGGGCGGCGCCCGTCGACGATGATCCGGTGATTTTTCACGCCCAGCTGCTCGTCAAACTGCTTGAAGTACTCCATCACCTGTTCGTCGAAGAAATCGGACAGCGCGACCTGGGGCACGGGCTGGCCGTTGACGGTGAGCGTCTTGTTCAGATAGGCCACCTCGTCACCGGGCAGGCCGATCACGCGCTTGATGTAGTCCACGCTGGGCTGGGGCGGGTAGCGAAACACCACCACGTCACCGCGCTGCACCGGCTGGCCCTGCGTCAGGCGGGTGTGGATCACCGGCAGCTTCAGGCCGTAGGTAAACTTGTTCACCAGGATCAGGTCGCCCACCAGCAGCGTCGGCACCATCGAGCCCGACGGGATCTTGAACGGCTCGAACACGAAGGAGCGCAGCAGGAACACCACCACGATCACCGGAAACAGGCCAGCCGTCCAGTCCAGCCACCAGGGTTGGACCAGCACGCGCTCGCGCGCCCGGGTCAAATCACCCTCGTCCACCTGGGTGATGCCCTGGGCGGCCAATTCGCCGCGGCGCTGCGCCGCCTGGGCTTCCAGGGCCTGGGCGGCGGCGCGGCGACGCGGCAGGAACACGAAGCGCTCGCCCAGCCAGTACAGCCCCGTCACCACGGTGGCCAGAAACAGCAGCAGCGCGAAGTTGCCCTGAATGACGCCGACGTACCAGGCGGCGGCGTAGGCCGCGAAGGCGGCCAGAATGACAGCGGTCAGGATCGGCATCAGTCTTCCACCTGCAGGATGGCGAGGAAAGCCTCTTGCGGCACCTCGACGGAACCGATCTGCTTCATCCGCTTCTTGCCCGCCTTCTGTTTTTCCAATAGCTTGCGCTTGCGGGTGATGTCACCCCCATAGCATTTTGCCAGCACGTTCTTGCGCAGCGCCTTGATGTTCTCGCGCGCGATGATGTTGGCGCCGATGGCCGCCTGGATGGCGACGTCGAATTGCTGGCGGCTGATGATCTCGCGCATCTTGGCCGCCACCGCGCGACCACGGTATTGCGACTGGCTGCGGTGCACGATGATGGACAGCGCATCGACCTTCTCGCCGTTGAGCAGGATGTCGACCTTGACCACGTCGGACGGCCGATACTCCTTGAACTCATAGTCCATCGACGCGTAGCCGCGCGAGACGGATTTGAGCTTGTCGAAAAAGTCCAGCACGATCTCGCCCAGCGGCAGCTCATAGGTCAGCATGACCTGGCGCCCGTGGTACTGCATGTTCAGCTGCACGCCACGCTTCTGGTTGGCCAGCGTCATCACGGGCCCCACGTAGTCCTGCGGCATGTACAGGTGCACGGTGACGATGGGCTCGCGGATTTCCTGAATCTTGCCCTGATCAGGCATCTTGGACGGGTTCTCGACCATGACGACCTCGCCGTCGGCCTTCTCCACCTCGTACACCACGCTGGGCGCGGTGGTGATCAGGTCCTGGTCGAACTCGCGCTCCAGGCGCTCCTGCACGATCTCCATGTGCAGCAGGCCCAGAAAACCACAGCGAAAGCCGAAGCCCAGGGCCTGGCTAACCTCGGGCTCGAAGTGCAGCGAGGCGTCGTTGAGTTGCAGCTTTTCCAGCGCGTCGCGCAGCTGGTCGTACTGGCTGGCTTCGGTCGGGTACAGGCCGGCGAACACCTGCGGCTGGATTTCCTTGAAGCCGGGCAGCGCCTCGCTGGCCGGTCCCAGGTTGTTGGGCAGCTTCTTCTCCAGCGTGATGGTGTCACCCACCTTGGCGGCCTTCAGCTCCTTGATGCCGGCGATGATGTAGCCCACCTCGCCCGCCTCCAGCGCATCGCGCTGCTGCTGCGCCGGGGTGAAGACGCCCAGCTGGTTGGCCTCGTAGGCCGAGCCGGTGGCCATCATCTTGAAGCGCTCACCCTTGGACAGCCGGCCATCGACCACCCGCACCAGCATGACCACACCCACGTAGGCGTCGAACCACGAGTCGATGATCATGGCGCGCAGCGGTGCCGCCACCTGGCCGCGCGGTGGCGGCACCTTGGCGACCACCTGCTCCAGCACGTCATCGATGCCCATGCCGGTCTTGGCGGAGATGGCGATCGCTTCGCCCGCATCGATGCCAATCACGTCCTCAATCTCGGCCTTGGCGTTGTCCGGATCGGCCTGCGGCAAATCCATCTTGTTGAGCACCGGCAGCACCTCGACACCGAGCTCCAGCGCGGTGTAGCAGTTGGCCACGGTCTGCGCTTCCACGCCCTGCGAGGCATCGACCACCAGCAATGCGCCCTCGCAGGCCGACAGCGAGCGCGACACCTCGTAGGAGAAGTCCACGTGTCCCGGCGTGTCGATCAGGTTGAGGTTGTAGACCTTGCCATCGCGCGCCTGGTATTGCAGCGCGGCGGTCTGCGCCTTGATGGTTATCCCCCGCTCCTTCTCGATGTCCATCGAGTCGAGCACCTGCTCGCTCATCTCGCGGTCCGACAGGCCGCCGCAACGCGAGATCAGCCGATCGGCCAGCGTGGATTTGCCGTGGTCGATGTGCGCGATGATTGAAAAATTTCTGATGTGGTCCATCAACGAATGAAGGCAAGTGTTTGAATTACCGAGGTGCGCACATGAAAAAAGGGCGCGCCAATGAGGCGGCGCGCCCTTGAACCAACAATCTATGGCAACTGCGATGGTTGGGACTTCATTGTAGGCAAAAACCGACCCTCCGATCGACCCCGATGCTCATCGCCATGACGTTGTGACGCTGCAACGAATTTTTATCAACAAGTTGTCAACACGATCCGAAGGATAAATTCTGAACAACTTCAGAAGCGCTTGTGGAAATCCGGCGGATCATCATCTGGCGTGCCGTATGGCGGTGTGTGAGCCTCGGCATATGCAGATCGACACCATTGACAGATCGATATTCTATCCAAATTCATATGTACCATCGGCGCTTCAAACTCAATCTGTGCACAGCGACGGGCGCCTGAAAATCGCGCTGGCATCGCAAAAAAACCTAAATCCCAGTTGGCGATGTGGTTTTTTGCCACCCTGGCGCGCCCCCGTCAGCGGCTTGGCCTGACGAGCACGAACTGCACCAGTTCACCGCGCTGCACCAGCATGTTGACCGGTTTGCCGCGCTCGGTCTTGGCCACGGCGGTCTCGAACTCGCGCACGTTGCGGATTTCGACGTTGCCGATCGACAGGATCACGTCGCCTTCGCGCAGGCCGGCGCGCGCACCCGCGTCGGACGCCGCTTCCACACGCACCCCGTGCCGCACCTTCAGCTCTTTCTTCTGCGTCTCGGTCAGCTCGGCCACGGTCAGACCAAGCGCCTGCGCGGCCTCGCCGGCCTTGGGCGGCGCACTGCCGCGCGCGGCCGGACGACGCGCCACCTGCTCTGGTTCGAGTTCGGCGATGGTGATGCTGAGGTCGCGCGTCTGGCCCCGCCGGAACACCGTCAGGGCGCTGCGCGTGCCCGGCTTGGTATTGCCAACCAGGCGCGGCAGATCCGACGCCTTCTCGATCGCGCGGCCGTCAAAGCGGGTGATGATGTCGCCCGCCTCCACGCCGGCCTTGTCGGCCGGCGAACCGGATTCGACGCCACGCACCAGCGCGCCCTGCGGCTTGCCCAGGCCAATGGATTCGGCGACGTCCTTGCTCACCTGGTCGATCTGCACTCCGATGCGACCGCGCGTGACGCGCCCGTTGGCGCGCAGCTGCTCGCTCACGCGCATGGCCTCGTCGATCGGGATGGCGAACGAGATGCCCATGAAGCCGCCCGAGCGCGAATAGATCTGGCTATTGATCCCCACCACCTCGCCGCGCATGTTGATCAGCGGGCCGCCCGAATTGCCGGGGTTGACCGCCACGTCGGTCTGAATGAAAGGCAGGTAGTCGCCCGTGTCGCGCTGCTTGGCACTGACGATGCCGGCCGTGACCGTGTTCTCGAGCCCGAAGGGCGAGCCGATGGCCATCACCCACTCGCCCACCTTCAGGCGGCTGACGTCGCCGATGCGCACCGCCGGCAGGCCGCTGGCTTCGATCTTGACCACGGCCACGTCGGTGCGCTTGTCGGCGCCGACGATGCGGGCCTTGAACTCGCGCTTGTCGGTCAGCGTCACCAGCACCTCGTCGGCACCGTCCACCACATGGGCGTTGGTCATCACGAAGCCATCGGCCGAAATGATGAAACCCGAACCCACGCCGCGCGGCACTTCGCGCTCGGACGGCTCCTGGGGTTCCTGGCGCGGCCCCTGGCGCGGCGTGCCGGGCAGGGGGATGCCGAAGAAGCGCCGGAAGAACTCCTGCATTTCCTCATCGCCGGGGCCGCTTCGCCCGCCCGCACGCACGCGCTCGACCGTACGGATGTTGACCACCGCCGGGCCCACCTGCTCGACCAGGTCGGTGAAATCCGGCAGGCCCCGCACCACCGGCGCGGCGGGCGCCTGGGCCTGAGCGGCCACGGGCAGGTTCAGCGCCGCGCCGAGCATCATCGGGACGGCCAGTGCGACCAAGGTGAGTTTCTTCATCTTCAGAACGAATAGGACAGTGAAAGGGTTGAGCAACGCGCGCAGGCAGCCCCGTGCTTCAGGGAATGCGCGCCAGCCCCTGCACGAAGGCCTGCAGCGTGGCTGACGGCACTTCGCCCACGGCCGTGATCCACCAGTGGCCCGAGCGGTCGGCCACGCGGCGCGTCAGGGCCTGGGTGGCGCCCATGGATGCCGCGCCTTCCCGCGGGTGCTGCGCGGCTTCCAGCGGTTGCATGAACAACGACACCGTGGCCAGCCCATCCGAGAAGATGCACTGCACCAGCGACGCCGTGCCTGACAGCGGGCGACGGTAGCAATTGCGGGCCTCGAAGCCAGGCACCACCGCGCTCAACTGCCAGCCCTCGGCCTGCGGCGTGGTGCGGGCCTGCTCGGCCTGGACCAGGCGGTAGCCTTGCGTGCTGGCCATCATCTGGCGCAGTTGCTCAGCCTGCACCGGGGCGTCCAGCTGCAACTCGGAAAACGCCGCCTGCTCGAGCACGCGGCCCTGCGCGTCCAGCGTCTGGGTCTTGAGCACCAGGCCGGTGCGGTTTTCGCTCCAGATGCGATAGCCAAAGCGCCAGGCGTCGCGCGGCAGCAACTGCACGATGTCGGCGTCGCAGCCGGCGACTCGCCCACGCCCCAGCTCGCGCACGTCATAAAAATCAGCCACCGGCTGTCCCGCCGCCGGGCTGAGCAGGTTGGGGAACACGGCACCCTGCTGGCGCTGATCCAGCGTGACCACCCGCGCATCGGGCAGGAACGTCATCACGGTGTCGTTGCGGCGCACCGTCGAGCGTGGCGTCCCCGTCAGGGTATCCACGCGCTCCAGTTGCACGTCACCCTCGCACACGTGCCAGATGCGTGAACTGGACAGGGCACCAGAGGCCGAGGACACGACGAAGGTACCCACGTAGGACGGCACCCGCGACGCCTGCTGCAGCCGCGCCAGCCACTCCGTCACGCTGCGCTGCGGCGGCCCTGCCGGCACGCCGCCACCCCCGAACTGGCCCACGTTCTGCGCGCCCGCCAGCGTCAACAGGCCGCCGACGCACCACAGCAGCGCCGCCCGGCGCAGTCCGCGACCCCACCACCGCACGCCGCCGGGCCGCTGGCAGGCCGATACCGGCAGGGTCATCCGGAACACGCTCGCCCTCAACGCCCTGCACCTTCGAACGTGGCGTTGAGCACGAAACCACCCAGGGCCGGGGGCGCCGAGATCTGGCGATGCGCCCGCAGCAGCTCATCCAGGCGCGGATCACGCACGATGCCGCCCGCCCCTTGCACCAGATGGATGTCGTCGGGATCGGCCGCCGGCTGCGGGGGGGTGACGCTGGCGAGGGCCTGCACCGTGCCGCGCGGCCCGGCGGCGCCCTGCGCCAGCTGCGCTGCGCCATCGGGCCGCGGCCCCATGCCGCCCAGCAGTCCCCAGCCGATCGCCGCCACCGCAGCAAACGACGCCAGACCGGCCACCATGCGCCAGCGGAAAACGCCGTCGTTGGCCGCCGGCCGGGTGACATCGCGCGCCGGTGCGGCGGCGGGCGCCATGGCCACCACCGGGCGAGCCTCCTGCTGGATGCGCGCCACGACACGTGTCGCCAAACCGGGGTCCTGCCCACAAGCGGCCAGGTCGGCAGAGCGCAACACGTCACCGACCAGGTGATACAGCTGCCAGCATTCGCGCGCCTGGCTGGAACTCATCAAGCCCATGGCGGCGGCCGCATCGGCATCGCGCAGTTGCCCGTCCATCAGCGCCGATACGGCTTGCAGATCCAGGGGTTGGTTGTTTGGAGGGTTCATGATGATCACCGATACCGATGCGATGGCCGTCACCACCGCTTGCCGGTCTGGTGGCTGAGCAGCGGCTTGACGCGGGCCGAAATCGCCTCGCGTGCACGAAAGATGCGCGAGCGCACGGTGCCGATCGGGCAGTTCATGGTGTGTGCAATCTCTTCATAACTCAGCCCCTCGATCTCGCGCAGCGTGATGGCCTGGCGCAGGTCTTCGGGCAGGGCCTCCACGGCGGCGTTGACGGCGGCGGCGATTTCGCGGGCCGCCAACTCGGTTTCCGGCGTGGATTCGGAGATTAGTTCGTTCTCGCGCCGGGAAGTTTCATCGTCGTCTTCGCTCCTCTGCAGGGCCGACTCGGTCATCACCGGGTCGCGCTTGAGCTCCATCAATGCCTTTTTCGCCGTGTTCACCGCGATGCGGTACAGCCAGGTGTAGAACTGGGCCTCGCCCCGGAACTGGGGCAGCGCTCGCCAGGCGCGCAAGAAGGTTTCCTGGGCGATGTCGGGCACCAGGTCGACGTCGCGCACCAGGCGGCCGATCAGGCGTTCAATGCGGCGCTGGTACTTGATGACCAGCAGTTCATAGGCGCGCGCGTCGCCCGCCACGGCGCGCTCGACCAGCATCGCATCGCTGTCGGCGGGCGCGGGAGGAGCGGCGATGGGATCGGTCACGAAAAGCGCGGTTCAAGAAAAGCGACGCGCCGGTCGTCAGGCGCGTGAGGCATCGGCCGGAGAGCCGGCCGCCAAAGGCGCGGCTGAATATAGCGCACAGCGCAGCAGGTGCCAGCGCACGGGGTCATGCGAGGCCTGGGCCCACAGCCAGGTGGCACGCGCCGCCGCCGGGTCGTGAAACCACAGCAGCATCCAGCGCTGGGCGTCCAGCCGGACCTGCACGCGTGCGCCCTGCCCGTCCGGTTCGGCCAGCGCGGCGGCCTCGCGCAGCTGCCAGTGCTGCCCATCCCAGCGCAGCTGCCGCGGGCGCTGACCCTGCCAGAAACGCCAGAGGACGGCTGTCACCAGCAGATTGGTTACTATCAATAAAATAGCTGCTGGCGCACGCCAGTCAAGCGCTGGCGGCCCGATGAATGCCAACATCGCGAGCAGCCAGCCGGCCAGCGCCAAGCCCAGCAGCACCCGGGCCAGCGCGGTGGCGCGGCCGACCGGGTAGCTCACCGCCGGAGCGTCCGTCACCATGCAGGCCCGTCAGGCCGGTTGAGGCGGCGCCGGTCGCCGGCCCGCATGACCGCGGCAGCCGGCCTCAAACGCGCTTGAAGACCAGCGAGCCGTTGGTGCCGCCAAAGCCGAAGTTGTTCTTCAGCGCCACGTCGATCCTCATGTCGCGCGCGGTGTTGGCGCAGTAGTCCAGGTCGCACTCCGGGTCCTGGTTGACCAGATTGATGGTGGGCGGCACCTTCTGGTGGTGCAGGGCCAGCACGCTGAACACGCTTTCGATGCCGCCGGCGCCGCCCAGCAGGTGGCCGGTCATCGACTTGGTGGAGCTGACCACCGCGCGCCGCGCGGCATCACCCAGCGCTGCCTTGATGGCGTTGGATTCGTTGATGTCCCCCAGCGGCGTCGAGGTGCCGTGGGCGTTGACGTAATCCACCTGGTCGGCGTTCAGGCCGGCGTTGCGCAGGGCGGCCACCATGGCGCGGCGCGGGCCGTCCATGTTGGGCGCGGTCATGTGGCCGGCGTCGGCGCTCAGGCCGAAACCCGCCAGTTCGGCGTAGATCCTGGCGCCGCGGGCCTTGGCGTGCTCGTACGCCTCGAGCACCAGAATGCCGGCGCCCTCGCCCAGCACGAAGCCGTCGCGGTCCTTGTCCCAGGGGCGCGAGGCCGTCTTGGGGTCGTCGTTGCGCGTGGACAGCGCGCGCATGGCGGCAAAGCCGCCCACGCCCAGCGGCGACACCGTGGATTCGGCGCCGCCGGCAATCACCACGTCGGCGTCGCCATACTCGATCAAGCGCCCGGCCTCGCCGATGCAGTGCAGACCGGTGGTGCAGGCGGTGGCAATGGCCAGGTTGGGGCCCTTGAAGCCGAACTTCATCGACACGTGGCCCGCCACCATGTTGACGATGGAGGCCGGCACGAAGAAGGGCGAAATGCGGCGCGGACCGCGCGCGGCGTATTCGGTCTGCGTCTCCTCGATCAGCGGCAGGCCGCCGATGCCGGAGCCGATCACGCAGCCGATGCGCGCGGCCGCTTCTTCATCCAGCGCCTCGCCGGTGGCCAGGCCGGCATCCTGCACCGCCTCGGCGGCGGCCACGATGCCGTAGTGGATGAAGGTGTCCATGGTGCGCGCTTCCTTCGCCGAGATGTGCGGCGAAATGTCCAGCCCGCGCACTTCGCCGGCGATGCGGCAGGCGAAGGCGCTGGCGTCGAAGCGCGTGATGAGATCGATGCCCGAGCGGCCGGCCAGCAGGCCGGCCCAGCTTTCGGCCACCGTGTTGCCCACGGGGCTGACGCAACCCAGGCCGGTGACGACAACACGGCGTCGATTCATGGTCATCCGATCTTGCTTGTCTGTCTCTGGTCGTGCCCCGCCGGTCGACGCGCGCGAAGCCGGTCAAAGGCGCCGGCCCGGCGCGCCCCGCAACGGAGCGTCACGAAGGGCGCGGGCAGACCAAGCCGCCCGCGCGCGCCGGGAAACCCCAGGCGCTTACGCCTTCTTGCTGACGGCGTAGTCGATGGCCGCCTGCACGGTGGTGATCTTCTCGGCGTCCTCGTCGGGGATCTCGATGCCGAACTCGTCCTCCAGCGCCATCACCAATTCGACCGTGTCGAGCGAGTCGGCACCGAGGTCGGCCACGAAGGCTTTTTCGTTGGTGACCTGGGACTCTTCCACGCCGAGCTGCTCGGCGATGATTTTCTTGACACGTGCTTCGATATCGCTCATGGGTTCCCTCTGGGATTGATAGAAAGGGTGGATTTTACCCGCGCTGGACGGCGTGGCGACCGGGCGCGGACGGGGGGTGATTGTGGGCAGTGGGGCCGATGGTAACCGCTCAGGCCATGAACATGCCGCCATTGACGTGCAGCTCCTGCCCGGTGACGTAGCCGGCCTCGGGACTGGCCAGATAGGCGACGGCGGCGGCGATGTCGGCCGGCTGGCCGAGGCGGCCGAGCGGGATCTGGGCCGCCAGCGCCTTTTGCTGCTCCTCGCCCAGCGCGGCGGTCATGTCGGTGGCGATGAAGCCCGGCGCCACGCAGTTGACGGTGATGCCGCGGCTGCCCAGCTCGCGCGCCAGCGCGCGCGTCATGCCGGCCACGCCGGCCTTGGCGGCGGCGTAGTTGGCCTGACCCGGGTTGCCCGAGGCGCCGACCACGCTGGTGATGCTGATGATGCGGCCCCAGCGCTGCTTCATCATCGGACGCAAGACGGCGCGCGAGAGACGAAACACCGCCTTCAGGTTGGTGTCCAGCACCGCGTCCCAGTCCTCGTCCTTCAGGCGCATGGCCAGCATGTCGCGCGTGATGCCGGCGTTGTTGACCAGCACGTGCAGCGCGCCATGCTCCTTGATGATGGCGTCGATCAGCGCCTCGGCGGCGGCGGCGTCGTTGACGTCGAGCGCCGCGCCGCGGCAGCCGGGGTGCGCCGCCAGCGCGGCGCCGATGCGGGCCGCGCCCTCTTCGGTGGTGGCCGTGCCGATCACCTTCAGGCCGCGCGCGGCCAGTGTCTGCGCGATCGCCGCGCCAATGCCGCGCGAAGCGCCGGTGACCAGGGCCACCTGTCCTGCGAATGTCGTGTCTGTCATGGGGTGGTTCTCCTCGCTTCGTTGAGCGTCAGGCCAACAGCGTCTTGACCTCGGCCAGCGTGGCCGGGTCGTACAGCGCGGCACCCGTCAATTCGCCGTCGATGCGCTTGGTCATGCCGGCCAGCACCTTGCCGGGGCCGCACTCGACCACGGTGTCGATGCCCAGGGACTTGATCTTGCCCACGCACTCGACCCAGCGCACCGGCCCGGCGGCCTGGCGCACCAGGGCGTCGCGGATGCGGGCCGGATCGCTTTCGATCGCCACATCGACGTTGTTGACCACCGGAATGCGCGGCGCGGCCAGTTCGATGCCCGCCAGCGCCGCCTGCAGCCGCTCGGCGGCCGGTTTCATCAGGCTGGAATGGAACGGCGCCGACACCGGCAGCGGCAGCGCGCGCTTGGCGCCCATGCCCTTGAGCACTTCGCAGGCCTTGTCGACCGCGGCCTTGCTGCCGGCGATCACGGTCTGCACCGGGTCGTTGAAGTTGACGGCCTCCACCACTTCCGTGCCATTTTGGCCCATGGCGGCCGTCACCTCGGCGCAACCAGCTATCACTTTGGAAGCATCCAGCCCCAGGATGGCGGCCATGGCGCCGGCGCCCACCGGCACCGCCTGCTGCATGGCGGCGGCGCGCAGACGCACCAGTGGCACGGCCTGGGCCAGCGCCAGGACCTCGGCGGCCACCAGGGCCGAGTATTCGCCCAGCGAATGCCCGGCCACCGCCGCCGGCAGCGCCCCGCCCTCTGCGCGCCAGGCGCGCCAGCAGGCCACGCCGACCACCAGCATGACCGGCTGGGTGTTGGTGGTCAGCGCCAGCGCTTCCTTGGGGCCCTGGGCGATCAGCGCCCCGAGATCCTCGCCCAGCGCGTCGCTGGCTTCCTGCACGGTCTGGCGCACGGCGGGGTGCTCGCCCCAGGCGTCCAGCATGCCGACGGCCTGCGAGCCCTGGCCGGGAAAGACGAAAGCAAAGGATTTCATGGCGAAAACAGAAATATCAATGAAAAACGGCTCTGGCGCTTTTCTGGCAAGCGCCAGCAGCTACATATTCAGGAGCACCGCGCCCCAGGTGAAGCCGCCGCCCACGCCTTCCAGCAGCAGCGTCTGCCCGGCCTGAATCTGCCCGCTGCGCACGCCGTGGTCAAGCGCCAGCGGGATCGACGCCGCCGAGGTGTTGCCGTGCTCGTGCACGGTGACGATGACCTTGTCCAGCGGCAGGTGCAGTTTCTTGGCCGTGCCCTGCATGATGCGCAGGTTGGCCTGGTGGGGGATGAGCCAGTCGATATCGGCCTCGGTCTTGCCCGCCTTGGCCAGCACGGCGCGGGCGGCCTTGTCAAGCACGCCCACGGCCAGCTTGAACACGGCCTGGCCATCCATCTTGAGCAGCGGATCGCCCAGCACCTGCCCGCCGGACACGCCGCCGGGCACGCACAGGATGTCGACGTACTTGCCGTCGGCGTGCAGGTCGGTGGCCAGGATGCCGGGCTGGTCGCTGGCCTCCAGCACCACGGCGCCGGCGCCGTCGCCGAACAGCACGCAGGTGGTGCGGTCGCTCCAGTCGAGGATGCGCGAGAACACCTCGGCGCCGATCACCAGCGCCCGGTTGGCCGTGCCATTGGCGATCAGCGCGTCGGCCACCGTGAGGGCGTAGACGAAGCCGCTGCACACCGCCTGCACGTCGAACACCGGGCAGCCCGCCATGCCCAGCTTGTGCTGGACGATGGCGGCGGTGGAGGGGAACACCATGTCCGGCGTGGAGGTGGCGACGATGATCAGGTCGATGTCGCCCGGCTCGCGGCCCGCGGCTGCCAGCGCGGCACGGGCGGCGGGCACGGCCAGATCGCTGGCGGGCACGTCGGGCGCGGCCAGGTGGCGCGCGCGGATGCCGGTGCGCTCGACGATCCAGTCGTCGGAGGTCTCGATGCCACGCGCGGCCAGCTCGGCCACCAGATCGGCGTTGGTGACGCGGCGCGGCGGCAGGTGGCTGCCGGTGCCGGTGATGCGGGAATAGCGTCTGCTCATGAAAATTCTTGTGAATGGGCCGGCCCCGGGCCGTGGCGGCCTCAGGAGACCGGCGGTGCTGTCGGCGCCGGCGCCGACAGCAATGGCGCCGCGTGCGCGATGCGCTGCCGCACGCGTGCCAGCAACTGGTGGCTGGCGGCATCATACGCGCGCACCAGGGCCTGTTCGAAGGCCAGCGCGTCAGCCGAGCCATGGCTCTTGAACACCAGGCCGCGCAGGCCCAGCAGCGCCGCGCCGTTGTAGCGGCGGTGGTCCATGCGCCGCTTGAGCGCGGCCAGCACCGGATAGGCCACCAGGGCCGCCAGCTTGGCCAGCAGGTTGCGCGAGAACTCTTCCTTCATGAAGCCGCCGATCATGCTGGCCAGCCCCTCGATGGTCTTGAGCGCCACGTTGCCGACGAAGCCGTCGCACACCACGATGTCGGCCGTGCCCTTGAAGATGTCGTTGCCCTCGACGTTGCCGACGAAGTTCAGGTCGCCCGCGTTGGCCGCCGCGCGCAGCAGCTCGCCGGCGCGCTTGATCTCCTCGCTGCCCTTGATGGCTTCCTCACCGATGTTGAGCAGGCCCACGGTTGGCTGCGGATCATCGTTGAGCACCGACACCAGGGCCGAGCCCATGACGGCGAACTGCAGCAGGTGCTCGGCCGTGCAGTCGACGTTGGCTCCCAGGTCCAGCACCGTGGTCGCCCCGCCCTTCTGGTTCGGGATCTGGGTGGCGATGGCCGGGCGGTCGATGCCGTCGAGCGTCTTGAGCAGGTAGCGCGCCACCGCCATCAGCGCCCCGGTGTTGCCGGCCGACACCGCCGCCTGCGCCGCGCCGTCCTTGACCTGCTGGATCGCCACGCGCATGGACGAATCCTTCTTGCGGCGCAGCGCTACCTCCACCGCGTCGTCCATGGTCACCACTTCGCTGGCGGCGACCACCTGGGCGCGCTCGTGCGCGAAGCCGGCCAGCGCCTCGGGCCGCCCGACGAGCAGCAGCCGCGCCTCGGGGTGCCGGTCGAGAAACTGCCGGCACGCCGGCAGGGTGACGCCGGGGCCATGGTCGCCCCCCATGCAATCGACGGCCAGAACGGTCATGCAAGCCCCTGAAAAACGCCGCGTCCGTCAGGCGGCACGGCCCGCCCTTCGGACGGGATTCAAAAACGCCAAAGGCCCGAGGCTACGAGCTGTAGCGCCGGGCCAGGCAGTCATTGGCGGACAAATGGGCGCACGGCCGGACGACCGCCTCGCGCCCACAAGTCGGATCAGGCTTCGGTCTTGGACTTGATGACCTGGCGACCACGGTAGAAGCCATTCGGGCTGATGTGGTGGCGCAGATGGGTTTCGCCGGTGGTCGGCTCGACGGCGATGCCGGGCACCGACAGGGCGTTGTGCGAGCGGTGCATGCCGCGCTTGGACGGCGACTTCTTGTTTTGCTGAACAGCCATGATGGCTCCTTGGGTTGGGCGGTCTGCGGCCCCTCGGGACGCGGACGCGGTGAATGGGCAAACGGTGCTTCGAGGCGATGGCGCCTTGGCGCGCGGCCGCTCCCGAGTGCGAAGCCTTAAATTATAGTGCGAAGTTGCCGTCCGGACGCCGCCACGGCCTGTCACGGCGCCGGCTTGCCGCCCTTGAGCGCTGCCAGCGCCGCGAACGGGCTGGGCCGCTGCGCCTGGCTGGCGTCGAAATCCGCGCTTTGAGCCGACAGCGGCACGCTGTCGGGGCAGATCTCGTGGCGTGGCACCAGGGGCAAGGCCAGCAGCAACTCGTCCTCGATCAGGGCCAGCAGATCGAGGTCCGGCGTCAGGGCCAGCACGTCGTCGTCGGACTCGTCGTCGAGCGCGGCGGCGCGCTCCTCGCTGTCCACGAACAGCAGGTGCCGGTCCACCGCCAGCGGTGTCATCACCTGCCCCAGACAGCGCTGGCAACTCAGCGGCAGCCGCGCCTGCGCCCGCAGATGAATGGACGGCTGCCAGCTGCCGTCGACCGCCTTGCGGCGACCGCCCTGGACTTGCCATTCGAGGGTCAAATCATCAATGGTGCCTTGCGCCTCCTGCGCCAGGCGCTCATGCTTTTGAAGCAACTCGCTGCCCGCAAGGCGCGCACCCGCCTGGGCAAATGCCGCCACATCCAGGCGCCGCGCGTCAAAGGTCCTGCTCATGCAGCCAGTGTAAGAGAATCCGCCCCATGCCGACCGAGACGACACAAGCCAGCGCCGCGCCCGCGCTGGTACTGGGCTCCAGCTCGCCCTACCGCCGCGAACTGCTGGCGCGCCTGCGCCAGCCGTTCACCACCGCCGCGCCCCAGGTGGACGAAACGCCGCGCGCCCATGAGACGCCGCGCGCCCTCGCCCTGCGGCTGGCATTGGCCAAGGCGCGCGAGGTGGCCAGTCGCCACCCGCAGGCCATCGTCATCGGCTCCGACCAGGTGGCCGACCTGGCCGGCCAGCCGCTGGGCAAGCCCGGCACGCACCCGCGCGCGGTGGCGCAGCTGCGGCAGATGAGCGGCCAGACCGTGGTTTTTCAGACCGCGCTGGCCGTGGTGTGCGCCGCCACCGGCTTCGAGCAAACCGACCTGGCGGCGGTCGAGGTGCGCTTTCGCGCCCTCGGCGACGCCGAGATCGAGCGTTACCTGCAGGCCGAGCAGCCCTACGACTGCGCCGGCAGCGCCAAGAGCGAGGGTCTGGGCATCGCCCTGCTGGAAGCCATCCACAGCGACGACCCTACCGCGCTGGTCGGCTTGCCGCTGATCCGTACCGCCCGCCTGCTGCGCGCGGCCGGACTGCAACTGCCATGACGACGGACCGCCAGGCCCGCGGCACGCTGTACCTGGTGCCGACCCCGCTGGACCACGGCTGCGAGCACCAGGCGCCCCTGGCCGACGTGCTGCCCCAGGGCACGATCGCCGTCGCGGCGCGCCTGTCGCACTGGATCAGCGAAAACGCCAAGTCCACCCGCGCCTTTCTCAAGCGCGTCGATGCCCTGGTGCCGTTGGCCCAGCCCGTGCAGGCGCTGCAGATTCAGGAGCTGCCGCGCCAAATCCACAAGCAGGGCGACCACCGGCCCACCGGCGGCTGGGACGCCCGCCCGCTGCTGGCGGCGGCGCTGCAGGGCCAGGACATGGGCCTGGTCAGCGAAGCCGGCATGCCGGCCGTGGCCGACCCGGGCAGTTCGGTCGTGCGCGCCGCGCACGAGCTGGGCATTGCGGTGCAGCCGCTGGTCGGCCCGGTATCGCTGATGCTGGCGCTGGCGGCCAGCGGCCTGAACGGGCAGAACTTCGCCTTTGTCGGCTACCTGCCGCAGGATGCCAGCACCCGCGCCGCACGCATCCGCGAGCTGGAACGTCTGGCGCGCGACAGCGGCCAGAGCCAGTTGTTCATCGAAACACCCTACCGCAACGCCGCGCTGCTGCAAGCCTTGCTGCGGCAACTCAAGCCCGACACGCGTCTGGCCATCTGCAGCGGCCTGACGCTGGCACCGGGCTGCTGCACCAGCCTGCGTGTGTCCGACTGGCGCCAGCGGACGCCACCGCTGGCCACGGATGCGGCAGCCCAGCCCGCGGTGTTTGCCATCGGCCCGTGACGGACCTCGAACCGCCACCGCCACCACCGCCTTCCGCTGACTGCGACGATCCCCCCATAGCCATGACCCAGAAGAAAGAGCGCCCATCCCCACCCTCCAGCGCCAACAGCCCGCAGGCGCTGTTCGCGCGTGCCGTCCAGCGGTTCAATGCAGGACAACTGGACCAGGTCGCGCCCCTGTGCCAGGAAGTCATCCAACTGCAACCTGACCACGCGAATGCATGGCAACTGCTGGGGATGGCCCACGTCGCCAACGATCGCCCCGCCGACGCCCTGCCGGCCCTGCAGCGGGCGCTGGCGCTGAACCCGCGCCACACCCAGATCCTGTGCCTGATCGGCACCGCCCACGGTCGCCTTGGTGAAGCCGAGCAGGCCATCAGGCACTTTCAGGAGGCCCTGGCGATTGCTCCGCAGGACGCCAACATCTGGTACGACCTGGGCAACATCCAGAATAGCCTGGACCTGCCCGAGGCGGCGCTGGGCAGCTACAACCAGGCGCTGGCACGGGCACCGCAGCACGCCGACGCCTGGCTCAACCGCAGCCACGCCCTGCTGGCGCTCAACCGCGTCGGCGAAGCCATCGACAGCCTCGAGCACGCCGTCGATATCCGCCCCCGGGCACGCACATGGCTGCTGCTCGGCAGCGCCCTGGAGCAGGCACAGCGCCTGCCCGACGCACTGGCCTGCTACGAAAAAGTGGTCGCCCTGGACCCCGACGACGTGGACGGGTGGCTGAAATTCGGCAGCGTGCTGGAGCAGTTGGGACGACCGGATCTGGCGCTGGAGCGCATCGAAACGGCCCAGCGGCTGACGCCGGAATCGCCCCGCGTGCTGCTGGCGCTGGCCAGCACCCTGTCCAAGACCAGCGGCGACGCCGCCGCGCTGGCGCCTTTGCTCAAGGCACACGCACTGGCGCCCGATGATTTGTCCGTCAACATGCAACTGTTGCACTTCATGCTCAAGACCGCCCACTGGGACGGTCTGACCGAAGTGCTGGCCAGGGTGGCCGCCCAGTGGCGCTCAGGCACTTGCGACGCCAACACGCTCTCGATGCTGGCCCACCCGGACGTGACGGCCAGCGACCTGCGGCAGGCCAACCAGACCTATCACGCTGGGCTCAACGCCGCACGCTGGCCCCAGCGGTCGGCCATTGACAGCGGCCCGCCGGCGACGCGCCGGCTGCGCGTGGGCTATCTGTCGTCCGACCTGCGCCACCATGCCGTCGGTTTTCTGATGGCCGGCGTGTTCGAGGCCCACGACCACCAGCGCTTCGAGACCTTCGCGTTCTCGATCTACCCGCAGCCTGACGAGTCCCCCGAGCGGCGGCGCATCCGCGCCGCGTTCGATCACTTCATCGACATCCACGACCTGGGTGACGACGATGCGGCGGCCCTGATTGCCGGACACGGCATCGACCTGCTGGTCGACCTCAATGGCCTGACCACCTTCAGTCGGCCCGGCATCGTGGCCCGCCGCCCGGCGCCGGTGCAGGCGCAGTACCTGGGCTACCCCGGCACCAGCGGCCTGGCCGCGGTGGACTACATCATCGGCGACCGCTGGGTGACACCGACGGAGCAGGCCGATGCCTTTTCCGAGCGCATCGTGCAGATGCCCGATTCGTTTCAGGCCAACGACGACCAGCGCCGGATCGCCAGTGATACGCCATCACGCGCCGCCCTGGGCTTGCCGGAGCGCGGCTTCGTGTTCTGCTGCCTGAACAACTCCTACAAGATCCTGCCCGAGGTGTTCGACACCTGGATGCGGCTGCTGCAGAAAACGCCCGGTTCGGTGCTCTGGCTGCTGGGCGACAGCGATACCGCGCGTGACAACCTGCGTGCCCACGCGCAGGCGCGCGGCGTGCCGCCCGAGCGGCTGGTGTTCGCCCGGCGACGACCGTACGAGCAGTACCTGGCCCAGTATCGCCAGGCCGACCTGTTCCTGGACACGTTGCCGTTCAACGGCGGCACCACGGTCAGCGACGCCCTGTGGGCCGGCCTGCCGGTGCTGACGCAGGCCGGCAACCGCTTTGCCGGCCGCATGGCCGCCAGCTTGCTGGACAACGTCGGGCTGCCTGAACTCATCACCCACTCCGGAGCCGAGTACGAGGCGATGGCGCACAGGCTGGCCACCGAACCCGGCCTGCTGCAGGGCCTGCGCCAGCGGCTGGCCGCCAACACCCCGACCAGCCCGCTGTTCGACACCCGGCGCTTCACGCGCCACCTGGAACGCGCCTTCGAACACATGGTCGAGCACCACCGCCGCGGCCTGTCGCCGCAGGCGTTCAACGTTGCCGACCTGCCGGCGCACCCGACGCCACCGGCAGCGTGATCGCTCAGCGCCAGCCGGCGCCGCCGCGCAGCGCCGCCATCGCGCCCTGCCCGACCGACGCGCCCAGGCGCTTGGCAAAGCGCTCGGCGATGTTTTCCTTGTTGGTGTAGTCCACCAGCTTCTCGGCTTTCACCACCTCGCGCGCCACCATGTCGAGGCTGCCCAGCCCGTCGGCCAGGCCCAGCTGCACGGCCTGCTCGCCGGTCCAGAACAGGCCGCTGAACATCTCGGGCGTCTCCTTCAGGCGCTCGCCACGGCCCTGGCGCACCACGCCGATGAACTGCTGGTGGATCTGGTCGAGCATGCGCTGGGCGTGCGCGCGCTGGGCGTCGGACTGCGGGCTGAAGGGGTCGAGGAAGCCCTTGTTCTCGCCGGCGGTCAGCAGCCGGCGCTCCACGCCCAGCTTGTCCAGCGTGCCGGTGAAGCCGAAGCCGTTGATGAGCACGCCGATGCTGCCCACCAGGCTGGCCTTGTCGACGTAGATGCGGTCGGCGCCGGCGGCGATGTAGTAGGCCGCCGAGGCGCAGCTTTCCTCGACCACGGCGTACACCGGCTTGTCGTGCAGCGCCCGCAGGCGGCGGATTTCGTCGTGGATCAGGCCGGCCTGCACCGGGCTGCCGCCGGGTGAGTTGATCAGCAGCACCAGCGCCTGCGCGCCCTTGTCCTGCATGGCGCTGCGCAGCGCCGGCAGGATGTATTCGGCGCTGCCCTCGCCGGCATCGCTGATTTCGCCCTTGATGGCCACCATGGCGGTGTGCGCGCTGCTGGGCGTGGCGCTGGGCAACTGCTCGGACGCCAGCACCCAGACCAGCGCGCCCACCAAGCCCATCCAGAGCAGGCTGCGCAGCAGGCGCCAGCGGCGCGCGGCGCGGCGCTCGCGCAACTCGGCAAACAGCAATTTTTCGATCGTGGCGCGCTCCCAGGGCACAGCCTGGCCGCTCAGATTCACTTCGTTTTCCATAGCTTCTGGCGCTTGTTGTGTGTGGTGTTTGACCGAATGTGGCACCTAATCGGGCGGCTCAGAACGCCACCGGCCGCAGGGCCTCGGTGGGCAGCCAGTGCACCTGGCCGTCGGATTCGAGCAGCTCGATGCGCAGCAGTTGCGCGCCGCTGCACGGGCCGGCCACGCAATGGCCGGTGTCGGGCGCGTAGGTGGCGCCGTGGGTGGCGCACAGCAGCCACTGGCCACTGTCGTCGAAGAACTGGTTGGGCTGCCAGTCCATCTCCATCGGCACATGGGCGCAGCGGTTGAGGTAGGCGTGCACCCGGCCTTCGAAGCGCACGGCAAAGGCGCGCAGGTTCTCGCCTGCGTGTGCGATGTCGAAGGGCACGGCCAGGCCGCCTTCCTGCAGGTCGGCGCTGGGACACAGGTAAATCGGGCTCAAGTCGTTGTCCATCGTGCGCGATCAGCTATCAAACAAATAGTAAAAACCGGGTTCAGGCATTGTCGCTGAGCCACTGGTGCAGCTCGGCCACCGAATGCGCCACCCGCCGCGGGCCCAGGGCGCCGAAGTCGCCGGGTTCGTGCGCCCCGTAGCTGACGCCCACGCTGGCGCAGCCGGCGTTGCGCGCCATCAGCAGGTCGTGCGTGGTGTCGCCGATCATCAGGGTGCGCTCGGGGTCGGCGCCGAACTCGCGCATCAGCTCGTGCAGCATGCGCGGGTCGGGCTTGCCGGCGGTCTCGTCGGCGGTGCGCGAACCGTCGAACACGCCGGCCAGTTGGCGCGAGGCCAGCACGTCGTCCAGCCCGCGCCGGCTCTTGCCGGTGGCCACCGTCAGCCAGTGGTGGCGCGCGCGCAGCTCGGCCAGCATGGGCAGCACGCCTTCGAACAGGCTGATGTCCTGCTGGCGCGCCAGGTAGTGGTGGCGGTAGCGCGCCGCCAGCTCGGGGTATTTGTCGGCCGGCACGTCGGGCGCGGCCTTGGCCAGCGCCGGCACCAGCGCCATGCCGATCACGTAGGCGGCGTCGGCGTCACTCGGGCGCGCGCCGCCGACGTCGAGCACGGCCTGCTGGATGCTGCGCACGATGATGGCGGTGGAGTCGAACAGGGTGCCGTCCCAGTCGAAGCAGATCAGGTCAAACTGGCGTGGGCGGCTCATGGGGCGGGCGGCAGGTGCTTTGAAAACGAGAGCAATTCGGGGGGCAGCGGAGCGTGCAGTTCGACGCGCTCGCCGCTGGCCGGGTGGCTGAACTGTAATCGCCAGGCGTGCAGGAACATGCGTCTCAGACCCTGCTTTTGCAAGGTCTTGTTGCGCTCGAAGTCGCCGTACTTGTCGTCGCCCGCGATGGGGTGGCCCTGCGACGCCAGGTGCACGCGGATCTGGTGCGTGCGGCCGGTCTTGATGGTGACCTCCAGCAGCGTGAAGCCGGCCAGTCGCTCGCGCACCTTCACCAGGGTGATGGCGCGCATGCCGTCGGGGTCGCCCGCGGCCACCACCTTCACGCGCCGCTCGCCGTCGGCCAGCAGGTACTTGTGCAGCGGCGCGTCGATCACCTTGCGCGCCGCCGGCCAGTCGCCCAGCACCAGCGCTAGGTAGGTCTTGCCGGTGGCGCGCTCGCGGAACTGGTCCTGCAGGTGCTTGAGCGCGCCGCGCTTCTTGGCCAGCAGCAGGATGCCGCTGGTTTCGCGGTCCAGCCGGTGCACCAGCTCCAGCAAGCGCAGTCCGCCCGGCTGCCCGTACTGGCGCGCCTGGCGCAGCTGCTCGATGACGCCGAAGCTCACGCCCGAGCCGCCATGCACCGCCACGCCGGCGGGCTTGTCGACGGCGATCAGCTGCTCGTCCTCCAGCAGGATGGGGAATTCGCGCGCCGGCGCCGGGCGCTCGTCCAGGGGGCGCTGGGCCACGCGCACCGGCGGCACGCGCACCACGTCGCCGGCCTGCACGCGGGTGTCGGCGCTGGCGCGGCCCTTGTTCAGGCGCACCTCGCCCGAGCGGATGATGCGGTAGACGTGCGTCTTGGGCACGCCCTTGAGGTGGCGCAGCAGGAAGTTGTCCAGCCGCTGGCCCTCGCTGTCGGCATCCACCAGCAGCCGTGCCACCTCGGGTTTGCCCGCGGGCACCGCAGGGGTGGCATGGGCACTTATAATGCGATTCACTGGCAACCCGCCGTAAGTGGTTGAAACTGAACTGGAAGCAACCTCCCGAAGAAGGGAAGTCTATTCCACCAGCCCACCGCCGCGACCTGCCAGTGAAAAGGTCGATGCCGCGCCTGCACAAGAAAGCGCCCTGCCCCACATGAATCGGCAGCCACGCCAGAAAAGCGCAGACAGGTCGACGCACTGAAACACCCAACACGGAATACCCAAGACACGCAGGCCGCCCCATGGCCCGCCTGCGTGTCGGATCGAAGCGAGACACACGTGGTGCTGATGGCATGGCTGATGACTCTGGGGCGCTGGCTGCGGCTGGCGCCTGTTGAGTCGTTTGACGCGCCAGCCCACGTCCAGAAAGCGCCAGCAGCTACTATTTATGTAGCAACCTTGCGCCCTGTGCCACTCGCACCCATCCACGCGCCGCCGCCTGATCGCGGCCGCTGAACCCCCGTTCAGCGGCCTTCGCAAGGGCGCCCCGCGCGTCCTGCATCGCGCCATCAGTCGCCAGCCGGCCGTTCCGTCCGTTTCAGCGCGCCGTCCCGGGCATCGGGGGTTCCCGCGAGGAACCGTGACGGTTATTGGAATAAAGGAACGCGCATCATGAAGCGGATGCTGATCAACGCCACGCAGGCCGAAGAGCGCCGCCTGGCGATCGTCGATGGACAGAAGCTGCTCGATTACGAGATCGAGATTGAGGGGCGCGAGCAGCGCAAGGGCAACATCTACCAGGCGGTGGTGACGCGCGTGGAGCCGTCGCTGGAAGCCGCCTTCGTCGACTACGGCGAGGAGCGCCACGGCTTTCTGCCTTTCAAGGAAATCTCCAAGCAATACTTCGCCGAGGGCGTGTCGCCCAGCCAGGCGCGCATCAGCGACGTGATCAAGGAAGGCCAGCAGCTGCTGGTGCAGGTCGAGAAAGAAGAGCGCGGCAACAAGGGCGCAGCGCTGACCACCTTCGTCAGCCTGGCCGGCCGCTATGTGGTGCTGATGCCCAACAACCCGCGCGGCGGAGGTGTCAGCCGCCGCATCGAGGGCGATGAGCGCGCCGAGCTGAAGGAGGCGATGGACCAGCTGGAGTACCCCAAGGGCGCCAGCATCATCGCGCGCACCGCCGGCATCGGTCGCAGCGCGCCCGAGCTGCAGTGGGACCTGAACTACCTGCTGAAACTGTGGGAAGCCATCGACGGTGCCGCCAAGGCCGGCAAGGGCGCTTTCCTGATCTACCAGGAAAGCAACCTGGTGATCCGCGCCATCCGCGACTACTTCAACTCGGACATCGGTGACATCCTGATCGACACGGATGACATCTACGAGCAGGCGCACCAGTTCATGAGCCACGTGATGCCCGAGCAGGCGCATCGCGTCAAGCGCTACCGCGACAACGCGCCGCTGTTCTCGCGCTTCCAGATCGAGCACCAGATCGAGTCGGCCTACGCCCGCACCGTCACCCTGCCCTCGGGCGGCGCCATCGTCATCGACCACACCGAGGCGCTGGTCAGCGTCGACGTCAACTCGGCGCGCGCCATCAAGGGCGGCGACATCGAGGAAACCGCCACCCGCACCAACCTGGAGGCCGCCGACGAGGTGGCGCGCCAGATGCGCCTGCGCGATTTGGGCGGCCTGATCGTGATCGACTTCATCGACATGGAGGAGAGCAAGAACCGCCGCGAGGTCGAGAACCGCCTGCGCGACGCGCTGCGCCAGGACCGCGCGCGCGTGCAGTTCGGCTCGATCAGCAAGTTCGGTCTGCTCGAGATGAGCCGCCAGCGCCTGAAGCCCGCGCTCTCCGAAGGCGCCTCGATCCCCTGCCCGCGCTGCGGCGGCTCGGGCCACGTGCGCGACACCGAGTCGAGCGCGCTGCAAATCCTGCGCATCATTCAAGAAGAATCGATGAAGGACAACACCGCCGCCGTCCACGTGCAGGTGCCGGTGGAAGTCGCCAGCTTCCTGCTGAACGAAAAGCGCCCCGAGATCGCCAAGATCGAGCTTCAGCAGCGCGTCAACGTCACCCTGGTGCCCAACAAGACGCTGGAGACGCCGCACTACAAGCTCGAGCGCCTGAAGCACGACGACCCGCGCCTGGACGACATCGACAGCAGCTACAAGCTGGCCGAGGAGTTCGAGGACCCGACCCACGTCACGCGCCGCAGCCAGGAGCCCACCAACCGCCAGCAGCCCATGATCAAGGGCGTGCTGCCCGACGTCCCGGCGCCGCAGCCGGTGCCCAAGCCGGAACCGGCGCCGGTGGTGGCCGCCGCCGCGCCGGCCGTCGCCGTGCCCACACCCACGCCCGCGCCGCAGGCCGGCGGCCTGATGGGCTGGCTCAAGAACCTGTTCGGCGTGGCCCCGCCGCCGGCGCCCGTGGCGGCCCCCGTGCCGGCACCGGCAACCGCCAGCGAAGACCGCAAGGACGGCCGCGCCAGCCGTGATGGCGAGCGCCGCGGTGGCCGCGGTGGCCGTGGCGGATCGCGCGGCAGCGACAGCCGCGACGGCAGCGCGCGCCGCCAGGAAGGGCGCGGCAACGGTCAGGGCGAGAGCCGCAACGGCCCGCGTGACGGCAGCCGGCGCACCAGCGAGCGCGGAGAGCGTGGCGAACGCCAGGGCCCGCGCGAGCGCCGCGACGCCGTGGCCGCCGATGCCGGCGCCAGCACCGCCGTCAGCGACGCCGCCACGTCCGACCACGGCAGCGCCGCCAGCGCCCGTCCGCCGCGTGGCGAGCGGGGCGACGGTCGCCGGGGCCGCCACGAGCGCGGCGACGCCCCGCCGCAAGACAGCGCCGCCAGCGCCCAGGCCGCGCAGGCGGCGGCCAGCCTGCCAGCCGATGCCGCCCCCGGCACGACGCAGGACGCAGCGCCCAGCGAAGAGCGCCGTGAGCGCCGCCCGCGCGGTGAGCGTGGCGGCCGCGGCGACCGCGAACGCCGCGAACGCCCCGTCGAGCGCGACGGCGAATCCGCCGCGCCGCGCGCCGCCGAGCTGCCCGGCGCCATGGCGGCCGACGGCAGCGTGACGACCGCGGTCGGCGCGCCGAGCAGCGACGCTCCGGCGCCCCGCTCGTACTTCGCCCGCCCTGCCGAGGCGCCAGTGGTTTCTGACTTCAATCCGTTGCCAACACTTGCCCAACCTGCGCCAGCAGCTATCGAAGTTGCAGTAACCGAGACGTCGCCGGCACCCGCCGAGGCACAGGCGCCGCGCCACCATGGCATGCCGCAGGTCACGCCCTTCCGCCTGCCCCTGGGTGATCTCGACGCCCTGGCCCAGGCCGCCGGCCTGCAATGGGTCAACTCGGACGCCGACAAGGTGGCCAGCGTGCAGGCGGCCATCGCCGCCGAGCCGCGGCCCATCCACGTGCCGCGCCAGCGTCCGCCGCTGGTGGTGCTGGACGAAGGCCCGCTGGTGCTGGTGGAAACCCGCCAGGATCTGCGCCAAGTCCACCTGCCGTTCGAGACCACGGCGCCGGGCGCGTCCAGCGCGGCGTCCGGCCACGCCTGAGCGCCAGCGATCGGCGGCCGCCGCGGCGCACGGCGGCGGCCGATCGGCAGACCCTGATTGACCAGAGACACTTGGCATGGCCCGATCCACCGTACTCATCGTCTCGCCCACGCACACCCGGTCGCTGGAGATCGACGCCCGGTTGCTGGCCTGGCTCAGGCCGTCCTTGATCGGCCTGTCCGTCGCCACCGTGCTGCTGACCGGTGCGCTGGCGGTGGTCGGTCAGAAGTACCTGAGCGAGGGCGCCACCAGCCAGCAGCAGATCGGCCACCTGCAGCAGGAGCTCGGTCACCTGCGCCAGCTCACCTCGGCCGAGATCAACGCCAAGCTGGCATCGCTGAAGAAATCCGAGCAGGTGATTGTCGAGCTGCAGACGTATCTGCAGGCACGGGGCGTGCATGTCCGGCCGGTCTCCATCGAGCCGCCCGCTGGCCAGCCGAACCCGGCGGCCGGCGGTCCGGCGCTGCCGATCGCGCGCAGCGTGCCCTTCACCGGCAGTTTTGCCCACGACGCGCACAGCCTGCTGCAGGCCATCCAGGCGGTGCCGCTGGGCTTGCCGCACGCCGGGCCGCTGTCGTCCTCGTTCGGCGCCCGCTCCAATCCGTTCACCGGCCGCGGCAGCGAGCACCATGGCGGGCTGGACTTCAAGGGCACGTCCGGCGAGCCGGTCCAGGTGACGGCCAGCGGCAAGGTCAGCTTTGCCGGCTGGCGCGGCGGCTACGGCAAGGTGGTGGAGGTTAGCCACGCCCATGGCCACGCGACGCTGTACGGTCACCTGTCACGCGTCGACGTCGAGGCCGGCCAGACCCTGGCGGCGGGCGACGTCGTCGGGCTGCTGGGCTCCACCGGCCGCTCGACCGGGCCGCACCTGCACTACGAAGTCCTGTCCCGGGGCAACCGGCTCGACCCGCAGCAGTTCCTGGCCCTGAACGCAGCCCCGATCAAGCCCTGGATGGAGTGACGCTCGATGTTCGGTTCGACCAAGGACAAGTCCCCTGCCCTGCCAGCGGTCGCGGGCAAGCAGATCGACACGCTGATCGCCGAGCAGTGCACGCTCGAAGGCGACCTGACGGCGCAGAACTCGGTGAAGATCGACGGCCGCATCAAGGGCACGCTGCGCGCCGAAGGCCGGGCCATCATCGGCACCACCGGCGTCGTGCAGGGTGACGTGCATGCCCCGGACCTGCTGGTGCTGGGCCGCCTGGAAGGCAATGTCTTCGCCCAGCGCCTGCACCTGCAGGCGTCGGCACGCATCCTGGGCAACATCGAAACGCAGTCCCTGCAGGTCGATCCCGGTGCCCACTACCAGGGCAGCGTGACCATGGTCGACCCCCACGCGCCGCGCCTGGCATTGCCCCAGGCAGACAAGCCGGCGAACGTCGATCCACCGGCCGACGCCTGAGGCGGGGCCCGGCGCCACCGCGCCCCCCGTGTCCGTCACTGCCCTTGCCGACGACCCTTGCCGGCAACTGCCCGCCTTCTGCGGTAAGCTGCTTGCGACGCCGCGCTCGGGGGCTTCATGGCGCGCCCCGTCCAACGACCACACCGACGAGCAGCGATAGGCACGGCCTAAATATAGATTAGGTAAAATGAATTGCAAATTCAATAGTTTTGCTCTATAGTTCAGTCCATTGAATCGTTTCATCAACCAAGGAGAACCCGCATGTCCCTGATCAACACCAAGGTCCAGCCGTTCAAGGCCCAGGCATTCCACAACGGCAAGTTCGAGGAAGTCACCGAGAAGAACTTCTCCAACGGCAAGCAGTGGTCGGTCGTGATCTTCATGCCCGCCGCCTTCACCTTCAACTGCCCGACCGAGATCGAGGACGCGGCCGAGCACTACCCTGAGTTCCAGAAGCTGGACGCCGAGGTGTTCATCGTCACCACCGACACGCACTTCAGCCACAAGGTGTGGCACGAGACCAGCGACGCCGTGGGCAAGGCCAAGTTCTTCCTGGTGGGCGATCCCACGCACCAGCTGACCAACGCCTTCGGCGTGCACATCCCCGAAGAAGGCTTGGCGCTGCGCGGCACCTTCGTGATCGACCCGAGCGGCACCATCAAGACGATGGAAGTGCACTCCAACGAGATCGCCCGCGACGTCGCGGAAACCGTGCGCAAGCTGAAGGCCGCCCGCTACACCGCCGAGCACCCGGACGAGGTCTGCCCGGCCAAGTGGAAGGAAGGCGAGAAGACGTTGAAGCCCTCGATCGACCTGGTTGGCAAGATCTGATGACCGGCGCCGCCTGACGGCGCCGCGATGAGCTCGCTTGGCTTCGATGACGTGCCCGATGGCGCAGACGGCAAACTTCATGGCACGCCAGCGCCGTCATTGAAGCCGAAGGCGAAGTCATTTCGTCATCCAAACCACCCGCCGAACGGCGATGGGGCGCGCGCCCTGCCGTTCGGTTTTTTTATGCACTGAATCAGCCTACAGCGCTTGTACATCAAGCGTTAGCAGCTATCAAACAAGGAGTAACCACCATGTTGGACCAAGACATCAAACAACAACTCACCGCCTATCTGGAGCGTGTGCAGCAGCCGTTCGAGATGGTGGCGACCCTGGGCACGGACGCCAAATCCGACGAGCTGCGCGAGCTGCTGGAAGAAGTGGCCTCCATCCGCGCCGACAAGATCAGCTTGCGCACCGACGGCAGCGACGCGCGCGTGCCCTCATTCACCCTGGCGCGACCCGGCAGCGGCACGCAGCTCACCTTTGCCGCCATCCCGATGGGGCATGAATTCACTTCGCTGATTCTGGCCCTGCTGTGGACCGGTGGTCACCCGCCCAAGGTCGAGGCGGACGTGCTGGAGCAGATCAAGGCGCTGGATGTGGACCTGGACTTCGAGGTCTACATGAGCCTGTCCTGCCACAACTGCCCGGACGTGGTGCAGGCGCTGTCGCTCATCAGCATCTACAACCCGCGCATCAAGACCACCATCATCGATGGCGGCATGTTCCAGAAGGAAATTGAAGCGCGCGAGATCATGGGCGTGCCCGCCATCTATCAGGGCGGCCAGATGTTCCACAGCGGCCGCATCACGCTCGAAGAAATCCTGCAGAAGATCGACACCGGCGCCGCCAAGCGCGACGCCGCCAAGCTCAGCGCCAAGGCGCCCTACGAGGTGCTGGTGATCGGCGGCGGCCCGGCCGGCGCGGCGGCGGCCATCTACACCGCGCGCAAGGGCCTGCGCACCGGCATCGTGGCCGACCGCTTTGGCGGCCAGGTCAACGACACGCTGGACATCGACAACTACCCCGGCGTGCCCCACACCACTGGCCCCGAATACGCGGCCCAGCTGGCTGCGCACGTGGCCGACTACGACATCGACGTGATGAACGCCCAGCGCGCGGCCGAGCTGGTGCCCGCCGCGCAACCTGGTGGCCTGGTGACGGTGAAGCTGGACAACGGTGGCCAATTGCAAAGCCGCACCGTCATCCTGGCCACCGGCGCGCGCTGGCGCAACGTCGGCGTGCCCGGCGAGGACGAATACCGCACCAAGGGCGTGGCCTACTGCCCCAGCTGCGACGGGCCGCTGTTCAAGGGCAAGGACGTGGCGGTGATCGGCGGCGGCAACTCGGGCATCGAGGCTGCGATCGACCTGGCCGGCGTGGTGAAACACGTCACCGTGCTCGAGTTCATGCCCGAACTCAAGGCCGACGCCGTGCTGGTGAAGAAACTGCACAGCCTGCCCAACGTGACCGTGCACACCAACGCCCAGACCACCGAGATCACCGGTGCGGATGGCAAGGTCAACGGCATTGCCTTCAAGCACCGCAGCGACGGCACCGAGGCACGCGTGGACCTCGAAGGCGTGTTCGTGCAGATCGGCCTGGTGCCCAACACCGAGTGGTTGGGTCAAAGCGTCGAGCGCACCAAGTTCGGCGAAATCGTGGTCGACGGGCGCGGCGCCACCAACGTGCCGGGCGTGTTTGGTGCCGGTGACTGCACCACCGTGCCCTACAAGCAGATCGTGGTGGCGGCGGGCGCCGGCTCGACTGCCGCGCTCAGCGCCTTTGACTACCTGATCCGCACGCCGGCGCCGGCCGAGCCGCGGGCCGTGGCCGCCTGAGCACCGCGGTCGGACCCGGCCTTCCAGCCCGCTGCATCAGCGGGCTTTTTTGCGCCCCGGGGTCGGACTCATGACCGCGAACGCGGCAGCGCGCCCAGCCGCTCGGCCACACGCGCGCGGTCGCTGGCGTCGCTGGCGTGCTGCAGGTACAGGTTCAGGTCGGCCTGGGCGCGTGCAGTCTGGCCCAGCTCGGCCAGGGCCAGGCCGCGTTCTCGGTATTCCGGCCAGGCGTCGGGCAGCAGGGTCACCAGCCGGTCCTGCACCTGTACCAGGCGCGCCCAGTCGCGCTGGGTACGATGGATCTCCTGCAGGTTGCGCAGCATGCGCGCCAGGATCTGACGCGGGCGGGCCGGGCGCAGATGCATGGCCAGCGGCAGCACGTCGCCGGGCCGCGCGCCCCCCTGCGGCTGGAATTCGTCGATGCGGGCACGCAACTCGACCAGGCCCAGCGACTGGCCAGTGAAAGGATCCAGCACCACCAGCCCGTCGGGCAGTTCGACCTGCACCAGGAAATGCCCCGGAAACCCCACCCCATGCGCCGACAGCCCCAGGCCCCGAGCCAACTCCAGCCACAGCACGGCCAGTGATATGGGGATGCCGCGCCGCGTGTGCAGCACCCGGTGCAGGTAGCTGTTGTCCGGGTTGTAGTAGTCGTTGACGTTGCCTGCGAACCCCAGCTCCTCGAAGAAGAAGCGGTTCAGCCCGCGCAGCCGCTCGATTTCCCCAGCGCCGCGCGTCACCTGCCGGAGTAGCCGCTCGGCCAGCCGATCGACTTCATGGAGCACCTGCTGCACGTCCAGTTCGGGGCTGGCGTCCTGTGCCAGACAGGCCGCCGCCTCCAGCAGCGGCAACTCCGCGTCGCGCTGCACCAGGCTGGCGAAATACGCCAGCGGCGTGGGAACGGACAGATCAATGCGCATGACGATCTTGTAAGGGCGCGACGCGGGCCACGTCAAGGCCGCCGGTCAAGCGCCTCAGCGTCGCAGCAACTGCCGCAGGCGCACGCCGCTGACCGCGAGGGCGCCGAAATAAATCAGTGCCGCCCCGGCGATCCACGCCGCCAGCAGCCCGACACGCGGCAGCGCCGGCGTGGCCAGCCAGTCGAAGCGCCGCGCACCCCACAGCAGAAAGGCGCTCATCAGCAGCGTCGCGCCCAGCACCTGGGCCACGAATACGCCCCAGCCGCGCGCCGGCCGAAAGCTGCCGCGGCGCACCAGCCCGGTCAGCAGCCAGCCGGCATTGACCAGCGCGCCCAGGCCGATCGACAGGGTCAGCGCCGCATGCTGCAGCAGCGGCACGAAGATCGCGTTCAGGATCTGCGTCAACACCAGCACCATCACCGCGATCTTCACCGGCGTGCGAATGTCCAGGCTGGCGTAGTAGCCCGGCGCCAGCACCTTCACCGCCACCAGACCCAGCAATCCGACACCGTAGCCGGCCAGCGCCAGCGCCACGCGCTGCACGTCATCGCCGGCGAAACGGCCATGATGAAACAGCGTGGCAATCAGCGGCGTGCCGAACACCAGCAGCGCCGCCGCGCAGGGCAAGGCCAGCAGCAGCACCAGGCGCAGGCCCCAGTCCAGCAGCTGCGAGTAGCGCGCGGCGTCGCCGCTGGCGTGCGCCGCCGCCAGCTGCGGCGTCAGCACCACCCCCAGCGCCACGCCCAGCAAGGCGGTGGGAAATTCCATCAACCGGTCGGCATACCACACCCAGGTGACGCTGCCGGCCGCCAGGTACGAGGCGATCTGCGTGTTGATCAACAGCGACAGCTGCGCCACGCCCACCCCCAGCAGCGCCGGCAGCATCAGCCGCAGCACCTGGCGCACGCCGGCATCGCGCCAGGCCGAGCGCAGGCGCGCGGGCCGCAGGCCGATGCGCGGCAGCAGGCCCCGCCGCTTCAGCGCCGGCACCTGCACACCCAGTTGCAGCACACCGCCCAGCATCACGCCAACGGCCATGGCATAAATGGGTTCAATCCCCAGGCGGCCAAACCAGGGCGCGCCCCACCAGGCGGCAGCGATCATCGCCAGGTTCAGCAGCACCGGCGTGGCCGCCGGCACGGCAAAGTGCTTCCAGGTGTTCAGGATGCCGGCCGACAGCGCCACCAGCGACATGCAGGCGATGTAGGGGAACATCCAGCGCGTCATCAGCACGCCGGCCTCGAAGCTGGAACGATCCAGCCCGCTGGCCAGCATCAGCACCAGCAGCGGCGCGGCGACCACGCCGACCACGCAGGTAGCCAGCAGCACCCAGGTCAGCACCGTGGCCACGTCGTCGATCAGCACCCGGGTGGCCGCTTCGCCGTCACGCGCCTTGCTGGCAGCCAGCACGGGCACGAAGGCCTGGCTGAACGCTCCTTCGGCAAACAGCCGCCGCAGCAGGTTGGGAATGCGAAACGCGACGTTGAAGGCGTCCGTCAGCCCACTGACCCCGAAGGCCGACGCCATCAGCAGATCGCGCACCAGGCCGGTGACGCGGGACACCAGGGTCAACAGGGAAACGGTGGAAGCGGCTTTGAAAAGGCTCACGATGCACTCAGACTAGTACTGCAACCCGGAAGTAGAGGAACAAAATGAAATCGATGCATTCGCCCGCAGGGCAAGGCGCAAATCGCAGCAATAGCCGCAGCTATTGCGAGGATTTGCAACGCTGCCATGTGGGCGAAGGCGCGATTTCATGTTTCGATATTTCCGGGTTGCAGTACTAGGGCGCGAGTGTAGTCGCCGCAAGCACTCAGTGGCCTAGGCATGGCGCAGCAAACCGTCCACTGGTAGAATGCTTGGTTTTGCCGACAACATCCACAAACCCCAAAGGAATACTCTCATGGCCGCTGGAAAGCCCAAGAAAAAGAACCCTCGCCTGGCATCGGGTCGCAAACGCGCCCGCCAGAACGTCAAGCTCAACGCCGCGAACACCTCGCTGCGCTCCAAATACCGCACCGCGGTGAAGAACGTCGAAAAGGCGGTCCTCGCCGGCGACAAGGAAAAAGCCAGCAGCGCCTTCGCGCTGATGCAATCGGTGGTCGACTCGGTCGCCGACAAGGGCATCTTCCACAAGAACAAGGCCGCTCGCGACAAGAGCCGCCTGTCGGCCAAGGTCAAGACCCTGGCCCTGCAAGCCGCCGCCTGACGGCCCCATCAGGCAAACCGCCCGGTCGGGGCGGATGGCAGCATCCACCCCGCCGCCGTTTGTATCGGGTGCGCTGTCGGCAAAAAAGCAAGAAACCGCCTTCGGGCGGTTTTTTGTTGCTTCAAGCGGCGTCGTCAGGCGTTTCGGGTTCACCGCCACCCCCCAGCGCCTGCAGGAGGGCCGCGCTGTCAAGCAGCCGCTGCGCCTGCGCGGCAATCAGGCCATTCTGGCTCTGCTGCACCTGTTGTCGGGCGATCAGCACCTGGACGTAGCTCACCGCCCCGAGTCCATACTGGCGCTCGATCGACGTCAGCGAAGCACGCGCCGCGCCATCCGCTGCCGCCTGGGCCGCGATCGTCTGCGCATCATGATCGAGTGCCCGCAACGCGTCCGCCACATCACGCAAGGCATCAAGCACCACCCCCTGGTAGTTGGCCGCCGCGGCATCGAACGCCGCCAGCGCGGCGCGCTTTTCCGCCGGCAGGCCGGCGTCGAACAGGGGCTGAGTCAACTGGGCCAGCAAGCCCCATGCGGCGGAGCCCGCGCCGAACAGTGACCCCACGGTCAGTGCCTGCGTGCCCAGACTGGCGCTCAGATCCAGGCGCGGATACAACCGGGCCACAGCAACCCCATACTCGGCGTTGGCGGCATGCAGCAACGCCTCGGCCGCTCGAATATCTGGACGGCGCCGCACCAGTTCGGACGGCAGCACCAGCGGCAAGTCGGTGGGCAGCACAAAATCGGCCAGCCTGAACTCCGGCACCGTTGCCGCGCCCGGGGCCTGCCCGGCCAGCACAGCCAGCAGGTGTTCGCTGTGCTCAAGTTGCTTGCGCAGCGCAGGCATACCGGCGCGCATCTGTTCCAACTGGGCTTGCAGCGCCAGCACCTCATCGCCCGCCGCCTGCCCCAGTCGCACACGTTGGCGGGTGAGGTCGAGTTGCTCCTCCTGCATCTGAACCAGAACCTGCATTGCCGCAACCTGACCCGACAGCCGGGCACGTGCGATGGCGGTTTGGGCAATGGCCCCAGCCAGACTCAGGCGCGCTCCCTCCAACTGGTAGCGCCGATGCTCGCTGCGCGCGGCCAACGCCTCGAGCGCGCGCTGATTGCCGCCGCTCAGATCGAGGCGGTACCGCACACCGATGCTGGCGCTGAACAGGCTGAACTCGTGCCCCGCGCCCGCCTGGCCCTGCGCGCTGGGGTTGGTGCGTTGCCGCTGGGCGCCCGCATTCGCGTCGACGCGCGGATACAGTGTCGATCCAGCCTGCGCCGCATGCCACTCCCGCGCCTGTCTCAGCGTGGCTTCAGCAGAGGCCAGCGTCGGACTGCTCTTCAAGGCCTGTTCGATCAGCGTATCGAGTCGGGGCGAGCCCAGAGCCTGCCACCATGACGCGCCGATATCCCTCCCGACGCCAACGCGCTGCGGCTCCCCGTGCAGGGTTGCCGCCGACGCCGTCTGCGCGGGCAAGGGAACACTCGTATAGCCGGTCACATGGGGTGAGGCGGGCGCGAGGAAATCCGGCCCGGCGGCACAGCCTGTCAGCACCGCCGCCGCGAGCCAGGAAGTCACTGCACGATTCAAGCGCCAGTGACCTGCGGAGCGTATCCGTTCAGCGACGGCCATAAAACTGCTCCACGAAGGCCTTGCGATAGCTCTGGTGGCATGCCAGGCAGCTGTGCTGGATCTTGCCAAATGCGGCAATGACCGCGGGGCCGTCGCCGCGCCGAGCCGCCTCCCCCAGCGCCATCGCGGCGTGCTCGACCTCGCCATCGAGGCTGCGGAACCTGGCGGCATCACTGCCCAGCCAGCCCAGGATGCGAACCTTTTCGGCAGCAGGGGGCTGTTCGTGCTGGGCAATCCGGGGGGCCAGCTCGGCCACCAATGCCCAGTCTTCCCTGGATATGGCGCCGGTGACGGCCTGCATGTCGCGCCCGAGCTTTTCCATCACGCCGCGCAGCGCCATGGGCTGTTCCGGCTGCGCGGCCTGCGCCCGGGCGGGCGTCGCGACGTGGACTGTCGCCAGCACCCAGGTGGCGGCGAGGATCGAGACCAATGTGGGCGAATGATTCATGTCATCCTCGGCAATGTCGCGCACGCAGCGCGGGGTTTTGACAGGCCACGGCCCAACGCCTGGCTTGCGCGATAAGTCGATTCTGACCGCTCATGAGGCGCTCACGAGTCGTGGTGGTCATGAGCTCGCGCGGGGCACCCAGAAAGCTCAGTTTCATGAGCGGTCGCTCCCGTGCGCCAGGTCGTCCGCGGCGCTCATTCGAACCCCCTTCCCTCGCCAGCTTCCTCGTGCGTGACGCCGTCGCGGATGTGGTAGATGCGCTTGAAGGTCGGGATGATCTTCTCGTCGTGCGTGACCACGATGACGGCGGTCTGAAAGCGCCGCGCCATGTCGTTGAGGATGCGGATCACCGCCATCGCGCGCTCCGAGTCCAGCGGCGCCGTCGGCTCGTCGGCCAGGATCACGGGCGGGCGGTTGACCAGCCCGCGCGCGATGGCCACGCGCTGCTGCTCGCCGCCCGAGAGACGCGAGGGCATGGCCTGCGCCCGGTGTTGCACGTCGAGCGCGGTGAGCAGCTCGAGCGCGCGCTGGCGAGCCTCGCCATTGGGCACGCCGGCCAGCATGGGCAGCAGCGCCACGTTGTCGGTGGCGTCCAGGAACGGGATCAGGTAGGGTGCCTGGAACACGAAGCCGATCTTGTCGCGCCGCAGCGCGCGCAGGTCACGCACCTTCCAGCCGTCGTCGAAGATCACCTCGTCGTTCAGGACCATGCGGCCGGCGGTCGGGTCGATCACCGCGCCCAGGCACTTGAGCAGGGTGCTCTTGCCCGAGCCGGAGGGGCCGATCAGGCCCACCACCTCGCCGGGCGCGACCTCCATGTTCACGTTCCTGAGCGCCAGCACGGCGGTGTCGCCCTCGCCATAGCGCTTGCTCAGGTTTTCGATGCGGATGCCTTGCGTGCTCATCACGTCACCCGATCGCATCGGCCGGATCGACCTTGAGCGCCACGCGGATCGCCACCACGCTGGCCAGCACGCAGATCGCCAGCACGGCGGCAAAGCCGGCGATCGAGTCCGCGGGCACCAGCAGCACGTACTTGGGGAAGATCGGCGCGGCAAAGGTGGCGCTGATCTTGCCGACCACGAAGCCGATCACGCCCAGCACCAGCGCCTGCTGCAGGATCATGGCAGCGATGGTGCGGTTGCGCGTGCCGATCAGCTTGAGCACGGCGATCTCGCGGATCTTGTCCATCGTCAGCGTGTAGATGATGAAGGCCACGATCGCCGCGCTGACCGCCGCCAGGATCACCAGGAACATGCCGATCTGCTTGGCCGAGGTGGCGATCAACTTGCCGATCAGGATGCTCTCCATCTGCGCGCGGTCGTACACCGTCAGGCGCTTCCAGCGCCGGATCGGCTCGGCCACCTGCTCGGGCTCGAAGCCCGGCCGCAGGCGCACCAGCACCGCATTGACCGAGCTGTTGCTGGTCTGCGTGGCGATCACGGCGTCCAGCAGCCCCGGCACGCCCGGGCGGTTGAAGGCCGGGTTGGCCTCGGTGCGGCGGCGCTGCATCAGAATGGCGTCGTTGTCCTTGAGGAACTGCGCCTCCTGAGCGTCCTTGAGCGGGACGAAAACCATCGGATCGCCCGAGGACGACACCATGCGGCGCGTCAGGCCGACGACGGTGTAGTGATTGCGCCGGATCTTCAGCACGTCGCCCAGCTGAAAGCCCGCAGCCAGGTCAGCCACCGCCTCGTAATGCCCGCGCGTGATCTGACGCCCGGCCACCAGCTGGGGCGGCCAGCCCGGGGTACCCGGCTCGCCGGCCGCCACGCCCACCACCATGGCGCGCACGTCCTCGCCGCCCTTGCGCACCTGCATGGTCAGGTAGGTCACGTTGGCCGCCTGCGCGACGCCGGGCATGGCGCGGATGCCGCGCCACAGGTCGTCCGGAATGCTGGACGATTCGGCGTAGGGACCGAGCGTGTCCTTCTGCACCACCCACAGGTCGGCGCTGCTGCTGTCCAGCAGCACGCGCCCATCATCGACCATGCCGCGGTAGACGCCGGCCATGGTCAGGGTCACGCCGATCAGCAGGCCCAGCCCCACGCCCGTGAAGATGAACTTGCCCCAGGCCTGCAGAATGTCGCGCCCGGCCAGGCTGATCATGGCGAGACCCCGGCAATGCGCTCGACCACGTGCGTGCGGGTGCGCGCGCCGAGCGCCTTCTCGCTGTAGACCACCACCCGATCGCCGGCGTCCAGCCCCTTGAGCACCTGGGCTTGTCCATCCAGGTCGGTGCGCCCGATCTCGACCGACGCAAAGTGAAGGTCTGCATCCGCGAGTTTCCACACGCCCAGCTTGCCGCCCACGGTGCGCAGCGCCGCGTTCGGGATGGTGGGCGCGGCCGGCAGCTCGGGCAGGCGCACCGTGATTTCCGCCAGTTCACCCACCGGTGGCAGCGGCGTGGGCGGCTGCTCGAACACGACCTTGACCAGCGTCTCCTCCGTCACCGCATCGGCCCGCGGCTCGATGCGCAGCACGCGGGCGGCCAGGGCCTGGTTGCGGCGCGAGCGCAGCACCACCTGCGCCGGCAGGCCGGCGGCCAGGCCCTGGGCACTGATCTGGTCGAAGCGCGTGTCCACCCACAGGCTGGCCGGATCGATCAGTTCCACCACCGCCTGTCCGGCCACCACGGTGGTGCCGGGATCGGCGTCGCGCGATGCCACCAGGCCGTCCACGGGCGTCACCAGTCTCAGGTTGCCGCGTTGCGCGTGCATGGCCTGCAGTTCGGCGCGCAACCGGGCCCCGTCTTCGCGAACGGCCGCCAGCGCGGCACGGGCAACGGCCAGGTCCTGGCGCTTGATGGCCACCGTCTCTTCGCTGACGCCACGCACGGCCAGCAGTTGCTCGTACCGGCTGGCCTGGGTCTGGGCAAAGCCTTCGCGCACTTCGGCCTGGCGCAGCGCGGCGTCGGCGCTCTTGATGCCCGCCTGCTGGGCCTTGATGCGCTGGTCCAGATCGACCGGATCCATCTCGCCCAGCACCTGGCCGGCCTTGACCTGCTCGCCCACATGGACCTGAAGGTGCTTGACCCGTCCGGGCACCGTGGGACCGATCCTGTAGGTGTAACGCGCCTGCACCGTGCCGATGCCGAACAGCGAAGGGGTGATGGGCCGCGACTCGACCGTGGCCACCGTCACCGCCACCGGCGCCAGCGGTCCCGAGCGCAGGGCGACGTAGACAAACAGCACGAGCATCGGCACGACGACGGCCGCCAGCGCCAGCGTGCGCCGTTGAAGCGTGGGCAATTTCATGATGCGCTCCCGATGCCGCGACGGTAGATCGCAAACGCACGCGGCGCGTCGCGGCGAATGCGGGTGGCGCTGCCCGCCAGCAGGGACTGCATCACCAGGCCCTGGATGGTGCCGATGAACAACGTTGCAGCGGCGTCAACGTCAAGACTGTGATCGAACTCGCCTTGCAACCGGCCGGCTTCCAACTGACGGTGCAGGCGGGTGCTGTACTTCTGGATCAGGGTTCTTACCATGCGCTTGGGCAACGTGTCACCCGCGCGCTGCAATTCACCGAACAGCATGCGCGGCACACCCGGATGCCTGGCCACGAAGTCAACGTGTGCCATGAACATCGCTTGCAGCGCTGCAGCCGGTGACGGTGCCCGCTCGGCCGCCTTGTCCACGCTGGCCAACAGACGTTCGCTGACCCACGACATGGTCGCCTCCACGATCGCATCCTTGGTCGGAAAGTGCCTGAACAGCGCGCCTTGGGTCAGGCCCATGTGATCGGCAATCGCAGTGGTCGTGATGTCGCTGGGGTTCTGCTGCGCCGCCAGTTCTATCACTGCCTCGACGGTAGCCGCCCGACGCTCCTCGGCCGGCAGGTAACGCGGTCGCTCAATGGCCATGACGAAACTCACAAAGAAAGTAATTTGTCACTATCTTATCGACACGCAAATCCCTGTCAATGCAAGGGTCGAGCACACCGATGTCCGAACACCAGAACATCCGCGCGCCACGACCAGCAATGGCTCATCAACCCGCGCCAGCAGACAGAATCAAAGCACGGCGGCGCGGCAAATCAGGCCGAAGATGCACAAGCCGCAGCGGCTTCAGTCAACGCACTGCCGCAAGCAGGACCGTGTCCTAAGCGTTGGATAGTCCGACGTCACTCCGAATCTGCACGCCGAGCTCGGTCAAGGGCAAGCACAGGCGCATCCGCAGTCCCCCCAGTGGCGATTCAAGGGCCTCGACGCTGCCGCCATACGTTTCAGCCAGTGTGCGCACGATGTCCAGCCCCAGTCCGGCGCCGGGGCGTCGCTCGTCAAGCTGCACGCCGCGCTCGAACATGCGGGCGCGCTCGGAGTCGGGAACACCAGGGCCATCATCGTCCACCGTGAAGCACAGCAACCCGCCTTCGCGTCGCACGTCCACCCGCACGCGCGAGCGCGCCCACTTGGCGGCGTTGTCGATCAGGTTGCCCAGCAGCTCGAACAGGTCCTGCTCTTCGCCTCGGAACGCCAGATCCTCGGCGTCGGGCGCCAGCTCGAAATGAAGTTGGCGCGCCGCGTGCAAGCGCGCCATGGTGCGCAGCAAAGCGCCGAGCGGCTTCAGGACAGGCGTCGCCAGGCCGGTGGCGCGCACGGCCGCGGCAGCGCGTGCACGCGCCAGGTGGTAATCAACCTGGCGGCGTGCGCTGGCCACCTGCTCGCCCACCAGCCGGGCCAGCGCGCCGCCTTCCTCAGCCGCGGCGTTGGCCAGCACCGTGAGCGGGGTGTGCACGGCGTGCGCCAGGTTGCCTGCCTGCGCGCGCGCCTGCTGCACCATGGCCGCGTTCTCAGCCAGCACATGATTGAACTCGACCACCAGCGGCTGCAATTCCTGAGGGAAACTCCCCTCAAGCCGTGTCGCCTGGCCGGCACGCACGGCGGCCAGGCGCCGGCGCAACAGCGCAAGCGGTCTCAGCCCGTAGTGCAACTGCAGCACCACCCCAACCGCCAGCCCGACCGCCAGGACGCCCAGAGCAGTCCACAACAGACGTGTGAAACGGTGCAGCGGCTCGGCAATCAAGGACGTGTCAGCTGCCACCACCAGCCGCAGGCGGGGAGCGTTCTCCTCAGGCAGCTCCAGCGGACGCACGACGGCCAGCAATGCGCCCCCCTGGTTGTCGCGCAGCTGCAGCACGCGATAGCCCTGCTCCGGGTAATGGGTCGGCGGCGGCGGCATCGTGAGCACCTGGTCCCACAGCGAACGCGAGCGCGCGACCGCCGCCCGCGGGGCCTTGCCCACCTTGGGATCCAGCTCGTCGATCTGCCAGTACAAGCCCGACAGCGGCTGCTCCAGCCGTGCATCGGCGGCCATCGGCCCGATGCTGATCTTGCCGCCAGGCTCCCAGTCGACGGCGGCACTCAGGTGGTCGAGCTGCATGACAAGCTGGGCCTGCAGCTGCTGCGTGATGTGCTCCTGGAACAGGCTGCGCAGGCCCCAGGCCGCCAGCGCGATGGCGATCGCCATCCAGGCCAGCGTGCCGACCAGCAGGCGCAGCCGCAGGGAGGCCCCGGTCATGGAGCGACGGCGCCAGGATCGACCAGCCGATAGCCCAGCCCGCGCACGGTCTCGATGCTGCCCGATGGCAGCTTCTTGCGCAGGCGGCCGACAAAGACCTCGATGGTGTTGGAGTCGCGGTCGCTGTCGAACGCATAAAGATGCTCGGACAGCTCGGTGCGCGACAGCACCTGGCCCTTGCGCTGCATCAGCTGCGCCAGCAACTTGAACTCGTGACTGGTCAGGGAAAGCGCCTGACCAGCCACCAGTACGCGGGCCTGGCGCGTGTCGAGCGTGATCGACCCGCACTGCCATTCGGCACTGGCGTGTTCGCCGCCCCGGCGCAGCAGCGCGCGCAGTCGCGCCAGCAACTCTTCCATGTGAAACGGCTTGGCCAGATAGTCGTCGGCGCCAGCGTCGATGCCCGCCACCTTCTCCTGCCAGGCACTGCGCGCCGTCAGGATCAGTACCGGCATGTTGCGTCCGGCGGCGCGCCAGCGGCGCAGCACCGTCAGCCCGTCAAGCACCGGCAGGCCAAGATCAAGAACGACGGCATCGAACTCCTCCACCTCGCCCAGGTAGTGCGCTTCACGGCCATCGTGCGCGCGCTCCACCGTGTGGCCGGCATCCGCGATGGCCTGAACGAGCTGGGCGCTCAGCGTCGGCTCGTCCTCGACCACCAGGATGCGCATCAGTGCCTCTTGCGCTTGATCTTCAGCACCTGCCCGCTGCTGGCGTCCACCTCGAGCTTGACCAGCCGCCCATCCTGCTGCAACAGGCGGATTTCGTAGATGAAGCGCCCGTCCTCTTGCTCGAATTCGATCTTCAGCACCTGACCTTGGTGTTCACGCTCGACCTTGTCGAGCACGGTACGCAGCGGCAGCACCTTGCCCTGCTGCAGCGCCTGGCGCGCCAGATCATGGTCGTTCGGCTCGGCGTGCAGCGGCGCACCAGCCACAAGCCCGCCTGCGAGCAGGCCCAGCAGGGCCAGGCGGCGCGGATGGCGAGTGGCGGGCACGGTCATGGTGGAATTTATAGCAGGGCGCGGATGAACCGCCAATGAACGTGCCCTTCAGCATCGATTCAGGGCGTCGACACAAGAATGATTTCCATGCCCGGCACGGTGCCGGCACAAGCCACCCTCAGGAGTCCCATCATGCAAGCCGTCAAATTCACCAGTCAACGCACCCTGATCGCCCTCTTCGCCGCCAGCGCGGTCGGCCTGGGCATCGCGCAGGCGCAGACTGCCGCGCCTGCCGCCGCGCCACCCCACACCACCACCATGGCGTCGGCCGGCACCCAGCTCACCATCCGCGACATCTACGACCGCCTGGAAGCGGCCGGCTACCGCGAGATCCGCGAAATCGAATGGGACGACGGCCGCTATGAGGTGAAGGCACGCAACGCCCAGGGCGAACGCGTCAGGATCTACGTGAGCGGCCACAGCGGCGATGTGGAGCGCGCCCGTCCGGGCAAGTGAAAATCATGTGGCACCGGAGCCGATCGTGACCCTCTCCATCACCACCCCGGCCCGCGAGCGCTTTCATCCACTATCCATCGGCGCGCACTGGCTGACCGCCCTGCTGCTGGTGGCGGTCCATGCGCTGATCGAGCTGCGGGGCATCTATCCCAAAGGCAGCGCCGGGCGCGAGCTGATGAAGACCTGGCACGAGATGCTGGGCTTGGCAGTGTTCGCCATCGTCTTCGGGCGCCTGGCGCTGCGCGCCATCTATCCGGCACCCGCCTATCCAGCCGCCTCCGCCAGCCTGGCAGGCGTGGGCGGCCAAGACCATGCACATGGCCCTCTACGCCTTCCTGGTCTGCATGCCGCTGCTGGGTTGGCTGGTCGTCAGTGCCAAGGGCAAGCCAGTTCCGTTCGTCGGAGCACTCTGGCATCACTACGTCATGCGCGACGACACGCTGCTGCACATGCTGCCGGGCGTTAGCGACTCCCTCGGTGCCGATGTGGTCCGGTCGCTGCCCCGCGCCTGAATCCGCACGCTGCATCGCCCCGTCCTGTCCATCCACGCCTCGGAGATGTCCATGAAACCTCGCCACCAAATCCTCGGCAGCGCGCTGCTGGCGCTTGCCACCGTGCTGTCCGTCTCGCCAGCGCTGGCGAGCGACGATTGCGACGCGCCGGCGTCGCGCTGGCAGTCGCGCGAATCGGTGCGGCAGATGGCCGTGCAAAAAGGCTGGGAGATTCACCGCCTGAAGATCGACGACGGCTGCTACGAGGTCCGCGGCACCGACGCCGAAGGTCGCGGCTTCAAGGCCAAGATCGATCCGGAAACGCTCGAGGTGGTCAAGCTCAAGCAGCGCGACCGCAAGCGTGAGCGCAACCGGGAAAGGGACCGCGAGCGTGAGCCCGGTGCAAACCGCAGCGGCTCCTCGCCCGCCGCCGGCCCGCTGTTCAACCCAGGTACCGCACCGCGCGGCCAGATCGAATGAAATCCACCTTTCAACGGAGCATCACCATGAACAAGAAACCCGCCCTGACCGCCCTCGCCGCTGCCTGCGTACTGGCCCTGCCGGCACTGGCGCAGAGTCGCACCGTCACCCTCACCACCCAGCTCAAGAACTATGGTGGTGACGGTGCCTACCTCGCCGTCTACCTGACCGACGCCAAGGGCGCGTATGCCGGCACCCTGTGGGTCGCCGGCGGCAAGGCCAAGTACTACAAGCACCTCGCCGACTGGAATCGCCTGTCCGCCGGCGACGCCAAGCGCCTGGCCGGAGTCACCGGTGCCAGCGTCGGTGCCGGACGCAAGCTCACCGTGACGGCCGACCTGGCCGACGCACTGATCGACGCCGGCTACGAGATCCGCGTGGACGCCGCGGTGGAGGACATGCGCGACAGCCCCTCCGAAATCCGTGTGCCGCTCACCAGCGCCGGCGCCGGCAAGGGGCAGGCGGGCAAGCAGTACATCCAGGCGTTCACCTACCAGCTTCAGTAAGCCGCCCCAGGGAGAAGAAGAATGAGCATGGGCTGGAAGGCCATCCACCGATGGCTGGGGTTGACGCTGGGCGCGCTCGCCCTGGTGCTGGGCCTGAGTGGTGCCCTGCTGACCGTGGACCCGGTGCAACAGGCCTGGCAGGCGCCCGGCGCTGCAGACGACCTGCCGGTGGCGACCGTGGTGGAACGGGTGGATCGGACCATCCCAGGCATCGAAGAACTGCGCCGCCTGCCCTCCGGCGTGGTGGTGGTCTATGCCTTCGATGGGAACAAGGCACTTGCCGTGCGCGTCGACCCAGCCAATGGCGCCATCCTCGGTCCCTACCAGCCCACGGCGCTGCCACGCTGGGTGAAAAACCTGCATCGCCAGCTGCTGCTGGGCGACGCCGGGCGCTGGGGCGCCGCCGCCACGGCGCTGGCCATGCTGTTGCTGAGCCTCTCCGGCCTGGTGCTGCTGCTGCGTCGCATGGGCGGCTGGCGCCACGTCGCCGGACACGTGCGCGGCACGCTGGCGCAGCGCGTGCACGTGGTCAGCGGCCGCATCGTGCTCGCGGTGCTGCTGCTGAGTTCGGCCACCGCGCTGTACATGAGCGCCACCACCCTGGGGCTGATCGCACTGGACGCCGCGCAGGAGCCGGAAGTAACTTCCGTCGTGGACGGTCACGCGCAGTTACCGGCGGAGCGCATCGCCCAGTTGAAACAGGTCCGTCTTGGCGAGCTGCGCGCGCTCAACTTCCCGGACGCGACCGATTCCGAGGACACGTGGAAGCTGACCACACGCCAGGGCGAAAGCTGGCTCGACCGCTATTCCGGCGAGGTGCTGGCCACGCAGCCGGCCAGCACGGCGCAGCGTCTCTACGACTGGGCCCTGCTGCTGCACGCCGGCGAAGGCGCCTGGTGGACCTGGGCCGTGCTGCTCGGCCTGACCGGCGCCAGCATCCCGCTGTTCTTGATCTCCGGCCTGCTGATCTGGTGGCGCACGCGCCAGGACCGGCCGCGCATCATCAACAACAGTCCGCTGGCGCAGGCCGACATGCTGATCTTCGTCGCCAGCGAGAGCGGCAGCACCTGGGGCTTTGCCGAGACGCTGCACGACGCCCTGGTGCGCGCTGGCCACCGCGTGCACAGCGCGCCGCTGGAGCACTTCGGGCTCGGCCCGGCCGCGCGCCAGGTGTTCGTGCTGGCCGCCACCTATGGCGAGGGCCAGGCGCCGGCGCACGCCGGCGGGGCGCTGGCATACCTCGCGGCGCTGCCGGGGAACCACGTCCCGGTCACCGTGCTCGGCTTTGGCGACCGCCAGTTCCCGGCGTATTGCGCCTACGCCGAGCAGGTCGATGCCCTGCTGCGCGAGCGTGGCTGGCCCGCGCTGCTGCCGCTGGAGCGGATCCACCAGCAGTCGGCGCAGCAGTTCGCGCGCTGGGGCGAGGCACTGGCCGCGGCACTGGGCGCCCCCTTGGTGCTGGACTACCGCCCGCGACTGCCCGCGACCACCGAGTTGCGGCTGGTGTCGCGTCAGGACTACGCCGGGCGCGAAGGCCAGCCCGCCGCCATCCTGCGCTTCGCCTGGCCGGCGCAGGGTGCGTGGGATCGGCTGCGCGGACGCGGCCTGGCCCGCTTCGACGCGGGCGACCTGATCGCCATCGTGCCGCCCGGCTCGCCTGTGCCGCGCTACTACTCGTTGGCCTCGGGCAGCGCCGACGGCTTCGTCGAAATCTGCGTGCGCCACCTGCCCGGCGGCCTGTGCTCGACCTGGCTGCTCGGCCTGCAGTCGGGCGACCACGTACCCGCCTTCATCCGCGAGAACCCAGGCTTCGCCCTGCCGGCCAGCCGGCGCCCGGTGCTGCTGATCGGCGCCGGCACCGGCGTCGCGCCGCTGGCCGGCTTCATCCGCCGCAACGAGCGGCGCGTGCCGATGCACCTGTGGTTCGGCGCGCGCGACCCGGCGCGCGACTACTACTTCAGGCCGGACATCGAGCGCTGGCAGGAGGAAGGCCGCGTCGCCAGCGTGCAGACCGCGTTCTCGCGCGTGCCGGACGGCGGCGGCTATGTGCAGGACGCGCTGCGGCGCGATGCCGAGCGCGTGCGCCGTCTCGTGGCGCAGGGCGCCCTGGTGCGCGTGTGCGGCAGCCGCCCGATGGCGCACGGCGTGGCCGAGACGCTGGACCAGATCCTGGGAGCGCTGCGCCTGAGCGTGGCGCAACTGAAGGCCAAGGGACGCTATGCCGAAGACGTGTTCTGACTCGGTGGCACCCGCCGCGCGCCGCACGCTGCACGGCCCTACCATGGGCACGCGCTGGTCGGTGACGCTGGATGGGCAGCCTGCTCTGGACGGCGACGCGCTACAGCGCGAACTCGCCGCCGCCGTGCAGCAGGTGGACGACCAGATGTCGCCCTGGAAACCGACCAGCGACCTGGTGCGGCTGAACCGCGCGCCGGTCGGCACCTGGGTCGAGCTGCCGCCGCGGATCCTCGCGGTGTTGACGCGGGCGCTCGAAATCGCGCGCCTGAGCGGCGGTGCCTTCGACCCCACGGTGGGGGCGCTGGTCGATGCCTGGGGCTTTGGAGCGGAGCGGGAGCAACCCGATCCGGCGGCGATCCAGGTCGCGCGCAGCGCCACGGCAGCCGCCGGCCACACCCGGCTGGAGTTGGACCTTGCAGCCGGCCGCGCGCGCAAGCATGCCGCGCTGCAGGTGGACCTGTGCGGCATCGCCAAGGGCTATGCGGTCGATCGCATGGCTGCCGTGCTGCAACGCCACGGCGCGGCACATGCCTTGATCGCGCTGGACGGCGAACTGCGCGCCCCCGGGCCGCAAGCCGATGGCCAACCCTGGGCCGTGGCGCTGGAAAGCCCCGTGCCCGGCCGGCGCGCGGCGCATGGCGTGATCGAACTGCAGGACCTGGCGGTGGCGACCTCGGGCGACTACCGTCGATTCTGGGACGTGGGTGAGGCGCGCCTGGCCCACACCATGGATCCCCGCCGCGCGGCGCCGCTGCACAACGCAGTGGCCTCGGTCACGGTGCTGGCCCGCGACTGCATGGACGCGGACGCCTGGGCCACAGCGCTGCTGGTGGCGGGTCACCGCGATGGGCTGGCCCTGGCTGCACGCCTGGGCCTGGAAGCCCTGTACCTGTTGCGTCGCGACGAGCGGTTGGTGGAACTGGGACTGGGCCGCTTCGCCCCGGCGGCAGCCGACGCCAGCCGCGCCTGACCGATGCGCCTCGGCCGACTGCGCCCGGGCCGTGCCGTACCAGCTGCAGTTAACTGCGCCAGATCATTCACGCCGCAAACCCAGCTGCGTAAAGTCAAGACATATCAACCAACCACCGACCCAAGGAGTCACACCATGAAAACCATCCTGCGCAGCGACGAACTGAGCTGCCCTTCCTGCATTTCCAAGATTGAAAAAGCCCTGAAAGCCCTGCCGGGCGTGCGCGAGGCGACGGTGCATTTCAACTCCGGGCGCATCGACATCGAGCATGAGCCCGCGCAGGCGAGTGCCGAGTTGTTGCAGGAGACGGTGCGCAAGATCGGCTACGGCTCGCGCATCAGCGCCTTCTGAACCGCCGTCCGGTCGCTGTCGGGCGCGTTCGCGCACGGCCCCTTCCAGTCTGCATTCCAGAGGTTCATCATGTCCAACTCCCATTCTGTTTCCCGTCTGCAAACGCTGCGCGCATCGCCAACGCAGCGGCGCGGCCTGCTGACGCTGGTCAGCGGAACTCTGGGCCTGGGCGGCGTGCTGAGCGCGTTCCTGGACGGACCGGCCGCGCTGACGGCCACGCTGTGGATCGCGGCCGCGCTCATCGCCGGCTCCGACATCGCGGTGCGCGCCTGGCACAGCCTGCGCGCGCGCAGTGCCAGCATCGAGCTGCTGGTGACGATCGCCGCCGTCGGCGCCATCGCCATCGGTGAATACTGGGAAGCCGCCGCCGTCACCTTTCTGTTCCTGCTGGGCGGCTACCTGGAGGCGCGCACCATCGCCAAGACGCGCAGCGCGCTGAAGGACCTGATCGACCTGGCGCCCACCGAGGTCACGGTGCGCCGAGACGGCACCGAGCTGGTGCTGGCGCCACATCAGGTGCTGCGCGGCGATACCGTGATCGTGCGCCCGGGCGGACGCATCGGCGTCGACGGCACGGTGCTGAGCGGACGCGCCGCCGTCAATCAGGCCGCCATCACCGGCGAATCGATGCCCGAGGACAAGTCCGAAGGCAGCTCGGTGTTTGCCGGCACCGTCAGCCACGACGGCTACCTGGAGATACGCGCCGAGGGCGTGGGCGCCGACACCACGTTGGCGCACATCATCCAGCGCGTCGAGCAGGCGCAGGAGGCCAAGGCGCCGATCCAGCGCTTCATCGAGCGCTTTGCCCAGTGGTACACGCCGGCCATCATCGTGCTGACCATCCTCACTTACGCGCTGACGGGCAACATCGAGTTGGCGCTGACGCTGCTGGTCGTGGCCTGCCCGGGTGCGCTGGTCATATCCACGCCCATTTCGGTGATCGCCGGCATCGGCCAGGCGGCGCGCCAGGGTGTTCTGATCAAGGGTGGCGAGCACCTGGAGACCGCCGCGCGCATCCGTGCCGTGGCCTTTGACAAGACCGGCACGCTGACCGTGGGCCGGCCGGCGGTGACCTCGATCGTTCCGCTGGCGGCCTTGCAACCCGTGCCCGGCATCGAGCAGGACGACCGCAAGCAGCAACTGCTGCGCTGGACGGCGGTGGCCGAGGGCGGCTCCGAGCACCCGCTGGCGCGCGCCATCCTGCGCGAAGTCAAGGGCGACGAGCCGATCGCTGCCGCCGACAACTTCGAAACCTTTGCCGGCGGTGGCATCGGCGCCGGCTGGCAAGGCCGCCGCATTGAAATCGGCAGCCCCGACTGGCTGCGCCAACGCGTGGCCGACTGGCCGACAGATGCGCAAGCGGCGCTTGAGGAGATTCGCCAGCGCGGTGAAACGCTGGCTGCAATCAGCGTCGACGGCAAGGTGTTCGGCTTGCTCGGCTTTGCAGACCAGGTTCGCCCCGAGGCCGCCGCGGCCCTGCAGCAGCTGCGCGATGGCGGCGTGCGCCGCCTCGTCATGCTCACTGGCGACCACCTGGCCAGCGCCCAGCGCGTGGCGCGCACCTTGGGCATCACCGAGGTGCAGGCGGGACTGTTGCCCGAGCACAAGCTGAAAGCCATCGAGCGCTTGCGCGCCGAGGCCGGCGTCACGGCGATGGTGGGCGACGGCATCAACGACGCGCCGGCGCTCGCCGCCGCCGATGTCGGCGTGGCCATGGGTGCTGCCGGCACCGACGTGGCCATCGACACGGCCGACATCGCGCTCATGACCGATGACCTGGAGCGCGTGGCGCGCGCCATCACGCTGGCCCGCGCCACGGTACGCAACATCCGCCAGAACACCGGCATTGCACTGCTCACGGTGGCCGGGCTGCTGGCGGGCGTGTTTGCCGGCGAAGTGCACATGGCCGGCGGCATGTTCATTCATCAGGCCTCGGTGCTGCTGGTGATCCTGAACGGCATGCGCCTGATGCGCCCACGCGGCGGCAACAAGGCCCCGCGCGCCACGGCAGGCGCCGACATGGCCGCGTCTCGCGCCTGACGCCCAACCCGATCAAGCCAGGAGACGCACCATGAACGCGGCACCCCGCACTCCGCCGTCCACCATGGATCCGGTGACGCCGAAGCACTGCTCCCCGCAGCTGCGTCATCGCATCCTGAGCCAGGCCCGCTATTTCAGCGGGCTTTCGGCCGAAGACCTGGAGCAGGTGAACCGGCACTTTCGCGAGCTGCACTACCCGGCCGAATCGATCATCTGCCACGAGGGCGGCAACGCCGAGCGCCTGTTCTTCGTCGCCCGTGGCAAGGTCAAACTATTGCGCCATAGCTCGGGTGGCGACGACGTGCTGTTGGACCTGCTGCCGCAGGGCGCGCTGTTTGGCGGCCTGGCGCCGCTGGGCACCCGGCATTACCCGGAAACCGCGATGGCACAAACCGACACCTGCGTACTGGCCATCTCCGACGGCGACTTTCAGCGGTTGCTGGAGCAGCACCCGCAGGTGACCCTGGCCGTGCTTGCCAGCGTTGCACGCAGTCTGGATGATGCGCGCGAAGTGATCCGCCAGATCAGTACCTCCGACGTACGCACCCGCGTCGCCACGGCCCTGCTCAAGCTGGCCGAGCGCTTGGGCGACGCCGATGAACAGGGCATCCTGATCCGTGCGCCGCTGTCACGCCAGGACCTCGCGGCCATGGTCGGTGCCACGCCTGAAACCGTGAGCCGCGTCATGGCAGATCTGAAGCGCGAGGGCCTGATCGACACCGGGCGCCAGTGGGTCCGCGTTCTGGATTCGGAGGCCCTGCGCGCCATCGATGCCTGAGGTCCGGCCGTCGCGCCGAGCCGTGACCGCTGGTGCCAGGCCACCGCCGCATCACTGGCAGCCGGTCGCGACCTGACGCGCCAGCAAGCTGCCAACGCACGCAAACCGTCATTTTCTTGATATTTCCGAAGACCGCCGGAACTTGATCGAACCCCGCCCCGGGCACAGCGTCAATAAGCGCAGGCGGGTGATCGGTACCCGTCGTTTCACTGGAGAGACCTCTATGAAGACATCGATTCGCAACATCTTGATCCCAGCGCTGGCTGTCGCCGCACTCACGGCAGGGCTTGGCGCAACCGCCATGGCACAGACGAAGGGGCACGACCACGGCCACGACAGTGCCGCACCGCACGTGCTCAGCCTCAACAACGGCAGCAAATGGCGGACCGACGCACCGCTGCGCGCCGGCATGAAAAAAATCCGCAACCTGGTGGCGCCCGAGCTGAACGCGGCCCACGCTGGCAAGCTGGACGCGGCGCGCTACCAGCAGCTCGCAACCCGAATCGAGACCGAGGTGGCTGGCATCGTCGCCAACTGCAAGCTTGAACCCGAGGCTGACGCCATGCTGCATTTGGTGATCGCCGACATCACCCAGGGCACCGACGCCATGGCTGGCAAGGACCACCAGTCGCGTCCGGTACTCGGCCTGACGAAGGTGGCACGCGCCGTCAACCAGTACGGCAGCCATTTCGATGACCCCGGCTTCAAACCCCTGGCCGATGGACACTGAGCCACGGGCGGCCATTGTGAACCCCACCTTTTCTTGGTACCGGGCCACGGCGATGCGCACCCCCGCTTTCTACGATGAGGTGGAACCGATCGTGCTGGTCGATCCACTGGCTGCCCTGCTTGGCGCGGTTGATGGAGGCCTGATCGAATATCGCTACCTGGATGCTGTCAAGCTGGCGGGGCACTCCTGCCCCACCGTGGCCTGCGCCTGGCTCATGACCGGCACGGCACTGGCACGCCTGTACCCGGATGGCCTGCCCGAACGCGGCAACGTGCACGTCGAACTGCGGCAGGCCGCCGACCTAGGCGTGACGGGGGTCATCGCCAGCATCGCCAGCCTGGTCACAGGCGCCGCAACCGAAAGCGGCTTCAAGGGCTTGGCGGGCCGCCACGGGCGCCGGAATCTGCTGCGTTTCGAGGTACCGATGCAAGGCGAAATTCGCTACACGCGACTGGACAACGGACAGACGGTGGAACTTATCCACCAGCCACAGGCCGTGCCTCGACCGCCGGGGCTGACCGAGCAGATGCGCATGGCACTCGCACCTGGTGCAGATGCAGCGGTTCGCGCGGCCTTCGCCCAGTCGTGGCAGGAATGGGTACGCACGATGCTGATCGACCATGCCCATGACCCTGCATTGATCACGGTGCTTCATTCCGGCCGATGAATCGCCCCACCGTCCCTACCATGGCGTTGCTGGCACGGACGCCGCTGTTCAGTAGTTTGTCGCCCCCTGCTCTCGAGCGCCTGGCTGCCGCAACCCTCACCCTGCGGCCCAGGTCAGGCGAGGTACTGTTCGACCAGGGTGAGCCGGCGCGCGGCATCTATCTGGTGGTCTATGGCGACATCAAGCTGATCTCGACCACCCCGTCACGAGGCCGTCGCCTGACCGGGGTGGCGCACGCCGGAGAAAGCTTTGGTGAACCAGTGCTGTTTCTCGAGCGGCCGACGCTGGTACGCGCACAGGCAGCATGCGATGCCCTTGTGCTGATGGTGCCAGGCGAGGCCGTGTTCTGTGAACTGGATTGCAATCCGAAGTTCGCGCGGCAGATGATCGCCGGCCTGAGTCGGCGCGTGCAGTCTCTCGTGAGTGAGCTCGACCAGCAGGCCATCGGCAGTGGCAGCGCGCGTTTCATCGCCTACCTGACTCGCGAGGCACATGGCGCGCAAAGCCTCTCCTGGACACTGCCGGCCACGAAAAGCCAGGTCGCGTCGCAACTCAACGTGACGCCCGAACACTTCTCGCGCATTCTGCGCGACCTGGCCACCGCCGGCCTGCTGCAAGTCCAGGGTCGCCGCATCATCGTGCCTGATATGGAGCGGCTGCAACAAAGCGTCTGGTGAGTTCGAGGGTACCTGCAGGCCACGGAATGAACAGCAAGGTCCAGGCGCGCGAACGTGCCCTGCGCGGTCTGGGGCCGCGCGCTCCAAGCCGGTCGAGCCTGCATCCCGGGCTTGGCACCGGCAGCACGATGAACACAACCTATTGAGCTTTTCCAAACTCATGACATTACCAGAGCGTAGCCTGCATCCAGCAAGCGGCGATGATCGAAGGACGCTTTTGGGCGCTCTTGAGTTTGTTGCGCGCCGTCGCGTGCAGCTCTGCCAAGTCGTTGGGGCAGTAGTTTGAGGTGCCCATCGAATTTCGTCTTCCAACAGGTCGCTTTCATGCCGCCTCAGCGTGTTGATCGACATGCATGCTGATCCAGTCCTCCAGGAACTGAACCGGCGAACTGTAGCCCAGCGTGGAATGC
>Ga0209922_100409_pt1 | contig 64194 bp, 66 predicted proteins | sample ThiBiot_500_biof_FD_183946 | JGI IMG/M metagenome (GOLD analysis project Ga0209922, IMG submission 183946) | Wastewater bioreactor microbial communities from Cape Town, South Africa - Thiocy_expt_500_biof (SPAdes) | ecosystem: Engineered > Bioreactor > Thiocyanate-remediating > Anaerobic-Aerobic ... | reverse complement strand
CAAATCTAACTTTTCGAATTTCAAAACAGACAAAGAAGTCCTCTCAAACATCGTTCAAATTTCATTAGCTACACGACGTGCTTCGAATTTCGGTGGTCGAGGACGTGGCCGTGGTGGTGGTGGTTTCCGTAATCGAGGTACATTCAATCTCTAACATTCCATTCGTTTTCTCCAAATCTCACTTTTTTCAGGAGGTGGTGGCGGTGATCACGGTGGTTACCGTGGCAGAGGTATGTGTCGACGACGATGATGATTGAATTCTAGTTTTTGTTGTTTTTATATGTTTCAGGTGGAGATCGTGGCGGAGATTATCGAGGAGGAGGTGGCGGCGGTGGTGAATATCGTGGCAGTGGTCGTGGTGCAAGTCACGGTTCAAGCAGAGATAATCGCTCCAATCCATACTAGAAAAGCAAGCTTTCTAATTCCTCGAGCAAACTATTTTTGCTACAACGACAAACACTCACCATCAAATGTGCACAGTGTACTTAAAATTTTCTCTTTCTTGTTGTTGTTGTTGTTGCCGTTTCTTCTTCTTTGGTTTCTCTCTCTCTCTCTGTGCTCTTCTTTTCGTATTGATACGTGTGCGTGTGTGTCTGTCTGCGTCTTTCTTTACATAACAAAACAAAATACATTTAAAAGAAACGGGAATAAACTATGTGGTTATCATGTATTTTTCTTTTCTACAAGTGTAAATATGTGAATGTCTATGGCAACAATAAAAGAAAAACAGACGCTGTATTCAAAAATTGAATATTTCTTCTTTTTTGTCCTCGCAATGATTATGAACGACATCTGCCATCTCGAATACACACACAATGAATCTATATCACTTTGTCTATTATTTTCTGTATAAATAACCAAACGAATTCGTTTTCACTTTATTATTTCGTTCGAACTTGAAAACTAATAAGAATAATGACGTCGACTGTAAAGAATAATAATAATACGCTTTCGGAAACTATGCAGCGTATGATAACACCTCAATATGAACAAATTGTTAATGAAATCGAGAAAATTTATCAGAATCCTGACACAGGTCTTGTTACTATTGCTCAAAATCTTGGCGTACCAATCATGGCACCAAATAAGAAAATCAGTATTCTATTAATTGGAAATCATAGTGCTGGTAAGTTGATCGAAAAAGAAATGATTCTAATTGACCTTTTGATCTAATAAAAAAAAAACAGGAAAATCATCATTAGTCAATTGGTATATCGAAGATAATGTACAACGTACTGGTATTGCAATTGAAACTCAAGGTGTATCGATTATCACGAGTGGAAAACGACGAGAATCATTAATGGTAAAACTTGAATTGAATTCGAATCAAATAACATTAGTTTCTATTATCAGGGTCCTGCTACAATGCATTTATTTCCATATTTTCAACCTTTAGGAAATATTCCTGGTCGGTTACATAATTTTCTCTTGAATATTTTCATATTTATTTCTGTTTAGGTCTTCTCAATTATTTAACTACTGAAATATCTTCATCAAAACAAAAGAAATTTCCTCTAGTTTCATTCATCGATACACCTGGTCTCGTGGACGGTGCGATGGCCTATCCATTCGACGTTGAACAAGCTATTCTTTGGCTTGGTTTGTTTGCTTATAACATTCGTTTTTATAAAAAGCATATCGCTTGTTCATAGGTAATCATGCTGATCTGATTTTTGTTCTTTTCGATCCAATTGGACAAGCACTTTGCAAACGAACATTAACTCTTGTTGAACAATTGAATAAAAATAGTCCAGAAAAAATGCACTATTATCTTGCGAAAGCTGATGAAGCTGGCAGTGATCGTGATCGACATCGTGTTCTCATGCAAATTGTACAGAATCTATGTCGACAACCGGAAATATCGAAAACGAATTTTGATATGCCAACTATTTATTTACCTGAATTAGCTAAAGTAAAAAAGAAAAAAAAGCAACGAGCTCGATTATATCGAATTCGAATTGTTTTTTAAGGAAACACGTTGTTCGAATCAAATTCATGAACTTTGTTCTACTATTGATCATGCAGTTTTCAGTGGAGTACAAAAGTCTTTGAATACATTACGTAATGATTGCAAACGATTACAACAAAGTCTCAATGAACGATTAAATTTACACGAGTAAATCGTTGAATTTTCATCTTTCTGTGATTAATTTTCTATTTTTTGATTAACTAGAAAAACTCAAACAAAACATCGATCATGGAGCATCAAATTATCCATTTTACAATTTATTTCTCTCGTACTTGTCATTCTATCATCTGTTCTACTCCTAAGACGTTATCTTGAAACAACGCATTTGAAAATTCCAATTATTTCTCTTGATCATTCGTCAACATCACGACAAATTCATTCGACCTTAGTACGATTTTCATATTGAGAAAAAAAAGAACAATTTTCACATGATTTTTCATTTCAATTAGACATCTATTGATGAATTTCTCTATCATCCAGCTGATCCATTACTTTTCTTAATTCTTTTTATCAATGGAATCATTTTCCTTATTGGACGTTTTATTCGAAGGTTTGTATCTTCGTAGTTGCGAACTAACAACAACAATCATGACATTTTATTTTTCAGTCGTCAAAAGGACGTATTGAGCAATCGTGAGAAAAAGATGTTTACTGCATATAAACATAATTTAGAAACCAATGTCGATGTAAAACAAGTAAATATCAACTGGATTTTGAACAGAAAAAGCCTTTCTCACAGTGAACGTATTTCTTTTAGAAAAGTCTTTACGAATCATTTCTGGCCGAAGCAATCGATTAAAGTCATCATAGAGAATTTTACTTAGATATTTTTCTTAATAAATATTAATTAAATGTGTTCTTTTTTTTTCGGCACTCGATTAAAAAATAATATTAACTAGCGAGAATAAACAATTCAGAAAATAATTATTTATTTAATAAAACGACAGAATTTTGAAAAATTAAAGTACACGAATTACACCACTTTTGTTATAAGTTATAAAAGTGTTAAACCTTGAACGAGAAAAAAGAAACGCACAGTTCAAATTATACATCTATGGTATCCTATCTGACAAGAAAAAAATAAATAAGTTTTCTCTCAACCATAAACTGATAGTGGCATAATTGTTTCATGTGTCATATTGATACGTAATTTTCTTGGTGGTCGTCGTATCATCGAAGGATCAACTTGCATTTTAGCTCGATTTAACAATCGACTACTGGTGGCTAAAGTAGGTGCAACACCAGTTGTTTTGATGGGATCCGGAGCAGGAAGAATCGGTTGATTCAATTGTATTTCATTTGGTAACGAACGTCGAGCAGATTTCGATTGTTGTATTGGCCGTTCAGACGGCATTGGTTCATTACGTCTCACAAATCGAGTTATAGTTCGTACTTGTAGACCTTAATCAATTGAACACATTGTAGAAAAATAATCGTCGATAAATTTCTTTACTTACGAGGTTGACAAATTGATTGTTGAATATTAACAATTTGAACTTTGACAGCTTGCGGTGAGATTAATTTCGGACAACATTCTTCATTAGTCGTGATACTTTCGACAGCTGCAGTTTTTAGTCGAAACCATGATCCATACGAATCTTTTGTCATTGATTTAATATTCTTTTCTCTCGTAACTATTTTACTAAATTCATCAGTCCACGGATGATAATCAATTACTGGACCAATAGGTTCTGTAGCCAGAAGAGGAGTACTACGGTCACGTGTCTGCCTCCACACACTTGATGAAGTAGAACGCCATGCTGATGCTGATCCAAAATAACTAAAAAAAGAAAACAAAAGTCAATCATAAAGGGCTTTTTTGTGCTAATTCAACTACCGTTGTTGTAGAGCACGTTGAGTGGTAGGTAAACCGGAATACAATGCCGTTGGTGTCATAGGTTTTCGGACAGATTGTGCTGATTTGTTAGGTTTCATATTGGCCGAGTTTATTGATTTGTTTAACATTATAAACTGAAGATTAGAATAAAATTTAAATGATGAACATAACAATTGTTCTGTTTTATTTATACGTTTGACAAGAGAGAACGAAAGAAAACGAACGCAAGACAAGCATTAGAGACAAATTCGATGTTTTATCCACTTGACTATGTTGCCAACTACACTGAAGAACGAAGAGAAACGCTTACCTTTTAAGTATTCAGTTACTTTCTACTGCATCATATTGTGTACTTAAGACATGAAACAATTATGTTGAAAAATGAACTAATGTCGATAACAACGATTATAATTTTAAAATTCTTTCTTTTTATTTTCGTACCAAAATTAACTACTAAAGTGATGCTTCATCGTTCTTGTTTTTTTAATACTTCTACAGAAGAAAAAAAAACTTCTCTCTTAATCAATTAAAAAAATATGACAAATATTTTTGACTGAAAAAGTGCTAAAAGAACGAACGTACGGAGAAAACTAACTTTCATCCAAATGTAATGCCAATCAACGCGACAAGTAACTAAGTTTTTCTCTTTCTCTTTCTCTCAATGGAAATATGACTAAAATCGAAGAATATTATTTAGCCTTACAAATAAACTTTTTTTTTATCGTTCTTCTTCGAAGTGTTCAGCCGTCGATTTATCAATCATGAAAATGTTACTTTTCATTAGATTTTAAAAAATAAATATTATGAAGAAACAGGACAGGAAAAAAATCATTATTTTTCTTTTCTTTATTACAAACATTGAAAGTTTTCATGTTGCGACTTAACCATTTTAATTAGTCATATGCTCAATTGTTAATTGATATGCATCGAGTAATCATCGTTTTTAATTGATCTTAATATTTTAAATTGATTCGATAAAGTTAACTCGTAGAAATGTATATAACAAGTAATACAGTTTCATTTTCTTGTATCATCGTATCTCAAATGTCATCGTCGTCGTTGTCTACAAAACAAACAGTAATTAAAAATTTGCATTTACTTTAACAAACATCCGTAACTAACTTATTATTATTCTAGATTTCAATGAAATACAAACAAGATTATTTAGAATTAATCGACAAACAAAAGATCGCAGCATCGAATCGTTGTCAACAGCAAACATCCAAATTATTTATCAATTATGAAAATGGACATGAATTGCAGAGGTAAATATCATACATACGACTATACAGTTTCTTATTGTTTTTTAATTGTAGTACAACTGATCAAATCATATGTAAACCAAAGAAATTCAACGCAAATGATGTATTGCCAATGAATGACGATGATTTTCTTTTAGCTGAACTCAATGGACAGTTTCAATGACATGAATTTATTTCTATTTTTGTACTTTTTCTTGCTTTGTTAAAATAAACTTGTGCATATGCAAATCATACGATGATTTGTAGGAAAAAGAAAATATTTTGATACAGGTTAGGTCTGTGTGAATGTGCTTCGTATTGACGTGTGTTCTACCGCAGATGATTAATATACGCAAACGTATCAAGGTTTTATAATGACAATTATATATAAATTGACGAAAAAAAACAAACGTGATAGACACCGAAAATATATCCAAATAGTGAAATTTAAAAGATAAAAATCGTTTTTTGTAATTGATGATATCAATGTGGGGTCGTTCGAGTTAACGAATGCTTATGTAATTAAAAGTTGAATTTACGTTTTTGGAAAAGTTACAAGTACGATTAGGCGTAGATTGTGAGTTGGATGTATAAATAAAAGGTAATTTCGATGGAGAGAATGATTATACGACGTTTGACCATTTGGCCTTGAAATGACTTTTGTTTAGAGAGAAAAATATCAAAAAAAAAACAAAGGCTAATTATGATTTGCGCGTATAGAAGGTTGTGGATAGCAAATCATTGTAAATATTGGTAGTATGACGATGACTATTTGTGTAAACATGTCCATGACGGGATAAATTACCTTTGCCTACGTGGCGGACAGCAAAACACTTTCATTTATTGTGTATCAGCACTAAAATCAACCATCAACAATCATAAATGGCTTTTTTTATTGATAAATGACTATTAGAGAAAATAGTGTATATTGAACTGGATTGAAAATAAATAGTTTGTTTTCAAGGTCTATGATTTCTCTCTCTCTGTAGCTCTCTTGATTCGATAAAGTTGAGTCATATACATGTGAGTGATTAAAACGAAAGAATAAATGAGTAACTAAGCAAATGAATACAGGTAAGTGATGAGGCTCATTGAGAATCATATAGATATTTGACCTTCGATCACAATCGATTGTAGTACGCAAGTGTAATTTGGGTCTTTATCAACGTAAAATATACAAACGCGTATATATTGGTAGTATAGTAGAAGTAGTAGTAGTATAGAACGATGAAAAAAAGAGAAGAAGAAAAAAAAAGAAAGAAAATTTCACACCCGAATAAACATTTGGTATGTAAGAAAAAAAGGATACTTCGTTAGCTTATTCTTTTTTTTCGTTTGATAAGTGGTTTGCATTATCTTTAGTAGATAGCCTATTTTGCTAGCGAATAGCTATGTTTTGATTAAACACAAACAAATTGATCAAGGACAGACAGAACACACGAGAAAATTATATTTATTGACCTGATATAATGTTTCGATTTAATTGTTATCTTTAGATTAGTTTTGTTTAGTATAACGATTTATTAGATTGAAATATGTCGTACGAACAATCATCATCGTCGTCATCATTCTATCAGAGCAGTTCTGGTGCAGATGGATTTGGTGCAGGTGAATTTGCAGCTGATTTCGATGGTCAATTAGGTGGCACTGCAGGAAGTAGCTATTCAACTTACGAATCAGCTGCGACTAGTTATGGAGCTGCACCTGAACAAGTGCTCGCTGCTAGTGGTTTTGGTGCAAGTAGCAACAGTAATTATGAAAGTAACTATGAACAACAAGGCTTTTCAAATGCTGCAGTAGCAAGTGGTGCTGAATATAATGCAGGCGCTTTTCAACAATCATCATCATCAGGAGTAGCAGCAACAACTTATGCAACTGATGCTCAAGGTTTATTTAAAGATCCTAATCCGGAAGTTATTCGACGACCAGCTGCTGGTGGATTGCAAACATTTACTCAACGAGTTATGGTTCGATTTTTACAACCACCACCAGTACCACCTCCAGGCGTGAGTACTAAACGAACAGCAAGCATTTTCAAATCGACTTTCATTTTAGCCGCTTATCATTAAAGAAGTTCGTCCACCACAACCTCCACCACCACCACCTCTCTATATTCGTACGTGTGATTTTTATGAATTAATTAATTACATATATCTTTGCGTTTAGGACAACGTCCACCACCACCACCTCAATTGCCACCTCTTGTTATCCGTGAAGCACCACCAAAAGCTCCACCAGCAGTAGGCACACAAGGTAAAACTATCCGATCATCAAACATAGATATACATTTTGCATTTTTAGTTATCACTAAGATGCTTCCACCTTTGCCTGTTCCACCACGTTCGGTTATCATCGAACGTTTACCACCTCTACCACCTAAACCACGAGATCTTATTGTTGAACGTTGGTTACCCTATCGACAACAACAAAAACGTCAAGTTATTGTTCAACGTGCTCCACCGCCAGTGGTCCAAAAACCACGTAATATTATCATTTAGTATGTCTGAAACCTTGATAAACAGAATGAAGTGTAGAATAATTACTATTCTAATTATAGTTACGAGCCGCCCAAGGCAAAAGTTGTTCGTCGATTCGAAAATTTAGGTGTTCAACGAGCTGATCCAAACGAATATTTAACACGTTATGGAACTCAATTAGAAGATTCTCACACACTCGTTGCACATGCTCGTCAAGCTGGTGTTACTGAAGATCTCGTACGTTCGATTTTTTCATCATTTTCTAACCTTGAAAAATCGCAATTGGTCTTGTTTGTTCTTAAATGAATTTCTTCTATTTAGTCACCACCCGGAGGTTCGACATCAAATTATCAAAGTTCAAGCTACGAAAGTTATCAATCAGGTAGTGCCGGTGGTGCAGGTTATGGTGTCAGTGGAGAGTTTGCTTCATTAGGCGGTGCCGGTGGAGTTTCATCGAGCAGCTATGAATCTTCATACAGCACTAGTGGAGCTGTTGGTGAATACGGTGCTGGTGCAGGTTTCGAAACATCAGTCGGAAGTTTTGGTTTGGGTGATAATGCTAATGCATATGGCGTTGGCGGCGGTAGCAGCTACGAATCATATTCATCTCAACAAACATTTACTCAATAAACAAATCTTTTCAAGATTTTTTTTTCTTCTTCTTTTCATGTGATAAATTCGAAAATACATATCTGTATTTGATTAAAACGAACAAATGAAAAGAAACAATTTCTTTCTTTCACTCTCTCTCAATGATTCAGAACATACACCCTCCATCTATCTTCTACTGCGTATGTTCATTTGTTAGAAAAGTTGAGCCAATTGAATTCTCGCGAACGAAGAAATGACAATCCTATTGTTTAACATAACGATCGCAACCATAGTATTTCGATTAATCAGTAATTAAAATGACACAAAAACGATCATCTACAAATTCAAATACATCTCATTGTGCAAAATCGAATTGTCATCGATCGTTGCCATCTTATCAACCTGCGTCCTATACAAATGGTTTGTGTGAACAACATTTTTTCGAAATGAATCTTTCGATTAATGACTCTTCTATCAAATATCAAGATCAACCATTAAAAAATGATATTCGAAATACTCGAGAAATTTTCGACGGTCATCAATGGTAATGGACTCAAATTTGAAGGTTAAATAAACTTGTCATCATTTTCTTTTTCGAATAAAGGCGAATAATCGAACAAAAAATTGATCAAGGACAAATTATCACGGGTAAATCATTCGTTCAAAAGATAGATTTCATCGTTAGAATCGTTTTAGATCAAGATAATCTCGATAAACCAATAACGAAAGATAATTTATTACAATTATTTCGTTTGCTAACAAATTATCAAATAATTAAAGAAATTGAATAGTTGTTTTTATTTCGAATTCAGATAATGATAAGTTAGATGACGGTATTTATCTAGTTTTGTTTATATTTCAGATGAATAATCAACCAAATGGATGAAAAACGAGTTCAAAGTATATCGTTTTTTCTATTATTAAAACTGAAATCTAAAACTAATTTCGCTTACAGAACTTATCAAAGAAGCTGAACGAGCTCGACATTCAACTCTACGAAAACCTCGAGAAAAAGTCGATATTTATCACGAAGCAGCTGAAGCTTGTCGTTCGATTGGTAATTCATTCTTTTAAATCCTCAATCGAATGTCTTCTTCTTTTTCAAAAGGAAATTTCGATGATGCAATCAAATATTTCTCTCTCGAATTACGTGAAGCTCAATCAACTGATCTACGTGAAGACATTCTCTATTGTCATCGTTTTATTGGCGAATGTTACTTCTCGAAGAATGAATTTGCTACCAGTGAAAAACATCATTTAAATTTCTTGAAAACATCTCAAGAATATGTTGATGATGAACGTACCGAACAGGCTTATACGTGTTTGGCACATACCTATTGGGTTTGGTTGAGTTATTTGCAAGATGATGTTTTGCACGATGCTGAACGCGATCAATTTCCACGTGAAATATGTCGACGAAGTTTAGATGCAGCGAAAAATAGTCTTTTGATGATTGAAAAACTTGATTATCAATTAAAAATTGATATGAAAAATAAGCACAATTTTAAATTGAAAGATTTGGAAAAACGTCAACAAGATTTAGCATTGAAGCGTGTTCGAGCTTATATCAATATTGGTACAGATAGATATGCAATGTTTTGGTAAATTATCGAAAGAGATTTTTGTTTAGCTAATGCTATGAGTGAAAAATATACAACCGGTGATAAATCTGGTTCGAGTCTCAAAGCTTTAAGTCAATATATAAAAAGTGCCATTGAACTTGCCAAGTAAATAAACACAACGAAGATTTACTTTGAGAATTGTTGTTGTTTTGTAGGAAACATCAATTGCATGAAGAATTAGCACGACTGCACTCATCGGTATCAACATTTTATTTAAGTGTACCAAATTTTTTGCAATATAAAAAGGAAATTATCGCTACAATGGAACAAGCTGTTCGATATGCACAATTAGCGAAGAATACAAGTGAATATTTGTCGTGTTTACACGATATCGCACAAGTAGAATATATCGGACTTTGGTTTTCAATGTTGATGTTTTCCTTTTTTTGTTTTGAATTCAAGGCACTTCTTCTGTTTGATGATTATCAAGGTGCAAAGAGTTATCTATTGAAAATCTATCGATTTAGAAAAAAAGATCCGATCAAAGAGAAAGCAACTCGAGATCTAGCTGATGGTCTGTTATTATTTAAAAAATTGAATTGATTCTCGAGAGTTTTTTTTAAAAATATTTAGTTCAAAGACTTCTCACTGGTCTCGAAGATCAATATGAAAAAGAAAATGATCTGAGAAAAAAAATGCGTCTAGCAGAGAAATGTGCCGATACATATTCGCATTTAAAACGTAACGAAAAAAGCAAAGCATACTATCTAAAACAAGTAAAATCTATCTCGAAAAATAGTTTTTTTTTCTTTTATCAATTTTCTCTTGTATTCAGTTGAAACATGCTCAAGAATTAAATCTCGATGAAAGTGAAATGGCGATTATCTATTCATCTCTTGGCAGTATATGCCAAGATCTACAACAATGGCAAGAAAGTATCGATTATTTTCGACGAGAAATGAGCTGTCGAATTGGTCTAGGATCTCGAGCTGATGTCGAAGTATTTGTTTAATCGAAACTTAACTGTTTGTAGTTATCTGTTGTCTGGATTTTTAGCAAGGATATTCACTTTGTGAAATAATCAAAGGTGAATATCGTTTGAAAGTTGATGTCGATGTACGAAAAACAACGTTCAAACGAGTTTTAACTATTGCAAGATCAACAAATGTTTAATTGTAGGATCGATTTGTTTTATCGTTGATTTATTGTTGCTTTTTTTTTCTCTTTTGAATAGAGAATGGCAGTTGCATTGGTTTTTGCAATGAAAATACGCGATTCGTCTATTCAATTAGATGATGATCTCGAAGAATTCATGGCGAATATTCAACCGCCAATAACCGAAGAGAATTATAGTGAAATTCTACGTCGAGCTGAACGTAGTAATAGTGAAATAACCGATTCATTACAATCGAATGATGATGAAGATGAAGAAGACGAAGATGAGAAAGAAAATGAAAGTGGAGATGATGATGCAGTTTTGGCAACGCTTTCTGATGAAACTGAAAATGAAGACGATGAAAACGATGAAGAAAACGAATTAGATTCGACAATACGTGGAAAAGCACGGCAGGTAAATAAACATGACGAATGTTATTTTTTTTCTTCTTATTTTTCTCAATATATAGAGGAAAAAAGTCTGGAGAAATTGTTATGGAGAAAGTCGTTTACATTTAGCGTGTAAAGAAAAAACCGGCTTAAAAAAAGTCAAACAATTCGTATCCGAAGGCGTAAGACCAACGAACAAACGAGCATTCATTACCTCAACAATTCTCGTATTTAGGATGATCTCAATCTGCAAGATAATCACGGTTGGACACCGTTACACGAGGCAGCTAATCATGGACATGTTGACATCGTTCGATATCTTCTCGATTGCAAAGCGAATATCAACGTGAAAGCAACGAACGGAATCACTGCTCTGGTCGATGCTTGTAATAGCGGAAGATTGGATATTATTGAGATCCTGCTTTCTTATGGAGCAAAGACGAGTATTCGAACGAATAATGTTTGTTTGTTTGCGTTTTTGTGTTTGAGAAAAGTTTGAAAGAATTTCGATTTGCTGTAGGGCTATACAGCTGTGGATTATTTGACATTGTACGATGAAAATATGTCGTCAGAAGATCGACGAAGATTTATGCGATTGAAAGAATTATTATTGGCAACGATGAGAAGTACGAGAATTGTTTGAGAGAAAAACAAAAGAAGATAAATTATGATTGAAATTTAGAGGATGAACCAACTTATTGTACTCAACGGGTTGTTCGCAGTGATTTCGGCAATGAATCAGACGACGATGAGGAAACGTAAGAAAATGATTTTACCGATGGAGAATAGAAATTCGAGATTTTATTTTTGATAGAACATTCACAGGTGAACATAATTCGAATAGTAATGATAGTGTTGATGATGTTCTCGAAGACAAAGTCAATCAACGACCACAATATAAAAGTATTATGAATAATATTCGACGCGGAATACGAACCGATGATGATGTCGAATCCAAGAAAAAAGTATAAAAATAAATATTCATTAAACAAAAACGGATCATTGATGTTTTTTTTGTCTCGTTTCAGTCGCCTTTAAAGAAGAAAAAATCGAAATTAACTCCGTTCGTTTCCGATGCTGAATACGAACGAACTAATAACAATGAAAAAGGTTGGCTTGTCGATGATACTACACCGATTGAAAAAGTTGTCCCATCAAAACCAGCTCAAGTTCGAAAGCAACGTTCACGTTCGCCATCTGTTTCATCTTCACATACGCCCGTACGAAAACGACAACGAACAACCAATGAACCAATTTCATCTTCTGCCATCGTTCCTCAATCTCCTTCGTTACCAGTTCCTTCATCAACATCAAACGATCCCGATATCGTCAATTTCGATGATTTAGATATATTTTCTCCACTAAAACCTCCAAATCCTGCGCCATCCAATCCAACTCCATCTCTGTCACCTGTTTTGCAAATCATGACGCCCATTTCAGCAGTCAGATCTCGACGTCCATCATCAACTTCATCGACGAATACAGTTACAACAACATCAACAACGACGATTCTTGTTCATCCACCTTCGATATCTCATGATACAACGACAAGAATTATTCGATGTCTAGCCAGTTCAAATCAACGAACAACCGATGATAAAAAACTTCGAATACCAATGTAAATAAAAACGATAAAAAAAAACGAAATATTTTTTTTTGTTTATTTTCCGTTTCAGGTCACCATCGGATACACTAACTAACCTTCGATATCAAGTTCTCAAACGTTTGCATGATAATTACAATATTTATGCATGTTCAGTAACACTCTACGATCGACAAGATTGGGAATTAGGCATGTCCGAAGGTGATACGATCCAATTAGCTATCCCAGCCGATGAAACTGACGTAAAAAAATCATCGTATTTCTGAATATTTGCTTTCAATTTCATTGCAATTGCAGATTAAAGCCACGTATATCGAAAAAGATCCAGTTCTTACCTACGAACAACTATGTAAAGCGAATAAAATCGGTAAAATCCAACAAGAGTTTAGTTTTCTATAAAAAAAAGAGTGTGGATTTATATTTAGCTGCTTATTCAAATATTCGATCAGCATTGAAAACTTTTTTCGAAAAATTTGAACTCTCCCTTCAACGGTTTAGTTTGAGACTAGATCAAGCAAAATGTATTCTGCAAGTATTCGAACATTTCATGTTCATTTATTCGATAAATTTAGCTGGTAAAATCTTTCGAAACAAAGAAAAAACATTTCTTTTTGTTATTCTTTCAATAGAAAATAATCTCACTGACGGTATATTTGAACAATTGAGCAAATTATCACTTGATCATCTAAAATCTCTGAATCTTTCGAAAAATAAACTAACTTCCAATGGAATAAGAAAATTATTCGAAGAGAAATCAATGGTAAAATTCAATTTTTCAAATTTCGAACGCATTCTATCGAGTTTTGTTCTTTATCAGAATAATTTACTTCTCCTCGATCTAACCGGTAATTCAGATATCGATTGTGTAACAATCACATTCATCCGAACTCGTCATCCAAATCTCACTGTACATCAATAACAAAAAAAAGCAATTTTCTGTTGTCATTTACTACTTCTATATACATATATTTTTGTTGTTTATTGAAAGAAAGAATTTGAATTCATATTGATATTTGTAGATATGACTTCATTTCTATGGCCATCGTCGCCATTAATTACTATTGGTATTCTGGTGTCTTTGTATTGTATACCGGCGAATTATCTTGGTCTTTTGAGTAAATTTTATATTTTAACATATCTGTTGTTTATATTAATCGGTTATTTATTTGCGTCGAAACGACAACGAAATAGTTTACCATTAGTTGCTAATCGTTCGTCTTACGCACTTGTCACCGGTGCATCGAGTGGAATAGGCGAACAAATATGTCGACAGTTAGTTCGACAGAATTTCAATTTGATTATGGTCGCTCGATCTGAAACAAAATTGAATAATCTAGCTGATCAACTTCGATCTTCGAATGAAAATATTCGTGTTCATGTTATTGTACAAGATTTAACACAAACAAATGCAATCGAGAGTCTAATTCAACGAATTGATTCATTGAAAGATATTCATCTCGATATTATCATCAATAATGCAGGCATTGGCTATACGAAAGCATTTCTCGAAACAGAAATTCACGATCAAATATTCGATCAAATGATCGCACTTCATATTCGTGTGCCAACATATCTTATGCGTTATTATGCACCGAAAATGCTCGATCGACCATCACGAATCGTGAATATATCCAGTGAAATATCTTACATTTCATCACCACGTGCTGCAGTCTACGCTTCAACAAAAGCCTATCTCACGCAATTAACCAGTGCATTAGCCTATGAATTCGATCAAATCAATGATGGAAATTCCAAAATTTCACTTCTTTTAGCCACGCCAGGACCCACATTAAATACTCAATTCGATCATCATGATCAATCGATTGTCTTTCGTTTACCATTTGTAACTCTAACAGCTGAACAAGTTGCTAAACAAATTGTCGAGGCTTGTCTGCGTGGCGATCGGTTTTGTACACCCGGTTGGTTTAATCAATTGACGATTTGGTTGATGACGAAAACACCGTACAGTTTTTCGAATGTTGTTTGTTGGCTTCTTTGGGCATCGTGGTCCGAAGTGAAACAATGGTTGTACGGACGACGTCATTTAATTATTATTTGTTTCAATTTAGCGTTTATTCTTTTCGTACTTCTTTGTTTTCTTCTAACGAAAATGATTCGACAAATTTATTATCGATTTTTTTGAACATTTTAGATGGATAAAATTATTCAGAATCTACGAAATGATCTCAAAAAACCATCGAAAATCAATCAGGAAGATGGTAAAATTCCTAAAAAAAACCAACAACAATATCGAATATTTTAATCGTTGATTTTTAGAACTCGAATTATTTACAAAATATTTAAAAGAAGAACGTGAAAATCTTCATCAGAATGAAACAATTGGTAATAGAAAACTAGATACACAACGAGATGTAACTAAAGCTTATTCTCAACAACATTTACCAACAATTCCACAATTTTATGAGCATGTATGTTGGTATTTGATTGATTGACGGATTGATTTTCGTTTCGTTTGAAATCATAGATTCCAAATGATCCACTTGGAAGAAAATTACGTGATGAAGCACGTGCTTTATTTATCCATCGTAAAAGCCAAGAAATAATTAGCAGTGATGAAGCAAATGTAATTTGTATATCAAATAAACTCGTTGATAGATTTAATCGTTGATTTTGTATTTTTTTCAGTCACTATTAACTTTATTAGAAGAACATGCTTCGCCACCACTTGATCCTGAAACACCTAAAATAAACTACGATGATTTTATGCAAGTTGTTAACAAAGCGAGTCCAGCTATCGCGTAAAACTGCTTCGAAAATCTATTCTTTGTTAGATGTTTTTCTTTGTTTCTCAATATATAGAAAGCTTTTTCCGCCAACGCTCTTTGCTGATCTCTATCAAAATGATCCTTATGGTCGTGTGCGTATACTCGATCTTTATCAATACACAATGCGAAAAATTTGGTATCATCATTCACGTATGGGTCTATCACTGTATGATAGTCTCGGACAAGGATATCTTAGAGAATCGGTAGAGTTTTCAATGATTCTGTTTTTGTTTTCACACAGACGTTCTTTTCTTTGTGTTGTTAAGGACTTAGAAGATTATTTGTATGAATTAATTCCAACAATGCGACAATTAGCACAATTACAAGAAACATTTCATAAATTTTATGTTTGTACGGCTGTACGAAAATTCTTTTTCTTCCTCGATCCATTACGTACGGGACGTATTGCGATACCTGACATACTTTGCAGTGGTTATCTCGATAAATTACTTGAAGTAGAAACGAAAATTGCCTTCGATTGAATAAACTCTCTCTCTCTCTCTCTCTATTCGCTTTCGATTTAGTTACGTGAAGAAGATGCTGACATTGATGATCTCGAACAAAATTGGTTTTCTTGTCAATCAGCTTCGAAAATCTATACAAGATATTTACAACTCGACAAAGATCACAATGGTTTATTATCACGAGATGAATTAGCTCGGTAGTAGAACCAAACATTGTTCTTTGTGAAAAATAAAAATTCTTGTCTTTGATTGAACTTTAGTTATGGTTCAAATACATTAACACCTGTGTTTATTACTCGTGTTTTTCAAGAATGTTTAACCTATGGTGGAGAAATGGACTACAAATCTTACTTAGATTTTGTTCTCGCATTAGAAAATCGAAATACACCACAAGGTCTTCGTTATCTTTTTCAAATCATGGATATTGATAATAAAGGTTATCTTCATCCGGGTGATTTGAACTTTTTCTATCGAGTAAAAAGATATTCATCGAAAATTGACTTTGAAATCATGTTCGATACATAGGGAATGGTACAAATGTTATCGACAAGACCATTAGCAGATATACCACCATTCAATAATGTTCAAAATGAAATATTTGACATGGTTAAACCAGCCATTTCGGAACATATTACATTAAAAGATCTGATTAATTGGTTTGTTTGTTTGTTTTTGAATGAATTCATCGAAATTCATGAGAATGATCTGTTTTTAGTGCTCAAGGCGGACTTGTTCTTTCAATTCTCATTGATATTGGTAGTTTTTGGACTTATGAAGTATGAGAACGATCTTGTTTAGTTCTATTTGAATATTTGCTTTTCTAGAATCGTGAAAGTCTTATACCTCAACAAGCCACTACAAAAGACGACTCAATTCATGTCTGATATATTCATGATTACAAGAGACCATTCCACAAATAATTTGATTTGCTTTTTTTTTCTTCTTGTGTACACTAATATTTTGTTTGTTTGCATAAACTAATACTCAATAGAATGAATTCTTAGAAATGAAGAAATTTTTCAGATGAATACAAATAAATCGTCTTCATATTTACAACAATTTTCTTGGGAAGAATGGGATAATCAAATGATTGTCGTTTTATATCGGTAATAATGAGTTATGCTTTGAGTATAGAATTGAGTTCGGAAATAAAAATAAAACAAAATTCTCTAGATCTGATCGACGATTTGTTGTTAAACGATATATTGAAAGAGTTCTTGCAAATTCTTCTCTCTGGCAACGATTAGCAAAAATGTCATTTGCAAGTATTCAACCAATTGCCCAAGCTTATTCAATGACTGAAAATGAGGTTAAATTGATGCATCACATTTTCTCATGGCATTTAAATGGAACTTTGACTTTTCCAATAATCGGTGGTCGTAAGAAATAGAGAAACAAAGGGTTTTTATTTGAACATTTGATTTATGAATTCGATTTAGTCGATCAACTAGTCGATTGGGAAGATGTTCTTGATTTTATTGAACGAGCACAACAAATTTCAAAAACTGATATTCACACTCGATCAACTTCACATAATTCTCCTTCGATCGTTCCAACTATACCTATTGGTACATCATTATTGACAATGCCAACTAAAAATTCAAATATAGAAAATGTTGATCCAATAAAGTCAAATAAAATTGATAAGAAAAGCATGATAACTCGACAAGAGCAACAACAATCGCTTGATGAACCTTCCCTATCAATCTCATCGAAAAATCATTGGGTACAAATAAATAACATTTGTGTTCCTTATATAATTAAATCTCAACAAATACGCTATCTACCTTACGAAGTTTTAATCGATTGTAATCTGTTTAATGAGCATGAACAAGCATTTCTCATTGATTTAACTATAAAAGCAAATGTAAATGATATTGAAACATTCGAAAGAATCGTGTCTTCATCATCATCCATTGATTTTAAATTAAATCATAATCTACATCTCATCAATCTTTCTCATGTCATCTGTGGAATGTCAAAAGTTGTTTATATTAAATTACTTAATAATCAACGTGATGTTAACAAAAGTTATAAAACGTATAGAGAAACAAATATAAAAATCTTTCTTATTTTTTATTTTAAACATGTTTTTTCTATAGTGTCTTGGCTCAAGTTGGTGGCATTGCTCTCTACCGTTCGCATTCGATTCCATTTATTAGTCTTGGTAAACACGATTTTATTCTACTCGATTCGATCAATGCTATTCTCCAGCCATCAGCACGAGCCTTATCCAGTCTTCGTCGCCGTGCTGTAACCGCTCAAGTCCATGAAATTGATTATCTTCGTTTGATTCAATTCTATCAACAACAAGATGATCAAATTGTATTAAATCAACAATCACATTTATTAATAAATCTCAATGAAATTCAGAAATATATCGAACAAAACGGCATTGTCATAGACATGTCATTAGCAGAATATCAACAGAATGAATATCGAAAGTTAAAAAAACAACTTGGCCGAACAGCAAGTAAACGCAAAATTAATTGAAAATAATCGTTCAACGAATTAATTTTTTCTATGCTCTAAATTCAATGTATATTTTCATAATGATATTATTTCAAATAAAATTCGAATTCGAATAGATGTCTATACTTGATTTCTTGTACTGGATGCAGATCACTGGTTACGAAAAGCACGTGTCAATGAAACCTTGATCTTGCATTTTAGCATTTGCTTATGTGCGTGCGTGTGTGCTATGAGGCATATTCGTTTGTTTTTCGAACGGAGAAAAAAATAACTATGCGTAATCGCTCATTAAGGAAGTGAAAATCGATGTTCTTCCATTTTTACGAAAATTTTTAGTCAATTCAATTTATTTTCTTTCCATAGGTGTGACATATTAAAGTCAGTTTAAACATGGGATTTCTGGTAAAAAATAAACAACTATTAATTTGGTTAGTTATAATTCTACCAGCGTTTACGTTGATTAGTGTAACATACTATATTCGACTAACTAACGTCAAGTAATAGTTTATTTGTTTTGTAATTCTTATTTAAACCGATGATTTTTTTAGAAGTTCTAGTAAAAATTCGTCGAACACATCAGGTTTACTCTCATTTGAAGAATTTATTGCTAGCCAAAACGAAGATGAATTCAAGATCTTTCCTGATGATACCTGTCAACCAAAACGCAATGTTTTATTCATCAAAGGACATGATTCAAGTTCTACAGGCGTTCAAAATCTGTTTTTTCACTACGGCGATCGAGATGATCTTGCCATTATTCTAGTTGATATGGAAGAATATTACGCAGAACTAAAAACTAAACATTCGCTCAAGAAATCATTGCCATTGAATCCAAATCATCATAGTGAAACTTTATTTTCTACTCGAACTGACATTCCGATAGCAGCTGTCAAACAGAATTACGAAACAATGAAATCAATTTTACCAGCAGATACTATCTTTCTAACTGATTTGACCGATACTGTTTCGTTAACAGATTGGTATTTCCAGAAAACTAGACACAAAGGATTAAATCAAGATAAATCATTGTTACTGGAACAGTTAGAAATATTCTTGGTTGATCCTTTAAGTAGTTTAATGCACGGTTTTCAACAAAATCTAATGTCGATTGAACTTGGCTTTGATAAGCAGCATGTCAACGATCAAAATCAAATCACACAATTTATTCAAACGGTCGAATCTCAGTTTCATTTTGTTATGATTGAAGAGCAAATCGACGAAGTTCTGGTTCATCTGCATCACCTTTTATGTTGGCCATTGGATGATCTGATTATTTTCCGACATCGTCTTCGACTAAGTCGTTCTCCACATCAAATTTCAAAGGAATTAACTGAAAAAATACGTTCACATCATAACGTTGACGAACTTCTATACAAACATTTCAATGAAAAATTAACACGTGAAATAGAAAAATTCGGAAAACGTAAAATGTCTCAAGAGATTAATCTTATGAAACAGGATATTAAATCAATGTACGATAAATGCATAACTAAATTATCTCAAAGCAAAAGCTACAGATTATCCGATATTGTTGCACATGATTATTATACATTACGTTCGAAATTTGAATATCATTTAACTCGGCAATGTTATGAATTGATTCGATGGGAAGTTCAGTTGAAAATGGTATCAGGAGAACTACTTCAGATGGGATCGGATGCTAATCTTAAAGCTGTCATTTTTCAACATTAAATTTCAACGAATTCAATGTTACTTCGTTGTTTTTACATTTAAAATTTTCATGCAATAGACTAAATAAATTATTCAATAAAAAATACAATTAAAATCATAATATTATACGGAGAAATTTTGGTCATTTTCAGCATAGATCAAAATCTTTCGATGTTTATCAAATGTTGCCGATACTTCTTGTTCACATTTCTTTCGACGAATAGTTCGTATAGCCCAATGAAATATTGTCAATGCATTATAGAATAATAATGGTATAATAAACATTGGAATAAGAAGAATCGCACTTGTTTGATATGAAATAAATACTTGAGATGCATGTAGATTGTTATTGAAAGCAATGACGATCAATGTATACAAAATAAAAGCTGCAGTCCATAGAATTGAAAGCAAGAGAAGAATAAACAAACGACATAATCTCGATCGGGCTAACCACCAATTCGAATGTCCAAATGAATTTTGCCAATCGAATGTAAAATGAAGAATTGACTTGACAATAAATACAGTTATTTGTTGCCATTGAAGAACATTCGTTAGAGTATTGATAATATTATTCCAACGAAGGAAATGTCTTACACATTGAATATGATATTCTTTCCATAGAGTGTCATTTTGTGATATACTTGCATTCTCGCATGTTTTTAAAACATCTAAATTGAAAGTACCAGGAACCTGACGAAAAGCATTGATTGGATTGAAAAAATCAGCTGCAGGAATATTGGGAATGGATTTCAATCTAATCACACATAGAGGAACGATCGATTCTTTATCGTTTAATATTTGTTTATGTGTTTCACATGTTTCAGTCGAAGAAGTTATTAAAAATAATTGATCCATAAGTACGAGTATTAGAATATAAGCTTGAAATGGATATAATAATGCAGCTGATTTTTTAATACGTCTTGCACTTGTTCTTGTGAATATTGTACCTTTCATTCGATGTAATTTTTCATCTTTGAGTAATTCTGTTGAAATAGTTTCATTTTTATTATTTTTAATATATTGAATTGCACTAAGAAATATTTGTTCAATAATACCACGAGTAAAAATCACAAGACACCATTTGATAATCTTTTTGAAAATTCGTCGTTTAGTTAACCAAAATAAAAAAATACTAAGAAAAAAAATTGTCAATGGAAGACCAATAAATAATACGAATACATAGAGCAAAATCTGTTCCTTTTCATATTGTGTTAATTCGACTTCGTTAACTATATACGAAGCAAATGGTCGTCTCATTTTTATTTTTATTTTTGATCTTATGATAATGTGTTTTTATAGGATGATGACTCAAACATTTGCTAAGTATACAGTTTAACAGAATGACGAATAAAAAAGTAAATATTGTCATAGGACATGCAAATTAGTCAATAATTCTATTCTGAAGTAGTGTGTTTATTGATTAGAACAGAAATATGTTGAATATCTTGTTCGAGTTCAGTGACTTTCGGATGTTCAGATGACAAGACTTGACGATAGATACTAGCTGCTTCTTTCAACGAACTCAACGCATTTGTCCAATGTTCCATTTGTTCGAGAACATGTCCAATATATTCCAATGTTATTGCATAATCTTGATTTTGTTCGTGAGACAATGTTTGATAGATATTCAATGCTTGTTGAAAATTTTCTAAAGCTAAATCAAAACGACGAGCATGTTGATGAACTAATCCAATATTATTATAAAGTATTGCTATATCCGATTGATTATTTTCTTGATATTTTTCTTTAATTAACAAAGCTTTTTCCAAGCATTCCAATGCTTGATCATAATGTTCTTCAAAATCATAAATAACACCGATATTTATCAAACACATAGCAATTTTCAAATGATCATCACCATATTCTTCTTTCCAAATATGTAAAGCTTTTTCATAGAATTGTAAAGCTACTCGATAGTTCTCTTGTCTTCGATGAATATTTCCTATGCTATTATAACAATCAGCAAGATTCAATTTGTCAAAATCTCCAAATTCCATCATTGTTTTCAATGTTTTATCATACCAAATAATAGCATCTTTCGGTTTTCTTCGGCTGGAGTAAACTCGACCGATATGATAATAACATAAACTTGTTTGATTGACATCATTGGCGAATTCTTTTAATAGCCGTCGAAAATATTTTTCTGCTTCATCGAATTTATTCATTTGATGTAATAATTTACCAAAAGTAAACAAATCAATATCTTTAGTCGGATCAATAGGATTTTTTAATTGACAATCATCACAATTTGTTAATGTCAAATCAATAATCCAAATATTTTGCTCAGTTGAATAAATATTTTCCAATCGAAAAACCGCTCCTAACATAATCAAAACTTCGCATTCATTTTTAAAATCACTTTCCACTGAAATATCAGCAAATGCTTTGACACCAGCATGTGTCGGATCAGCATCGATTTGAAATAAAACCTTTTGATGAAAATCGTCATAAACCGATTTGAGATCGCCCAAAAGAAACAATGCATAATTTCTATCTCGACTTGTTGAAAAAAACGAATTTATCGAAATATATTCTCCAATTGAATTTTTCAATTCATTTAATTCTTCAATTGACATCAATTGTGCACGATAGATTTCCATACGTTGTTGACATTGATGGTCTTCGATTTGTTTTTGTAAGTCCGAAAGAAAGAATCGAAAACAAAATAAAAGATCGATATTTTGTGTTCGAAGACCTTTATTTAATAAACGAAAGAGAAATGTTTCTCTTGTGTACCACCAAAGTGCTTTATTCGATTGATATTCATGATCGAATTCGTGAACAACAGCTAATTCCGATGGATTGTTTTTGTATAGTTCATAGCAACGAATCATTAGTTCGTGTTTATCTTTATTTGTTGGTTTCATACGAAGAAGAGACTCGAGAAATAGATTGTGATAGATAAATTTGAAATTTAATTTTGTTGTTGATTGATCAACATTAGTTCGAGTAGTGAAAATACTTATCGAAAGTGGTTCATCAACTTTTGCATGAAGACGTTTTCGTTGGTCTTCTGATAAATTTCGAATAAGATTATCCAAATTTGTATACAATCCTTTGATCTAAATATTGCGAACTAAAAGAGTTGTTCGATTTCTATCGTTGTTATTTTTACTTTCATGTATTGTTGTGTCCATGTTTCGTGTCGCTTAGGATCCATACAAAAGATGTAAATTGAGACAATTTGTCGACGATGATGAATAAGTGGAATGAAATCTTTACCTAATCGACCTGTAGTGATCAAAATGATTTGATCATCATGAAATAGATTTTCAACATATCTTTGACATTCTTCTGAATCGATGAATATTTTTATTTGATTTATAGCTTTTCGAATGTTTTCTTGATCGATATCTCGTGTTTTCGAATTGAATAAATGATTATCAAGCCAAACGACGGTCGTCGTTTCGAAATTCTCATTGCCCAAGATTGAATTATGAAAATTTGTCAACAAGTTTGTCATTGACATTTCGTTCTCGAATATATGTTTTTTTGTTAATTACATCGACATATTCATTCATTCGTAACGAATTGAAAACAAAAATATTTATTTAGTCTTTCAAGCAACTAGCGACTATAAACGCACTCGTGGTGCGTTTGCACCTTTACTTTTCCTTTTCATGCGATAATAAATCTATTTTCTTTGTTTATTTTCTGCTCGATATATGAGATCAGATCGATGATTTCATGTGGAACAATCAATCGTTTTTCATCTCTTGAAGTGATCAAGGTGTATCATCAACATTACGCCATATTCTTATTGTTCAATATAAAATATTAAATGATAAATCAATTGATGATAGTAATTTTGTTTCAAATATTTATGAAATATGTCGGAATATGAATCAATTGGAAACATTGACAATTTGTTTTGAAAGCCCGTATCCAACATTGAATGATACACTTTTAGAAAAACTGTCAACGTGAATATATCAGTGCTTCGAAAGATTGGATTCAGTTTTGGTTACAAAGATAAGATGTTTCTGTTTCTGTGTTGTTGTTGACTTTTTTTGATTACGAATTATTTAATAAAATAATTCATTGTGAGTCATTGATATTGTACATATACGAAGATAAACATCGAATTTTATTTTTTTGCTAAAACTCATAACGACTCTTTCAAATCTTAGTCGTCAAATTCCATTTTGAAATTCAATAAAAAAACAGATCTCAGATATAGAGAAACGATTAATGACATGGAATACGAATTTATTGTACGTATAAATTAACTGAGTAGCTGTTAGATTATCAAAGAGATCTATGAAAATTCAATTCTCGCTCTTGAATATATCTCTTTTTCAATTATATCGACAATATACATCCAATCGTAACAAATTGAAAACAAACATTTATTTAGTCTTTCAAGCTACTTGCCACTAATTGTCACGAAACAATCAAAATATATGTTGTTTTCTCTATGTAGAAAAACGATAGACATGAAAACAGTTGTAAGAAAATAACTCAAAAACTAGTCATCGGACGAACATCCTTCACCGAATTGTCAATTGATTCATTCAAACTTGTATTCGAATGATATCGTCGACATATTAATCTATAAATTGGTTTCAAAATAAGAATATAAATTAAAAATACGAGACCAAATATTTCCAAACAAACAACAGTAAATAATAAATTACGAAAGACAATTTCAGGTTGTCGTGCAATAGGTTGTTGTACATTTTTAACATAGTAAGGTGTTTCACTGATTACAACTGTTAACGTTGTCATTGTTAAATCAGAACGAACATATTGATCATTGGAAACGAATAAACTATTTGCATCAACAGCAAATGTTGGTGCATAAATACCATCATAATCTAATTCTTCACCGACTAGAGCATGTGTTTCATTAATAACTTTAGTCAATATCATCGATACAGGTAATGTCTGTGAGAGAAGATAACCATTTTTTGAAAATGATTGATAAAAATCCAAGTCCTTCAATGAATAATGTTCATCTTCATGTCCGTGACCTGACAATCCGATTCGTAATGCTCCGATTGTTTTCATATCTTGCAATAAGAATCGTACAGAAACTTGTTGATACGGAAGTTCAACAGATAGTTTAAGTATTGCTCCTGTATTATTACATTCTAACCAACGTCTAGTTGACCAAGACAAACCAATTAAAGCGTCAATCGATACTGCATCACATCCGATGAGTGTATTTATAAACTCAACATTCAAATCGAATACTTGTGCATCCAATAAATCGAACATTTCTTGTTCTTCGTGTGTGAATGGTATTGCCAATGATTCGGCATTGGTATCGAATTTCGCATTTCTTATTGTTGTATCACAAGCAAAATTGGACGGTGGTGATGTTTCGATCGGATATTGTTTGAGAAATGCACTACTGAATGAATATGCAAAACAAACGAGAACAATAACTGAAAATGATGCCAAACCACCAACCCAAAATTCACCTTCGCCAATCAGATCTGCATGCTTTAATATTCTTATGAATGCACGTATTTTTTTTTTACTTTCGCGACGTTTCGCACAAAATTTGACTATTTCCATAATAAGAATGATAACCAATGATAGGCCTGCGACAATCAATGCCCAAAATAATGGTGATAGAGCAAGACAACGACCCGATCGAATGGAAAACATATTATGAAGAAGAATCTCTTCAAATATCGTACTTTCTGGAGATTTTGGATAGGCAACAACTTGGGATACATTTTCTAATGCAGATTTCGGTATATCTGCGACAGAACCAAGTGGACAAAAAGAATCTGCTTCGCATGAAACACAGTACGTACTTGTATCGCCGGAATTCTTCGTACCGTTCGGACATAGATGACACGCATGAATTCCACTTTCATTTTTATAAGTGCCCGGTGTACATGGAGCAGCTTCTGTGAAAAATGGCATTTTCCCCGTATCGTTAACAAGTGGATAATATCCTGGTCCAGTAGGAGTAAAAATTAGAACATCTCCTTTATCATCTAATAAAGCTAATGATGATGACGATGAAACCACGTTCAAAAATACTAAACTAAAACTCGATGGTAATACTTGACAACTATTCGGAAAAGTAGATAGTGGTGTTGTTGTCGATACATATCCTGTCTCATAAATATCAAATAAATATATTTGTGATGCTGTCCAAACATAATTCATTGTATATAAATTTATCAGTACAGCAGCGATTCCATTATCAAACCAAGCAACACTTTTACCGTTGCCAATCGTTCGACCATTAGTATATCGGCTCACAAAATTTAGGTGGATTGGATTAGAAATATTTATTGATAATAGAAAAACACGATTGATAAATTGCATTCCAACTAGGACTTGACGATTTTTATCAATACTCACTGACATATCATATTTTGCTGAATAATAATACACATCTGAATTCGTAAGAAGATCTTGCCATGTATTTGGAGTAGCTTCTGGTGTATACTGATTAACGATAATGATTCCCTGTTGGCTGTTCAATATATTAAATTGAAATAAATAAATAGTTGCATTATATTTCACTGTTGAGTTTTGAGAATTTTTTATAAATCCTGTGACTACACCAAATGTATCACTAACATCAACTGCATGTGGAATAAATGAAGTATCATTCCATGTCACATTACCAGACCAAATATTCAGGTTAGATATATTTGCACTATTCCAAATGAAAATAAACTCATTCGAAAATCCATAAACGAATTGACCAGTTGGATGAGCAGCGATAATATAATACTCTTGATGTTTATAATTATCGAGATATCGAAGTGAATAAGTTAAACTTCCATTACATGTATTCGATGGAGTGTATGTTGCCAATCCGATGAATGGTGTACTTTGTTCTCCATTAATTTGTTCACCAGCAAAGAAGAAAAATAGTTGAGATTGATTTTGTTGTTTTCCAATATGAACAGTATAGACGAAGAAGCTATTTGTTTGTGGATAAGGAACTGAACATTGTGTTGAAGATGATTGCGTTTGATTGAAAGGTCCAAGTTGAATGAAGAAAGATGGTGGATTTTTATTGTTTTGTGCGAGAATAAGAAAATAATCGTTCATTGTTATTTTAACTCCATATGCATTATAATCACTCGAATCAGGTGAAAATACAGCTAATATACCTGGAAGAAACAGTGTAAATATGGAGCGAATACGATTCATGTTCAGAATATCTTTGATAGATTTATATCTGAAAGAATGGGTACGTAATAAATTGTTGTTTGCCAAAAATTCTTTATTTATATATTTTTTTTGTTCGAAATTATTGTGATTCTATTTGTACAAAGTACTTTCTATGTCACTGTGGACGACGCCTTCGCTGATGTTCTGTTGCTGGTAGAAAGAAAAATGGATTCTTTTTTTTTCTTTAAATAACCACTTGAAATAGTACAAATAAAGAACGAAACCTTGTAGAATTATTTTAATAGTTGCACTCTTGTTTCGATCGACTGAGATGCATGCGTAGGATGAAACAAACGCACTGTTGACAGACAACCGATTTATTTCATTTCCATGCTGATTCAAATGCAAAGATTGCAAGAATCTTTATTACTGACGTACAGTTAATATGTTTATTTTTTCTCGCATCACAATCTTTTACTTCTTTCTGACATATGTCGATTAATAACATTGGTTATTTGTGTGTATGTCGATGATTGAAACGATTGACAAAATCAATCATTTCAAAAGGCTAAAGCATGAGCATATGTGGCATTATGTTCATTTGATAGACCAAAAAGAAATCATTGACAGAGCATGATCTATGCAATCTCTCAACATTGCAGTTATATACATATTCAAGTATGTTGAGAGATTGAATATCAATTGACAAGAAAAATATCGAAATCATGTTTACATTGATACTTAACGCGCGATGGTCCTGTTTGTCAACTTGAGATTACATGTTTTCTTATTTGTTTATCATTCTCACAGATCTCATTTCTTCTCAAATAAAGAGAAAAGAATGTCGATTATATCCATTGGGAATATTGGAAAATATTTTTTTTCTTCTTTTCACAAACATTCTTATCTTCTTGTTGTTCTTTTCATTTCTAGTTTTCAAGATAGAAGTGTGATTCAATTAGAAATCGATTAACAGTATGTGTTATGTACACAAATATCTAACGGCGAGAAAAATCAACAATCACATGCATGTCAAACATAGACATTTGGTGCTTTTGTTTGACAACTGTTCGTTTTTCTTCTTCTTCTTCTGTTCGCATCAGCATCATCTCGGTGTGAATCCTTCATATGGAGCGATCTATCTATCATTTAAAAATGCATGTCAATATACGTATTCTTTTTATCTATTTGATTGTCGAGAGTCGAATGCAGGTGCACAACGCCATAGGCGATTTATATGTCTGTGTCACTGCACGACTCTTATGTAAACAATAAGCAAGAAACCAGCAACACCTGATGAGAGAATGCATGCAAATTGGTCTTCAATATAACATCGAACCTCTTTCAATAGTGAATAAAAGAAGAGAAACGTTCATAGCTTTCCAATAGAGAGAGAGAGAAAGAGGAAAAGAGAAGAGAAGAAAATAGAGAATAAAAGGCAAACGAAGACAACAGACGGAATCATTGTGTTTACATATCTGTATTGCCTTTAGTGCATGATATACCACTATCATTGACGATCAAGCGCAATAATACCAGATCTGTTCACTTGTGACATTTTTATACAAGATAAAAGAACAAGAGAAAAACTCGAGTAAGCATCAAGAATATTTCCATAGTAATACTTGATTAACATTTTTTCTCTTGCTAAGAATTTCAGTAGAAACCTAGAATTCAGCTGTTCGAGACAAAAGTTTCTCATCTTACATTTCATTTTTCACATGTAGATGCCAATAGACAAACGTGTCATGCATACGTTAAATCGCTTATAATTCTCTTGCTTGTTTTACGTCAACAGCTGGCGGTTAAAACAGCAACAATTCGATTTTGACATCCATTAGTTTCTTCATTTTTTTCTTCTTCTTCTGCTCGATTCATAGTGGGAATATACGCTCGTGCAACTTCTGTTCTAATTCTCCAAAGAGAACCAAATGGTCCCTTCGTAAAAATAAAAAACATATGTTCTATATTCACTTCTTTCTCTTTTTGCCGCTTTAGCTACGCTAATTTTTAACTTATGGTCTGTCTGTCTGTCTGTTTTCTACTTCCTAAAAATTCATCTCGAAAACAGATGTCTTTTTGTTTTGACTTTTTCGACAAAAAAAACCTAACATTGGTTCTGTCGTTCGTTTCTACAAGTGAAAATATGATTGATGGAGTTGTCAGTTTTGACCATTATACAAAGCTAGTATCTCTAACCTTTTCTTCGGTATGTATGTACGCAAGCGTAGCTATCATTGATTGTAAAGTAAAGCAAATCGTTTTTTTTTGTTTGATTGATACGCGCTAACCTTTTGTGCAGCTGCTTCTATGTATATTTGTGCACGCGTAAGATAGACAACAGACCAGATACCTGTCCATTCATTTGCTTCGTTTTTTTTTCTCCCTCTCTCTCTCTCTCTCTCTCTCTCGCTTTTTCCTCTTGTAACATCTGCATCAATCGCATGTTTATTCATTAAAGATTTTGCAGCTGCATAGAAACAGATGACGCTTGAGAAGAAGAGACGACGACAACGATGATGATGTTCAAAGGAGAGAAAAAAAATTGCATTTTGTCACATGGCGCGACTAATCCTTATACAAATACAGCTCTCTGTGTCGCGTCATATAATTGAAATTATATTGTTTGATCCAAAATGAGCATAGAGACTCGGCGCCGGTCAGATTACTTAAAAAGAAAAAGATGATCTCTTCTATGCATCATCATCATCATCTTCATTGTTATTTTTCTTTATAGATAGAAAGTGTTAGGCATAAGACAAACGTATGTTTCCGCTGAAAATGGATGTCTAAGAAGAGAAGAATAATAATGACAGATTAGATAGCATAGTGTGTGTGTATATATATATTTCTTCTTCAATACATCCATCCATTCATTCATTCATTTATATACAGACAGACAGATAGATAGAGAAAGATAGACAAATGCATGAACTCTTATTGAATGTTGTTGTAATATGAGTAGCTTAGAAGATGATGATCGACAGTCATTAACTTCTTTTCTTTTTACTCACTCGATATACATATATACTCATTGTATTTCTATTGTAGATTATTATTATTAAAATAATATCATGACATCAACTACATTCACCAATACTGACGATAGTTATTATGAAATCGGTCAAGAATTTCAAAAACTTGCATTACTTGTTCCAACTATACCAAAAGATGAATCTCTTTCTGAACTTGAATTTATCGAAATTGTTATTGCATATATTCGACAATTACAACAACTTCTTTCACATGATCAATGGAGTGACTGTTTGAATAAATTAGCATCATCAATGAAAAATTCTCTTCTATCATCACCCCCATCTTCTTCGTCTTCTTCTTCTTCTCATCATTCAACGAATCTATTCGATCAATTCATATTTGATTCTCCACGAACACAACAACGAAATGATAATTCATCAACGACTCATCGAAGTCCATTGGCGACGATTAATTTAGACAATACTCGACTATCGTGAACAGTATCATCGCTCTCTCGTTCTATATAAATATGCATGTATTTGTCTGTTTATTTTGTTGTTTATTCATTCTTATCGTTTATTAATTCATCACTATACTCAATTTTCATTTCTCGAGAAAATCAAAAAAAAAACACACACACAACAATTAAATTTCTTTTCTCGGTATTTACTTTACATCATCTATCAAAACCTAACAGTCTTTTTTTTATAATTGAAGACAGTTCTGCAAATATGTCCGCAATTCACTTAATGAGACATATTACAAAGACTTGTTTATTGTTAGCGACAGGAACTACTTAAATAGAAAACAGTCTTGTCTTTAGACATCTTACTAAACAAGGATATTATCTACTCATTTAGAGAGATTGCGTCAAATCTTTGATGAAATTGTTATTTTGTTTTTGTGCATTGTATTGCATTTAAGCAATTAGTCATTGAAATAAAGAGATAAGCATTTTGACGAACTAAAACACAGGTCAACAAAAACATTTCGTTTGAATTTCTGTTTTATCAAAAACAAATGAGTCATAAAAGCACATCGTTGGAAACTCAACATCTTTAGTTGGTTAAATTTTCAAGTTTAGTTAGCTTCGTGTTACGCTATGGCTCAAGCTTTGGAAGAGAAAATACCGTGTGAGTTCTGTGAGCAGTTAATACCTCTGACTAACTATGATTCTCATTGGGTAAATAGGAGAGAGTTGAGTGGGAAAATATGATTTAAATTTTTGTTTTCTAGAGAAAATGCTCACAGGAATTTAAAAAAGCAGCTCGACAAGCAACAGCGTATATTGATTTGTGAAAATATTGATGATTATGTTTTGTATTTATTTCTTAGTCAATCAAAGGCATTCACTATTCCGTGTGAATTTTGTGAGAAACTTATCAGTTCAACTGAATACGATCGACATACAGTAAAACCAAGAAGTTTTCTCTATTTATATGTGTCTATCTTTGCTTACATTGTAGAGACAATGCAATAATAGACATGAATCATTTCAAGAGTAAAATAAAATTATTATCGTTAGTGTTTATTATTTTTCGATTTTAGTTATGCTCCAGTACCTATTCCCTGTGAGTATTGCGATAAGTTGATTCAATCATACGAATATGATTCACATGAGGTATAATTTCAAATTTGTGAGAAATTTTAGTGATTTTTTTTTAATTTAAGAGGCAATGTCGTCGTGAATATAACACATTAGTTAACCAACCAGTGAGTGATAAATTGAAAAAAAAAGAAGAAGGAAGGTTCATCATATTATGATTCAAATAGGATACTGCATCAAATGTCGGACTTGGCAATAATTCGGATTGGCCTGAGTATTGGGATAGAACTGCAGCACAAAATCTAACTCGTTATGTTCTCAATCAGAATTCACAAGAATATGCATTTGTTGCAAATAATTTTCGTAGTACTCTTCCGCAAAATCAAATTGTTCAAATCGAACGAATTCAAAATCGTCGTAAGACTATTCAGATGACTTATTTGCATTTCTGAGAACATCTTTCTTAGGATGGTATCGTCAGTATGCTGCTCATAGAGATGATTTCATTGAACGATACGGAAATAGTACTGAGCAATGGTTGTTTCATGGTTAGTTCGAGATTTAAAACTTTATTTTTGAAATCAATCGAGTAATGAATAGGATGTCGTCATGGAGGTTCAACTGAATTAATTATTAAAGATTGTTTCAATCGTAGTCATGCTGTCACTTGTGGTAAATTAATGATTAAACGTTTTTTTGTTCTTGGTTTAATGATATATTTTATAGCCGTCGGTCGGGGAATTTATTTTGCTACTAAAGCTGTCATTAGTTTAGGTTATACTGCTCCGGATGCACAAGGACGAAGACATATGTTTATGGGTAAAAATCTCACTTTCGATTTGTTTGTTCATGATGTTGAATAATTTTTCGTCTTTTAGCTCGTGTATTAGTTGGGAAAACAACAAGAGGCAATTCTTCAACACTTGTCTGTCCTCCTGGTTATGATACAACTGGCAAGGAGACGTATTTGTTACTTATCATGACGCTCAGGCATACGGACAATATATAATTGTTTTCAGATAATACCTTTTTTTTTCTTTTTCGACATGAATAAATATCTTTGTATAGTTTTACACTCGTATTCTCGCTCTATCTATTGAGTAAATACTATTGATTGAATGAATAGAATAGAGAAAGAAGAGAATTCTCGTGATGACCGAAGTCAATCGAAAGATGTCACTCATCGTCGAATCACTGAGAACTGTCATAAACATTTGATTAACAAATTAGAAAATTCTATCCATAGAAAACGACGAAAAAGCATTTTTTCGTTTTCGATATCGATCCAATGAATTTTTCCGTGGAAAAAAACAAACAATAATAAGATGAAATTACATTGAAAGTAAACAAATAAACAAGCCTATTGAACATTAATCAGCATATGCCTTTTTCTTCAGTCGAGGGAACATTTACAATTCTTTTCTTTTCTTCGGTTAACTGTCAAGATCGACATTCAGTCCTTAGGGATGTTGAGAGATGACCTCGTTTTAGTTTTTTTTTTCTAGATTAGAATCTCAATTAAATATGGTCGCTACTTTTGGACAACGACAACGAGTAAGAAAAATTCTTTGTTTTGTTTGTTCAAAAAAAAGAAACGGAACAACATTTTTTTCTTCTTTTCTTTCGAATAGGATAAACTTCGTTTTCTCTTGGGTATCAATGGTTTTTTATTAGCTCTTGCGATATTTATTATCCTTTCCATGTCGATTTATTGGGGTTTCTTCGAAGAATGGACGATTTGGACCGATTATACCATGGCATGGGTAGAATTCAATTTTTTTATCTTTTATTGGGATCGTTTGACTATCACTCGTGCTTATCTTGCTTTTATTTACATCTATGGTTTTGTTCTGCTAATAAGTAAGAGATTCTATTCCACAGAAAAAACAACAACGACAACAATAATATTGACAATTTCTCTTTCCTTTTCCAGTTATTGCGTTACAAATCTATGGTTTTCGTCGTCGTAATGTTTTTCTCATGGAATATGTTCCATATTCTTTGTTAATTCTCTCATTCATATCGATTCTCGGCGGTCTAGCTTGGTTTTCTGTGACAATGATTAATATGAATGCAGGATTTCTAACCAAGGAAACATTTCTATTAGAACGACTTCGTTTTCGTGGAAATGCATTTAAAGAATTGAAATATCGTGAAGAATCTTTTGCTTTAGTCACATCAGGCCGTGTTCCTCCACGTGCATTTATCGTCACTGCATTTGTCAATCAGTAGGATTTCGAAATTTCAATGCAAAACGAGAAACGTTTTTTTTTTCTTAGACGTCAACGAGATTTTCATTGTTGTGGTTGGAATTCGTATCTCGATTATGCGGCATCGCATAAAACCGATTTGCCAGACACGTGCTGTCACAAAGTAAACGAACGTCTCTCTCTCTCGTTGATTTTCAATTGAATTGAAATTTGAATTTTAGTATAAAGTTGGTTACGGTTGTGGAAAGAATATGTTGATCAATCCCGATTCAAATATCGTCAACACACGTGGTTGTGGCCCGTTGATGCAATATTGGTATCGACGTGGTTTTTGGGAGAATATTTTCATGGGTTTGTTCGGAATATTCATTGGCATTTACATGTTATTTGTCTTTCAACGTAATCGTGATGAATACATTCAATTACGTGATGAAGCTGATGATCGAAAGAAGATTTTATACTCTCATTCGATGTCATCGCTTCGTTCGATGAATAGCACACCGGCGAAACTTCAACTCAAATCTCGTTATTCGCATAATAATAATATTCGTGGTTCACCATCGACGACAATCGCTGGTTACGAGTCAGATAATACAAGTGCAAGTGTGATCTATCAACCTCGTGCTACCTATCATCCGAATCCTTATTAATTAGACTCTCGTATTCGCTCATTTTTTTTGTGTACATACATTTATCAATGTAGTTCTATTCATTGTTTAATCAATTTCATTGTCAGATAATTTCGAAATCATTCCAATATTTACTCAGATGTTTTTTTCTTTTGTTTTGTTTTAGATGAAATGTTAACTCAACATGAATATGAACATTTTTCATCGTCTTCGAAAAGTTGTTATAGTAGTGACACAAATGCAACAGTATCGGTTGTACAAAGATACTTGACGAATGTCGTTCCGACAGCACGTGTACAAACTTCGTCACCTGAGATCAATGTTCAATCGGCGACCAAAGAATTCATGCAACAACATTTTAGTGATGTACGGAAAATTAAAATTTAAGGAAAAAAACTAAAGTTTCGTCTTTTTTTGTTGAATAAAGGCATATGAAATGTACAAAAATCCTCGTGGTCAATGTTTAATCATCAATGTATATAATATCAATGGAGCCATTCGACGTTGGTCGGATTTAGATGTGAAATTACTAAGTGATCTTTTTCGTCAATTGTATTTCAATGTAACTGTATATTCGGATTATAATGGAGACGATCTCACAGCCGAGGTATTTCGTTTTCTTCTCTCTCACTGAATTTCCTATCGAAGTTTTGTTTAGAATTTTATGAAAATTCTGAAAGATTTCTCTCAATTAAAAGATCATGCCGAAGCTCAATGTTGTGTCGTGTGTTTAATGAGTCATGGTGAAGAGGGTTCATTAACTGTTCAAGATGGCAAAAAGGTTCGACATTATTTGCATACGATATAATTGAATTATCGGCAAGCAATTATTTCGATGTTCTTTTTCCTTGTTGATAGATTTATCATGATCATGTATTTGATCTGTTCAGCAATGCCAATTGCCGAAATTTAGCAGGCAAACCAAAGCTTTTTTTTATTCAATGTTGTCGAGATAGTAAATATGAATTTGCAATTAACTCTTTCATCGACGTAATCGTTTTCTCATTAATCAGATCCAGGAATCGGTCCCGTCGATGATGCGGGCTGTCATGTTCAAATACCATTGAAAACATCATATGATGATTTAATTTTCGATGAAGAAGACGAATGTGATAGCATGCAACGGCATCATTTACCAACAATGAGCGACATGCTCATCGCATTTCCCTCGCAAAAAGGTTTTACAGCATTTCGAAAGCCACATGTTGGAAGTTGGTATATGAATGCACTCGTCGATGTTATTGCTCGACATGCCAAAGATACAGATCTTTGTTCTATGTTGAATATGGTTAACGGTTGTGTGTCACGTGAAGTTACGAATAAAGGAAAAAAACAAACAGCTGAATACAAATCATCGTTTACGAAAAAAGCTCTTTACTTTTTTCCTGGTAAAGAAAAACAAAACGTTCGTTTTTTTTCTTTTTGAATATTTGTTCTTTAGGTATTGCTGGTAAACCTGAAGCACCGATTGATTATTGTAAGTTGAAGATTTGAAATGAATTCGAAGAAATCGATTTCAATTGATTTAGCTTTGCATAAACGAAATTCTGTGAATGAAATCGAACAAATTCCACTGAGAAATAGTATTGATTATCAACGTGATAGTTCAGCATTAAATTTCGATCAAATCAAAGAATTTTTTCTTGAAAATTTAATTGATAAATGGAAATATCTCGCACGAGAACTTGATGTCAATGAAAATGATATTGATCTGATTTCGAAAGAAAATCTAACATTAAAACAAAAATTCTCATTTGTAAGATCGAGAGATTTTCTTGTTTCTCCAAATTCATTTTTTACATTGAATAGATTTTGGATATTGTGGCTAAAACACGTCATAATAATCTTCGTCAAATACTCATTGATATGCTCAAGAGTCTCAAGCAATGCCAACGAATGTTATATTATAGTAAACAACCGAGAAAAAAAAAGAAGCTTTTTATTTAATATTATTATTCTTGTAGATCAACTTCGAGAAATGATTGCACCTTTTTATTCTGATTTAGAATGAAAATACGTTCATCCGTCCGGAATATTTCTAATTGTTCATTTGTACATGAATTATGAATGTGTTTTTATATGTGTCGTCCTGTTTCTTTTCCGTTTCTCATTCTTTTTTTGTTCTTCTATTGTCGTACCATTACATAACTGTTGTGTGTTCTCGGGATAGTTCGTATTATGAGAGAAAAAGAACGAGCAAAAAAAAAAAGAATGACGCGTTCAATAAATCATATTTCTTTTTCTCGCTTCTAGCAAACACTCATTGGATCGAAATAGAACTAACTATATACAATAGATCGTATCTTCTTTTGTCATATGAAAGTTCTGTTTTAGATAGTCAGAGTTTTTTTTCTCTTCTTGTTTCAACAAAAAACGTCAATCATGGACGAAGAACGAGCACCAAAAGGACCGAAGATTGTACCGGTAAGTTTGATTTTATTTTCAGAAAAAAATCAATGCAATCGATTCGTTTGCTCTTTAGGTTAAAAACAAAATGCCGGCATCGTAAGTATCCGGAAGAGGGAGAAGAAGAAAAAAAAACGGCTAAATGTGTTTTTATAACATAGAGTTCAAATTACAGCTGAACAACTTTTGCGTGAAGCTAAGGAAAAACAATTGGAATATGTTCCACCGCCGCCGAAGCAAAAAATCAGCGATCCAGAAGAATTAGCTGAATATCGACTGAAAAAACGAAAAGAATACGAAGATGCTATACGAAAGAATCGTTTGAAAATGGTCAATTGGGTTAAATACGCACATTGGGAAGAATCACAACAAGAAGTTCAACGTAAAGAAATTAAACTTTCTACCAAAGCAAAAGAAAAAAACTGTTTTTTTTGTACAGGTGCTCGAAGTATTTGGGAACGTGCTCTTGATATCGATTATCGTAATATAGCCATTTGGTTAAAATATGCCGAGATGGAAATGCGTTACAAACAAATCAATCACGCTCGAAATATCTGGGATCGTGCCATCGCAATTCTTCCACGAGCCAATCAATTATGGTACAAATACGCTTACATGGAAGAAATGTTGACGAATATCGCCGGTTGTCGGCAGATATTCGAACGTTGGATGGAATGGCAACCCGATGAACAAGCTTGGAATACGTACATCAAATTCGAGCTACGTTATAACGAATTCGAACGTGCTCGAATGATCTACGAACGGTTTGTTGTCACACATCCTGAGCCGAAGAATTGGATTCGATACGCGAAATTCGAAGAACAAAATGGTTATATCAAATCAGCACGACGAATTTACGAACGTGCGCTGGAATTCTTCGGCGAAGAACATTTAAACGAACGATTGCTATTAGAATTTGCTCGATTCGAAGAGCATCAAAAAGAACACGAACGTTGCCGAATGATTTATAAATACGCACTTGAACATTTGCCTAAAGATCTTTGCGACGACATTTTCAAAGCTTATACGATTCACGAGAAGAAATACGGCGATCGAACTGATATTGAAGATGTAATTACTAGTAAAAGAAAATTTCAATACGAAGAAGTAAAATTCTGAATTCACGAATAAACATTCGAATGAAATTTTCATTTGACTTTTTGCGCGTAGGAATTGAAGGAAAATCCGATGGATTATGATACATGGTTTGATTATTTGCGTTTGTTAGAAAGTGAAGGAGATCTTCCAACGATTCGTGAAGCATACGAGAAAGCTATTGCACAAATTCCACCGATTCAAGTTTGTTCTTTTTTTTCGTACTTTTAGTTAAGATTTTTAACATTTTTTTTTTCTAAAGGAAAAACGATACTGGCGTCGGTATATTTATCTTTGGATAAATTACGCTCTTTTCGAAGAATTGGAAGCTGAAGACATCGAACGTACACGTGAAGTTTACAAAGCTTGCGTGAATCTACTTCCGCATAAGAAGTTTACGTTTGCAAAAATCTGGCTTTACTATGCCCATTTCGAAATTCGACAGAAACAATTAGCATCTGTTCGAAAAATTCTTGTAAAAGAATCTTTTTTTTTACGTTTAAACGCGAATTCATCGTTTTTCGTCTAGGGAATGGGCATTGGAATGTGTCCGAAGGACAAACTATTTCGTGGTTATATCGATTTAGAAATTCAACTACGAGAATTTGATAACGCAAGAAAATTGTACGAGAAATTCTTAGAATTCGGACCGGATAATTGTACAACTTGGATCAAAGTAAAAGAACAAAAAAAGCGAGATTATTTATTGATTTTTGTTTCGAATATTAGTTTGCTGAATTGGAAAGTATTCTCGGTGATACGGAACGTGCTCGTTCGATCTACGAACTCGCGATTGAACAACCAAGACTGGATATGCCCGAATTGTTATGGAAAGCATTCATTGATTTCGAAATTGAACAACAAGAATACGATCGAGCAAGACGATTATATAGTAAATTATTGAAAAAAACTCAACATGTTAAAGTAAAATCGAATGCAGAAGAAAATATTTAAGAGATATTGATTGTTCGATCTAGGTTTGGCTTAGTTTGGCACAATTCGAAGCATCGATCGAAGAAGATGATGCTGTTGATCGAACACGAGAAGTGTTCGAACAAGCTTATAAAACTCTTCGAACAGCAACAGATAAAGAAGAACGTTTGATGTTAGTTGAACATTGGCTGGATTTTGAGGTAAAGAAAAAACGATTTTCTTTGTTCGTGATTGTTTTGTTTTTTTTCAATCTGTAGAAAGAACGTGGAACAAAAGAAAGTGTTGCTCGTGTCGAGAAGAATCTTCCTAAACGTATTAAACAACGACGAAAAGTCATTGGCGAAGATGGAGTACGTCGATCTTTGACTTCTAACTTTATTCAATTGAAATCGTTCTAATTTCAGACTGAAACCGGTCAATGGGAAGAGTATATGCAACTTGCGTTTCCTGATGACGAAGCTGTACAACCACATTTGAAACTATTAGCCATGGCTAAACGTTGGAAAAAAGGACAAGATGAGGTATCAGCATCAGCACCGGCGCCAACTACGAGTACAACAAGTGAAGAAAAAGAAGATAATTATACGCCTCTACCAGCAGCACACATCGATGATGAAGAAATGAACGATGAATCTTAAAATTGAATTGTGTTCGTGTGTAAAGAATATCTCTGTTATCATATTTTGTTGTTGTTTATTTTCATTTTCCAAATGAAAGAAAAAAAAACATATTCATGTTGCCCTGTGACGAAAGATAAATTACTCACTACATTCTAGATTACATATCTATTGGAATCAACAAATGCCAAAACTACGGTCGCAAACGACCATTAGTTCGACGACGACGAACAATCCGACAAGTCGTCATCGTGACACATTATCAAAGCCAAATGCAACGTCGGACAATGAAGATATTATACCTATTCCTATACAGATATTTCTCTGGCGACAGAGCAAGTTAGTTGATCGATTTTCAAAAGAAAGAACTATTGATTTACTGATTTATTCTGTTTAGTCCGTTTATTAAACAAAAATTTGGTAATCTCACCGATGCGTCTGCAATTGTAATCCAAAGATTTCTTTGATTATTTAAAAAAAAAAACTTTGTTCATTTTTATAGAGTTTTGATCGAGTTCTCGTTCAGAGTCTTCTTCATGGTCTATCTCCTAGTCTCAGCGATGCTATAACAAGTATCCCACGATGGTCATTAATCAAAGTTGCATTTCCACATGTAATGCACGCATGTTCTGCAGCTATCGAACATAGTCTTCATTCAATTCAACAACAACCTTTAATCGGTGGTCATCCATCGTTACTAGTTTCATCATCTCTCTCTCTTTCACCGTCAGCATCATCTCAACTTCAAGTACCAACTACTCATCAGTTACCTCTAAGTGCTCCTAATCTTCCCGTTCCGTTGGGTCCTGTGCCTTCAACAGTCTCAACTGAACATCAATCGAATCATCCACCTTTATTTCGTCTCTCATCAGCTACACATAGTACGAGTAGTTACTCATCGATAGGAAATAAATTAACTTCAACTGAAATACGTCTTTTTCATACTTTACATTATCTTATTTTGGACGCACCACAACAAAATAATACAACCAATGATACTAACAATGCAATAATTCTACATAATGATCAATTATTACCATTAAATACAATACAATTATTTATTTATTTATTTATTCCTTATATTCATACATATTTACAAAGTAATGAAAAAGAATTCTTGGCCAATTCAGATCTTGCTCAAGGCATGCGTCTGATTTGGCAACCATTGCTCGAATATCGTCAGCCAAATATACGTATGTTCAGTTCATTTGTTAAACCAATTATACCATCATATGCAACACCGAATGAAAACGGTGAATATATTTCATTAATAAATGATTCTTCTCAATCACACCATCATCAACAACAGCAACAACAACAATATCAACAACAACAAACATATTTTATTAATAATAGTAAACGAAATCGTTTATCTGTTTTGGTCGAATCGCCAACACCAATTCCGACGACACGAGCAATTATCGAAGAAGTTGAAGAAGATATTCAATCTTCGATGCCATCTTCATCACAACCTGTATTAACTCACGAATTTTCAGGACATTTATCACGATCATTATCAGAAAAACAGCCACTCACGGATTTAACCAATCAACCATCGATGATGGCACCGATTGTTAGCAGTGAAGGAAGTAGTACAAGTTTATTTCAACCATTAACAACGAAAAAAGATCAGAAATCAACGTCATCTGTTCAAGTTGACTCAGATACAACAACTAATAATTCGATCACTGATCTTACCGCATACGGAACATCAAACAGTGCAAAACCACGTGCACCACTCGTGCATATGAGTTCGATTTGTTCAATTTCCGATTCAAGTCGTCTAACAACATCACCACAAAGTCCAAGTAAATGTTTTTTTTATACCCTTTTCAATGAAAAAAAAAATTTTCTTCATCTCTTTGATTAGTTGGCGATAAATTCAATATTGTATCAGGCGGTGTTCCTGATTCTACATCTTCATCGGCCTCAACTCCGTCTGTTCTCTTGCCTCTTCATTGTTCTCAATGTCAACAACCTGTATTCGCACCGAATCATCCCGCTGGTATTCCATATATCTGTTCAAATTGTTTGACTAACAAATCTACATCTATTCGAAAAACATCTCTTCCAACATCTGATCTTCCGTCAGTAATCCCGAAAACTGCTACAACAGCAACATCAACAATTACGAATCTCAAAGATTCGACGTCAACAACACGTCGTCAAAGTGCAATCTTAAACAAAACTCGTACATCTGCTCGTTCATCGGAATTACTTCTTCTTGCTACTTATTTCGATATTGGCATTCTACGAACATTGTTCAGTCCATCGTGGTTAACTGATGGTTATCTTTGGTGTTTAGAATATTTACATAAACGTATTATTGATATATCCGATGAGATTCTTTCGGATGCATTAGCGACAGGAACTTTACCAATAAATATTCTTCGTTTTAAAAGTCTTTCAATTCCACAATTAAATCTGACGAATGAACAGGATTATTATGAATATTTGAAAAATATCTATTTCAATGAACAAGTTACAAATGATATTATTGAACAGCAATGTATGATGGCTGGAACAGGAGATATAACAGCATCGACATCAGTTAAACAACCAGCTAATTTGTTAAATGTACCGTTTAAATATTTCGCTGGCAAAAGTCCGTACAGTGGCAAACATAGTCAAAAATATGATAATTTTTATAAGAAAATCAGGTACGAATATTAGATCAAAAAAGAAATCGGAGCTTTTTTTCTTTCTTTGTTTTATTTTTCGTTTAATTTTAATATTATTTTTTCTTTTTTACTTTGAATTTAAAAAGAGAAAAACAATTATTGGCAAAAGGGTAAATAGAACTGCAACAAAAAAAAATTAGCACGAAAATTCTGCTATATTCATGTTTCTCAATAGTTGCAAAGTGACTTTTTTCTCGTTCAGAAAAAAACTCTGCAACTACTTGAGATATGTTTCTGATTACAAGCTATGAAAAAAAAAACTTCTTTGATTAGTTGTTTTCTTTCTTCTTCAATGTGTTTTATCAAATTGTTTCGAATTGATTCGATAATTTACTGTTCTTTTTTTTTAATCTAGTAAAATTCGTTATATCGACGAAGAAGGCATCGAACATTTGGATTTGGCGACAGGTGATCGTCGAGACAATTTCGGTGCAAGTTCATCATCAAAAACAAGTCGTCTTCATCTAACTGATCCAGCTGTTTTATTACTTAAAGCCAGTATTGTCAATCCAATAACACAACCATCAACAACAACAACCGCCGCAGCTCGACAATCAATCGATAGTCTAATAAATTCAAGCAAGCCAACTGCTACTCCAGCAAGTCCAATTACGAATTTAAATACAATGAAAACATACAGTGTCAGTGATTCGGATATAAATTATAAGTTTCTCGAAGAAATCGAAGAAGCTCAAGGTTCAAGTGCATATATAAATCGTAGTGGTACGATTAATTTCGGTGTTGTTCTTGCTGGCATACATGCTGTTATATGTAAAGAACATCATTTGAAAGTTTGTGAATTAGTTATGAATATTTTGGATGTTCTACTTGGTTTGGCGGTGATTTCATCGTCGGAAGATGATGTTCATAAGAAACAATTATTGACTGTAGGAAATAATGGCGATGAACAAGTCGAAGAATGGTTAAAACAGATCGATGCGAAAGAAGAAGAAAAATTTCAATTAGCTGTTGATATTACTTTGAGGTAGACAAATTGAGATTGATCGAATTTTGATTGATTGAACTTTGTGTGTTGTATCGATTTAGAATTATTAAACGATTAGGTTGTCCGAATTGTCAACCCCGTGGTCGAAGTTTTACAGCCGATCAATTACGTGGTAAAGTTCGTTTATCATTGAATAAACTTCGTTTACTCAATCAACAACGATTCGAAAAGTAAAATTAGAAAAGAAAACCATTCAATCAGAAATCTTTATTTTCTTTTCTTTCATTAGATATTTTCTTAATCTAACATTGCACGGTGATCTCGTTCATATTCTCGATATATTTCATGCACTATGCGGCTACTGTTCCGAATCAACAGTTGGTCTCGGTCATTATTCACCCTATAGTAAATAAACAAAACCTTGTCATCGTCGTTGTTTTTCTTCATTTGTTTTCTTCTCTTGCAAAATAGTTCCTACGAAAAGCGACACACATCTTCGACAATCGTATTCGAATAATTTCGGTAATACGCATCTTGGCGTTGGTCCGAAGGGTATCGATGGTTTTATATTGAATATTATATTCAAACCGTTTGTAACACGTTTAATAATGATGAAAGAATATCTCATGAGCTCGGAGAATGTTGCTTTATATGGCGAATGTCGAGCATTTCTATCGTGTATAAAAGAACATCATGGAGGCATATTTCGATTGGTTGTTTTCTCGTCGTTACTCGATGCAGAAAAGAAATTAAAAATTATTCAACAACAAGAATTAAATCTACGATCGAAAACGAAAAGTTCACATGTCTTCGTTCGACAAGATGCGGTTTCAACAAATGGCAAAACTGTAAATTCAATTTTCTGTTTTCGAAAAAAAAACAACCAAACTTATATATTTGTTCTAAATTAAAGAATGTTTTAAATCGAGATCCATCGGATGAAGGCGAACTCGATCGACATGGAAGTACAGGTCAACAATTACAAACAGTCGGAACTGATGAAGCACAAACAACGTCATTAGCGAGCATTAAAATGAAAAGTAAACGAAGATTTCTTTGTCAAGATTTTCATTTTGTGTTTCTACAGATGCTCGTGCACGAACTGGTTCATTAATTGGCGGAGATGATCATAGTTTATACACACATCAAGAAGAAAGTTTATATGTTGATTTAACATTAATTCGTTTGGGTTTATTACGTTTAAATTTTCTTATGGAATCATGTCCACCTGGTTCATTACCAGATCCACAATTTCTGAATAGTCTTCTCATTTTGGTTTGTTCATTTTTTTTTCATAATAAACTGAAAATGACTTCGAACTTCTTTCTTTTGCAATTAGGATTCACCAGTGATAGCAAAAGCTGCTTATCTTGTCGAATGTGCGCATTTTGTGCGTCGATGTTCGTTAGGTCAATGGCCTGAATGGATGAGAATCAATATGACAACATTTCGGCCACACGAATCCTATGCTGTACGTGCAACAGGAAATATGAATGCACGATTGAATAAATTGTATCAGGCGGCTGCTGCTCGAATGTTTTACATTTGGGGTGAAGTAAGTTGATTGAATTTGAAAAGAAGAAGAAGAACAATAAAAAAAATATTGTAATATTAAATAAGGCTCTCGCATCACAACTTGAATCGATTCTTGACAATGAACATCGAGAAATGAATTCCGAGAATAATAATGATCTCACAGGAGGAGGAGCAGGAGGAGGAAATTTCTGGAATTTCGATGAAACTTACGAAGATTACTATAACGAAGGTAGATGGACATGCACGGCGTTTAATCTTGCATGTTGATGTTGTCAGCTTGATATCTGTCTGTCTGTCTGTCTGTCTGTTTATCTATTTATCTCTCAATTAATTTCAACAAAATTCTAATTCAATTCTTCATTTATTTTCTTTCAGCAATTGTCAACCGTACAGGTCATGATTGTCCGTATTCTCTTCGTGTCATTGCATGTTTACTCTTATTTGAAATCACAACATTTCTTCGTGAAACATACGATTCACTACCAAAACTCTCATCGATGCCTTCGACCGGGTTGAATCAACGTCAACACCCAGCAACTCGAGCAAACAATCAAGGAGCAAGTGCACCGCATACACTCGTCGAAACATCATCGACATTGACTGACAAACGATCGAATGATCGTATTCGAATGGGTAGCGTGGTTTCTCAAACATCAAACCGAAGTTCAGCATCGATTTCAAGCGAACATCCTGCACGTATGTGCTTCTGTTTGTTTTTTTTTCTCTTCCAATTTGAAATAAAAATCATATTTAGTTTCACCACAAGCATCCTCGACCATCATCCCGCCGATTCTCAGTACAATACCAGCGACAATTATCAATATAAATCCGACTTTACCCGGCGAAAGACATATTAGTTTCGCTGTTAATAAAGAAAATGATTCGAATGAAAGCAGTCATACAGCTGTGATTGTCAATGAAGAAGACGGAGTCGTGATTATCGACGGAAATTCAACGTCAGGAAATAATATTGAACGAAGAAGTAAGATTTTGTTTGAGATATGCAAATGTCGTAATGATTTATTGGATTTAGTGTCGGTTGCGCCGAATAAACCGGGAAGTCTCAGTGGTAGTACAGGAAAATCGAAATTAATGCGACGAAGTAGCGTGAAACTTCGAAAACCATCGTTACGAATCAAAGACTCGAGCAAAGGTAAGAGAAGAACCAAGAGTTCGTTGATTTCTTATCGTGAATTGAATTTAGTCACTCGTCGTTCATCGTATCGAACTCGTCGTCGTAGTCATGTTTCGAATATTTCTTCGGAAACCGACGGTCATCAAAGTAACATCGGTAGTTCAGCTATGGAACCCACCGATGAATATTTCAACGGCAATGACGACGATTTCGATCAGGGTAATTTCGATGATATTATCAATACACGTCCATTTCCATGGATCAAAGTCGTCATACGTATTATGAACAATGTTAATTTAACATGCGATCATCAGATCAAATGTCTATCGAATTGCTATGACAAACAAACGCGTAGTTGCAAAAATCTGATACAAGCTTTGCTGAATATGTATCGATTGTCGACGACGAATTTGACGAATATTGATTCGTCGTTTTCTCGTTCGTCATCGTCGACACATCGATCGACGACGCATTTGAAACGAAATGATACGACATCGAGCAAATCACAACATGATTTGAAAAAACGACGAGTACGACTGAATGAATCAACGAGAGAAAGACAAATATCTATTCGAATGTTTCTAGCTTTCGACTTGTTTATTCGGCGATGCGGTGCCAAATGTCGACAAAAATGCGTCGACGAAACCACCCGAAGGACCAACTTATGGAATGGTTTTTGAATCAGCTGATCCGCATCTTGATAAACAAATCAATACACATTTTACAGCTGTTGCTGCTTATCTCGAAAAACAAGTTCGTTGAGACATTGAATTCGAAACGATAGGATTTTGATTTCATTCAGGTTGGATCGCTTACACAAGTTCCATTGATGATTCTATGTAAATCATCAGTTTTATTAGAAGATGAACATTATGCACAAATATTAAATTTATCTTGGGAACTTTTATTAGATCGAAATGAAGAATTAGCAGCATGTGCCGGTAAAAACGGACAAACAAATTGTTATTTTTTCTTTCACATTTCTTCTTCTTTTCTTAGCAACAATTGTCATTTTAACTGCTGCTCGTGCTGGTCATTTAGTCGACACCTTATTTCACAGCGAAATGGACAATCCATCGGCATTAATTCGTTACAATGCAATCATCAAATTTCAAACACTCTGGCGATTTCGATATCAATTCTGGATTCGTTTAGAAGAAGGCGCTCATTCGATGATGAAGGTAAACATTCTTTCTCAACCAAGAAAAAAAACAATTCGAATTTTCAATTAGATCCTTCCGCCGAGTATCGAATTCGTTTTACCTTCGCCGGCACTCGGCGTTGCCAATCTTCAAACGGTCGATCCGCCTTGGATGCCACATGCGAAAACTTTAGTTCAGCAAGTCGCTTTAAATCAAGAGGAAGTCGTATGTTGTCGATTTGTCTTCTGATTTCGGTTCGAAAAATGTTCTTTTTCTTTAGCGAGCTGTTGTAACTGCAAGTAAAACTCGAAAGAAACATCAACAGGAACTCATTCATTCGGCATTGATGGCCGAAGAGACGAGCAAACGAGTTGCACGAGAGAATTTCGCTTTGTCAACTGTGCCGATGTTGCAATCGGCCTCGTTCGAACCGCTCCTACATCAATCGAGAGAAGAAGAAGAAGAAAATCATACCGATGACGATCGTTTCGTTGAAACGAGCATACAAATCCGACAAGCACAAGGAACATTTCCATCGGCATTAGGCGCCGCCGTGTTTCATCTAGTTGAAATGTTAGAAGACGAAGACATTCTCGAGAAAGGAGCAACGGTTTCTGAAGCTGCTCGACGAGCTCTTTGGACGTGTCTCGTCGACGAACCGACTTTATTAATTCGGTTTTTCTTCGAAAAACTCTCGCATAAAGAACGTCGAATCAAATCTCTTCAAAGTCTTCGTCGTTTGATGATCTGTCTCAACGATATTCCACCTCAATTTGCTCACGCTGTTTTCAATTACGTACTCGGTCTGCTTATGAGTATGGTTCGTTCGCCACTCGAAGGTTCGCAAGAACTCATCATTGCTGGTCTCACTCTTCTCTGGCAGATCATTCCCTATCTGCACGGTCTTGTTCTCAAAGATTTAAAGCAAATCTTACGTAAAGAACAAGCTGAAATGATGATTCTCATCACGGGAAATATTCCTTCGACGAAAAAAGTTATTATTCACGGTCCTGACCTATCTCAAATACCGACACAAGCTATTATTCAAGAAGATACACAGTTTAGTCATGTTTTGCAAGAAGCTCTCGATTTCTTCGGCATACCCGATTCGAAACGCGATCGTTACTATCTAATCGATGTTAAAACACGAGATTTCTATTTCTTTCGTCGAAATATCTATCCGCAATTATCATTGGTACATATGGATATGAAACAATCGCAACGACAACTCGAACATATGTCTATCTATTTGAAAACAACGGAACTATCGAAAGTTTTATTCGCTCGATATCTTTTGGAAAATACGCCTTATAATCAAATACATAATTGTGTCACATTCTTTCACGATGAACTAATCAAAAGCCCATCATTTCCACGAAAACCATTGGAATCTGATTTCAATCTCTACACGAGAATATCCGATAAGGAGCTATTTAATTTAGATATGTTACATAAATACAATTGGTTAAAATTAATATCATGTCTATTTTTCAATATGGACGGTAAAACCACTACAACTTGGGACATAACATTATTTCTCAATGTTATCAACGGTGCATTTATTCTACATTGTGAAGATTTTGCAATGTTACGATTTTGTTTAGCCACATACATCAGTGTGGCCAAACATTTTCGACATATATTCGCCACGAATGGTTATTTATTAATCATGCCAACTTATCTCCGTGTCTATTCGAATATTCAATCGAATCCAATGTTGAAAAAAGCGTTAGAATATTGTTGTCGACAGTTCTTCATTCTTCATCGTATTCCGTTTATTCTTCAAATGCTTGGCAGTATTTCGCAATTGCTTGATTTCGATGAACAATCTGATGTGACGGATACAAATAAAATCCAACCGATATGTTTATTTCGATTGTTGGTCGGACTTGAACAGACAAGTGTCGATGCGATGAGAGACGATTATTCGATCTTAGAATTAGTTAAAGATGATTCACCACCGCATAAATCATCGATTATCACGCCAACAACGATGCCGGTGGCGAATTTAACAGTAGTGGCAGCACTTGGTCAAGGAAATATGATCGCACCAGCGACAATTAAAACACTTGACTTCTGCTATGCAGATGACGATACGATTTTTACTGTTTTGAATTGTATTGACGTTTGTGTGACTGTTGGTGAGTTGTTTTCATTGGTAAAACGAACTTGAAACAACTGTTTGACTGTTTTGTTTAGTTGCTTATGCACCCGATTCGATTCGTTCGTTGCAAATGCTCGGTATTATTGATTTATTACTACCGAAATATTTAGAATATTTAAAAGAACGAACGAATAAACATGATTCACAAAAACAAGGCCGTGAAGAAGTGAAAATCATTGAAAAACTAGCGACAGCCATCAAAACAATGATCAGTGCATCGGAATCATTAACACGAACATTCGTCGGACCTAAACATGAGACTTTAACCGGAGCAAGTTACAAACATTCACGAGGTTCGAATCGATCGCCATCGATCGTTCCCGATGAAGATTCAATGAGGTAAAGCGGAAAATATTTTCTTCTCACTCACTTTTCCATTTCATTTTTCAGTCGTTTTATCGACGATCGAACGAAAACCAAAGCTCAAGACATCGACGAGCACAAACAAGCCTCGGAATTCCGTTGGCCACGCGACACACTTCTCTCAGTCATTTCGACATTCGTTCATTTTTCTACTCAACGTTTAAAAGAACTTATTAAACTCATCAATGATCCAACATTGCGCATACCGGAATTGCTCGATGCTAAATCACACACTCGACTCGCTGACATTGCACATACGCTTTTGAAATTAGGAGGCTACGATCCATTGACAATGTCGTGTCGAGGTTTGCAGAATTACTTTCAAAAACTACTACCGTGGACGAATTGGAGTCAAGAACAATTGCGACCTGCGCTGAATCTTCTATTGAGACGAATCGATCGAATGTTTTTGAAAATCTGTAAAAAACCAATGACTAAAGTAAAGGCGAACTTCATTTCGAATTAGTTGTCTCGAGTTTGAAATTCTATTCTAGCGATCTTTCGATTGGGAAGCAACAGCTGGCATTCTAAATGGAATCTATTTAACAATCGATCGACACCCATATATCGCTTATTTTCCTAATCTCAAAGTAAATCGAAATGATTTCTTGCGGAATAGTTTATGGATACTTTGAATTTAGGCATTGGTTTCGGGTTGTATCGCTCTTGTCTTAAATGAAAATGTAACTGAATCGAGTCATAGTGTTCCTCGATTTGATACGCCAACATTTCCTAAAGAATTCTCTCGAGCAGTGATTAAACTCGTTGGTCGATATCTCCTCGCTATCAAAGTACGAAAAACCAATTCACTTCTTCTAATCGTCTTATTTCTTCTTTCGATAGAATCAACCAAATCTCGAAGCTTTAACGGGAACGAATTGGTCGTTTCCTAATATTCCATCGGCTATCAATCATTTACTTCATTTTCTTTTACCATTGATGTTTTGGGCTGGTAGTGGCCGAAAAGATGCACCGAAAATTCATCCTCATGATATTTCATATATCATAACAATTCTTATTAATTCGATAAAACCTCCATCGAAACTTGCAGCAGCCATGGGCGCACAAGGCCAAGGTTCGAGTGGTGGCGCAGGACAAATGACAAGCGGACAGAATACAGGCGGAGGAAAACAACATCTAACTATTGGAGAAGCAATTCTACAAAATAGCAGTTTTACACATAAATCCATGAGACAATTGAAAGATTTGCTGCAAACAGCATCGTTATTAGGCTTGAAAGTTTTAATTATCGGTTTTACTAAACAATTAAAACGCGAATGGCAACGAATAGCTCAAGCAATAAAATTAATGTGTAACAAACAAACAAATATCTCTCAAATACTTCTATCATTTATTGATTTCATTGTTTCATTTAAAACACCGATCTTTGTCATTCTTCGACCATTTCTTTTTCATTACGTAAGCTCACTCATCGATCAAGAATTTGTAGTTTTTCCTCTCTCTCTCTCTCTCTTCTTTTTTCATCAGATGCAAACAGTTTCATCGGAAAACGAACGTGATTATGAGCTGATAACAAGTATCCAACAGAAATTAATCTTTGACAAAATCACACCATCGAAATCTACTGGAGAACTAATGAACAATCTCATGCAAGAATCAAATCAATTAAAAGCAGAATTAACAGGTAACGAAAAAAAAACAACGAAATATGAAGACGAATTCATAGAACATCGATGTTTTTAATTTCAAATGAAATCAAATGATGATTTTTGAAATTCTATAGCTTATTCGATGACGAGCACACGAGAGATGAGTCGTATCGGTTCATCAGGTGGAAAAAAGAAAATTATTCTAGGGAGAACACCACGACGTCGAAGACGTGATGATATTCCTCTCGTTCGTTTGCCTTCTGATGGTTCGTTCAGCACGAAATCTTGTTTTTCTTCTCTCTTTTTTTACTTTTATATTTTTTGACTCTCTTCTCTTTCGTTTTTGAGCATGTGTTTTGGAAAATTCCTCTGCATGAATTTGACTTTCGTTTTCATTGAATAAAATCATTTCGTTTTCGAATTTAGACGAATCAAAATCAGTTTTTCCATACGAAACTCGACCAGCTGGCACCGAAAAAGTTCGATTCGATACCGAAGCACTCGAGCAAATGAAGGAACGTGAAGGTGGAACGGGCGCATCGACTGGTGCAAGCGATGGACGATCAGCTAGCGGCAGTCGAACGACAAATACCTATCGTATTCGACGAGCAGCGTCGAGTGATAGCAGTTTAAATGCGTCACCGAAGAAGAAAACCGAAAAAATTCGAGTTAAAGAAGCTCTAGAAATCATGGAAGCATACAAAGCAAGATACCGAATCCGATCAGGAGGTAAATTGAATGACATTCTCTTGCCTATTGACTTCAAGTTTCTATTTGAATAGCGGAAATATCGGATATACCGATTAAATGGCGACGAGATTTAACACTAAAACGTGTCTCAGCCACAACTGACGAGCCAACAACTCCTCTTCTATCAAGTAAAACTCTCTCTCGATTGTCATTTTTATTTTCGTATAAAATAGATGCATCACGTCTTCAATCGGCAACAACGAATCCTGTCACTCAATTATCTCGTTCGATAACCGTTGCAGGCGATCGTAGTCCATCGATAACAGATCGTTCATCACCGTATTATACTATGGATGATGATAATGACACGAGTCAAGCAACAACAGATGACAATCCCGAACCAAAACTACGAACATTTCGCGGATGGAAACGAGATACAGCTCATCTCGATAAATCTCGACTAACCAAAGGCTTAATGCGAGCACATGTAAACTAATATCTATCAGTTTTTGTTCGATTTAATAGCCGGTCCTGCTGTTGTTTAGATGTCAAGTGAACCAGCAATGACCTATGATGCGACCAAAGAAATGAATGATATCTTTCGAACCAATAGGTAAATCCAATCAAACGAATCTTCTTGATTATTTCATTTTGATAAATATATTGTCAAAAATTAAAAATTTCTCTTTTTTTCCATTTCCAGTTGAAATGAGAATGAGAGATCGAGAGTAGGTCGATCTTATATAATTATTGTTACTTTTTTTTTTCATTAATCTTCTCTTCTATCTGCAATCCTTACCTCTATTCGCATGGGGAACGAACATCTTTTTTTCTTTCATTCATCTTTATTAGTCTCAATATACCTGCTTTGCATGATAAACTTTTTTTTTCAAGGGAATGATTCATGGATATTTAACAACAATCATTAGCGATCCGTTTTTCTTTTTAAATACGATTCCATTTCGAAATAGATGTGAATTAATCGTTTTTTTTTTGTTTTCGATTGATTTAGACAAACCAATGAACAAACTTCAGATTTTATTGATACGCGTGTCTCCATTGATCAAAATGTAACGGCTACATTACTTAACAATCCAACTGAAGAACTTCCTCTAGCAACAGCAGCAGTATCAATACCTTTGACAACGATTCTTCCGCCGAAAAAAGAAACACGCACTGAAATCTGGATATCACGTATACCGAAGACACCGTCGGTAACTGAAGCTGATTATGAATCTCAAGTTTGAGTTTGTTCTCAGGTTAATTTGCTCTCTTTCTTCTCATTTCATGTACAAAAATGTCGTTTAAACAAAACATTTTAAAGAAGAATTTTATTATTTAAATTTTATGTGTATTCGTTCGTTATTTTTTAGTTTTTCGTTTTTTTTTCTTTTCAATATTTGAAATTATCGAAAAAAAATCTAATTCAATAAAACAAAAATTTACTTTTGAACATCTCAAATCTTCTAATGTAAATCGATACAGATGAAAAGCAAATATTGATTCGAAAACACTCTTCAAACAAATCACAATTGTGATTAAATGAGTTTAACGATACAGAAGTTTTATTATTCATAAATAAGTATCGTAGATTTCACGATTGAATCTATCTGTGCGATAGTTTTGATTAGATATTTCTTTGAAATATTCTCTCTTGAGATCAATTGACACGTCGCTCTTTCTCTTTTTTTTTGCTTTATTCTCGAGATAATAAATATCAAATGAATGCAGTTGAGAGAAGTAATAGAAAAGAAAAAAATTCGAGATCTTTCTTCTTCATTAAATATTATGTAAGAACTAAAGAAAAAGGTATCACTCATTCTCACGTTATGTTGTTTAATTTCCGATCATGTGAACATAATTTTGACTTCTTCGTCGTCGTTTTTCTTTTGTTATGATAATCAAAGACATCCATTAGAAACATTCTCGAATGTTTAATGATCTCTACTATTCCTTTTGATCTATTAATCGGAATAATAAAACCAAAATATCGAGCACATTTTTTTTATGACAATCATATGAGCAATGCAAAGTAAGTTGACCATGAATATTTGCACTTATATGTATGGTGTCGAATGCTATTATCATTTCTGATTGATAGGTGAAGAGTTATGAGTGAGCATTAATGGATGTTTTGTCTTATACATTAATGCATTAGTGAGATTAATCGTGGGAGCATAAAATAGTAGGACTAGATAGCCATCTGTCGATGCCGACAACTCACGAACAGTATGATTATGTACTCTATTTGTTAACTAGTCTTGTTTCCGGTCTATCTCTCGTGTCCGTTTGACCTCTTAAAAGTAAGCCGAGAGGCGAGGCGAGGAGAAGAGAGAAGAAGTAGAAGAGAGACAGAACGACGAGAAAAAGACACGCATAACGAGAAAGAGAGTTTGCTAAGGCTTTTTCTTCTTGTCGATTGTATATATGAATCGTTTGCTATTCTTTGCATTGATTCTTCCTGCTCTTTTGATCTGATTATATCGATTCTTTCCTATTTGTCTAACATTATCAAATAAGTAACGAATGAATTCAACATCATCTTCCTATGATCTCAATCTTTCGACAGATATCATCCCAACAATGTCTGACACAATATTAGATCACAGTTCAAATCAACCATTAATAACAACCGATGATAGAGATCGAAATATCGACGACAAACATGTCCTATCAAATCAAGATAATTCAACTCTATCAGGTAGCAAATCGTTTTATTTTGTCTTTGTTTTTCTGAAATCTTTTCATTAGATCCGAACGAAACAATTCCATTAGAACCTACAGAAGTCACCGTGACAGCTAAACCTAAATCATTAATATCAATTTATGACAATTCAACTGATGGCGAACAACAAATCAATCAAAATAGCCTTCCATTAGTTGGCATTCTTGGTTCTAATAGTCGTTGTCAAGCATTTCGAAAACGTTTACAATTATCCGGTTTTCCAACGGTCATTCAATGTGATATTAATTCTCATCAAATCGATCAAACAAATTACATTTCGTTCGAACAATTTCTTCATCAATCACCATCGATTATTCTCATAACGGAATATTTTCAAAAGAATCTCGACGATTTCTATTCACTTCCCAAACAACCATTGATAATCGACGTACGACAAATCAATTTCACAACGAAATCTTCACATTTACTCCTCTCAATACCCGATTGTTATCAAGCATTCGGCAATCTCTCCGATTGGGAAATCGAAAACGGTACTGATCGAGCACGTGTGTCAATCGAACAATTATCACCGATAAATCTCATTCGATTCATTGAAAATCTCAATTGTTTTTCTCGTGGAATTGAATTTATTGATCAATACACATACAATCACAAGCAAACGAAACCTTTTCATAATTGTTTATTTCCATTTCTACTTACAACGATTGTTCTTTGTTTATCAATTTTATTCTCATTAATCGAATATCGAAATCATAAAACGCGAACATATTTCTATCGGCAAGCAAGTTCAATCGCAGCATCGACAAGCATCACTCTACTTTCGTTTTTATTTTTACTCCGACCATTAATTGAAATTGTCAATTTTTTCTACCAAAAATTTCGTCCTCATCAACACGTACTTGTTCATTCGAAATTCCTACAAAATTCTCTTCAATCTCGTCATTATTTAGCTTGGTATTCGATTTCATTTGCTTGTATTCATTTAATATTTCTTGCTTTTACAAAGAATATGTTCAATGACAATATCTATTTCTATCCAGTTCTATTAGGTTTAATCGCATTAGTTCTTCTTTCGATTCTATCATTTGTCTTCTTTCCATGGATAAGTGAACGTCTTCAATGGCGTGAATACCATCTTCTTACATCACATGTCGGTTCATTTAGTCTTGTCTTCGCTTTTCTACACGTTTTCTTTCATTGGAAATACGATTACTATTATTATTATTATCACAATATTAACGAGCAAAAAGATTTATTTCAACTGAAATTTCTCTCGATATTTTTGCCCATTATTGTTTTATTGACACGATTTATTCTCTACGGTATTCTTCGACCAATTCATAAGATTGCTGTCAATCAACCACAAAAATCTCGCGAGCAAAAATCAATATCAACAGTAGTTCCATAATCTTCTCGTACTCTGTCGTCGTCGTCGTTCTTCTTCTTTTTTTGTCATTTTCTTGTTTTGTCATCTATTCTCCTAGTGTATCTTTCTCGATGTATGCGTGCGCGTGTATTTTATGTAGAAATAATAATAACCGGAAGTCAATACCGAACGACAGAAAAAACCAGATAGATAATCATTTACCGAGATATACATATACATAATGAGAATTATTGACAGATGGTTAATCAGATGTATCCGATGTAATATCAGCATATGGTTGTTGTCAAGAGAAAAATTGATGTTTATTTGATTTGAGGACAGGACAGGACAGGGAGAGAGAGAGTTTTTTTCGTCGAAGAACAAGGTGAGAAGCCAATGAAAGAGATCAAACGAATGTCGATGAATGATTATGATGTTTGTTCACTGAGATTTCTCATTATTGAATTTTTATAATATCGCGTGTCGTTGAAACCTTTTGCTTTTTGTTTGATTATCGGATGAAATTTGATTTTTACTACGAAGGTCTTAGTTTCAAAAGATTTTATTTACTTCTAACGACGCAAAAGAAAAAGTGACATCTGTTTATCTTATTGAGAAAATAAGTAGAACTTTACTTTAAATCACTGAGTGTATATCACTAAAATAGAATTGAATTTATATTTATTTTATTACTAATCGTATTAATATAAAAGATTTCAACATATTGTGACATATTCCATGATTTTACTCTTCATTTTCACGTTAACTGAAATATTTTTTGTCAATATTCTAAGAAAAGATAATTAAAAATCGAAGATTTTGTGATAAGACTTGAAAAATAAAATGATCATTCAATTGAATATATCTAAACCATTGAGTTAAGAGTTCCTATAGCGACTTTCAATTCTGTCGTCTCAAATCGAAGTGCATAAGTATGTTAGAGTCTATTGATTACCAACGTAATATTTTCTGTGTTGTTTTATAAATAAGAAAAAAAAACTAAAGCAATTTATTTTCTTCGTTTTTCCTTCGTTATTTTTTTTCTAAACGACATTCTTCATTTTCATTTGAAGACTTCTAATAATGACTAGAATACATCGATGATGACGATGAAGAAGAAAAGCAAGCAAATCGAGGGTTAGATTCGTCGCCGTTTGTTCGTTCATCATCCATCTATCTTGTCCATTCTCCTTCTTTCGTTCGTAAACAGTTGACAAATAACAGTTAAACGAAGATCTTCATACAATAGATATATGCATATCTAGTATAGAGATATATATATAGATCTATCTCTTTGTTACCTCGTTCGACGATTGTTCTCGTCGATATCGTCTGTTCGTCCGTTAGAAACTTTGTTTTCTCTTTGTTTTTATTCGAAACGTCGAGATTTATATTTATCAGTGTCACTTTCGTTAGTCTTCTACATTTTCGATATCTTTCTTTTTCGATTCAATAAAGACAAAACTACGTTTTAACACAATGACCAATAGCGATGAACTTACAGTTACAACAACATCAACAGCTATTATCAATACAAGTGCAACGACAAATTTAAAATCATCACTTGTTGATGATCCAAATTGGAAAGAAAAATTGAAATTACCACCTAAAGACAATCGACCAAAAACCGCCGATGTCACAGCAACCAAAGGTCATAATTTCGAAGATTATTGTCTCAAACGAGATTTACTTATGGGCATCTATGAAAAAGGCTGGGAAAAACCATCGCCCGTTCAAGAACAATCGATTCCAATTGCTCTTACAGGCCGAGATGTTCTTGCTCGTGCAAAAAACGGCACAGGCAAAACCGGTGCCTACACAATTCCGATTCTCGAACGAATCGATCCAACTAAAAACGCCATTCAAGCCGTAATCTTAGTTCCAACTCGTGAATTAGCTCTTCAAACAAGTGCTATCTGTATGGAATTGTCGAAACATATTCAATTGCGAGTCATGGTTACGACGGGTGGTACATCGTTACGTGAAGATATCTCACGTTTACAAGAAGTCGTGCATATTATCATTGCCACACCGGGTCGTTTGTTAGATTTAGTCAATAAAAATCTAGCGAAAATGGATTCATGTCGAGTGATCGTTTTGGATGAAGCTGATAAACTCCTCTCACAAGATTATAATCATCTTTTGGATGAATTATTGTATTCAATGCCCAATGATCGACAAGTCATGCTCTTCTCAGCGACATTTCCATTGACAGTCGATGATTTCATTAAGAAACACATGAAACAAGCCTATGAAATCAATCTTATGGATGAATTAACATTGAAAGGTATTACTCAATACTATGCCTATGTTCAAGAACGACAAAAGATCCATTGTTTGAACACTTTATTCTCAAAATTGCAAATCAATCAATCGATCATCTTCTGTAATTCGACTCAACGTGTCGAACTTCTCGCCAAGAAAATCACCGAATTAGGCTACAATTGTTATTATATTCACTCGAAAATGCGACAAGAACATCGAAATCGTGTTTTTCACGATTTCCGAACGGGTCTTTGCCGAAATCTCGTTTGCTCGGACCTATTCACTCGTGGTATCGACATTCAAGCTGTCAACGTTGTTATCAACTTCGATTTTCCACGTTTCAGTGAAACCTATCTGTAAGCTAAATAAAAGCCTCCGAAACAACAATTCATTTTCGGTTTTTTTCTAGCCATCGTATTGGTCGATCAGGTCGTTTCGGTCATTTGGGTCTTGCGATTAGTTTGATCACACACGAAGATCGATTCGCTGTGCACAAGATCGAACAAGAATTAGGCACGGAAATCTTGCCGATTCCACGACAAATCGATGAAAATTTGTATGTTGCCAAGGCGCCACTCGACGAAGAACCAACACAACAACAATAAAAATTCATCAATCAACAGTCAGATATAAAATTTTCTTCTTTTTTTGTGTATGTTTTACTGGTCTAGTCAGATATGATACACGCGTAATTTTATCTTTCTTCTTTTTTTGTCATTACACCGTTTTTTTTTTGTCTTTTATGATCAGATTAAACAAAAAAAAACACAGTCAAATAAGAAACTAAAGCATTTCGATTACCAAATTGTTTTATTATTTTATTCTTTAGATAAAAAAAAAACCCAATTTTTTTTCTTACACAAAAAAACTGAAGAAAGACAAATTCTTAGAATCTATTCAATTTCCATTTAAATATATCTACTTCAACTATCGCTTGAATCTGTACATATATTTATTTCTCGACTAATCCTCAAGTTTTCTTGTGTTTTTTTTCTCCCTATCTAATCCAAATCAATTATGATTGGCACACCAACTGGAGGCCAAGCCTCGCCATTTTCGGCAACGACAATGGATTCTAATGATAATAATAAAATTAATAATGGCAATCCAACAACAACAACCATTAATAAAGACGATCCCGATTGGAAATCGAAATTAAATCTCCCTGAAAAAGACCGACGAGCCCGAACAACCGATGTTACGAACACAAGTGGCCATGATTTCGAAGATTATTGTCTCAAACGAGAATTACTCATGGGCATCTATGAAAAAGGCTGGGAGAAACCGTCTCCCATTCAGGAACATTCAATTCCAATTGCTCTCACAGGCCGAGATGTTCTCGCTCGTGCAAAAAACGGTACTGGCAAAACTGGTGCATATACAATTCCAATTCTCGAACGAATCGATCCAACTAAGAACGTCATTCAAGCCGTGATCTTAGTTCCAACTCGTGAATTAGCTCTTCAAACAAGTTCTATCTGCATGGAAGTCTCGAAACATATTCAATTGCGAGTCATGGTTACGACGGGTGGTACATCGTTACGTGAAGATATCTCACGTTTACAGGAAATTGTGCATATTATCATTGCTACACCGGGTCGTTTGTTAGATTTAGTTAATAAAGGCATAGCCAAAATGGATTCTTGTCGAGTGATTGTGTTAGATGAAGCAGACAAGTTACTTTCGCAAGATTTTAATCATTTATTAGATGATCTTATTTATCATTTGCCGCAAGATCGACAGATAATGTTGTTTTCAGCGACATTTCCATTGACAGTTGATGATTTTATCAAGAAACATATGAGAAATCCGTATGAAATCAATTTAATGGAAGAATTAACATTGAAAGGTATAACACAATATTATGCATTTGTTCAAGAACGTCAAAAGGTCCACTGTTTGAACACATTGTTCTCAAAATTACAAATCAATCAGTCAATTATATTCTGTAATTCAACTCAACGTGTTGAACTTCTAGCTAAGAAAATCACTGATCTCGGATATTCTTGTTATTATATCCATTCAAAAATGCGACAAGATCATCGTAATCGTGTTTTTCACGATTTTCGAACGGGTCTTTGTCGTAATCTTGTTTGCTCGGATTTATTCACACGTGGTATTGATATTCAAGCTGTTAACGTTGTTGTTAACTTTGACTTTCCTAAATTAAGTGAAACTTACTTGTAGAATGATCGTTTTGTTTTTTGCCCGATTTTTGCTATGAAATCTTTTGCTTAATTTAGACATCGTATTGGTCGATCAGGTCGTTTTGGTCATTATGGTGTGGCTATTAGTCTCATAACATATGAAGATCGTTTTTCACTACATAAAATCGAACAGGAATTAGGCACTGAAATCCAACCGATTCCGAAACAAATTGATCCTGCACTCTATGTTGCTGAATATCAAATGGCAGGAGAAAATAATGGCGAAAATAATGCAACTGCTTCAGCTAATAAAAATTCATAAAATTCAAAGAAAATCACAACACCCTCAATCCAGTTGATGTTGTACAGTTTTCTGAAAAAAAATCTTCTTTTCTTTTGCTACAAACCGTTTCTTCTATCATTTGTCTCTCTCTCTCTCTCTTTCTCTTTTCGTTGTTGTTGTTCGTTTTCTCCGGTGCACTACAATTGCATCTGTTTCATTGCCAGCAAAAAAACAACATTTTTCGTTCTTCTTGTCTTTTGTCTCTTCAAAACTTTTATTCCGTTGTCTTGTGTTTTGTTTATTATTTCTCTATCTCTGTCTCACAGCTGATATTCGACATTTTCGTAGATTTGTGAGATGAGCATTTGTCTTTTCCTTTCGTTTTCTCTCTCTCTCTGTCTTTTTCGTTTTTGTTCTCTTACTTTCCAATACACTTTCACTGCGATCTCAAACGTTCTTCTGTCTTGTTTCTAAACCGAACTAAAACAACAATAACACACTGGTCAATGTCCTATCCGTCTTTATCTCCTTACTATTGCATTGAGTTTCTCGTCTTTGTCCGTGTCTGTCCGTTTCTCTTTATACACGCAAGTGAATTTATAAATATTCTATGTATATGTGTGTGTATTAACCGGCTGAAAAAAATCGTCAATTTTTTTTTCTGTTCCCGATGTTTCATAGAAAAATCAATGAGAAAATTGTTCTTTTGTCACTGCGTGCATTGTGTTTTTAATTCTCTAAGATATGTTTCTATCTCTATCAGTTCATTTCGCACACACAAACAAACACCACCATCAAACAACAAAATCCGTATTTTTCTCTTCTTTATTAATTAGTTAAAATGTGTATGTTGATGAAATTCATGTTTTTGATGTTCTGTTATCGCGAGAAGAGTTTTTCCACAAGAACCATTGTGCCATCTGAAATATTGAATATATTGGAAAAAAAAGAATAAGAATCGAAATAAATAAAAATATTGAACCATCTTGATGATGATAACATCTGAAATTCAAAATCTTTTCTTTTCGTTTTATTGATCATTTTTTACATATTCTAGAAAATGACATCGACTAAACCATTATTTACCAATAGTATGTATTCAATTACTTTTTGATTGAAAACCGCATTGTTTTTTGTTTATTATCTAGATGAGCAAGTGTTTGCTTTGCATCAAGGAAAAACTTATAAAGCAAAAGTAAATTCGAATCCATTGCTTTTTTGCGTGACTTTTCTTTTTTCTGCAGATTCTCGATTCGAAATTCGATGAAGAAACAAATGAATGGCAATATTTTATTCATTATGATGGTTGGAATAAAAAGTAACATTGAAACGAATCGATTATTGTTGAGATTTCCGAGAAAATATTTTTTAGATGGGATACATGGGCACAAGGAGATGCTCTACAAAAACGAACCGAAAAATCCGAAGAATTGTTTAATAAGATGACTGCAGCAGCGTAAGATAAATTTGATTGTTCCGATCGAAAGGAGGTTTTCGTTTGATTTTTCGTATGTAGAAAAAAAAGTGAGAAACGATCTGGTGGAAGTAAAAAACGTTCGACAACGACGCCGAGTGATTTGACAGCACAAATGCAACTTAGTGCAGCTGATGATAGTCTGGATTCATCATCAACAACTGCAACTTCGAGTAGAACTTTCGGGTTTTTCCTGTTGATCGAATTCAATTTTCGATTGTTTTTTTTGTAGAAGAAAATAAACGTTCGCGAAAACGTCAACGAACCGATTCAATTGAAAAATTGAAAACTTTCGAAAACAAAGTTGTCATTGAGATCAAATTACCTGATGAAATCAAAACATGTCTATCACATGATTGGCAATTAATTAATCATGAAAATAAAGTAAAAAATTCATTATTTTATCTTCATTATTCGAAACAAAATCGTTTCTCTTTCTATTCAACAGCTCGTAAATCTTCCTTGTCAACCAACGGTCGAAGAAATAACAAATCTTTATCGTCAAACGAAATCTGCCAAACCAAAATCAACTGAAAGGTTGGTTTTCGAGAAACGAAACATATTCAAATACAAAACAAAACAAAAACTGATTCTAGTGAACAAACAAATCATTTTGCCGAGAGTATCGTCACTTATTTCGATACGGCTTTATCAACAATGCTTTTGTACGGTCTTGAACGTGAACAATACAAACAAGTAGATCCAAATTCTCTCTCTCTCAAATAATATCAATAAACTTTTTTTATTCTAGATGCAAGAAACGCATGAACTAGGTGATAAAGTACAAGCATCGAATGTGTATGGTGTTGTACATCTATTACGCTTGATGAGTATGTAAAAGCAATCCTATGTTATTGATCATCAATTAAATTCGTTTTCAGGTCAATTAGGTACAATATTAGCTTATTCACCATTGGAACAAACTGAAGTCGATTTTTTACTTGTTTATATCGATGATTTTAATCGGTAGGAATTGAATTGTGATTGGTTTTTTTTCTATTGATTCGAAATGGTGTTTGATTTAGATTCTTAGAAAAAAATTTGAAAACTTGGATCAACGATGATCAATATGTCAAGCCGCTGGCGGCTACACAACCCTAGCAAACTCATCTCTAATAAACATTGATTCCGAGTGTATTTCTCAATTCTCTTGTTGTACAGTTATGTTCATCCGATAAATCGAAACGAACATATCAAGTCCTTCGTTTATCAATTGTGTCTTTTTGTGTATATGTGTAACAAAACAAAAAAAAATGTATTTGTGTGTATGTTGATGTGTAAAAAAGAAAAGCCAAGCACAAAGATTGAAATTATTGTACATTAATGTTCCAACAACAACAACAACAGAATTCATCGATATGTTCAGTTGTTTTGTATTCTTTTCGAGTTTTGTTCCCCTTCTTTTCTTTTTATGGTGGGTGGCTGTCGATGCTTTTGACTTGTACTAAGTTCAAATTGAGGTCATCATTGTAGTATGTATACGGAATTATCCCTGGGTGTGTGTTTTTTTCTCTCTTTTCTTTGCGTTCACACTTATTGATGGATGAACGGACAAAACGAAGAGAAAAAAACGCACAGAGAGAAAAGAACGACGGCGAAAGGAGAAGAAAAAAAACCGTCTAATGTAGTTAGTTGTATTAGTCCTATTGACTGGAGTTATTAACATTTTCATCGAAATGAAGAATAGCCAAAATCTAATCGTTGGATAAAGTTTATCAAGTCGTTTTTCTTCAAGAGAAATCCTAATAGAATTACTCTCTTATTTGTCATTTGTTTCTTTTTTCTTCTTCTTCTTCTCGTTCGCAGTTTGATCCTCATTTAGTATAGTGACTTCGTCTCAAACAACAAACATAAAAAAAAAGAGTCCTATCTGGAAGTGACATTATTTGTCTACATAAATATATTGATTGACGTAAGTTATGTCTGTTTACTGAACAATAAAATAACAAGTCAAAACACAGCACGATATTCTCAAAATGATTGC
>Ga0209922_100408_pt1 | contig 64241 bp, 66 predicted proteins | sample ThiBiot_500_biof_FD_183946 | JGI IMG/M metagenome (GOLD analysis project Ga0209922, IMG submission 183946) | Wastewater bioreactor microbial communities from Cape Town, South Africa - Thiocy_expt_500_biof (SPAdes) | ecosystem: Engineered > Bioreactor > Thiocyanate-remediating > Anaerobic-Aerobic ... | reverse complement strand
GCTGGAGCAGCGCGAGGAGTCCGGCCCCACGGCCGTCTCGGTCGGTCAGCTGGAGGTCGCGCTCGAGGGCGTGCCCGCCGACGCCGACATCGTGGTCGCCTACGAGCCCGTCTGGGCGATCGGCACCGGCCAGGTCGCCTCCCCCGAGCAGGCGCAGGAAGTCTGCGCTGCCCTCCGGGCAGTGGTCGCCGACAAGCTCGGAGCGGATGCCGCGGCACGCACGCGCATCCTGTACGGCGGTTCGGTGAAGTCCGGCAACATCGCGAGCTTCATGCGCGAGCCCGACGTCGACGGCGCACTCGTCGGCGGCGCGAGCCTCGTCGCGGACGAGTTCGCGGCGATCATCCGCTACCAGAAGCACGTCGGCGTCTGACGCCGCCTGACTGCGGGGTGCGTTCCCACGAGGGGGCGCGCCCCGCAGCCGGTATACTCGACCCTTGTGCGCCCTGCGGTGGGCGCTGCGAAAGGCTTCATCGACTGTGGACATCCTCGAGTTCGTGCTCCAGGTGGTGCTGGGAATCACCAGCCTCCTGCTGACACTCCTGATCCTCTTGCACAAGGGACGCGGCGGCGGCCTCTCCGACATGTTCGGCGGCGGCATGAGTTCCGCGATGGGATCGTCCGGTCTCGCCGAGCGCAACCTCAACCGCTTCACGGTGGTCCTTGCGCTGGTCTGGTTCCTGTCCATCGTCGCCCTCGGGCTCATCACGAAGTTCCAGGGTCTCTGATGGCTACCGGAGGAAACGCGATCCGCGGCACCCGCGTCGGTGCCGGCCCCATGGGCGAGCAGGACCACGGACACCACGCCGACCGCCTCGCTGTGTCGTACTGGGATGCCCTCGGCAACGAGACGGTGCGCTACTTCGCCGCCGGGATCGCCGAAGAGGAGATCCCCGAGACGATCGACTCCCCGCACTCGGGGCTGCCGGCCGGGCGCGACAAGGAGAACCCGCCGGCGCTCGCGAAGACCGAGCCGTACAAGACGCACCTCGCCTATGTGAAGGAGCGTCGCACCGAGGAAGAGGCGGACGCCCTCCTCGACGACGCGCTGCAGCAGCTGCGCGACCGGCGCGGCCAGGCCTGACCTCTTCCGCGTCGCGGATCGAGCCCCATGCCGAACGGGGCCGATCCCGCACGGCACGATCCGTCGCGCGTCAGAACTCCTGGTCGATGAGCTCGGGCGGGACGCTCGCCGCGGCATCCTGATCGACGAAGAACAGCGTGCGCTTGCGCCCCTTCGCTCCCGCCGCGGGAACCGTCTCGTAGCTCGCGCCCGCGAGCGCGAGCCCGAGCGGGGACGCTTTGTCGACGCCCGACAGCACGAGCCACACGCACCGCGCCGAGTTGATGACCGGTCGCGTGAGGGTCAGCCGGTTCTCCGGCGGCTTGGGGGAGTGCCACACCGGGACGACCGAGCGATCGGTCACCTGGATCTCGGGCCGGTCGGGGAAGAGCGAGGCGATGTGTCCGTCGGGTCCGACGCCCAGGAAGCAGAGATAGAACTCGGGCCAGGGGTGCTCTTCCGTGCCGAATCGGGCGAGGTCGGCGGCATACGCCTGCGCGGCCGCCTCGAGGTCGGACACGTCGCCCGTCGTCGCCATCGCGTGCACGTTCTCGTCCGGGACATCGATGCGGTCGAGGAGGGCGGCGCGGGCACTCGCGTCGTTGCGCTCGGAGTCTCCGGCCGGGAGGAAACGCTCATCGCCCCACCAGAAGTGCACCGTCGACCAGTCGACGTCGCCGCGCCGGGCATGCGAGCCCGCGGCGCGCAGCACCTCGGTGCCGATCGCACCGCCGGTGAGCACGATGTGCGAGGTCTTGCCCGCACCGGATCGGCGGATGAGCCGGACGAGCAGCCGATCGGCGACGTCGGAGGCGAGGGTCGCCGCGTCCGCGCTGATCACGACCCGCTTCTCCGTCCACAACTGCGTCATCGGGACTCCTACGTCTCGGTCGTGGTGGCCGGTCCCAGCAGGGCCCAACCCTCCGTGATCACTCGACCATACAGGAGGTCCGGGTCGAGCCTGCGCAGCTCCTCGGCGAGGCATTCGCGCAGGGTGCGACGGGGGAGGACGATGTCGTGCTCCGGCTGTCCGGGCTGCGTGAGCGCTGCGTCGATGTCGTTGCTGCGCTCGAGCAGGATGTCACCGTTCGCGCGGGTCAGACGCACGCGCTGGATGCCGTGCTCCCACTCCTCAGGCGCCGAATAGCGCCACACGACGGGGACGTCGAGCTTCAACCGGAGCCACGCCGCCAGAAGCCCCGTCGACGGAGAGCTGCCCGCGCCGACGACCTCGACGGCCGTGACCGGCTCGTACGGGGGCTGGTCGAGCACGGCGGCGAGCTGCTCGCGCCAATGCGTCAGACGCGTCCACGCGAGGTCCGTGTCGCCCGGCGCGTACGACGTGCCGAGCTGCGAGAGGCGATCCTTCGTGAACGGCTTCGTCGAGGCATCCGTGATCCGGCGCTGCGCCATGCGGCCGACGTCGGACGCCGATGGCACCGCCGGCGGGTAGTTCGGCCACCAGGCGACGACGGGGGCGTCAGGGAGCAGGAGGCCCGTGATGAGCCCCTCCTGGTTGTCCGCCGCGGGGCCGTGGGCACGCAGCACGATGACCTCGCTCGCCCCGGCGTCGCCGCCCACGCGGATCTGGGCATCGAGCTTCGCGTCGCCTTCCGGGTTCGCGATCAGCACGATGACGCGCATCGGGTGTTCGCGCGAGGCGTCGTTCGCGGCCTCGATCGCCTCTTCGTGCAGGCCGTGTGTCGTCACGATGACGAGGGTGAGCACGCGTCCGAGCGCGACGGCTCCGCCCTCCTCGCGCACGCTCACGAGGGAGCGGGCGATCTTCGAGACGGTGGTGTCGGGCAGATCGACGATCACGGGCGCCTCCAGACGCGGCCGTCACGGGCCAAGAGCTCATCGGCGGAGGGGGGACCCCACGAGCCGGGGGAGTACTGCTCGAGCGGACCGCCGAGCTGTGCCCAGTACTGTTCGACGGGGTCGAGGATCTTCCAGGAGAGCTCGACCTCCTCGTGACGGGGGAACAGCGGCGGGTCGCCGAGGAGGACATCGAGGATGAGTCGTTCGTAAGCCTCGGGGCTCGACTCGGTGAATGCGTGGCCGTAGCCGAAGTCCATCGTCACGTCGCGCACTTCGTTGCCTGCGCCGGGCACCTTGGATCCGAAGCGGATCGTGACGCCCTCATCGGGTTGCACGCGGATGACGAGGGCGTTCTGGCCGAGCTCGTGTGTCTGGTTGCGCTGGAAGAGCATCTGGGGTGCCCGCTTGAAGACGAGCGCGATCTCGGTGACGCGGCGGCCGAGCCGCTTGCCGGTGCGCAGGTAGAACGGCACGCCCGCCCAGCGGCGCGTGGCGATCTCGAGCTTCACCGCGGCGTACGTCTCGGTCGTCGAGTCGGGGTTCATCCCGTCCTCCGCGAGGAAGCCGGTCACCTCCTCGCCGCCCTGCCAGCCGCCCGCGTACTGTCCGCGCGCCGTGGCGGTGGTGAGGTCGTCCGGAAGGCGTACGGTGGATAGCACCTTCTCCTTCTCGGCGCGCAGATCCGACGCCGACATGGAGATGGGCTCTTCCATCGCCGTGAGCGCCAGCAGCTGCAGCAGGTGGTTCTGGATGACGTCGCGCGCGGCGCCGATGCCGTCGTAGTAGCCGGCGCGCCCGCCGACGCCGATGTCCTCGGCCATCGTGATCTGGACGTGGTCGACGTAGTTCGAGTTCCAGATGGGTTCGTACAGCTCGTTCGCGAAGCGCAGCGCCAGGATGTTCTGAACCGTCTCCTTGCCGAGGTAGTGGTCGATCCGGAAGATCGAGTCCGCCGGGAACGCAACCTCGAGCGCCGCGTTCAGCTCCCGCGCCGTCTGCAGGTCGGAGCCGAAGGGCTTCTCGATGACGACGCGGCGCCAGGCATCCGGGTTCGTGGACTTGTCGTCGACGAGGCCCGACTGCTTGAGCTGCTTCGCGACGATCGGGAAGTCGCGCGGCGGGATCGACAGGTAGAACGCGTGGTTGCCCATCGTCCCGCGTTCGACGTCGAGCTTCTCGATCGTCTCGCGCAGGCGGCGGAAGGCGTCGTCGTCGCCGAACTCGCCGGAGACGAAGCGGATGCCTTGGAGCAGCTGCCGCCACGTCTCCTCGCGGAACGGCGTGCGTGCGTACTGGCTCACCGAGTCGTGCACGACCTGCGCGAAGTCCTGGTCCTCCCAGTCGCGCCGGGCGAAGCCGACGAGGGCGAACCCGGGCGGCAGCAGGCCGCGGTTGGCGAGGTCGTACACGGCGGGCATGAGCTTCTTGCGGGACAGGTCGCCCGTCACGCCGAAGATCACGAGGGCGCTCGGCCCGGCGATCCGATTCAGGCGACGGTCTTCACTGTCACGCAGCGGGTTGTTCCCGCGCGAGATCTCCACGGTCATGGAATGGTGCTCCTACTGGGCGGCTTCGAACAGCGCCAGGACATCGGACTGCGGGTCGGTGAGCGTCAGCGTCACGACCGGGCGTCCGTGGGCGGTGAGGACGGCCGCGTCACCGGCGGCCTGCGCCGCGATGAGCTGGCCGAAGGTGAACGGGCGGCCGGGGATCTCGAGGTCGACCTCATCCGATCCGATGATCTGGAGGAAGACGCCCTCGGCGGGACCGCCCTTGTGGTACTGGCCCGTCGAGTGGAGGAACCGCGGGCCCCAGCCGAACGTCGTCGGGCGTCCGCTGTCGGCGGCGATGAGCTCCCGGAGGCCTGCGAGCTGCGGCAACTCGACGCGGTCGACGTAGGCCTGGATGGCGACGTAGCCGGTCTCACCGAGACGGCTGCGCAGCGCCTCCAGCACGCCCTCGAGCGTCTTCGACTCGATGAGGGCGTCATCGGAGGTGCGCACCTCGACCGACCCCGCGCGGAACGCGGGCTCGCCGATCACCGGGCGCGCGTCGAGCAGTTCCCAGGTCGCCTGCTTGGCGGATTCGACGTCGGGCTGATCGAACGGGTTGATCCCGAGGAGGCGGCCCGCGATCGCGGTCGCATACTCCCACACCACGAACTGAGCGCCGAGCGATCCGCTGACGAGGATCTCACCGGGGTGCTGCTCGATCAGGCGGAAGTGCACGGCGTCGTCGACGAGGCGCACGAGCTGCATGTCGGCGGGGGTCCGCTCGACGTCCGCCTCGGGCGAGAGCGGCTGCAGGACGACCGGCAGGATACCGCTGCCCTCCTTGCCGGTCGACTCCGCGACGAGCTGCTCGATCCAGTCGGGAAGCCCGACGATGTGGGTGCCGTCGCTGATGAGGCCGAGCTTGTCACGGCGCACACCGTCCGCCGTGCCCGCGATCGCCGCGGCGAGGACCAGCGCGGGGTTCCGCGGGTCGTCGATGGCGACCTCGAGCAGCGTGGCATCCGCCTCGTCGAGGATCTCGGTGATCGGGACCCCGGCGAGGCCCGTCGGCACGAGGCCGAACGCGGTCAGTGCGGAGTAGCGTCCGCCGACGTTCGGGTCGGCGTTGAAGACACGGTATCCGGCAGCACGCGCGGATTCGTCGAGGGGCGAGCCCGGGTCCGTGACGACGACGATGCGCTCGGCGGGGTCGATCCCGAGATCGCCCCACGCGGCCTCGAAGGCGCGCCGTGCGGAGTCGGTCTCCACGGTAGATCCCGACTTCGACGACACGACGAGGACGGTCTCGGCGAGGCCTCCCGCGGTCGTCCCCTCGTCGTCGATGATCTCCCCGCCTTCGATCGCGGCCAGGACCTGGCCGGGCGCGGTCGAGTCGAGGATGACGAGCGGAACCCCCGCAGTCGCGGCGATCACTTCCGGCGCGAGCGACGAACCGCCCATGCCTGCGAGGACGACCCGCGTGATGCCGCGCGCGACGAGATCCGCGCGCAGCGCCTCGATCTCGGGGACGAGCGGCCGCGACACCGAGACGGCGTCGACCCAGCCGAGACGTCGTGAGGCCTCGGCGGCTGCCGCCGGGCCCCACAGATCCGCGTCGCCGGCGGTGATCCCGCTGGCGACGAGGTCGTCCACGAGCCGCGGGAGCGTCGCGTCGACGACGTCCTCGGCGCGGCCCGAGACGTGGATCTCGAAGCTCACCGGGCGATCTCCGGAGCGTCCGCGAGCGCCGTCGCGACGGTCTGCTTGAGGTCCTGCCACGATGCGATGAACTTCGCGACGCCTTCGTCTTCGAGGAGCTGCGTCACGTCGGCGATGTCGACGCCGAGCTCGGCGAGCTGCGCGAACACGAGGCGTGCGTCCTCGTAGCCGCCCGTGATGGTGTCACCCGTGATCACGCCGTGGTCGAAGGTCGCCTCGAGGGTCTTCTCGGGCATCGTGTTGACGGTGCCCGGGGCGACGAGCTCCGTGACGTACAGCGTGTCGGGGAGGGCCGGGTCCTTGACGCCCGTCGACGCCCACAGCGGACGCTGGACGTTCGCGCCGGCCGCGACGAGCTCCTGCGCGCGAGGGGCCGCGAACGTCTTCTCGAACAGCTCGTAGGCGAGGCGGGCGTTCGCGACGCCGGCCTTCGACTTCAGAGCCTCGGCCTGCTCGCTCTCGTAGGCCGAGAGACGCTTGTCGACCTCGGTGTCCACGCGGGAGACGAAGAACGACGCGACGGAGTGGATCGTCGAGAGGTCGATGCCGTCGGCCTTCGCCCGCTCGAGGCCGGCGAGGTAGGCGTCGATGACCTCCGCGTAGCGCTCGAGGGAGAAGATCAGCGTCACGTTGACGGAGATGCCCGCGCCGATCACCTCGGTGATCGCGGGGAGGCCGGCCTTGGTCGCCGGGATCTTGATGAGGGCGTTGGGCCGGTCGACGCTCGCCCACAGCTTCTTCGCCTCGGCGACGGTCGCCTCGGTGTCGTGTGCGAGGTCGGGGGAGACCTCGATCGAGACGCGGCCGTCGACGCCGCCCGTGGCGTCGAAGACGCCGCGGAAGATGTCGGCGGCGTCACGGACGTCGTCCGTCGTGAGCGAGAAGATCGCGTCGTCGACATCGGCACCGCGCCGCGCGAGCACGGCGATGCGGCCGCTGTACGAGTCGTCGCTCGCGCCGCCGATCGCGGCCTGGAAGATCGACGGGTTGGTCGTCACGCCCGTGACGTTGCGGGTCTCGATCAGCTCGGCGAGGTTGCCGGAGTTGATGCGTGCGCGGGACAGGTCGTCGAGCCAGATGCTGACGCCCGCGGCGGCGAGGTCCTGGGTGGGGGTGCTCATGCGTTCTCCTTGACGGTTGCGCGGGCCGCGTCGACGACCGCGTCGGCGGTGATGCCGAACTTCTCGAACAGGGTCTTGTAGTCGGCGGAAGCGCCGAAGTGGTCGATGCCGACGGTGCGGCCACGGTCGCCGACGAGTCCGCGCCACAGTGGCGTCGACCCGGCCTCGACCGAGACGCGCGCCGTGACCGATGCCGGGAGGACCGACTCACGGTACTCGGCGCTCTGCTCGGCGAACCACTCGAGCGACGGGGCCGAGACGACACGCGCCTGGATGCCCTCGGTGGCGAGCGTCTCGCGCGCCGCGACGGCGAGCTGAACCTCGGAGCCGGTGGCGATGAGGATCACGTCGGGCGTGCCGCCCTCGGCGTCGATGAGCACATACGCGCCCTTCGCGACACCGTCGGTCGTGGCGAAGCCGTCCTCGCCGCGCGGGAACACGGGGATGTTCTGGCGCGTGAGCGCGATCCCGGCGGGGCCGCCCGAGGTGCGCCGCACGATCTCGAGCCAGGCGGCCGACGTCTCGTTGGCATCCGCGGGCCGGACGACCGTGAAGTTCGGGATCAGGCGCAGCGTCGACAGCTGCTCGATCGGCTGGTGGGTGGGTCCATCCTCACCGAGCGCGACGGAGTCGTGCGTCCACACGAACACCGACGGGATGTCCATGAGCGCCGCGAGGCGCACCGGCGGGCGCATGTAGTCGCTGAAGATCAGGAACGTGCCGCCGAACGGGCGGGTCGGGCCGTGGAGCTTGATGCCGTTGACGATGGCGCCCATGGCGTGCTCGCGGATGCCGAAGTGCAGCACACGTCCGTAGGGGTCGCCCGACCACTCGTGCGTCGACCACTCGGCGGGGATGAAGCTCTTGGCATCCTTGATCGTCGTGAGGTTCGACTCGGCGAGGTCCGCCGACCCGCCCCACAGCTCGGGGAGCTGCGCGGCGAGGGCGTTGATGACCTGACCCGACGCGGCACGCGTCGAGACGTCCTTGCCCGACTCGAACGTCGGTGCGGAGAGGTCTTCGGGCAGCGCCCCCGCCTCGAGGCGGTCGAGGAGCGCCTTGCGCTCGGGGTTCGCGGCGGCCCACGCGTCGAAGTCCGCCTGCCATGCCGTGCGCGCCTGGGCGGCTCGCTCGGCGAGACCGCGCGTGTGGGCGATCACGTCGTCCGCGACGACGAACGACTTCTCCGGGTCGAACCCGAGGACCCTCTTCGTCGCGGCGAGCTCGTCCGCGCCCAACGCGGAACCGTGGATCTTGCCCGTGTTCTGCTTGCCGGGGCTCGGCCAGCCGATGATCGTCTTCAGGATGATGAGAGACGGCTTCGAGGTCTCGCCCTTGGCCGCCTCGATCGCGGCGTAGAGTTCGGCGGCGTCCTCGACGTACTGACCGGTCTTCTTCCAGTCGACGGTCTGGACCTGCCAGCCGTAGGCCTCGTAGCGCTTCGCGACGTCTTCCGTGAACGCGACGTTCGTGTCGTCCTCGATCGAGATCTGGTTCGAGTCGTAGATCGCGATCAGGTTGCCGAGCTCCTGGTGGCCCGCGAGGCTGGATGCCTCGGACGTCACGCCCTCCTGCAGGTCGCCGTCACCCGCGATGACATACACGAAGTGGTCGAACGGGGATGTGCCCGCTGCGGCCTCCGGGTCGAACAGGCCGCGCTCGTAGCGGGCCGCGTACGCGAAGCCCACGGCGGAGGCGAGACCCTGGCCGAGCGGGCCCGTCGTGATCTCGACACCCTTGGTGTGGCCGTACTCGGGGTGGCCCGGCGTGAGGGATCCCCACGTGCGCAGCGCTTCGAGGTCGGACAGCTCGAGGCCGAACCCGCCGAGGTACAGCTGCACGTACTGCGTCAGCGACGAGTGCCCCGCCGAAAGGATGAAGCGGTCGCGGCCGAGCCAATCCGTGTCCGCCGGGTCGTGGCGCAGCACACGCTGGTACAGCAGATAGGCCGCCGGAGCCAGGCTCATCGCGGTGCCGGGGTGGCCGTTTCCGACCTTCTCCACGGCATCCGCTGCCAGCACGCGGGCGGTGTCCACCGCGCGCCGATCGATCTCATCCCATACCAGCTCAGACACTCGGTCGCCTTTCGAGAGTGAAGCGCTCGGGCCGCTCGCGTAGCCTCTCGAATGAGGCCGATCGGGGGAGCGACGCGACGCGCGCGTATGTCTTCAGCATAGCGAAATCGCATGCCACGGGGGCCATGTGCGGCGGTGTGTGACAAATAGTGTTACCGCTCACAACAAATGGCCGGCCCGCGGCATCTTCCGGCCATGTCGTAGACTTGTCGCGACTTTGCGGACAGCGGCGGGAGCGATGGACATCACGACGATGCAGGGGAGCGTAGAGACCACCTCCCGACCCGGTTTCTCGCGAACCCTGAAGGCGTACATCGCCCTGACGAAGCCGCGCGTGCTCGAACTCCTCCTCGTCACGACCGTCCCGGTCATGATCCTCGCGCACGGCGGTGTGCCGAACCTGTGGCTCGTGCTCGCGACCGTCATCGGCGGTGCCATGAGCGCGGGATCCGCGGCGGCGTTCAACATGTACCTCGACCGCGACATCGACGCGCACATGCATCGCACGGAGAAGCGCCCGATCGTGACCGGCGAGGTCTCGCCGCGGGCCGCGCTCGTGTTCGCGTGGGCGCTCGCGGTGGCATCCACCGTCTGGCTCTACGTCACGACGAACTGGCTCGCCGCCGCGCTCAGCGTCGCCGCGATCTTCTTCTACGTCGTGATCTACACGATCATCCTGAAGCGTCGCACCGAGCAGAACATCGTGTGGGGCGGCATCGCCGGATGCTTCCCCGTCCTCATCGGATGGACCGCCGTCACGGGCTCGCTCGCCTGGACGCCGTTCATCCTGTTCCTCCTCGTGTTCCTGTGGACGCCGCCGCACTACTGGCCGCTCTCGATGAAGTACAAGGGCGACTATCAGGAGGCCGACATCCCGATGCTCGGCGCGACGCGCGACGGGCTGCAGGTCGGGCTCCAGGTCATCCTCTACGCGTGGGCGACGGTCGCCTCGTCGCTGCTGCTCATCCCGGTCGCGGGCATGGGTCTGGTCTACAGCGTGTCGGCGGTCGTGCTCGGCGGTTGGTTCATCGTGGAGTCGCACGTGCTGTACAACCGTGCCGTGCGCGGTGAGCAGATCCGACCGATGCGCGTCTTCCACGCCTCGATCACCTACCTCACGCTGCTGTTCGTCGCCATCGCGGTCGATCCGCTGCTGAACTTCTGACGCCGGGCCGTCGAGCCCCGGCCGCGACGAATCGGGGGCCCGTCGATCTCCGATGGAGACGACGGACCCCCGTTCAGTGCGACGGTTCCGCTCAGGCGCGAGGCGTCTCGGATTCGGTGACCGGTGCGGCCTCGACGATGTCGACGCTCTCCACGGTGTCGGCGGTCTTCGCGCTCTCTGCGGCTTCGACGACCGCGGGCTCCGCGGCGACGACGACATCCTCTTCCCACACAGGCGACTCGACGACGTCGGCCTGGGCCGGAGCGAGCGATGCGAGGGCGCCCACCGTGAGCGCGAGGGCGAACCCGATGAGGCCGATCCCCGTGAGGATCGCGCCGGCGACGGCCCAGATCTGACCCACGTAGACATCCGAGGTCGTCGCCGTGTTGCTCGTGAGCCCGGCATCCATCGACGCGAGCTTCGTGATCAGCAGATAGGCGCCGCCGGCGGTCGCGACGGCGGACCCGCCCACGAGCACCCAGAACGGGGTGCTGCGGTTGAGGCGGTGAGTGGACATTCGGACTCCTTCGATCGTGCCGGTGCGTGCGCAACGGCCCTTCGACTATCGGGGTGGCGCCCCGGAGGGAGCGATGATCTCCCTATGAGCCGGCTGTGGAACCGCCGTCGGTGGTGAGAACGGCCAGGGGAGCCTTCAGGTACAGGACGACCGCGGTCATCGCGGCCACGAGGCATACGGCGAGCACCATGTGGATGTTGACGAGTGCGATCGGCAGGCCGGTGCGGGCCTGCCACAGGCCGATGACGATCTGGACGAGTTCGACCGCGAGCAGCAGGCCCGTCCACAGCGGGAGGCGCAGGATCTTCGGCATCCGCAGCGATCCGACGAAGATGAGGACGCTCAGAGCGAAGAGGACGTAGGCGGGCCAGCTGTGCACGTGCTGCCAGAAGATCGGATCCAGCCCGTTTCGCGCGGCCTCGTCGTCGCCGGCGTGCGGGCCGGATCCGGTGAGGAGGATGCCGATGGACACCGTCACCACGAGGACCGCGCTCGTCACGTGCACGAGGATCGCGTATCGCGTCGGCACGCCCAGGCGCCGCGGGCCGGGCGCCGCGTAGACGCGCACGACGTAGGCGGCGCCGAGTGCGACGAGCGCGGCGGAGATGAAGAAGTGGATGCCGACGAGGCTCGGCGGCAGGTGGAGCCACACGATCACGCCGCCCACGACGGCCTGCAGGATGATCCCGATGCCGACCGCGAGGGTCAGACGCGGGAGCTCCGGCCGCGTCTTCCACAGTCGCACGACCGACAGGAAGGCGAGGAGCGCGACCACGACGAGCACGCCCGTGAGCGTGCGGTTGCCGAACTCGATCAGGCCGTGGACGCCGAGGGGAGCGGTCGGTACGAGCGAGCCCTCCGTGCAGTACGGCCAGGTCTCGCAGCCCATGCCGGAGCCCGTCAGCCGCACGAGGCCTCCCGTGGCGACGATCACGATGTTGGTGATCAGCACGAGCCAGGCGAGCACTCGCGTGTAGCGCGTGATGCGGTCCGGCAGGAGGGTGCTCGCGATGGACGGGTGGGACGCCACGGAGGTGGGCGCGTCGGACATGGCTGTCGCCTCCTGAGGATGCGCCCGGCGGGCGCAGGCCGCGCCCGCGTCGGGCGTTGCCTGTAGGATTGGGGTGTGGGTCGGGTCGCTCCGCAAGGGCGATGGACCACTCACAGTCTAGGCGCGCGACGCGCGCGACGAACGAAGACGCAGACGGCCCAGAACAGCGGCATCCCACCCCTCGCCAACTCCCGAGGGGAGGGGGGTGCCGGAGCGGATGACACCGCGTGGGCGCGAAGGAGGCAAGGCCATGTCGGATGTGCTCATCGACCGACCGGAGCTGGATGGACTCGGTGTCTACGAGTTCGGCTGGCATGACCCGGACGCCGCGGGCGCCAGCGCGAAACGCGGCCTCTCCGAGGCCGTCGTGCGCGACATCTCCGCGCTGAAGGCCGAGCCCGAGTGGATGCTGAAGACCCGTCTCAAGGGTCACCAGCTGTTCGGACGCAAGCCCATGCCCACGTGGGGCGCCGATCTGTCGGACATCGACTTCGACAACATCAAGTACTTCGTGCGCTCGACCGAGAAGCAGGCGCAGAGCTGGGAAGACCTCCCCGAAGACATCCGCAACACGTACGAGAAGCTCGGCATCCCCGAGGCGGAGCGCGCGCGCCTCGTCGCGGGCGTCGCGGCGCAGTACGAGTCCGAGGTCGTGTACCACCAGATCAACGAGGAGCTCGAGCGCCAGGGTGTCATCTTCATGGACACCGACACGGCGCTGCGCGAGCACCCGGAGTTCTTCGAGGAGTACTTCGGCACCGTGATCCCCGCCGGCGACAACAAGTTCGCCGCTCTCAACACCGCGGTGTGGTCGGGCGGATCGTTCGTGTACGTGCCGCCGGGGGTCCACGTCGAGATCCCGCTGCAGGCCTACTTCCGCATCAACACGGAGAACATGGGCCAGTTCGAGCGGACGCTCATCATCGCCGACGAGGGCTCGTACGTCCACTACATCGAGGGCTGCACGGCCCCGATCTACAAGTCCGACTCGCTGCACTCGGCCGTCGTCGAGATCATCGTGAAGAAGAACGCACGCGTGCGCTACACGACGATCCAGAACTGGTCGAACAACGTCTACAACCTCGTCACGAAGCGCGCCGTCGCCCACGAGGGCGCGACGATGGAGTGGATCGACGGGAACATCGGCTCGAAGGTCACGATGAAGTACCCGTCGATCTTCCTCATGGGCGAGCACGCGAAGGGCGAGACGCTGTCGGTCGCGTTCGCAGGACCGGGCCAGCATCAGGATGCCGGCGCGAAGATGATCCACATGGCGCCGTACACGCAGTCCTCGATCGTCTCGAAGTCGATCGCCCGCGGAGGAGGCCGAGCCGGCTACCGCGGCGAGGTGCGCGTCGACGAGAAGGCGCACCACTCCGCGAACACCGTGCGCTGCGATGCGCTGTTGGTGGACACGAAGTCGCGCTCCGACACGTATCCCGCCATCGACATCCGGGTCGACGACGTGCAGCTCGGCCACGAGGCCACGGTCTCGAAGGTCAGCGAGGAGCAGCTGTTCTACCTCATGAGCCGAGGAATGCCGGAGGACGAGGCGATGGCCATGATCGTCCGCGGCTTCATCGAGCCGATCGCGCGCGAGCTGCCCATGGAGTATGCCCTCGAACTGAACAAGCTCATCGAGATGGGCATGGAAGGATCCGTCGGCTGATGACGACAGCGACTCAGGCCCCCGCCTCGGCGGAGGGCCACATCGACCCTGCCGCCGCGTTCGTCCCCGTGCAGACGCGCTCGGAGCGACTCACGTCCTTCGACCCCGCCGATTTCGGCACCCCCACGGGCCGTGAGGTGAACTGGAAGCACACGCCGCTCACGAAGCTCGCTCCGCTGTTCGTGAACGAGCCCGCGCCGCACGGTGTCGTCGAGGTCGAGGTGAGCGCGCCGGCATCCGTCGAGCAGGCTCGTCTCGCGGTCGGCGTCGCACCCCGCGGCGAGGTCTTCCGCCCCGAGGACCTGCCGGCGGCGATCGCCTGGTCGCAGGAGGCCGACGCCCCGCTCATCCGGATCCCTGCGGAGACCGAGCTCATCGAGCCCGTCGTCGTCCGCCTCACCGGCACGGGCGGAGTCGCGCACGCGCACGTCGTCATCGAGGCGCAGCCGCATTCGCGCGCCACGGTCATCCTCCGCCACGAGGGCACCGTGCAGCAGGCGCAGAACGTCGAGATCGTCGTCCGCGACGGTGCCGCCCTGACCGTCGTGTCGGTGCAGCGCTGGGACGACGACGCCGTGCACCTCGCGTCGCACCAGGCACGCGTCGATCGCGACGCGTCGCTGACGCACGTCGTCGTGAGCCTCGGCGGCGGCCTCGTGCGCGTGAACCCGTCGGTCGAACTCGCGGGCGCGGGCGCCGACGCGAAGCTGTACGGACTGTCGTTCGCCGACTCGGGCCAGCACCTGGAGAGCCAGGTGTACCTGCACCACAAGGGCCCGCACACCGTGGGCGACGTCCTCTACAAGGGGGCACTGCAGGGCGCCGGCGCGCACAGCGTGTGGATCGGCGACGTCCTCATCGGACCGGATGCCACGGGCACCGACTCGTACGAGGCGAACCGCAACCTGGTGCTCACCGAAGGGGCGCGCGCCGACTCGATCCCGAACCTCGAGATCGAGACCGGCGACATCCTCGGCGCCGGCCACGCGAGCGCCACGGGACGCTTCGACGACGAGCAGCTCTTCTATCTGCAGGCGCGTGGCATCGCGGAGGACGAGGCGCGACGCCTCGTCGTGCTCGGCTTCCTCGCCGAGATCGTCCAGAAGATCGGTGTCGAGGACCTCCAGACGGAGCTCGTCGACGCGATCGAGGCGGAGCTCGCCCTCACCGAAGGACTTGCCACGGTCGCCGACGGCGAGGCATCCGCATGACCGCGCAGAAGGTGCTGAATCTCAGCGATCTGGAGCAGGACACCGCCGTGCGCGTGGAGGTCGACGGTGTGCCGATCGCCGTCGTGCTCGATTCGAACGGCGAAGTGCACGCCATCGGCGACACCTGCACGCACGGCGACGTCTCCCTCGCCGACGGCTTCGTCGAGGGCGAGACCCTCGAGTGCTGGGCGCACGGTTCGGCGTTCTCGCTGCGCACCGGCCGCCCCCTCAATCTTCCGGCGTACGAGCCGGTGCCCGTCTATGAGGTCACGATCGACGGGGACGACGTCCTCATCGACCCGACCGTGACCAAAGAAGTGAACTGAAGAAGGTACTGACATGGCTGTTCTCGAGATCCGCGACCTGCACGTCACCGTCGAGACCGACGAGGGCACGACGCCCATCCTCAACGGTGTGACACTCACCGTCCGCACCGGCGAGACCCACGCGATCATGGGCCCCAACGGCTCCGGCAAATCGACGCTCGCGTACACGATCGCCGGGCACCCGAAGTACACCGTGACGTCGGGCTCCATCACGCTCGACGGCGAGGACGTCCTCGCGATGTCCGTCGACGAGCGGGCGCGCGCGGGTCTTTTCCTCGCGATGCAGTACCCGGTGGAGATCCCCGGGGTGACCGTGACGAACTTCCTCCGCACCGCGAAGACGGCCGTCGACGGCGAAGCGCCCGCCATCCGGGCGTGGACGAAGGACGTCAAGGAGGCCATGAAGAACCTCCGCATGGACCCCAAGTTCGCCGCGCGCAACGTCAACGAGGGTTTCTCGGGCGGCGAGAAGAAGCGCCACGAGATCCTGCAGCTCGAGCTGCTGAAGCCGAAGATCGCGGTGCTCGACGAGACCGACTCGGGCCTCGACGTCGACGCGCTGAAGATCGTGTCGGAGGGTGTCAACCGCGCCAAGGAGGCGACCGACCTCGGTGTGCTGCTCATCACGCACTACACGCGGATCCTGCGGTACATCACCCCCGACTTCGTGCACGTGCTCGTCAAGGGTCGCGTCGCGGAAGAGGGCGGTCCGGAGCTCGCGGAGCGCCTCGAGAACGAGGGCTACGACCGCTACCTCGACCCCGCCGCCCCGATCGAAGCCTAGGATCGACGCATGACCGCGACTCTCAGCCCTGAGAAGTACGACGACGTCACCGAGGCGCTCAAGGATGTCATGGATCCCGAACTCGGGATCAACGTCGTCGATCTCGGACTCATCTACGACCTCTCATGGGATGACGAGAACGATGCTCTCGTCATCCACATGACCCTCACGTCGGCGGGATGCCCCCTCACCGACGTCCTCGAAGAGCAGACCGCGCAGGCGCTCGATGAGGTCGTCGAGCGGTTCCGCATCAACTGGGTGTGGATGCCGCCGTGGGGGCCCGAGCGGATCACGGACGACGGGCGCGACATGATGCGCGCCCTCGGTTTCGCGATCTGACACGTTTCCGCTCGGTGCCGGTCGCGGTCGATAGGCTCGACGGGTGAGCACCGCGCCCGTCGAAGCCCTGCAGACCCTGCCGATCGAGACGCTGCGGCGTCGCTCGAGCACGAAATGGCGAACCTACCCCGAGGACGTCATCCCGATGTTCGTCGCGGAGACGGATTTCCCGCTGGCTCCGCGGATCACCGAGGTGCTGGCCGAGGCCGTCGCGATCGGCGACACGGGCTACACGCCGCCGGACCCCGGCATCCGCACGGCCTTCGCGGCGTTCGCGGAACGCCGGTTCGGGTGGGCGATCGATCGCGACCGCATCCGCACGACCGCCGACGTCATGATGGGCGTCGTCGAACTGCTCAGGGCGACGACGTCTCCGGGCGACCGCGTCGTGACGACACCGCCCGTCTACCCGCCCTTCGTGCTGTGCATCGAAGAGGCGGGATGCCTCGTCGAGCCCGTGCCGCTTCGCGACACCGGCGCCGCGTGGGAACTCGACCTCGACGGCATCGACGCGGCCCTCGCGGGCGGTGCGCGGGTCGTGCTGTTGTGCAACCCGCACAACCCGACCGGGTCGGTGCACAGTGCGGAGTCGCTGCGTGCACTCGCCGATATCGCGGAGCGTCACGGTGCGACGGTGATCAGCGACGAGATCCACGCGCCGCTCGTGCACGACGGGGTGGCGTTCACGCCGTTCCTCGCGGCGTCCGAGGCCGCCGCGCGCGTCGGGTACGCCGTGACGAGCGCATCGAAGGCCTACAACCTCGCGGGGCTCAAGTGCGCGCTCATCGTGACGGCGTCGGATGCCACGACGCAGATCGTCAAAGACCTCAACCCCGAGGTGGAGTGGCGGACGGGACTCTTCGGGGCGATGGCAGGTGTCGCGGCCTTCGACGAGGCATCCGATGCGTGGCTCGATGCGGAGCGAGCGGCCCTCGACCACAACCGCGCGCTCCTCGGGGACCTGCTCGCAGAGCACCTCCCGCTCGCGGTGTACCGCGCGCCCGACGCGGGCTACCTGGCCTGGATCGACGTGTCCGCCTACGGGTGGGGAGACGACCCGGCGGTGTTTCTGCGCACCGCCGCCAAGGTCGCCCTCCACCACGGCCCGCAGTTCGGCCCGCAGGGCATCGGGTTCGTGCGCCTGAACTTCGGCTGTTCGCCCGACCTGCTCACCGAAGCGGTGACGCGGATCGCGGCGGTCGCGCGCGCCGGCTCCTAGACCTCGGCGCGACCGAGGCGCCAGTAGCCCATGAATGCGACGGCGCGGCGGTCGACGCCGTGGGAGGCGACCAAGTGGCGGCGGAGCGTCTTGATCGCACCTGCTTCGCCGGCCAGCCACGCGTAGAGCGGAGCGCTCTTCAGGGCCGCGCCGCCCTTCGCCGTGCGAGGGACCTCCCAGAGGATGTCGCGATCGATATCGATCTCCTCGACCTCGGCACCACGCCCGGCGGGGACCAACGTCGCGGCCGACACCTCCACGGCCGCGACGAGGTGCTCGTGGCGGGTGCCGACGCCTGCGACGCCCCGCCCGGCGACGTGGTACGAGAACCCCGGGTGGACCGGGAGGTAGGCGGCATCGGCGGCATCCGGCACCTCCAGCACGACGACGCCGCGCGCCTCGCGGGGGAGCTGTTCCAGGATGACGGCGATCGCCGGCGCTGCTGTCTCGTCACCGGCGAGGAGGATGTCGCCGGTCTGCGCCGGCGGCACGAAGTCGATGCCGTAGCTGACGCCTTCGTGCGCGGTCGTCGGCGCGAAGATCAGGACCTCGTCGCCGACCTGGGCGCGCGCGATCCATGCGGAGGCGGGGCCGAGGACGTCGTGCGAGACCATGTCGATGTCGACTTCGCGCGCCGCCGGGCGGACGTAACGGGTCGTGTAGGTCCGGAACGGCGGGCGGGATGCCTCGTCCATCTCCCGCCACCGGGTCCACCAATCCTCGCCCGTGGGCATGGCGTCGATCGGGGTGGCTTCCGTCGGGAAGACCACCTTGATGCGCTGGTCGAGGCCCGGGTCACCGTAGTCGGCGAGATCGTCGCCGCCGAAGGTGAAGCGCCGGAAGCTCGGGGTGAGGTCGGTGATCGCGGTCACGCGGGCGCGGAAGAAGCGGCTGTGCGGGCGGGCGGAGGTCATTCGTCGGCTCCTGGTCGGCTCTCGGTGACGGACGGATCGGGTAGGACGCGGTGACGGCCACGGGGGAGGACGAGGGGCGTCCCGGAGACGGGGTCGTCGATCACCTGGCAGTCGAGGTCGAACACCTCGCCGATGAGTTCGGCGGTGACCACCTCGCGCGGCGCGCCGGCGGCGATGATCCGTCCGTCCTTCAGCGCGACGAGATGGTCCGCGTAGCGTGCGGCGAGGTTGATGTCGTGCAGCACCATCACGACGGTCGTGCCGCGGTCGCGGTTGAGATCGTGGAGGAGGTCGAGGATCTCGACCTGGTGTGCCACGTCGAGGAACGTCGTCGGCTCGTCGAGCAGAAGGATGTCCGTCTCCTGAGCGAGCGCCATCGCGATCCACACCCGCTGGCGCTGGCCTCCGGAGAGTTCGTCGACGCTCCGATCGGCGAGGTCGGTCGTGCCGGTCGCGGCGAGGGCCGCGGCGACGACCTGGTAGTCGTTGGCGCTCCACCGCGACAGCAGCCGCTGGTGCGGGTGGCGACCCCGCCCGACGAGGTCGGCGACGGCGATCCCCTCGGGAGCCACGGGACTCTGGGGAAGGAGACCGAGGAGTCTCGCAACCTCTTTGGTGGGACGCGCGCGGATATCGGCGCCGTCGAGAACCACGCGCCCGTCGTGCGGAGTCAGCAGGCGTGCGAGCGCGCGCAGCAGCGTCGATTTGCCGCAGCCGTTGGCGCCGACGATGGCCGTGACGCGCCCTGCGGGTATCTCGAGTCCGAGGGTGTCGATCACGGTGCGGTCGCCGTACGCGAGGGTGAGATCCTCGGTCGCGAGCGTGTGGGTGTCGGTCATAGCGCGCCTCCCGCGCGGTTCGTGCGGATCAGCAGGTAGATGAGGTACGGCGCGCCGAGCACGCCGGTGACGACGCCGACGGGGTAGCGGCCGTCGAAGGCGAACTGCCCGGCGAGGTCGGCGAGCAGGACGAGCAGAGCCCCGACGAGTCCCGACGGCAGCAGCAGCCCGGCGCCGGGGCCGACGAGCCGCGCGGCGATGGGTCCTGCCATGAATGCCACGAAGGCGATGGGTCCTGCGGCGGCGGTCGCGAACGCGAGGAGAGCGACCGCGCCCACGATGAGGATCAGTCGCACCGCGCCGACGCGAACACCGAGCGCTGCGGCCGTGTCGTCGCCGAGGCGGAGTGCGTCGAGGCTCCGTCCCTGCAGGAGCATCGTCGGCACGAGCACGGCCGCGGCGACCGCGAGGGGCAGGACGGCCTCCCACGTCGCTCCGTTGAGCGATCCGCTGATCCACCGCATCGCCGCCTGGAGGTCCCACGCCGCGGCTTGCGAGAGGACGTAGGTCACGACGGCGTTGAGCATGGCGGCGACACCGATCCCGATGAGGATCAGGCGCGTTCCGGCGAACCCGCCCCGGTGGGAGAGCAGGTAGATCGCGAGGGCCGTGGCGAGGGCGCCGACGAGAGCGAGCGCCGAGACGGCGCCGCCGGAGAGGGAGAGGAACACGATCCCGAACACGGCGGCTGCGCTCGCGCCCGACGAGATGCCGATGATGTCGGGGGATGCCAAGGGGTTCCGCAGGAGCGACTGGAACGTCACGCCCGCCATTCCGAAGGCGAGCCCGGCGAGGACGCCCATGGTCGCGCGGGGCAGGCGCAGGCGGCCGACCGTGAACGAGGCGCCCGGCACCTGTTCCCCGAAGATGACGCGGACGACGTCTCCGAGGGAGTAGAACGTGTTGCCCACCAGGAGGGTCGTCGTGTAAACGGCGACGACCGCGATCAGCAGTACGGCGACGACCCAGATGCGTCGCCGTGCGCGCCGCCGCCGCCCGGCGATGACGGCGTCAGCGGAGGTGTCGTCGGCGGCCGACGGGTACGCGTGCGCCCCGCGGAGGACGGTCGCGGCGCTCACAGTTCCCGCACCTTCTGACGGCGCACGATCCAGATGAATACGGGCGCACCGACGAGCGCCGTCACGACGCCCACCTGGATCTCGGCGGGGCGGGCGACGAGTCGGCCGAGCACGTCGGCGGCGACGAGCAGCACGGCCCCACCGAGCGCCGCTCCCGGCAGAAGCCAGCGGTGATCGGTGCCGACGAGCAGTCGGACGAGATGCGGGATGACGAGGCCGACGAACCCGATGGGTCCGGCGATCGCGGTGGCCGCACCGCACAGCACCACGGCGCCGAGGGCGGAGACGAGGCGCGTGCGGTTGACGCGCTCGCCGAGACTCGTCGCGACGTCGTCGCCCAGCGCGAGCGAGTTCATCCCCCGCGCGCACACGACGGTGATCACCGCGCCCACGAGCAGGATGGGGGCGGCGACGCCGATGCGGTCCCACGTCGCCCCGCCGACGCCGCCGATCTGCCAGAACCGGAAGCTCTCCATGACATCGACGCGCGGCAGCAGGATCGCACTCACGAGCGAGGTCATCGCAGCGGTCGTCGCGGCGCCCGCGAGCGCGAGCTTGAGCGGGGTGGCGCCCCCGGCACCGAGCGAGCCGACGGCGTACACGAACACCGACGCGATCGCCGCGCCGACGATCGCGATCGCCATCGTCGCGTAGGCGCCGGAGAGGGAGAAGAACGTGAGCCCGACCACGACGGCGAGCGCGGCGCCGCCCGAGACGCCGAAGATCCCGGGATCGGCGAGCGGGTTCCGCGTCACGGCCTGCATGGATGTGCCCGCGAGGGCGAGGCTGGCGCCGACGAGGAGGGCGAGGACCGTGCGTGGCATCCGCGCGGCGACCGCTGCCGAGGAGATCGTCGAGGTGTCGCCCGTGACGCCCGCGACGATGTCGGCGAAGGACACGTCGCGGACGCCGAATGCGACGGATGCCACGCACAGCACCACGAGGAGGGCGATAGCCGCCCCGAACCACGCCAGACGCACGACCGTCGGGCGTCGCAGCGAGGCGATGTCCGACGGTCGTGCGTCGAGCGTGGCGTTGGTCACGCCTGGGGCTCGAGGGCCGAGGCGAGCAGGGCGAAGTAGCGGTCGATGCCCCACGGGATCGACAGGGGGGAGGGGTTCGCCGACGCGGCCAGGGGAGTGCTGTTCTCCAGGATCGCGACGCGTCCCTCCTTGATCGCCGGGATCTTGGCCAGCAGCGGGTCGGCCTGCAGGGTCGCGACGGTCGAGCCGTCCTTCTCGCCGTAGGTCACGAACAGGTCCACATCGGCGAACCGGTCCGCCTGTTCCGCGCTGACGCTGACGTAGAACTTGTCGGGGTTCGCCGCGCTCTCCTCCTGGACGATCGTGGGGATCGGCATCCCGATGCTCTTGAGGAAGCCCGGGCGGGTGTCGGCGGCCGTGTAGAAGCCGATCTGGCTGAGGTCGGCCTGGTCGATGTACGAGAACAGAAGGCGCGAGTCGGCCAGGCGCGGGTGGGCGTCGAGGGCCGTCGTGACCTGGGTGTGAAGATCCTCGATGAGCATCCGGCCGCTCGCGGCGAGGCCGATCGCTTCGGAGTTCATCGTGATCATGTCGTCGAGCGAGGTGCCCCACGCGACGTCCGGGTAGGCGACCACGGGCGCGATCGCGGACAGGGTGTCGTAGTCCTCCTGCGTGATGCCGGAGTACGACGCGAGGATCACATCCGGCTTCGTGTCGGCGACCTTCTCGAAGGGGATGCCGTCGGTCTCGTCGAACAGGACCGGGGTGTCCGCGCCGAGTTCCGTCAGCTTGTCCTCGACCCACGGGAGCACGCCGTCGCCGTCGTCGTCGCCCCACGTCGCCTTGCTCATGCCGACGGGGACGACGCCGAGTGCGAGGGGAACCTCGTGGTTCGCCCATGCGACGGTCGCGATGCGCTCGGGCTTCTTCGTGATCGTGGTGTCTCCATAGACGTGGTGGATCGTCACCGGGAAGGTGCCGTCAGCGAGTTCGGCGCCCGCCGAAGGGCCGGCGTCGGCAGACGTTCCGGACGGCGAGGCGGCGCCGGCGCAGCCGCTGAGGGCGAGAGCGGCGACGACGGCAAGAGCGGCGGCGAGGCGAGGTCGGTGCACGACGAGATCCTTCGATCGAGAAGTTAGGACAGGCTTACATTACTTCGATGAAGGTCGCCGATGCCAACTCCGCTGCAGGCCGGCTGAAGGTCGTCGCCGCATATGCAGCGGCCCCGCGCACCCAGACGGGCGGCGGGGCCGAAGGCAGAGACAGCGTGGCTGATCAGGCCTTCTTCGCGGCATCGATCGCGCGGACCGCTGCCCAGGTTCCCGGGATGAGCAGTGCGGCGAGGGCCGCCTTCACGAGGCCGCCGACGACGAACGGCCACAGGCCGAATGCCAGAATCTCGGAGAGGCCGAAGGTCCCGCCGCCGACGACGTTGAGGATGAAAGCCATGTAGGGGATGCCGAAGGCGAACGGGATCGCGCTCGCGGCGACGAACCCGACGAACGCGAGCACCGGACGGCGATCCCACGCGCGCTCGGCGAACCATCCCGCGACGAAGGCCGCGACGACGAATCCGATGATGAAGCCGAAACTCGGCTTCAGGACCGTCGCGATGCCGCCGGTGAACCCGGCGAACACGGGAAGGCCTACGAGGCCGGCGAACAGATAGGTCGCGAGCGATGCTGCGCCTCGTCGGGCGCCGAGGGCGGCCCCGACGACGACGACGCCGAGGGTCTGGCCTGTGATCGGCACGGGCCACAGCGGCACCTCGACCTGCGCGAGCGCTGCGACGGCGGCGGCGCCTGCGACGACCAGGCCCGCATCGAGCGCGAACGCGCGGGCACGCGCGGAGGGGTGGGCGATGAGGTCTGCGAGCACGGGGCGCCGGGGCGAAACAGCGAGAGACATGCGGACTCCTTGGGGGTGTGAAGGCTTCGAGGTGCCGGCGCGTGGCCGGTTGCGATTCAGCCTAGGGGTGGTCGACGCCGTCTTTATGGACGCCGTCCACGAAAGAACGCGCACATCGCTGTGCGCGGTGCACAGTGGTCGGTGGTCACAGCTTCGTGCGTGGTGCGTGGTGCGTTGTGCGTTGTGCGTTGTGCGTTGTGCGTGGAGGGCTGTGGGCTGTGGGTGGTGATCTGCGCTCATTGCGCGTTGCGGCGGACTCTCCCTGCTCCCTGCTCCCTGCTCCCTGCTCCCTGCTCCCTGCTGCGGTACGCCGCGTAGAATGCGGTCTTCCGGTGGCCCGTCGCGAGCGGCGGGTGCGGGAAGTGCCGCCCCTCATGCAGTGCTCGGCGGGGCGGTCGTCTCGCTTGCGCTCTGTTCCATGCGGAGCGCGACGCAGGGGCAGGACTGCTAAAACGGCGGCGGCGGCTCCGCGTCCGAGACCGAGCTGGGGGCGGGGGTGAAGGCCACCCGCGGCATCACCCGATCGGGGTAGCTACGACCCGTCGGTGACGTCCATGTGATTGTGCCGTCGTCGGCCTTCGCATACGCCCACCGGGTGCCGTGCTTGAGGACGTGATGTCGGCGACAGAGCGTTGTCAGATTGTCTGACGCGGTCGCTCCGCCGAGGGCGGCGTCGTCGATATGGTCCACATCGCACCGTCGCGGCGGCAACATGCACCCGGGGAACCGGCAGCGCTCGTCGATCGCCCGGAGGTATCTGCGCAGGTCGGAACTCGGGCGGTACCGGTCCACCGCCAGCACCGCGCCCGTCACGGGGTGGGTCAGGACGCGATCCCATCCGGGTGCCGCACCCACGAGGTGGAGTGCGGTCGCGACATCGACCGGCTGAACGCCGTCCAGCATCGCCGGCTCGAAGCGGCTGCGGGGCACGCCGGGCGCGTCGAAGTTGCGGAATCCGCCGGAACCGCGGGGTGAGCCGGAATCGCGCGCCCCGCCGGGGTGGCCGGACCCGCCGGGATCGCCGTCCCCAGGGGCCCCGCCGGACACCTCGGACGCGCCGCCCAGAGTGAGCACCGGCACCGTCACGCTCACTGTCGCCGTGATCGCCCCGAGCAGCTCAGCGGGGCCATGCGCCACAGGCATCCCGGTCAGAGCGACATCGCACAGCAGATCGGCGCGCAGCTGGTCGAGCGTCCGCTCCTCGTCCGTCGCGGCGGCGGACACCGCGCGCGCCTGCTGCGTGAGGCGGTCGAGGATGCCGTGCGCGAGCGTTGTGGGAAGCAGGGCGGAAAGCTCGCTCATGCCGTCGTCGAGGTCTGCCGCCCGAACACAGCGCCCCTCCGCCGCGTCGCGGTGCCGCTCGTCGAGTCCGCGCGGGAGCACGCGCTCCGCAGCGACGCGCGCGAACGACCGGAGACGTCCCGGGGTCTCCCTGGCGGCGACCGCGAGGGCGGCCTGTTCGTATCGCGCTCGCAGCGCGGCATCGTCGATGCGCGCACCGGTCTCGACGATGACCCGTGCGTGCGCACGGGAGATGAGCCCTTGCGCGAGTGCATCGTGCGTGGCGGCGAACTGCTCTGCCAGGACGCTCGCCTCCCCGAGACGACGCTGGATCGTCCGGTCGGAGACCCGCAGCGCCGCGGCGAGTTCGGCGGCCACCTCGCGTACGGGGAGATCGCCGTCACCACGGGCCGCATCGACGTGCGCGAGCGCGAGCGCATTCGCCGCGTGCAGAATCTGCTCCTCGATGGCCTCCAGCGAGGCCATCGCACGACGCGTCTCGACGATCGAGGCAGTCAGCGCGTCGAGCATCGCGGCATCCGTCGCCGTGAGCGACGGGGGCGGTGCCGGAGGCGCGCTATCGAACATAACTTCGATTATGCCGGAGGCCTCCGACATCGGCTGCACCGTCCGACGATGCTCCCGACAAGGGGCCGGTAGACTGGAGGTTCGGCATCCGTCCTGCCCGCGATCACGCGCGGCCGAGGCATCCGCCGCAGACCCTCCCCTCCGAAGAACGGACATCCGCTGTGCTCGCCGTGCACGACCTCGAGATCCGCGTGGGAGCGCGCACCCTGATGTCGGACGTCTCATTCCGCGTGTCCGACGGCGACAAGATCGGACTCGTCGGGCGCAACGGCGCCGGCAAGACGACGCTCACGAAGGTCCTCGCGGGAGACCTCATCCCCGCCGACGGCCGGGTCGACAGCTCCGGCGAGCTCGGCTACCTGCCGCAGGATCCGCGGTCCGGCGACCCTGAGATGCTCGCGCGCACCCGCATCCTCGACGCTCGCGGCCTCGGCACGCTCGCGCTGCAGATGCACGAGGCGTCGCTGCAGATGGGGGATGCCGACGAGAAGGTCGCCCAGAAGGCGATGCGGCGCTACGGCAACCTGACGGAGCGCTTCGAGGGGCTCGGCGGCTATGCGGCGGAGGCGGAGGCGGCATCCATCGCCCACAACCTCTCCCTGCCGGACCGGATCCTCGACCAGCCGCTGAAGACGCTTTCCGGCGGTCAGCGCCGCCGCATCGAGCTCGCGCGCATCCTCTTCTCCGACGCGCAGACGATGATCCTCGACGAGCCGACCAACCACCTCGACGCCGACAGCGTCGTCTGGCTGCGCGAGTTCCTGAAGAACTACAAGGGCGGGCTCATCGTCATCAGCCACGACGTCGAACTCGTCGGCGAGACCGTCAACCGCGTCTTCTACCTGGATGCCATGCGCCAGGTCATCGACATCTACAACATGAACTGGAAGAACTACCTGCGCCAGCGGGTGGCCGACGAGGAGCGCCGCAAGAAAGAGCGCGCCAACATCGAGAAGAAGGCCACCGCACTGCAGCTGCAGGCGGCGCGGTTCGGCGCCAAGGCATCCAAGGCCGCGGCCGCGCACCAGATGGTCGCGCGCGCCGAGAAGATGCTGTCGGGGCTCGAGGAGGTCCGTCAGGAGGACCGCGTCGCGAAGCTGCGGTTCCCCAAGCCCGCGCCGTGCGGCAAGACGCCGCTCATGGCGAAGAACCTCTCGAAGTCGTACGGGTCGCTCGAGATCTTCACCGACGTCGACCTCGCGATCGACCGCGGCTCGAAGGTCGTCGTGCTCGGGCTCAACGGTGCCGGCAAGACGACGCTGCTGCGGATCCTCGCGGGCGTCGACAAGCCCGACACCGGCATCCTGGAACCCGGGCACGGCCTCAAGATCGGCTACTACGCGCAGGAGCACGAGAACCTCGACGTGAACCGGTCGGTGCTCGAGAACATGATGTCGGCTGCCCCCGACATCACGGCCACCGAGGCGCGCAAGGTGCTCGGGTCGTTCCTGTTCACGGGTGACGACGTGCTGAAGCCGGCCGGGGTGCTCTCGGGTGGGGAGAAGACACGGCTGTCCCTCGCGACTCTCGTCGTGTCATCCGCCAACATGCTGCTGCTCGATGAGCCGACCAACAACCTCGACCCCGCCAGCCGCGAGGAGATCCTCGGCGCGCTCGCGCACTACGAGGGCGCCGTCGTGCTCGTCTCGCACGACTCGGGAGCTGTCCAAGCGCTTAACCCCGAGCGCGTGCTGATCCTGCCCGACGGTGTCGAGGACATCTGGGGCCGCGACTACGTCGACCTGATCGAGCTCGCCTGACCGGCGGGTGCATCCGGTGGCCGCGGGCCGTCGCGCATCACCGAGGCAGGAGATCTCACCGAGGCAGGACGAGTGAGCGCTCACACCTCCTGTGTCGGTGAGTTCTCCTGTGTGGGGGATGTCTGAGATGTCCGAGTTCGATGCGCGGGCGCGGATGCCAAGGGGTTACTGCGTGGGCGCGGATGCCGGTGGGTGCGTTCCCGACGTGATCGATCTCGGCTGAGGCATCCACGCGCCTCCGGCGCGTCACCGAGGCAGGACATCTCGCCGAGACAGGACGGGTGAGCGCTCACACCTCCTGTGTCGGTGACTACTCCTGTGTCCGGGCCGCCACGGACGTTCGGAATGTCCGCGATGCCGAGTGACTGGTCGAACCGGGAGGATGCCTCAGCGCTGGGAGTCGAGGAGGGCGTCCTCTTCGGCCATGTCGCGGTCGGGGGTCCGCGCGGGTCGCCGTCCGCGTGGCGTGCGCGCTGCAGGGGATGCCCCGGGGTCGCGCGACCCACCGCCGGACCCCCCCGAACCACTCGAGCCGTCGCCCGAACCCGCAGAACCATCCGACCCAGCGGCGGTATCCGCGGCATCCTCCCGGCGGTGGCGCAACTCCGTGCGGATCATGTACCAGATGAACACGAAGCCCATCACGGCGAAGAGTATCCACTGGATCGCGTAGGAGAGATGCGGGCCCGGGTCCTCCGAGGGTGATTCGAGCGCCGTCGGTCGGGTCGGGGGAGCGGGATCCTCGGATGCCATGAGGCCGTACGCCCCGGTGATCATCGCGTCGTGCCCCGTCGTCGCTGCGATGAGCGGCAGGTTGATCGTCGGAATCTGGCCGGCGGGCGCCGACTGGGTCTCGTTGCGCAGCGGCTCACCGGGGAGGAGCCGGGCGATCACGGTCACCGCTCCCGCAGGCGGCGCGGGCACCTCGTCGGGGTCGGGCTGGTGCTGACCCGGCGGCACCCAGCCGCGATCGATGACGAGGATGCGCCCGTCATCGGTCTGGAACGGCACGAGCACCTCGAAGGCGGCTGTACCGCCGTGCGCACGGTTGCGCACGAGCAGAGTGTCGTCCGCGAGATACCGTCCCTCGAGGCGCACGGGCTGCCACTGCTGACCAGGGTCGAACGATCCGTCGGCGGCGATGGCATCCGCCAGCGCGACAGGTGCGGCGTCGTAGTTCGCGGCGACGAGCGCCAGCTGGCGCTCCCGTTCCTCGTTGCGGCTGAACTGCCAGTGCGAGAGGAATGCGCACGCGATCGCGAACGCGACGGCGAACGCGATGTATCCGGACCAGCGCAACGCGGTGCGGTTCATGAGGGAATCTCCGAGACGGGCAGGGGTGCGACTTCGACGGGGAAGTCCCGCGCCGCGAGGTAGTCGCGGAGATAGTCGACGTGGGCGTCGCACGCGGCCCAGATCTTGCGGCGGTCGGCCGCGTGGATGCGGGGGTTGCGCCAGATCACCTGCCACCGCGCGTCCTCGCGGCATCCGGCCCGGGAGCAGATCGCGTCGCTCACGGGGCGTCCTCCGCGTCCGGTGGCGGTGGAGTGGTGTTCGACTCGCTGATGCGGATGACTCCCGTCGCGCCGGGCTCGACGGGAGCAGTGGATGCCGTGATCGCGCGCTCCGGCGGCACGGCGCGTTCGGCCGGTGCCGACGTGACGTTCGCGAACACCACGGCGATGTACGGCAGGAAGATCGCCGCCGCAGCGAACAGCACCGTCCACCAGCCGTACGGCTGCACGACCACCATCAAGACGAAACAGATGACCCGCACCGCCATCATCGAGAAGTACAGCGTCATGCGGTGGTTCGCGTCGTCGCGCGGAGCGCGCGGAAGCGAGGTCGCAGACTGGGCGGGACGGTTCTTCACGGTCGTCCCAGCCTACGCCGCCGCCCCGTCCACGGGTCAGCGGGATGCCGCCGAGCGGCCCACCGCTCAGTAGTATCTGCGCCAGCTCGTGCCCCAGAGGAGGGCCCCCAGCAGGAGGAACAGCACGGCGATGCCCACGCACACCCAGCCGATGATGACACCGGCGAGCGCGAACCCGCGGCCGCCTTCGCCCGTACGCCTGATCTGACCGAGCGAGACGTGGCCGAGCACGATCCCCACGATGAGCCCGAGTGCGAGGACCCCGGTCCAGGAGAGGACGAGTCCGCCCAGGGACGAGGCGAACGAGGCGATCGCGAGCCCGTTGGTCTTGCGCGCCGGGACGTAGCCGTACGGGGCGGGCGTCGCGCCGTATGCAGTGGTGGGCGGGGCGGCATACGCATTGCCCGGAGCCGCGCCGTAGGCACTCGCCGGGGCGGCGCCGTAGACATTCGCCGCACCGTAGGCGTTCGGCGGGGGAGGACCGTACGGGCTCGAGGGCGTCGCTCCGTACGCGCCGGGCTGCGGCGTGCCGAAGGGGCTCGATGACGCGGACGGGGCGCCGTAGGGGCTCGCGGGAGCGGCGTACGGCGAGCCGGGGTAGGTCGGCGGCTCGTACGCGGGCGCCGCGGCCGGCGGTGTGTACGGCGCGCCGTAGCCCGCCGCGGGCGGCTCGGGCGGCTCGGGCGGCACGATCGGGGCCGCCGGCGCGATCGGCTCGGCGCCGGGGATCGGTTCGGAGGTCGCTCCAGGTACGGAGGCCGTCTGGTCGTTCTGGGGGCCTGCGGGGTCGGTCACGGGGGGCTCCTCTCGCCTCCGGTCAGCCTACCCGCCTGAGCGCCCGGCGCTAGGCTGGTGCGGTCCTCGAACGATCGGAGAAACATGTCCTCGGACCGCGTCGTCCTCGTCACCGGTGGAAACCGCGGCATCGGCCGCGCGATCGCGGAGCGCTTCGTCGCGGCCGGGTACAAGACCGCCGTCACGGCGCGGTCGGGTGAAGGCCCCGAGGGGACGCTCACGGTGCGCGCCGACGTGACGGATGCCGCGTCGCTCGACGCCGCTTTCACCGAGGTCGAACAGCAGCTCGGTCCCGTCGAGATCGTCGTGGCGAACGCCGGCATCACGAAGGACACGCTCCTGCTGCGTATGACCGAGGACGACTTCGACTCGGTCGTCGCGACGAACCTCGGCGGCACCTTCCGCGTCGTCAAGCGGGCGTCGAAGGGCATGCTGCGCGCCAAGTGGGGCCGCGTCATCCTCATCTCCAGCGTCGTCGGGCTGTACGGCTCGGCCGGGCAGATCAACTACTCGTCATCGAAGGCCGCTCTCGTCGGCTTCGCCCGTTCGCTCACGCGGGAGCTGGGTAGTCGCGGTATCACCGCCAACGTCGTCGCGCCGGGCTTCATCGAGACCGACATGACCGCCGAACTGCCGGAGGAGACGCAGGCCGACTACAAGCGGAGCATCCCGGCGGGGCGCTTCGCGACGGCCGACGAGGTCGCGGGCGTCGTGACGTGGCTCGCCTCCGACGACGCCGCATACATCTCGGGCGCCGTCATCCCGGTCGACGGCGGCCTCGGCATGGGCCACTGACCGCCGCGACGAACGAGGCATCCCGCAGCAGAGCCGGATACCTGACGCGCTGATGGGCTGACGGGCTGACGGACCGAAGCTCAGGGCAGGAGCGGGATGAGTTCGCGGAGGTCCACCGGGCCGACGACGAGATTCGCCTGAGCGCGCACGGCCGGCTTCGCGTTGAACGCGACGCCGAGGCCTGCAGCCGCCATCATGAGCAGATCGTTCGCGCCGTCGCCGACGGCGATCGTCCGGCGCGTCGGGACGCCGAGGTCGTGCGCCCACTCCCGCAGGGCCGCCGCTTTGCCCGCGGCATCCACGATCGCGCCGTCGACCTCGCCCGAGAGTTCCCCGTCCGTGACGGCGAGGCGGTTGGCACGCCAACGGTCGACGCCGAGCGAGGGCGCCACGGTGTCGAGGATCTCGTGGAAACCGCCCGACACGACCGCCGCGATCCCGCCGCGCGCGTGGATCTGCGCGATCAGCTCCGCCGCACCCGGCGTCGGCTCCACGCGGGCGAGCACCCGGGCGAATGCCGCGGTGCGGACGCCCTTCAGCGCCGCCACGCGCGTGCGGAGGCTCGTCGCGAAGTCGACTTCGCCACGCATCGCGGCCTCGGTGGCGGCGGCGACCTCGGCGCCGCGCCCCGCCTCGTCGGCGATGAGCTCGATCACCTCATTGCGCAGGAGGGTCGAATCGGCATCGAACACGACGAGGAAGCGGGCGTCAGGCACCCGACCAACCTACCGGGCGTCGTCCGGCGCCTCCGACGTCGTGTCAGCGGGCGACGCGCGCGTTCTTCCCGACGACCGTGATGCCGCTCTCGGTGACCGTGAACCCTCGCGAGAGATCGAGTTCGCGGTCGACCCCGACTGTCGCGCCGGGCTCGAGCACGACGTTCTTGTCGAGGATCGCGCGATGCACGCGGGCTCCCGCTCCGACATCGACATGGTCGAACAGCACCGAGTCCGTGATCGTCGATCCACCCGCCGACAGGGTCCAAGGGCCCACGACCGAGCGCTCGAGATGCGTTCCCGAGAGCACCGAGCCGAGCGACACGATCGAGTCGATCGCGTTCCCCATGCGCCCCACACTGTCGCGGACGAACTTCGCCGGCGGGGAGTTGACCGCCTGCGAATGGATCGGCCAGCTCATGTTGTACAGGTTGAAGATCGGCAGCGTCGAGATCAAGTCCATGTGCGCGTCGAAGAACGAGTCGATCGTCCCCACGTCGCGCCAGTAGTCGCGATCGCGATCGGTCGACCCGGGCACGTCGTTGCGCTTGAAGTCGTAGACCGCCGCCCCGCCGCGGTTCACGAAGTAGGGGATGATATCCCCACCCATGTCGTGGTTCGACGTCGACAGCTCGCCGTCGGCCTCGACGGCGGCGATCAGGGCATCCGCGTCGAAGATGTAGTTGCCCATCGAGGCGAGCACCTCACCGGGGCTGTCGGACAGTCCGGTCGGATTCTGCGGCTTCTCGAGGAACTCGCGGATCGTGACGTTGTCGGCCGGGTCGAGATCGATGACGCCGAACTGGTTCGCGAGCGAGATCGGCTGGCGGATGCCGGCCACGGTGGCCTTCGCGCCGGACGCGATGTGCGCGTCGAGCATCTGCTCGAAGTCCATCCGGTACACGTGGTCCGCCCCGATCACCATGACGATGTCGGGCTTCTCGTCCTGAATGAGGTTCAGCGACTGCAGGATCGCGTCGGCCGAGCCCGAGAACCAGCGCTTGCCGAGGCGCTGTTGCGCGGGCACGGATGCCACGTACGAGCTGAGCAACGCCGACATGCGCCACGTCTGCGAGATATGGCGGTCGAGGCTGTGCGACTTGTACTGCGTCAGCACGACGATCTGGCGAAGGCCGGAGTTGATGAGATTCGAGATCGCGAAATCGATCAGGCGGTACTGACCTCCGAAGGGCACGGCGGGTTTCGCGCGGTCCACCGTCAGAGGCATGAGGCGCTTTCCCTCGCCCCCGGCGAGGATGATTCCGAAGACCTTCGGCGCTGCAGGCATAGCACCACACTATGCCCCCTGCACGCGGATGTACTACCGTTCGAAACATGCGCGTCGACATCGTCACGAAGGAGTACCCGCCGGAGATATATGGAGGCGCAGGCGTCCATGTGACGGAGCTCGTGAAGGCCCTCCGCGAGAGCATCGAGGTGCAGGTGCGCGCCTTCGGTCAGGGTCGGGACGAAGCGGACACGACGTCCTACGGCGTGCCGGCCGAACTGTCGAGTGCGAATGCCGCCGTACAGACCCTCGGCGTCGATCTCGAGATCGTGGGTGATGTCGCGGGAGCCGATGTCGTGCACTCGCACACGTGGTACGCGAACTTCGCCGGGCACGTCGCTTCGCTCCTGCACGGCATCCCGCACGTCGTGACGGCCCACTCGCTCGAGCCCCTTCGCCCGTGGAAGGCCGAGCAGCTCGGCGGCGGCTACGCCGTGTCGAGCTACATCGAGAAGACCGCCTACGAGAACGCCGCGGCCGTGATCGCCGTGAGCGACGGCATGCGGCGCGACATCCTGCGCAGCTACCCGGGCCTCGACCCCGACAAGGTGCGGGTGATCTACAACGGGATCGATGTGGATGCCTGGCATCCGCGCACCGATCACGCCCTGTTGGAGCGCTTCGGCATCGATCCGAACAAGCCGTCGGTCGTCTTCGTCGGCCGTATCACGCGCCAGAAGGGGCTGCCGTACTTCCTTCGGGCGGCGGCGCATCTGCCGCGCGACGTCCAGGTGATCCTGTGCGCGGGCGCCCCGGACACGCCACAGATCATGGCGGAGGTCGAAGGCCTCGTGCGTGACCTTCAGACAACGCGCGACGGGGTCGTCTGGATCGACGAGTTCCTCCAGCGCGACGAGTTGTGCGCGATCCTGACCTCGGCGACGACGTTCGTCTGCCCGAGCGTGTACGAGCCGCTCGGCATCGTGAACCTCGAGGCGATGGCGTGCGGAGCCGCGGTCGTCGGAACGGCGACCGGAGGCATCCCCGAAGTCGTCGTCGACGGTGTGACGGGCCGACTCGTCCCCATCGAGCAGATGCAGGACGGCACGGGCACCCCGATCGATCCGGACAAGTTCGTCGCGGACCTCGTCGCGGTGCTGACCGAGGTCGTCTCCGACCCTGAGCGGGCGCGCGAATACGGTGCGGCGGGGCGTGAACGCGCCGCGACCGAGTTCAGCTGGGCGGCGATCGCGGATGCCACGGCGGCGCTCTACCGAGAGGTCGCGTCGCACGAGGCGTAGCGGGGGAAGGTCGATAGGCTGGACGCATGCCCCAGGTGCTCGAGTTCGTCGATGTCGTCGTCCGCCGCAACGCGAGGAACATCGTCGACCACGTGGACTGGCGTGTCGATGACGACCAGCGCTGGGTGATCCTCGGCCCCAACGGTGCCGGCAAGACGACGATCCTGCAGCTGGCGGCGACGCTCCTTCATCCGACGTCGGGAACCGTGCAGGTGTTGGGGGAGACCCTCGGGCGTTCGGATGTGTTCGAGCTGCGGCCCCGCATCGGGTTCGCGTCGTCGGCGATGGCACGCCGCGTGCCGCCCGAGGAGACGGTGCTCGACGTCGTCTTGACCGCCGCATACTCGGTGCTCGGACGCTGGAACGAGCAGTACGAGTCGATCGACGAGCGCCGCGCGCGTCGCGTGCTGGCGGAGTGGAAGCTCGAGCACCTCGCCGAGCGCACCTTCGGCACGCTCTCCGACGGGGAGCAGAAGCGGGTGCAGATCGCCCGCGCGGTGATGACCGACCCCGAGCTGCTGCTCCTCGACGAGCCGACGGCGAGTCTCGACCTCGGGGCCCGCGAGGAGCTCCTCGGCCTGCTGGGAGGATACGCGCAGGCTCCGACGACCCCGGCGATGGTGATGGTGACGCACCATGTCGAGGAGATCCCGGTGGGATTCACCCACGTCCTGCTGCTGCGTGACGGCGGTGTCGTCGCGGCAGGAGCGATCTCCGAGACACTCACGGCCGAGAACCTGTCGACGACATTCGGGATGCCCATCGCGTTGAGCGAGGCCGACGGCCGCTTCGCAGCTCGCGCGTTCTGATCCCCGGTCCGCACAGCCGGCCGCGGGCTGGTAACATAGTCCTTTGGTGCTCTCCGCACCGCAGACTTCCCTCGCGCTGGCAAAATCCAGGGCACCACGTAAGGAACCCCATGAAGACTGACATCCACCCCGAGTACCAGGCGGTCGTGTTCCGCGACCTCGGCTCCGGCGAGACCTTCCTGACCCGTTCGACGGTCACGAGCGACAAGACGATCGAGCTCGACGGCGTCGAGTACCCCGTCATCGACGTCGAGATCTCGTCGGCGTCGCACCCGTTCTACACGGGCAAGCAGCGCATCATGGACTCGGCCGGTCGCGTCGAGAAGTTCAACCAGCGCTTCAAGAACTTCGGCTCGAAGTAACCTTCGCGCCCCAAGAGCCCCGCTTCGGCGGGGCTCTTGTCGTTTCCGCGGCGGTTGGTGTCCCCCCGGTCGTTGACCGAGCGAAGCGAGTGGAAACGTCTGTGGCCCTGGGGCCCGTTTCGACTCGCCGCTGCGCGGCTCGCTCAACGCCCGGAGATGCGGAACCCTCCGGTCGTTGACCGAGCGAAGCGAGTGGAAACGTCTGCGGCCCCTGGGGGCACGTTTCGACTCGCCGCTGCGCGGCTCGCTCAACGCCCGGAGATGCGGAACCCTCCGGTCGTTGACCGAGCGAAGCGAGTGGAAACGTCTGTGGCCCTAGGGGCACGTTTCGACTCGCCGCTGCGCGGCTCGCTCAACGCCCGGGGAGGGGCGGGGCCCGCCGGTCGTCGACCGAGATGTGGTGTCTCCGGTCGTTGACCGAGCGGAGCGAGTGGAAACGTCCCCGAGCACGGCTCCGTTTCGACTCGCCGCTACGCGGCTCGCTCAACGACCGGGGGTGGTGCGCGGCTCGCTCAACGACCGGAGTATGCCTGCCTCCGGTCGTTGACCGAGCGCAGCGAGTGGAAACGTCTGCGGCCCCTGGGGGCACGTTTCGACTCGCCGCTGCGCGCCTCGCTCAACGCCCGGGGAGGGGCGGGGCCCGCCGGTCGTCGACCGAGATGTGGTGTCTCCGGTCGTTGACCGAGCGAAGCGAGTGGAAACGTCGGTGGGCGCCGGGGGCGTTTCGACTCGTCGCTGCGCGGCTCGCTCAACGACCGGGGGAGAGGTGCGGCCCCTGGTCGTTGACCGAGCGGAGCGAGTGGAAACGTTGGTGGCACTGGGGGCGTTTCGACTCGCCGCTGCGCGGCTCGCTCAACGCCCGGGGAGGGGCGGGGGCCGCCGGTCGTCGACCGAGATGTGGTGTCTCCGGTCGTTGACCGAGCGAAGCGAGTGGAAACGTTGGTGGCCCTGGGGGCGTTTCGACTCGCCGCTGAGCGGCTCGCTCAACGACCGGGGGTGGTGCGCGGCTCGCTCAACGACCGGAGTATGCCTGCCTCCGGTCGTTGACCGAGCGAAGCGAGTGGAAACGTCTGCGGCGCCGGGGGCACGTTTCGACTCGCCGCTGCGCGGCTCGCTCAACGACCGGAGATGCGGAACCCTCCGGTCGTTGACCGAGCGCAGCGAGTGGAAACGTCCCCGAGCACGGCTCCGTTTCGACTCGCCGCTACGCGGCTCGCTCAACGACCGGAGGGAGCGCGCGGCTTGCTCAACGACCGGGTGGTGCGCGGCTCGCTCAGCGACCGGGGCGGGGCGAGTGGGGGTCAGCGGATGGGCCAGCTGCCGTCGAGGCGGTCGGCGGGGTCGATGCGGCCGATGCGGATGAAGTACTCCGTCAGGCTGTCGGCCTGCGCACGCGCCCAGCCGATCTGGGCGGTGTGAAGCTCCTCGACAGGACCGTCGAGCTCGTAGCGCCGCGCGAGCGCCTGCGCGACCCGTCCGGCGGCGATCGCATCGGCCGCTGCGTCGTGCGCGCCCTCCAGCCGCACGGCATAGTGTGCCGCGACGACCTCGAGCGTGCGCTTTCCCTTGCGGTACCGATCGTGCGCCTTGTCGAGGACGAGCGGGTCGACGACCGGCGACGGATCGACGATCGGCGCCACCCCGTGACGGACGGCCTCGTGCTTGAGCAGCGAGAAGTCGAACGGCGCGTTGTAGGCGACGACGGGAATGCCCGCTGCGAACAGCTCCTGCAGCGCCGCCACGATCTCGCCGACGACCTCGCGCGCCGGCGCGCCGTGCTGGCGGGCATGTTCGGTCGTGATGCCGTGCACGGCCGTCGCACCCTCCGGGATCTCGACACCCGGATCGGCGAGCCACGACCGGGCGCGGATCACGGTGCCGTCAGCGCCCAAGAGCCCGACGTGCGCGCTCACGATCCGATCGCCTGCCACATCGACGCCCGTCGTCTCGAGGTCGAACACGCCGACGGCATCCGCCCACGACGCCTGTGCGGGGCGTGCCGCCGGCACATCGTCGTCGTCCCAGAGGGGGAGCAGGCCGTCATCCATGCCTCCGACGGTATGCGCACCCTCCGACACGGACGCGACGCCACGCGGGCGTGGAGCACGCGGCGTCGCTCGTAGAATCGACGGGTGCCTGTGACCTCGCCCTATGCCGAGCGCCTGTCGGCCGTGCCCGTCGAGCGGCGAGAGGTCACACTTTCCGGCGGAACGACCGCTTACTGGGTGTACGGGGATGCCGCGGCGCCGCAGACGCTCCTCATGGTGCACGGCTACCGCGGCGACCACCACGGGCTCGAGCCCGTCGTCGCGTACCTCGAGGGCATCCGGGTCATCTCACCGGACCTGCCCGGATTCGGGGAGACGCCGCCCCTGCACGGCCCCGACGGCACGGTCGCGGAGCACACGCTCGAGGCGTACGCCGGGTGGCTCACGGAGTTCGCCGCCGCCGTCGCACCGGGCGCGCCCATCCTCGGCCACTCGTTCGGGTCGATCGTCGTCTCGGCAGCCGTGGCGGGCGGGCTCGAGACCCCGCGCGTCATCCTCGTCAATCCGATCGGCGCACCCGCCCTGGACGGGCCGCGCGGCATCCTCACGCGCCTCGCGGTCTTCTACTACTGGGCCGGCGCGAAGCTGCCGAAACGGCTCGGCGATGCGCTCCTGCGCAACCGGGCCATCGTGCGCGTCATGAGCGTGTCGATGGCGAAGACCCGCGACCCCGAGCTGCGCCGGTTCATCCACGACCAGCACGACACCTACTTCTCCCTCTTCGACGACCGCGACGTGCTGCACGAGGGCTTCGTGACGTCGGTGTCGAACGACGTGCGCCGGTTCGCGCCCGACATCGCCCAGCCGACGCTCCTCCTCGCCGCCGAGAAGGACGACATCACCCCCATCGAAGCGGAACGCCACCTGCGGACGCTGTTCCCGGATGCCGAACTCGTCGAGATCCCCGCGGTGGGGCACCTCATCCACTACGAGACGCCGCAGCGCGCGGCATCCGAGATCATGCGGTTTCTTCGGCCTTCCGCCGACGGTACGCGATGACGTTCATGCGGTTGCCGCAGTTGCCGGTGTCGCAGTAGCGCTTCGAGCCGTTCTTCGAGAAGTCGACGTAGACGGCGTCGCAGTCGTCGGCGGCGCACACGCGCACGCGGTCCCACTGATCGGCGCGGATGACGTCGACGAACGCCATCGCCGACTCGACGAGCATCCGCACCGACAGCGGCGCATCGGGCTCTGTCGCGTGGATGTGCCAGTCGAACTCGTCGTGCCGGACGAGCTGGGGGAGCGCCCTGCCGTCGCGGAGCATCGCGTTCACGAGCGGCACCGCCTCGTCGCGGCCGACGCGCCAGAGCTCGCGCAGACGGGGGCGATTGGCGCGCACGGCGGCGAGTTCGTCGTCGTCGCGGTGGAACGTGCCGGTGTAGGAGAACTCGTCCAGGTAGGCGTCGAAGTCGGCCTGGGTGCTCAGACGATCCTCGGCATCCACCCCGACCGTGGGGAGCGTGTTGACGAGCGCGGCCGCGGCGCGAAGGGACATCTCCGTGTCATGGATGAAGACCATGTTGACTCCTGACGTATGCGGGCGCTACTGTCACCAGTGTAAACACTCGACACTCATGACAGGACCGCCGGTGACGCACACCGCTCCGCTCGAGATCCTCACCCCGGCCGCGCTCCCGGCCGCCTCGCGAAGTCGTCGGGCCACCGCTCGCACGAGCGGCATCGTCATGGCCGTCGCATCGGCCCTGGCGTTCTCGTCGTCCGGCCCGCTCGTCAAACCCCTGCTCGAAGCCGGCTGGTCGCTGTCGGCCGCGCTCATCGTGCGTATGGGGCTCGCGGGGCTCATCCTCTCGCCCGCCTCGTCGTCGCCGTCCGTCGCGAGCGCACGTTCCTGCGCCGCCACTGGCTCTCCCTCCTCGCCTTCGGGCTCATCCCCGTGGCGGGGTGCCAGCTCCTGTTCTTCTCGGCGATGCAGCGGATGCCTGTCGCCGTCGCGCTCCTCATCCAGTACCTCGCGCCGGTCCTCCTCGTCGCGTTCGTGTGGCTGCGCACGCGTTGCGCCCCGTCGCGCCTCGTGATTCTCGGCTCGATCGTCGCCGTGGTCGGTCTCGTCCTCGTCGTCGACATCTCGGGAGCGCGATTCGACCTGATCGGCACCCTCCTCGCGCTCGGCGCCGCCGTCACGGTCTGCGTGTACTTCGTCATGAGCGAGCGCACCGGGGACGACCTGCCGCCGCTCGCCCTCGCCTCCGGCGGCCTCCTCGTCGGCGCGATGACGATGGGTGTCGTCGCCGCGGTCGGCGCGATCCCGTTCGCCGCGCCGCCGGTGTCCGTCGTGTTCCGGGGTGTGGAGGTGCCCGGCATCCTCGCGATCCTCTGGGTCGGCGCGATCGGCACGACGCTCGGCTACGCCCTCGGCGTCATGGCCGTGCCGCGCGTCGGCTCGCGCCTCGCCTCGTTCATCGGCCTCAGCGAAGTGCTGTTCGCGCTCGGCTTCGCCTGGCTCCTCCTCGGTGAGACGCCGGCACCGATCCAGTTCGTCGGGGGAGCGGTGCTGCTCGCGGGGGTCGTGCTCGTGCGGTTGGATGCCGGGGAGAACGACCGCGAGATCGCCGAGGCGGTCACGGATCCCGTCGAGCCTCTTCCAGGATCGGCTTCACCCGATAGCCGATGACCTCGCCCATCACGAGCGAGGTCTCGGTGCGCTCGACGCCGTCGATCGCGAGGATGCGTGCATCGACGTCGAAGAGGTGCTGCGTGTCGCGCGCCGCGACGCGCACGAGGAGGTCGACCGGACCGCTCATGCCGTGCGCCTGGATCACCTCGGGGATCGCCGCGATCTCGCGCGTGATGCGGGCGATCTCGGCCTGATGCACGGTGACGCTCACCATCGCCTCGATCGGCAGTCCGAGCGCGGCGGGTGACATCGCCCGCTCGAAGGAGTGGAACACTCCGGAGCGCTCGAGCCTCAGCATGCGGGCCTGGACGGTGTTGCGCGACAGCCCGAGGCGCTCGGCGAGTGCGACGACGGTCGCCCGGTGATCGTCGGCGAGGGCGTTCAGCAACTCGAGGTCGACGCGGTCGAGGGATCCCATAGTGCACAACCGTAGCAGGCCTTGATCGACCCTTCTGAGCAACATGCTCAAGAAGGAGTCGAATGCTTGAGCGAGGTGCGATGCCGACGTACCCTCGGGGCAGTCGGCGACGAGGCCGACGACCGGACGCGTCCCGTCCACAAGACTCCGGACGCACCCCGAAGGGATGACGATGATGCACACCCTGACCACCCCCGCGACGCCGCTCACGGCGACCGACGACATCGCACAGCTACTGACAGAAGACGGCGCGCGCGTCAGCGACCCCCGGCTGGACCACTGGGCGGAGGGCATCGACGTCGACACCCTCCGCGGGCTCTACCGCGACATGGCGATCACACGCCGCGTGGATGCCGAGGGCGTCGCCCTGCAGCGTCAGGGTCACCTGGGCCTGTGGGCGCCCGCGCAGGGCCAGGAGGCGATCCAGGTCGCGAGCGCGCGCGCCGCCCGAAGCGACGACTTCCTCTTCCCGTCCTACCGCGAGGTCGGCGTCCTCGTTGCGCGCGGCGGGCGCGCCGAAGACTTCGTCATGGCGTGGCGGGGCGAGTTCCACAGCACCTACGACCCGCGCGAACTCCACCTCGCGACGCCCCAGATCATCATCGGCGCGCAGTCACTGCACGCGGTCGGGTACGGCATGGGCATCCAGCGCGACGGCGGAGACCAGGTCGCGGTCGCCTACTTCGGTGACGGCGCGACGAGCCAGGGCGACGTCAACGAGGCGATGGTGTTCGCCTCGTCGTTCCAGTCTCCCGTCGTGTTCGTCTGCTCGAACAATCAGTGGGCGATCTCCGAGCCGGTGACGGTGCAGTCCCGGTTCCCGATCGCGGGCCGGGCTCCCGGCTTCGGCATCCCGAGCATGCGTGTCGACGGGAACGACGCCATCGCGTGCAACGCGGCGATGCGCTGGGCGCTCGATCACGCGCGCAGCGGTCAGGGGCCGGTCTTCCTCGAGGCGGTCACCTACCGGATGGGCCCGCACACGACCTCCGACGACCCCACGCGCTATCGCGACAAGGACGAGGTCGAACGGTGGCGCCGCCGTGATCCGCTGCTGCGACTCGAAGCGCACCTGCGTGCGATCGGCGCCTTCGACGACGCGTTCGCGGCAGACGTGGAGACTGCCGGGGGAGCCCTCGCGGCGCAGATGCGCGAGGCCGTGCTGACGGTGACGACGCGACCCGCCATCGAGGTGCTCGACGATGTGTACGCCGAACCGCATTCCGGCATCCAGCGGCAGCGCGAGCGCTTCGCCGCCTACCTCGACGGCTTCGCGGACGAGGAGGCCTGAGATGGCGCAGCTCACGATGGGCAAGGCGCTGACGGCGGGGCTCCGGAGCGCCATGGCGCGCGATGACCGCGTGCTCGTGATGGGCGAGGACATCGGCAAGCTCGGCGGCGTCTTCCGCATCACCGACGGCCTGCAGGCGGAGTTCGGCGCGCAGCGCGTGCTCGACACGCCGCTCGCGGAGTCGGGGATCGTCGGGACCGCCGTCGGACTCGCCTACCGTGGCTTCCGGCCCGTCGTCGAGATCCAGTTCGACGGGTTCGTCTACCCGGCTTTCGATCAGATCGTCTGCCAGGTCGCGAAGCTCCACTACCGGACGCGCGGCCGCGTGAACATGCCGATCACGATCCGGATCCCGTGGGCCGGAGGAGTCGGCGCGGCCGAGCACCACTCCGAATCGCCGGAGGCGTACTTCGTGCACACGGCGGGGCTCCGCGTCGTGGCGGTGTCGAATCCGCAGGATGCCTACACGATGCTGCAGCAGGCCATCGCGTGCGACGATCCGGTCATCTTCTTCGAGCCGAAGCGGCTCTATCACACCAAGGGTGAGGTCGACCTCGACGCCGACGTGTCGGACGCGCCGCCGATGGGGCTCGCGCGCGTCCTTCGCGAGGGGAGTGACGTCACCATCGTGACCTACGGCGCGCAAGTCGGAGTGGCGATGGATGCCGCGACCGCCGCCGAGGACGAAGGGATCTCGATCGAGGTGATCGACCTCCGCTCGCTCTCGCCGGTCGACTATCGGACCGTGTCGTCGTCGGTCCGAAAGACCGGGCGGATGGTCGTGACACATGAGGCGGGCGGTGAGGCGGGCGTCGGTGCCGAGATCATCGCGAGCGTCACCGAGCAGTGCTTCCACCATCTCGAAGCGGCTCCCGTACGGGTCACGGGACACGACATCCCCTATCCGCCCGCGAAGCTCGAGAAGCACCACATCCCTGACCTCGACCGCGTCCTCGATGCCGTCGACCGGGTGATGGACCGCCCGAACAGCCTCTCGGAGGTGGCGCTGTGATCTCGGAGTTCCGTCTGCCCGACCTCGGTGAAGGACTGCCCGAGGCGGAGATCGTCCAATGGCTCGTCGCCGAGGGCGACGAGGTGCGCCTCAACCAGCCGATCGCAGAGGTCGAGACCGCGAAGGCGATCGTCGAACTGCCCTCGCCGTTCGCCGGCGTCGTCCAGCGTCTGCACGCGGGCGCCGGAGACGTCGTCGAGGTCGGGAGCCCGCTCATCGAGATCGACGTACCGGGTGGTGCCGAGGAAGGCGACGGCGCGCAGGATGCCTCGCCCGCGGAACCGGACCCCGCGGAACCCGTGCCTGCGGCCGAGCCGGAGCGCGCCGTGCCGAACCTCGTGGGCTACGGTGCGGCGCCCCGTGCAGCCGGGAGACCGCAGCGGCGAGCGCGCGGTGGACGCCCCGCGGCGGCGGAAACCGACACGGCCGTGCGCGAAGCGGCCCCGCACGACATCGTGGAGGAGGCGCCCCCCGCCGACGCGCGTCACGAGCGCCCGCGCTCCACGCCGCCCGTGCGGCTGCTCGCGAAACAGCTCGGCGTCGACCTGGCTCTCGTCGAGGCATCCGGCGTCACGGGCATCATCCGGCGCGAAGACGTCGAGCGGTTCGCCGCACGCGATACGGTCGGGCCTGCCGCAGAGGCGGAGACGCCGGCGGCACCGACGGATGCCCGCGAAACGCGCATCCCCGTCCGCGGGGTCCGCAAGGCGACCGCGGCGGCGATGGTCCGCAGCGCCTTCACCGCACCGCACGTGACGTGCTTCCTCGATGTGGACGTCACGGAGACGACGCGGCTCGTCGGTTCGCTCCGGTCCGATCCGCGTCTTGCAGAGCATCGCATCGGCATCCTCGCCGTCGTCGCGAAGGCGGTGTGCCTCGCCCTGCGCGCGGAGCCGTCGCTGAACTCTCGGTGGGACGAGGAGGCGGGCGAGATCGTCCAGCACCACTACGTCCATCTCGGGATCGCCGCCGCCACGGAGCGCGGGCTCATCGTCCCGCACGTCGCGGATGCCGACGCGATGACCCTGCCCGAGCTCGCCGACGCCATCCGCGAGCTCACGCAGACCGTGCGCAGCGGCCGTGCGACCCCGGCATCCCTCACCGGCGGGACGTTCTCGCTCACGAACTTCGGGGTCTTCGGGGTGGATGCCGGGACCCCGATCCTCAACCCGCCCGAGGCCGGGATCCTCGGCCTCGGCGCCGTGCGGCGTCGGCCGTGGGAGCACGAGGGTGAGATCGCCCTCCGCGACGTCATGACGCTCAGCCTGTCGTTCGACCACCGGCTCGTGGACGGCGAACAGGGGTCGCGCTTCCTGGCCTCCGTCGGCGACGTGCTCCGCGAGCCCGGGCGGGCGATGCTGCTCCGCTGACGCGCGGTCAGTCCGCCGAGAGCGCGGCGTACGCCATGTCGGCGAGGATGTCGCTCACGACGGCCTCGTTCGGCACCGTGCGCATCGAGCGCACGGAGTGGGGCGTCGAGTTGATGAGACCGAACCCGGCGTGCGCACGGATGTGGAGGTCGGCGGTGGTGCGGCCCGGGTGCAGCCGGGCGAGGACGCCCACCCACAGTTCGATGTAGGCGCGCTGCAACCGACGCACCTCGGCCCGGTCGTCGTCGGTGAGGCGGGCGAGATCCCGGTCGTGCACGCGGATGACGTCGGACCCGTGGATCGCGAACTCCACATGGAAATCGATGAGGTCGCGCAGTTTGTCGCCCGCGGCCGCATCGGACTGGAGTACGCGCTGCCCGCCTGCGAGCAGTCGCTCGCTCGCGCGGAGCAGGATCGCGCCGAGGATCGCGCGCTTGCTGGAGAAGTGCCGGTAGACGGCAGGGCCGGTGATCCCGACGGCGGAGCCGAGGTCTTCCAGGCTCACCCCGTCGAAGCCCTGGGCCGCGAACAGGCGCGCGGCTTCGCGCAGCAGGGAGTCGTGGCGTTCGGCCTTCGCGCGGTCGCGCCCGGTCGCAGATGCGGCAGGGGAGTGCGTTGCCATTCCGGTTAATCCTCGCTAACCTGGGTGCATTCGGTTATGGAACACTAACCCAACCGCGTCGGCGCTCGCCCACGCGGGCGGCAACCCGTGATCGGATCGTGACCGCGCGCGCATCGAAGGAGATGTCATGGCCGTGCTGGACCTGTCCGCCTACGGACTCACCGAGGAGCAGCGCGAACTGGCCGCCCTGGTGCGGGACTTCGCCGAGACCGTGGTCGCCCCACGGGCGTATGAGGCCGACCGCACGAAGACCCTGCCACTCGATGTGGTCGCCGGCATGGGGGAGCTGGGCCTGTTCGGTCTGCCGTTCCCCGAAGAGGTCGGCGGGCAGGGCGGCGACTACGTCGCGCTGGGGCTTGCGATCGAGGCGCTCGCCCGCGTCGACCAGTCGATCGCCATCACGCTCGAGGCGGGGGTGAGCCTCGGCGCGATGCCCGTCCACCGCTTCGGCACCGACGCGCAGCGAGACGAACTGCTCCCGGACCTCCTCGCCGGGCGTGCTCTTGCCGGGTTCGGACTCACGGAACCCGAGGCGGGGTCGGATGCCGGCGGCACGCGCACGACGGCACGGCTCGAGGACGGGGAGTGGGTGATCGACGGGGCGAAGCAGTTCATCACGAACTCCGGCACCGCGGTGACCCGGTTCGTGACCGTGACCGCCGTCACCGGAATGCGCGGCGACCGCAAGGAGATCTCGACGATCATCGTGCCGAGCGGCACGCCGGGGTTCACGGTGGGACCCGCGTACGACAAGGTCGGGTGGCATGCCTCCGACACCAACCCCCTGTCGTTCGAGGGTGTCCGCGTACCGGAGGGGAACCTCCTCGGCGAACGGGGCCGCGGGTTCGCGAACTTCCTCAGCATCCTCGACGAGGGGCGTGTCGCGATCGCGGCGCTGTCGACCGGGGCCGCGGAGGGATGCCTCGAGGCGGCACTCGACTACGCCGGGTCGCGGGAGGTCTTCGGGAGCCCCCTCGGTTCGCGTCAGGCGATCCAGTTCATGCTCGCCCGGATGCAGCTGCGCGTCCACAACGCGCGGCTCGCGTGGCTGCACGCCGCGCGCCTGCGCGACGCCGGGCGGCCCTTCGGCGCCGAGGCCGCGATCGCCAAGCTCACGGCATCCGACGCGGCGATGGACAACGCGCGGGATGCCACGCAGATCTTCGGCGGCAACGGGTTCATGAACGAATACCCCGTCGCGCGGCATTACCGGGACTCGAAGATCCTCGAGATCGGCGAGGGCACCACCGAAGTGCAGCTCCTCGTCATCGCCCGCGCTCTGGGCCTCCCCGCGGGCGCCTGACGCGGGTACCGTGACACCGTGACCGACATCGTGCAGCGCGGCCTCTATGTCGAGGAGTTCGAGGTGGGGGCGACCTATCACCACCGCCCGGGGCGGACGGCGACCGAGGCCGACAATGTGCTGTTCTCCTCGCTCACCATGAACACGCAGGCGCTGCACCTCGATGAGGCGTTCTCTGCCACGCAGCCCTTCGGGCGACGTCTCATCAACTCGATGTGGACGCTCGCCACGATGGTCGGCGCGTCGGTCTCGCAGCTCACGCAGGGAACGCTCGTCGCGCAGTTGGGGCTCTCGGACGTCTCGTTCCCGCATCCGCTGTTCGCGGGCGACACCCTGACGACGTCGACCGAGATCGTCGATGTGCGCCTGTCCGCGTCGCGCCCCGGGCAGGGCATCGTGACGATGCGGCATACGGGGCGCAATCAGGACGGCGCGGTCGTCGCCACAGCGACCCGGGTGGCCCTCATGTGGTGCGTCCCGAAGGGGGAGTGATGTTCACCCTGGGCCCCGCGCTCCTGTTCTGTCCGGCGGACCGACCGGAGCGGTTCGCGAAGGCCCTGAGCCGCGCCGACGCCGTGATCCTCGATCTTGAAGACGCCGTCGCCCCGGCCGCACGCGTGGCAGCGCGGGATGCGCTCGTCGATGCGGATCTCGACCCGGCGCGCGTCATCGTGCGGGTCAACGCGGTCGGCACGGCGGACCACGACGCGGACATGGCGACGCTGTCGCAGACCGACTACCGGCGGGTCATGCTGGCCAAGGCGGAGTCGGCGGACCAGATCGCGCTCCTCGACCCGCGGTTCGACGTCATCGCCCTGTGCGAGACCGCGCGGGGTGTCGTCGCTGCGGAGGCGATCGCCGCGACCCCGTCGGTCACGGCGCTCATGTGGGGGGCGGAAGACCTCGTCGCCTCCCTCGGCGGGACCGCGAGTCGCACCGCGTCGGGGGGATACCGTGACGTCGCACGCCACGCCCGCTCGCGCGTGCTGCTGGCCGCGGGAGCCGCGGAGAAGGTCGCGATCGACGCCGTGCACCTCGATATCACCGATGTGCGGGGGCTTCGCCGCGAGGCGGAGGATGCCGTGGCGAGCGGCTTCGCGGCATCCGCCTGCATCCATCCCGACCAGGTGGAGGTCATCCGGGCCGCGTATCGCCCCGACGACGAGACGCTCGACTGGGCTCGGCGCGTCCTCGCGCACGCCGCGTCGGAAGGCGGCGTGTTCCGCTTCGAGGGTCGCATGGTCGACGAGCCGGTCCTCCGGCATGCGCGCGCCGCGATCGCCCGCGCCGGCGCGGGCGGCTGAGGGCGTCAGCCGACGGGGACGGTCGGCTCGATCTGCACGGCGGCGTACTCGACGACGGCGAGGCGGTCGCGCTCCACGAGGAACGTGTGCGTCGACGCGTTCGCGATCCGCTCCCCGGAGAGGGGCAGCTGGCCCCCGCTCGCGTGGCGGATGAGCTGGGCGATGAGGCCGCCGTGCGCGACGGCGATCACGGGCACGTCGACCGGGGCGTGACTCCGACGCGCGTCGCGGACGATGCGTCGCACGGCGCTGACGGCACGCGCGCGCAGATGCGCGTTCGTCTCGGCATCCGGCACGTTGTCGCGGTTGAACTCTCCGAAAGCTGCGCGATACTCCGTGTCGGTCATCCCCTCTGCGACGCCATAGGCGCGCTCCCGCAGCTGCGGGTAGAGCTCGGGCTCGGGGAGCCCGAGCGCCGCGCCGATGATCTGCGCCGTCTCGCGAGCACGGGAGAGATCGCTCGAGACGAGTGCGGGCGTCGTGCCGCGCAGGCGCTCGACGAGGACCGCGGCCGTCTCGCGGGCCTGCGCGCGTCCGACCTCGTTGAGGGGGATGTCCGCCGATCCCTGGATGCGCCGCGCGGCGTTCCAATCGGTCTCGCCATGGCGCACAAGCAGAAGGGTCGTCACCCAACGAGCCTAACCGCGCGATCGAGGCGCAAGCTCACCGCGCGGCGGGGAGGGCCGCGGCGAGCGCCTGCAGCACCTCGCTCGTGCCCGCATCGATCTTCACGGTCGCCCGCTGATCGCCGCGCGTCTCGGCGCGGTTGACGATGACGACGGGGAGCTTCCGGCGCCGTGCGCGTTCGAGGAGGCGGATGCCGGAGTTCACGACGAGCGAAGAGCCCGCGATCAGGAGCGCCGAGCTCGCGGCGACCAGCTGCTCGGCCTCCTGGAATTTCGTCACCGGGATGTACTCGCCGAAGAAGACGACGTCCGGCTTCAGCATCCCGCCGCATACGCTGCACTCCGGCACGACGAAGCCGTCGCTCGAGGCGGGCAGGACGTCGCCGTCGGGGCCGAGCTCGACGGCATCCGGCACCGTGATCCACGGGTTGTCGCGCTCGACGCGCACGGCGAGGTCGCGCCGGTCGAACACCTGGCCGCAGTGCACGCACAGCACGCGGCGCATCGTGCCGTGGAGCTCCACGACGCGGCGGCTCCCCGCGCGCACGTGCAGTCCGTCGACGTTCTGCGTGACGACGCCCGTCGCGAGGCCCTGCCGCTCGAGCTCGGCGAGCGCTTCGTGGCCGGCGTTGGGGTGGGATGCCGCGAATGAGCGCCACCCGAGGTGACTGCCCACCCAGTAGCGGCGCCGCGCCGCGTCGCTGCCGAGGAACTGCTGCGCCGTCATGGGCGTGCGGGTGGGTGCGCCCTTGCCGCGGTAGTCGGGGATGCCCGAATCGGTGGACACCCCGGCGCCCGTGAGCACGGCGATCCGGCGCCCCGCGAGCGCGTCGATCGCGCGGCCGACACCGGCGGCTGTCGTCGCATCGAGATCCAGCAGCGTCGTCATGGCCACCCCCTCACGCGCCGAGCCTACGCCCGTCGGTTTTCGGGGATGTTACGTGAGGGGGGTCGCACGTGCATGACACGATGGAACGGTGCCCGTACTGAGGATCGACGACCCGTCCGACGACCGACTGTCGGACTACCGCGACCTCACCGACGTCGCCCTGCGTCGCCGCACCGAGCCGGCCGAAGGTCTCTACATCGCCGAATCCGCCAAGGTCCTCGCCCGCGCCATCGCCGCAGGTCACACACCGCGGTCGGTGCTCGTGCAGGAGAAGTGGCTCCCCGATGCGGAAGCGCTCGCCGGCGATGCGCCGATCTATCTCGTCTCCGACGAGGTCGCCGAGCAGCTCACCGGGTACGCCGTGCATCGCGGAGCCCTCGCGGCGATGCACCGACCGGTCCTGCCGAGCGTCGCAGACGTCGTGGCGGGAGCGCGCACCGTGCTCGTCCTCGAAGACATCGTCGACCACACGAACGTCGGGGCAATCATGAGGAACTGCGCGGCGCTAGGCGCCGACGCCGTTCTCGTTACTCCTGGATGCGCCGATCCGCTCTATCGGAGGAGTATTCGGGTCTCGATGGGAACCGTGTTTCAGGTACCGTGGGCCAGACTAGAGTCCTGGCCCGCCGACATCGAACTGTTGAAGTCAGCTGGTTTCCACACGGCGGCCCTTGCTCTTGCCCCTGACGCGGTTGATCTGAGCCGCTTTGCGACAACCCTCCCTGACCGAGTGGCATGGATTCTGGGCTCTGAGGGGGATGGCCTATCGCGCCGCACAATTGCCGCGGCAGACACGGTAGTGAAGATCCCCATGGCGGGGGGCGTCGACTCGCTGAACGTTGCGGCGGCTTCTGCGGTGGCACTGTGGGCGACGTCGGCTTGACCAAAATCAAGGCATATCCGAGCCTCGGCGCCGCTCTACTTTCGCTTTCGGGTCTTGGTGCCGGAACGGGTTACGTCCATCAGGTCAGAGATCGTCTCGATCATCGACAGAGCCCGTTCCGGGTCGTCCTCGGTGAGGCTGTGCGCGCGGGGATTCCTCCAAGCCCCAACTACTCCCTGGCACAGTTGCATGTGGCCCCGCTGGCGGCTCTCGTCTGACTTGCTCTTTCCTTTGCCGATCCGCAACAGAGGCTGATTCGGTGAGAACGCAATAGTCATCAAAGCGTCTCCGTCCTCCGTGCGTCCGGTGCGAGAACGAACAAGCTCGTTCAACGCCTTGACCGCTGCCTCGACGGCGTCGGCATAGTGTCCAGACGCAAATCTTGTACGCGTCGCCGTCCGAAGATCCTCGTCCTGAATCCGTGCATCGAACTGAGCAAGCAACGGTGCTTCCGGAGCGAGGATCGTCTCCACTACGGTGCCGCTGTCCCGTTGCTGATCGGAATCGGGAACAGAGAACTCGACGAGATCCGCTTGAATCGCTTGCGCAAGATCGACAGTGGCCGCCCAGGCTTTGCGCTCCATCAGTTCTTGTAGAGATGCTTGGCCATACTCGCGAAGATCTGATCGATCTGATCGGCCGTCGCGGTCGCCGGAATGTGAATCTGGATGTCGAGGCGCACCTCGGGCCCATTCGCGGTGCCTTGGATCGGCGCCACCGGCTCGCGGTGCCCGGTTGACTCCGCCGCGGGCAGTCGTTCACTCGCGGCCGCTGATCTACTGGGCGATGCCTTACTACTGGGAGCCGGGGCGACTTTGGGACGGGGCTTCGCCTGGCCATTGGTAGTCGGCGCTTCCGGCACCTGACGTTCGGCAATCATCACGTAGGTCGATGCCATGTTCGACGCATTCGAGTCGCCCAGTCCCTTGTGCTGAAGCCAGGTCTTGACGCTCGCCTTGTCGGGCTTTCCCTCATCGTCGGTGAGGGACGAAAGCTCGGCCGGATAGATCTCGTCGATGATCTCGTCACAAGCGGCGGCATATGTGCCGTCGACGCGCCACTTCTGACCGCGCTCAGTCAACGATCCTTCCTCGTCGATCAGGCCGAGCCGACGCATGGGGTACACGACATTATCGGCCGCGCTTTTGGGGCTCGACATGTTCAAGATGGCGGCTACAGATGCGGGCGTGAGTTTGGTCGACGGCGCGGCGGCGGCGCGAGCTCTGAGAGCGCGCCACGCATTCGATGACACCTTGGGATAGGACGTACTCTCGACCATGTGGGCTCCATTCGACGACCGCAGAATACAGGACGCTTTTTGCCTATCCTCGTTTCCCGGTGAGCGACACGCGGCAGACTAGGTGCATAACGTCGGGGCCGCCTTCCGCGCTGCCGCGGGGCTCGGTGCGGACGCCGTGCTCGTGACGCCGCGTTGCGCCGATCCGCTGTACCGGCGAAGCGTCCGGGTGAGCATGGGGACCGTTTTCCAGGTGCCGTGGACGCGAATGCCCGAGGGTCTCGGTGGGCCGTGGGGGGCAAGCCGTGCCGAGCTGCAGGAGGCCGGAGTGCATGTCGCCGCCCTCGCACTCGCCGACGGGGCCGTGCCGCTCGACGTGTTCGCCGGGCATCGGCCCGAACGGGTCGCGCTCGTTCTCGGGACGGAGGGCGACGGACTGTCTCGTCGGGCGCTGGAGGCGGCCGACACGGTCGTCACGATCCCGATGGCGGGCGGGGTGGATTCCCTCAACGTGGCATCCGCCGCCGCGGTCGCGCTCTGGGCGCTGCGCTGATCAGGCCTCGTGACCGGGGCCGGCCGTCCGATCCCGCGCCGGCGCCTCGACGATGACGGGGAGGGCTTCCGGGCGCTTTGCGGTGACGTTGTCGCCCGACGACTGGTGACGCACGCGCCGCAGCACCCACGGCACGAGGTGTGTGCGCGCCCAGACGAGGTCGTTGGTGCGTGCCTCGCGCCAGGTGAGGTTCGGCAGCGGGTCGGGCTGCATCGGCTGAAGGTCGTTCGGGACGTTGAGCGTGCGCAGCACCATGCGGGCGACCTCGTGGTGGCCGAGGGCGTTGTAGTGCAGACGATCGTCGTCGAAGAAGCGCGGGTCCTGGACCTCTTTGAGTGCCCACTGGTCGGCGACGATCGCGTCGTATCGGTCGGCGATCGCGCGGATGTTCTCGTTGTAGATCGCGACGCGCCCGCGGATGCCGCGGAACACCGGCGTGAAGCTCGTGTCGATCCCCGTGAAGACGACGACCGTGGCTCCCTGTGAGCTCAACCGCGCAACGGCGTCCTCGAACTGCTGGGCGACCGCGTCCGGGTCGGCTCCGGGACGGATGACGTCATTGCCGCCCGCCGAGAACGTGATGAGGTCGGGGGCGAGGGCGAGGGCGGGTTCCACCTGATCGGCGACGATCTGACCGATGAGCTTTCCGCGCACGGCGAGGTTCGCGTACGCGAAATCGTCGACCTGCGCGCCGAGGACCTCAGCGACGCGATCGGCCCAGCCTCGATGCTCGTCCGCCGTGCCCGGGATCGGGTCGCCGATGCCCTCCGTGAACGAATCGCCGATCGAGACCATGCGCCGCCAGGGGTGCGCCTGATCGTTCGGTACGTAGGGCGAGCGGTGCTCGTCGGGGGTCGCTTCGTTCCTTCGCATGGCTCTCCTCGGACGTGTTCGGCTTCGAGGCTACCTGTCCCAGGGGTCGTTTAGGGTGGTCATTCGTGACGGACGAGCGGGCGGAGGCGCAGACGGAGCAGGAGCGTGGCGGCGACGCCCACTTCGGCAGCTTCGCCGCCGAGCACCTGTCACCCTCGTTCCCGCAGCGCGCCCCGTGGGGCACGGCGCAGAACCTCCGCGCCTGGCAGGCGGAGGCGCTCGAGGCGTACTTCGGCGTCGACGGCCCGGACGGCGTCGGCAGGGGCCCGCGCGATTTCCTCGCCGCTGCGACCCCCGGCGCCGGCAAGACCACGTTCGCGCTGAGACTCGCCTCCGAACTCCTCCGTCGCGGCGTCGTGCAGCGCATCGTGGTCGTCGCGCCGACCGAGCACCTGAAGACCCAGTGGGCGGACGCCGCGGCACGCGTCGGCATCCGGCTCGACCCCCGCTTCAGCAACCGGCAGCGCATGCACGCCCGCCAGTTCCACGGGGTCGCGGTCACCTATGCGCAGGTCGCGGTGAAGGCATCCGTCCACCAGCACCTCGTGAACGACGCGTCGACGCTCGTGATCCTCGACGAGGTCCACCACGGCGGCGACGCGCTCAGCTGGGGCGATGCGCTGCGCGAGGCGTACGGACGAGCGACGCGGCGACTGCTCCTGAGCGGCACCCCGTTCCGGAGCGACACCGCGCCGATCCCGTTCGTCGAGTACCACCCGAACGAGAAGGGCATCCGCCTCTCGCGCACCGACTACAACTACGGCTACGGGCGTGCGCTGGAAGACGGCGTCGTGCGGCCCGTGCTCTTCCTCGTGTATGCGGGCAAGATGCGTTGGCGCACGAAGGCCGGCGACGAACTCGAGGCGCATCTCGGTCAGGACAACACGAAGGACGTCACGGCGCAGGCGTGGCGCACGGCGCTCGACCCCGAGGGCGACTGGATCCCGGCCGTGCTCCGCAGCGCCGACCGTCGGCTCGCGGAGGTGCGGCAGGACATCCCGGATGCCGGTGGGCTCGTCATCGCGACGGATCAGACCGCCGCACGGGCATACGCCGCGATCCTCCGCGAGATCACGGGGGAGGCGCCCACCGTCGTGCTCTCCGACGACAAGGCCGCGTCGGGGCGGATCGAGCAGTTCGCGCAGTCGACGACGCGGTGGATGGTCGCCGTCCGGATGGTGTCGGAAGGCGTCGACGTGCCGCGCCTCGCCGTCGGCGTGTACGCGACGAGCGCGTCGACGCCGCTGTTCTTCGCGCAGGCGATCGGACGCTTCGTGCGGGCACGCCGCCGCGGCGAGGCGGCTTCCGTGTTCCTCCCGAACGTCCCGGTGCTCCTCGGGCTCGCGGGGGAGATGGAGCGTGAGCGCGATCACGCCCTCGACCGCGAGTCGGGCGACGACGACGGGCTGGAGGACACGCTCCTCGCCGAGGCGGAGCGCGAGGACAAGGCATCCGACGACCTCGAGCAGGAGTTCACCTATCAGGCGCTCGGGTCGGTCGCGCACTTCGACCGGGTGCTGTTCGACGGCAAGGAGTTCGGCCAGCTCGCCGTGCCCGGCACCCCCGAGGAGGAGGAGTTCCTGGGACTTCCGGGGCTCCTCGAACCCGAGCACGTGCACGAGCTGCTGATGCAGCGTCAGGCGCGGCAGACGCGACACCGGAAGGTGCGCGAGGCGCGCGAGGGTGAGTCCGGAGGCTCGGCCGAGGCGCCGGATGCCGGTTTGCCGCCCGCCCTGCACCGCACGCTCCGCGAGCAGCGGCAGCTACTCAACAGCCTCGTGGGCCTCTACGCCCGCCAGAGCGGTGAGCCGCACGGCGCCGTGCACGCGGAGCTCCGCCGGGTCTGCGGGGGGCCGGAGGTCGCGAGGGCGACGGTCGCACAGCTGCAGGCGCGGATCGAACTGCTCCGGGGGCGCGTGCGCTCCTGAGCGCGGTCGGTGTTCGGAGATCCGAAATGCTGGCAATCGTCGGGAACCGAGCGTTCCGGCTCTTTTCGCTGGGTACCGTTGAGCGAACCGAGGAGCCCCCGTGACCGACACCGCCACGCGTCAACCCACCGCCGCCGATCGCCGTCGCTGGGCGCGCTACCTCGCCGAGGAGCGCGCCGAGGCGCAGGTCTACCGTGACCTCGCGCGCCGCCGCGACGGCGAGGAGCGCGAGATCCTGCTCGCGCTCGCCGACGCCGAAGGGCGTCACGAGCAGCACTGGCTGGAACTGCTCGGCGGCGAGCCGAAGCGTCTCCCCGCGCCGAGTCTCGGCTCTCGGACGCTCGGCTGGATGGCGCGGCGGTTCGGCTCGATCTTCGTGCTCGCCCTCGCGCAGAACGCGGAGGGGCGTTCCCCTTACGAGAGCGAGCCGTATGCGACGGCGCAGATGGCCGCCGACGAGAAGATCCACCACGAAGTCGTGCGCGGTCTCGCGGCGCGTGGTCGGCGCCGCCTGTCGGGCACGTTCCGCGCCGCCGTGTTCGGCGCCAACGACGGCCTCGTCTCGAACCTCGCCCTCGTCCTCGGTATCGGGGCGACGGGGGCTGCTCCCCAGTTCGTGCTGTTCAGCGGCGTCGCGGGCCTTCTCGCCGGCGCGCTGTCGATGGGGGCGGGCGAGTACGTGTCGGTCCGGTCGCAGCGCGAGATGCTGGATGCCACGGAGCCGAGCGACTACGCCGACGATGCCCTGCCGCACCTCGACCTCGATGCGAACGAACTGGCACTCGTCTACCGGACGCGGGGGATGGGCGAGCAGGACGCGCACGAGCGGGCGCGACGCGTGCTCGAGGCGGCGCGCTCCGTCGAGGAGGCGCCCGTGACCGCCGCGGTCCCGGTCGGTGCCGATCATGAGGTCGTCGGGAGTGCGTTCGGGGCGGCGGCATCCAGCTTCCTGTTCTTCGCGTCCGGCGCGATCATCCCCGTGCTGCCCTGGATCTTCGGGTTGAGCGGTGGCACGGCGATCATCGTCGCGCTGGTCCTCGTCGGCATCGCGCTCGTGGCGACGGGGGCGATGGTCGGGCTCCTTTCCGGTGCATCGCCGTGGAAGCGCGGCCTCCGCCAACTCGCGATCGGCTACGGCGCGGCGGCCGTGACGTACGCTCTTGGCCTCCTCTTCGGAGTGACGGCGGGCTGACGCGCCCGGGCGCCGACGGATTGGTCGATCGCGGCCCTGACGTGGTAGTGTCGATCTTCGGTTGCGAAAGCTCCGATCACCTGCGCGGGTGGCGGAATAGGTAGACGCGCTAGCTTGAGGTGCTAGTGCCCGTATAGGGCGTGGGGGTTCAAGTCCCCCCTCGCGCACAGAATGGAATGGCCCCCGACCTGGGATTTGATTCTCAGGCTCGGGGGTCTTCCGCGTCCGGAGCGCTGGGGGCCAACAGGGACCGCGGAGAGCCCCCGGAGCGCGAGTAGCGTGGAGGCCATGCCTGCCGACGCCACAGACCCCGAGAACCTGCCCGAAGTCGCCCGTATCGCGCGAGACCTGATCCGCTTCGACACGACGAACTACGGAGAGGGGCGCGCCCACGGCGAGCGCGAGGCGGCCGAGTACGTCGGAGCATTCCTCGAATCCCTGGGACTCGTCCCCGAGTACTACGAGCCGATCCCGCGTCGCACCAATCTGATGGTGCGGGTGCCGGGGCGGGATCGTGGGAAGCCCGCCCTGGTCCTCCACGGCCACCTCGACGTGGTCCCCGCGGTCGCGGACGATTGGAGCGTCGACCCGTTCGAGGGCGTCGTCCGCGACGGCATGCTGTGGGGCCGCGGCGCGGTCGACATGAAGGACATGGATGCCATGATCCTGGCATCCGTCGCCGAGCTCCTCCGGGCGGGGGAGCAGCCTGCCCGCGACATCATCGTGGTCTTCTTCGCCGACGAGGAGAACGGCGGCGTCGAGGGGTCGCAGCTGGTCGTGCGCGACCGGCCCGAGTGGTTCGCGGGAGCCACCGAGGCGATCAGTGAGGTCGGCGGCTACTCGATCGGCGTCGGCAACAAGCGTGCCTACTTGCTGCAGGTGGGGGAGAAGGCGCTCGTGTGGCTGCGGCTCAAGACGCGCGGCACGGCGGGCCACGGCAGCCGATTGCACCCCGACAACGCCATCACACGACTCGCCGAAGCGGTCGCCGCACTCGGCCGCACCGAGTGGCCGATCGCGCTGACCGAGACGACGCGCCAGACCGTCGCAGACCTCGCAGCCCTGTGCGGCGGCGACCCGGCGGACCCTGATGCGATCGCCGAGTCCACCGGCAAGGCCGCCCCGTTCCTGCGCTCCACGTTCCGCACGACGACGAACCCGACGGGCCTCACGGCCGGGTACAAGCACAACGTCATCCCCGACGCGGCCTCGGCGGCGATCGACGTGCGGACCCTGCCCGGTCAGGAGGACGCCGTGCTGGCGGAGATCCAGCGGATCGTCGGCGATGACATCGAGATCGAGATCTCGCACCGCGACATCGGGCTCGAGGTGCCCTTCTCCGGCGCGCTCGTCGAGGCGATGGTGGGCGCCCTCGAACGCCACGACCCCGGCATCCCCGTCGTGCCCTATCTCATGGGGGGAGGGACCGACAACAAGGCCCTCGCCGAACTCGGCATCGCAGGCTTCGGATTCGCACCGCTGCGTCTTCCCTCAGACATAGATTTCACGGGTATGTTCCATGGGGTGGACGAGCGGGTGCCGATCGACGCTCTGGTGTTCGGCCAGCGCGTGCTGACCGATCTGCTCCGCACCTACTGATCTCCACCCACCCTCATTTCCGCGACGGAAGGCACCCATGCTGCTCGATGCGATCATCCTCGGCATCGTGCAGGGACTCACCGAGTTCCTGCCGATCTCCTCGAGCGCGCACCTGCGCATCTTCGGAGAGTTCCTGCCGTCCGCGGTCGATCCGGGTGCGACCTTCACCGCCATCACCCAGCTGGGTACCGAGCTTGCGGTGCTCGTGTACTTCTGGAAGAAGATCGTCCGGATCATCGGGCAGTGGTTCCGGTCGCTGACCGGCGCCGTGCCCCGCAACGACCCGGATGCCCGCATGGGGTGGATCGTCATCATCGGCACGATCCCGATCGGCATCGTGGGGTTCCTCCTGCAGGACGTCATCCGGAACACCTTCCGGAATCTCTGGCTCGTCGCGATCGTCCTGATCGTGTTCGGTCTGCTGCTCGGCGCGGCAGATGCGCTCGGCCGTCGCACCCGGGAGGAGAAGGACCTCACCTACCGCGATGGCCTCGTGCTGGGTCTCGCCCAGACCCTCGCCCTCGTTCCCGGGGTGTCGCGATCGGGTGCGACGACCACGATGGGGCTCGCGCTCGGCTACAAGCGACCGGTCGCCGCCGAGGTGTCGTTCCTGCTGGCCGTGCCGGCGGTGTTCGGCAGCGGTCTCTACGAGCTGGTCAAGGCCATCAAGGATCCCGGCGCGAGCGTGTTCAACGGGCTCGAGACGGCCGTCGCGACGGGCATCGCCTTCGCCGTCGGCCTCGCCGTCATCGCGTTCCTCATGCAGTACCTCAAGCGCGGCAGCTTCCTGCCGTTCGTGATCTACCGCGTCGTGCTCGGTATCGTGCTCATCATCCTGCTGAGTCTCGGCATCCTCCAGGCGTACTGAGCCGCGCGCGCAGCGGCGAGACGGCTCGAGTGCGTCGACTCGGGCGCGACGACTCAGGGACGCCGTCTCAGGCGCGACGACTCAGGGCCGCCGCGGGTCGTCGCGGTTCGGCCCGATCCCCTTGGGACCGTCTCCGCCGCGACGGAGGTACCGCTCGAACTCCTGCGCGATCGCGTCGCCGGAGGCCTCGGGAGAGTCCCACGTGTCACGGGTCTGCTCGAGCTGGTGGATGTACTCGGTCATCTCCTCGTCATCCGACGCGGCCGCGTCGATGGATGCCTCCCACGCGAGCGACTCGGCGGGAAGCTCCCCACGGGGGATGACGGCGCCGGTGAGCTCGCTCAGCTTGTCGAGGAGTGCGAGCGTCGCCTTCGGCGAGGGCGTGTGCCCCGCGACGTAGTGCGGCACGCTCGCCCACAGGGCGGCGCACGGGATGCCGGCGGCCTCCGCCGCGGTCGAGAGGACGGTGAGGATGCCTGCGGGCCCCTCGTACGTGGGCTTCTCGAGACCGAGCGCGGTGCGCAGGGCGTCGTTCTCGCTGCCCGCGAAGATCGAGATGGGGCGCGTGTGCGGGACATCCGACATCATCGAGCCGAGCGCGACGATCCCGGTGATGTCCTCGCGGAGCGCCGCGTCGATGAGCTCCGCGACGAATGCCTGCCACGCGCGGGCGGGCTCGTAGCCGGAGAGGAGCCACAGCTGCGCGTTGTCGGTGGGGTGCAGCGGCCGCCACAGCGTCGCGTCCGGCCAGACCAGTCGACGTGAGCCGTCGGGATCGATCCGCACCTGCGGGCGGGTGTACTGATAGTCGAAGTACAGCTCCGGGTCGACCGCGAACACCTCGCGATAGGCACCGGACTCGCGGATGTGGGCGACGGCCGCCGACGCGGCCTCTCCCGCGTCGTTCCAGCCGTCGAAGGCTACGACGAGAACCCGCCGACCCAGTTCGTCCACACCGCTCCTGTCGTCCGCGAACCGATCCCCCCACCCTACGCGCCCGAGCGCGGGGGCGGGGTGAGCCGACGCCGTAGCATGGACGGATGACCTCTCCCGGCCTGCGTCCGACCCTTCCCGACGCGGTCCTGTGGGACATGGACGGCACCCTCGTCGACACCGAGAGGTACTGGATGGCCGCCGAGACGGCGCTCGTGGAGCGGTTCGGCGGCACATGGTCGCATGAGCAGGCGCTGGGGCTCGTCGGTGCGGGGCTCGACACCTCCGCCGCGATCCTGCAGAACGCGGGCGTCCGCATGTCGGGACCCGACATCGTCGGCCATCTCACGGAGGAGGTCATGCGTTCGCTCGAGGAACTCGGCCCGCCGTTGCGCCACGGAGCCCTCGAGCTCCTCTCCCAGCTGCGCGCACAGGGCGTCCGCTGCGCGCTCGTGACGATGTCGCTGCGGCGGATGGCGGAGGTCGTCGTGGACGCGCTCCCGGGCGCGCCGTTCGAGCTCATCGTCGCCGGCGACGAGGTGACGAGGCCAAAGCCCTTCCCGGACGCCTACCTGCAGGCGTGCGCCGTGCTCGGCGTCGACCCGTCGGGCGCGGTCGCGATCGAGGACTCTCCCACGGGAGTGCGCGCGGCCGTCTCGGCCGGCGTCACCACGATCGGGGTTCCGCTCATGGTCTCGCTCGTCGGCACAGGCGCCCACGAACTCTGGCCGACGCTCGAGGGGCGGACGCCCGCCGACCTCGGGCTCGTCCACACCGCCCACCGTCCCACCGGCGCGAAAGGCCGCTCATGAACACCGACCTGCGCCCGAGCGGCCCGTTCCGCCTCGGCGACCGCGTGCAGCTCACCGGCCCGAAGGGCCGCCTCAGCACCATCACCCTCCGCGAAGGCGGTGAGCTCCACACCCACCACGGCGTCCTCAAGCACGAACAGATCGTCGGGCAGCCCGACGGCTCGGTCCTCACGAACTCCGGGGGCCACGAGTACCTCGCGCTCCGGCCCCTCCTGCGCGACTTCGTCATGTCGATGCCGCGCGGCGCCGCGATCGTCTACCCGAAGGATGCCGCGCAGATCCTGGCATCCGCCGACATCTTCCCGGGGGCGACGGTCGTCGAGGCGGGTGTCGGCTCGGGCGCACTGTCGCTGTGGCTGCTGCGCGCCCTCGGCGCCGACGGCCGGCTCGTATCGTTCGAGCGCCGTGACGAGTTCGCCCAGGTCGCCCAGGCGAACGTCGAGACCTTCCTCGGGCACTACCCGGACACGTGGTCCGTCGTCGTGGGCGATCTCGTCGAAGAACTCCCGGCCGCTGTCGAACCGGGGTCCGTCGACCGAGTCGTGCTCGACATGCTGGCGCCCTGGGAGTGCATCGATGCCGTCGCCGACGTCCTGACTCCCGGGGGCGTCGTACTCTGCTACGTCGCGACCGCCACGCAGTTGAGTCGCGTCGCGGAGTACATCCGGGGGACGGGACTATTCACCGACCCTGAGGCGAACGAGACCATGGTCCGCGGCTGGCACGTCGAGGGCCTCGCCGTCCGGCCCGACCATCGCATGGTCGCGCACACGGGATTCCTCATCACCGCGCGCCGCCTCGCGCCGGGCGCGGTGCCGCCGGATGTCCGGAAGCGTGCGCTCAAGAAGCCGAGCTACGCCGACGAGGACGTCGAGGCCTGGACCCCCGGGGCCGTCGGGGATCGCCAGATCACCGACAAGAACCTCCGCAAGCGCGTACGCGAGGCGCAGCGCGCCGTCGACGGGGCGCGCCAGGCATCCGGCGCCGGAGAGGTCGGGGACGACAGCGTCTCCGACGTAGACTGATCCGGTGCATCGGATCCCCGCCGCCCTGGCCGTCCTCGGACTTTCCGCCCTGACCCTCGTCGCCTGCGCGTCGGCGCCGTCCGCACAGTCGTGCGAGCGCCACGACACGGACAGCACGGTGCTCGACGTCGTGAAGACCACGGGCGGCTTCGGCGCGCCCACGCTCGTCCAGTCGGCACCGGTGTACGTCCCCGAGACCACCTTCACCGACCGCACGGTCGGCGACGGCCCGCGCATCACGAGCGGCCAGCAGCCCGTCACCTTCGACATCGTCATCTCGAACGGATCCTCCGGCGAGATCCTCGTCCCCTCCGGCAGCACGCCGCCTGCGGCCGTGGACAGCTTCCGCGAGACCTACCCCGGCCTCTCGGACATGCTCATGTGCGCGACCGAGGGCTCCCGCATCGTCGGCGCGATCCCGGCGAGCGATCTCGGTGAGTCCATCACCTCCCAGCTGGGACTCACGGGCAAGCAGTCGATCGTCGTCACGGTGGACCTCACGAAGGTCTACCTCGCGGCGGCGGACGGCGCGCCGCAGTACAACGACCGCCGCGGAATGCCGGCGGTCGTGCTCGCTCCGAACGGGCAGCCCGGCGTCGTCATCCCCGACAGCGCCGCACCGACGACACTGACGGTGGAGACCCTGAAGAAGGGCTCGGGCGCCGTCATCTCGGACTCCGACACCGCGCGCGTGCAGTACACCGGCGTCGATTGGGACACCCGGACCGTCACGAACTCGACCTGGGATGCGGGAACCTCGGCTGGCGTCGGAAAGGGCTCGAACGTCGCGTTCGCCTCGCAGCTCGCCGGCGCCACCGTCGGATCGCAGCTGCTGATCGTCGAGCCCGCGTCGGGCGGGAAGGGCTCCGCGACGGTCTACGTCGTCGACATCCTCGGGATCGACCCTCCCTCGACGCCGACACGGTGACCGTCCTCGGCGCCCGCTTCACAGCGGCCGCTTAGGATGGGCGGGTGGCACACGAGTCGACCCGCGCCGCACCGGAGGAGCGTCTGGTGAACCTCGTCGTGGCGCTCATGGCGACGGAGCAGGGGCTCACGAAGGACGCCATCCTGTCGTCGGTCGCGGGGTATCGCGAACAGAGCGAATCGGGCGCGTCGAAGGATGCGCTGGAGAAGATGTTCGAGCGCGACAAGCAGACGCTGCGCTCCCTCGCGATCCACGTCGAGACGATCGGGGACTACGCCGATCCGGACGATCTGCGCGAGGCGCGCTACCGGATTCCGACGGCCGAGTACGAACTGCCGGCCGACATCGACTTCACGCCGGCGGAGCTCGCCGTCCTGAACCTCGCGAGCGGCGTCTGGAGCGAGAGCTCGATGTCCGCCGACGCCCGCAGCGGCCTGCGGAAGATCCGCGCGCTCGGCATCGACGTCGACGCGCCGATCATCGGGTACTCGCCCCGGATCAACCTCCGCGAGGCGGCGTTCGTGCCCCTTCAACGCGCGATCGAGCAGGCCCGGGTCGTGCAATTCGCGTACCTCAAAGCCGGTGAGGATGCCGCGCACAGCCGGCGGCTGCGCCCGCTCGCCCTCGTCGAGTACGAGGCGCGGTGGCACGTCTACGGCTTCGATCTCGACCAGCAGGACGTGCGGACGTTCCTGCTGTCGCGGATCGTCTCCGACGTCGAGATCACGAAGACGTCCTTCGACCTCGCCGAGCGGGACGGTGCCGGTGAGCGCGCGCTCGCGGGGCTCGAAGCCCTCGCCGAACGCCAGCAGGCGCTTCTGGAGATCACTCCCGGGACGGAGGCGGCGCTCCGGCTGAACCGACGCGCCCGCGCCGCGGGGCAGGGCTTCCACGTGCCGTACGTCGACGCGGCGATCTTCGCGGACGAGCTCGCGTCGTACGGCCCCGAAGTGCGGGTCGTCGAGCCCGTCGCCCTTCGTGACGAGGTGATCGCCCGTCTGGAGCGCGTCCTGGCTCTCCACAGTGAGGCTCTGCCCTCGAGGAGCAACGCATGACGGCGCCCCGTCCGCTGCTCGCGACCGATCGGGCGGCACTCATCCTCCAGCTCGTGCCGTATCTCATCGGCAAGGGCGAAGTCACGGTCACCGAGGCGGCCGCGGACTTCGAGGTGACGCCCGAGCAGATGCGGGCGATGGTGGAGAAGCTCACCGTGATCGGGCTGCCCGGTTCGGGTGGGTTCTGGCAGATGGCGAACGACCTCTTCGACATCGACTGGGGACTCCTCGACGAGCAGGACACCATCGTCATCACCAACTCCGTCGGCCTCGAGCGCACCCCGCGACTGAGCGCTCGCGAGGCGGCGGCACTCCTGGCGGGCCTCCAGCTCTCGGCATCCCTTCCGGGTGTCCGCGATTCCGGCGTCGTGCAGGGGCTCCTCGCCAAACTCGCCCGCGGTGCGTCGAGCGCGCCCGCCGACGTGATCGTCGCTCCCGGCGAGGTCGACGGCGTCCGTCTCGCCGTCGCCGAGGCGGTGGAGCGCGGCCGCGCCGTCTCGTTCACCTATCGTGCGCCCGACGCCCCCGTCACGACGCGCACCGTCGACCCCGTCAAGGTCCACATCGCGGGGGGCCAGTGGTACCTGCAGGGGTGGTGCCACCTGCGCGAGGCGATGCGCACGTTCCACCTCGACCGGGTCTCGGACGTGCAGATCACGGACATCCCCTCGACACACGGCGCCGACGCCGCGCCCGATCTCTTCCAGCCCGGTGACACCGATGTCGAAGTCGACGTGCGCTACCGCGCAGGGGAGGAGCCGTTCCTCGCCGACTTCGTGCGGGAGGTGCGCGGCGAGACCGGCGATCTGCGCACGGCGGTCATCCACCTCGGCGACGCCCGGAGTCTCAAGCGCGTCGCCGCCCGACTCGGCGGGGCGTTCGAGGTCCTCGGCCCGGCCGATGTGCGCGAAGCGACGATCGCGTGGGCGCGCGCCGGGCTCGAGCAGTACCTCGGTGACACTCCGGGAGAGCACTCCGCGGGCTGACGGGCGTTCAGAACACTCGAGGCGGTCATCCCCGCTGTCTTCACCGAGGCGGGTAGACTGGCGGCATCCCGACTCCCTTCGGAAGGATCATCATGGGACCTCATGGTTGGCAGTGGTTGCTGATCCTCGCCGTCATCCTGCTGCTGTTCGGCGCCGCCAAGCTTCCCGCTCTCGCGAAGAGCCTCGGCCAGTCCGCGCGCGTGTTCAAGGGTGAGATGAAGGCGATGAAGGAGGACGACGCCCCCGCGGCGACGCCCGGCGCCGACGCCGTCACTCCGGATGCCACGGTGGCACAGCGCACGACCGACGAGTCGTCGAAGCCCTCCACCTGACGTCGGTGACCACGTCCAGCGCGGCGCAGCGCGGCGTCACCCGGGACGAGAGGCGCGACCGGCGCATGTCGCTCGGCGACCACCTGCGGGAGCTGCGCAAGCGCCTCGTCATCGCCGCGATCGCCCTGGTGATCGCGATGGTCGTCGCGTACTTCCTCACCGACCCCTTCATGGCGCTCATCACGCAGCCCGTGCATGACCTCGCCGCGAAGCGCGGCGAGACCGCGAAGATCGAGGTCATGTACACGACCGTCACCGGTGCGTTCGACCTCAAGCTGCGGATGTCCTTCGCGATCGCGCTCCTGTTGTCGGCGCCCGTGTGGCTGTGGCAGCTGTGGGCGTTCATCATGCCGGGGCTCACCCGCAAGGAGATCCGCTACACGGTCGGGTTCGTCTGTGCCGCCATCCCGCTCTTCTTCGCGGGCGTCGTGACCGGCATGGTCGTCATGCCCAACATCGTCCGCCTCATGGCCGAGTTCCTCCCCGACGGAACGGCGGCGCTCTACGACGCGAAGTACTACTACGACTTCGTGCTGAAGCTGCTCCTCATCGTCGGGATCGCGTTCGTCCTCCCGGTGTTCCTCGTCGCGCTCAACTTCGCCGGCATCATGTCGGGCAAGGCCATCATGCGCTCCTGGCGGATCGCTGTCGTGATCGCGATCGTCGTCGCCTCCATCGCGACCCCGCCGGCCGACATCGTCTCGACGTTCCTGCT